>ERZ780060.217-NODE-217-length-22835-cov-5.266023_pt1 | contig 22835 bp, 20 predicted proteins | sample MGYA00511176_ERZ780060 | MGnify/ENA primary metagenome ERZ780060 (study PRJEB29588, sample SAMEA2148374) | human gut metagenome | biome: human gut; feature: human-associated habitat; material: faeces | place: Denmark | collected 2008/2010 ... | reverse complement strand
AACTACGCGACGCTGGTGACCGACGAGGAGTCGGCGCTGAAGAATCTGGGCCGTCTAGTCCGCTTCTCGGACATCACGGTCCGCTATGCCGGCGTGAAGAACCAGAACGGCGAGGTTCCGACGGCCATGAAGAACGGCACCTACGATAACAGCTATCCGACGTGGACCTGCACCGACGTGCGTCCCGTGCTGTTCCAGCCCTGGTACCGCTGGGCCTACAGCGTCAACAACGAGAAGCTCTACGCCTCGGTGCTCATCTCCTACAATCCCCAGGCGACCTATACCTCCGACCCGGGTGTCTATACGGTGCGCACGAGCGGCTATTCGCGCTTTGCCATGAAGCCGATTCCGAAGGACGGCGCCGTGGGCAACGTGCTGGGTCTCTTTGCCGTCTATTCGAAGCAGAGCACCTATTCGGGCGGGTCGCGCGACTATGCCCAGTATCAGATTACGGTAAGCCGTATCGAGGACCTCGACTTCAAGGCCGAGGACCTGCTCAGCGAGGAGTGGATTGAGGCCAATACGCCGGCCGAGTCCTACGACCCGCCCGTAGCGGACGATACGGGCGACGACCTCGAGTAGAGGCGGCGCATCCGTTCCATGGGGCGGCATCCGGCAGCGGATGCCGCTCTTTTTTTGTGCGTGTTCGGGCGATGGGTCGGTTGTGCGTATTTGGGCGATGGGAGCCGGTGCCCGGCCCTGCGGGGGGCCTCTTCGGCCCTTCCGGAAGAGAGCAGGAGCGGGCGGAGCGGGGCAGAAACAGGCCGCGTGGTGGTGCAGGCGAGGGGAAGTTGGCAGAGGTATGGAGCGAGGGGTGGTGGAGGGCAGCAGGACGATGCGCGGAGGGGGTGGCGTCGCGGCGGAGAGGGGGCGGAAGTTGGCGGAGGGGTGTTGCGGGTGAGCATGCGGCTCGGGGGCATTGTCTGACCGGAATTGAGCCCTTGCGGGGAAGTACGACATCGTTTTCGGTTACTTCCGGCGCTCGTTCCCCGGCGGCCTTCCGCCCCCGCTGGCCTCTCTCCGCTCCTTTAATCGCTTCCGCTCCTATTCCCGCCCCGGCGCTCGTCCCCCGGCTTTCCGCCCCCGCTGGCCTGTCTCTGCTCCTTTAATCGCTTCCGCTCCTGTCCCCGCTTCGGCGCTCGTTCCCCGGCTTCCCGCCCCCGCTGGCCTCTCTCCGCTCCTGTCCCCGCCCCGGCGCTCTTTCTCCGGCACGTTCCCGTTCCCGCTCCCGGCGCGTCCCTGTCCCCGCTCCCGGCACGCCCCGTTCCCGCTCCCGGCTCCTGTCCCCGCTGCATTCAGGCCGGCCCCTGCTGCCGTATCTGCGCAAAAAAAAACTCCGGGCCCCCCAAAAGAGGGGTCCGGAGTTGAGTTCCGAAGTGCTCGGGAGGCTGCCTCCCCAAGCATGCGGTGGATTACTTCTCTTCGGCAGGTGCCGGGCGCATGATGACCTTCACCAGGTTGCCGTCCTCGAGCACCTTGCGGGCCATGGCCTGCACGTCGGCGTTGGTCAGAGCCTCCACCGCGCTCTTGTATTCGCGTACGAAGTCCAGACCGCTGCCGTACTTCGACTGGAGGTAACCCATCCAGCTGCCGTTCTGCTCGAGCGTGTTCTGCCAGTTCTTGAGCAGGAACTCGCGCGTCTTCTCGATATCCTCGGTCAGCGGGCCGTTGTCGGCAATCTGCCGGAGCTCCTTCATCACAATCTCGCGCAGCTCGTCGGCCATCTCCTCGTTGGTGTCGAAGTTGATGTGCATCTCGTAGCGCTCGGCCGGGATGTAGTCGGTCGTGCCGTAGACCTGCACGCCGTAGGTGCCGCCCTTCTCCTCGCGAATCGAGACGAGGTAGCGTGCGTTGAGCGCCTGCGTGAGGAACGTCAGCGCCAGCTTGTTCTTGAAGGTGTAGGGCATATCACCCGAGAAGAGGTAGTGCACGTTGACCTTCGGCTGCTGCATCGCCACGCGGAAGTCCTCCGTCACGTCGCCCTTGACCACCGAAGCCTTGTCGTCGACGAAGTTCGTCTTCTTCGAGGCGGGAATCGAACCGATGTACTTCTCGACCAGCGGCTTGAGTGTCTCCAGGTCGACGTTGCCCACGAAGATGAAGGTGAAGCTGTTGGCATTGGGGTAGAGCTTCTCGTAGATGGCGGGCAGCTTCGCGAAGTCGAACTTCGAGACGAGCTCCTGCGAAATCATCTGACGGCGCGGGTTGTTGCCGTAGCTTACCTCGAGGAAGCGCTTCTGGGCCAGGTAGTCGGGGTTCGACTCCACGTTGGCCAGCTGTGCGTTGAGCGTATTGATGAGCGTGTTGTAGTCGTTCTGGTCGAAGCGCGGCGAGGTGAAGTCGAGGTAGAGCAGCTGGAGCATCGTCTCGAGGTCCTTGGGCGAGCAGCTGCCGTTGATGGTGCTGGCATACTCCGAGGTGTTGTTCTGCACCGAAGCCGACTTGCCCGAGAGCTGCTTGCGGAGCTCCGTGGCCGAGAAGCGGCCGATGCCCGACATGGCGTTGATGCTCGGCATCATCTCACCCATGTAGTACTCCTCGTCGCTCAGCAGCGAGAGACCTCCCTTGGCGGTGGCGCTCATGCGCACCTCGTCGGCCTTGAACGTCGTGGGCTTCACGACGATGCGCGTGCCGTTGGCCAGCGTCCACTCGGTGGTGCCCAGCGTCTGGTCGGTCGTCGTCTTCTTGACGGGCGAACCCTTCAGCTTGGTTCCCTCGGGAATCAGCGGCTCCTTGACCACGTTGTCCTCATAGGCCTCGACCTCCGACGAGATGACCTTGTCGCGGATGGCCAGCAGCTCTTCGGCCGTCGGGTTGGTGATGCCCTCCTTCTCGGGCGCCGTGACGAAGATGACCTGGTTGGTCGGGGTGATGAACTGCTGTGCCACGGCATTCACGGCGTCGACCGTGATGTTGCGGATGAGCATGCTGTCGAGCTGCCACTCGGTCTTGGCGTCGGGTACGGGCGAATTCCTGCGGTAGTTGGCCAGATACTCCTCGACATACTCCTCGTTGGTGCGGTCGTTGCGGTTGGCGTAGCTGCGCTCGGCGTCGCGCATCAGGGTCTCCTGGGCGCGCTCGAACTCACCCTGCGTGAAGCCGTAGCGGCGCATCTTCTCCAGCTCGGTGTAGAGCGCCTCGAAGCCGCGGGCCAGCGCTCCGTCCTGCGTTGCGGCGGTGAAAATCGTGGCGTCGAGCGTCGGGATGACGCCTACCTCGCCCGAGCCCATGCCGGCGCCGAGGAACGGTGCGTCGGGCTTCATGCGGAGCTCCTCAAGACGGGCGTTCTCCATGACCGTCATGTAGGAGTTGATGACGTCCAGCATCTCGGCCTGCACGGTGTTGTTCATCACCTCGGGCAGTGCGCGGCGCTTGATGAAGAGCTGTACGCGCGAACCCTGCATCTCGGGGTCGGTGAAGATGCTGACGATGGGCTCCTCGTTGTCGGGAACGACAATCTCGGCCTTCTTCGGGGCGTCGGCCGCCGGAGCCGGGATGTCGGCCATCAGCGTCTTGATTTTCTGCTCGATGGCGTCGACGTCCACGTCACCCACGACAATCACGGCCTGGTAGTCGGGACGGTACCACGAGGTGTAGAACTTCTCCAGCTCGTCGTGGTGGAAGTTCTTCAGCCCGTCGAGGTAGCCAATCAGGTTGCGGTGCTCGTAGAGCGTACCCTTGCCCAGCGCCTGGAGCATGCTCATGGTCGAACGCCACGAGGCGCCGTCGCGCGTACGCAGCTCCTCCATGATGACGCCGCGCTCCGAGTCAATCTCCTCGGGACGCAGGGCGATGAAGTGCGACCAGTCGTGCAGGACGAGCAGGGCGCTGTCGATGACGCCCTGACGCTGGGTCGGCACGTCCGAGATGTTGTAGCAGGTGTAGTCCCAGGTCGTTCCGGCGTTGAGGTTGTAGCCGAACTTCACGCCGACGGTCTCCAGATACTCAATCATCTGTTTGCCGGGCAGGTTTTTCGTGCCGTTGAAGGCCATGTGCTCGAGGAAGTGTGCCAGACCCTGCTGCGAGTCCTCCTCCTGGATGGCGCCCACGTCGTGGAGTATGTAGAAATCGGCCTGATTCTTCGGCTTTTCGTTGTGCCGGATGTAGTAGGTCATGCCGTTGTCCAGCTTGCCCGTGCGCAGCTCGGGGTCGGCCGGAATCGGAGTCATGGGCCCCTGGGCCATGACGCTCGCCGTTGCCGTCAGGGCGACGAGGAGCATTGTCAGTTTTTTCATAGTGTTGGTATTAAGTGGTTTTTCGTCTGTTTCGTTGCAGGCCGCAGCTGCGGCGTCTTACTCGTTCGGGGCCGGTTCGGGGCGGTATTCGATGATGTCGCCCGGCTGGCACTCCAGCTCGCGGCAAATCGCCTCGAGCGTCGAGAAGCGGACGGCCTTGGCCTTGCCGTTCTTGAGAATCGAAAGATTGGCCGGCGTGATGTCCACCCGTTCGGCAAGCTCTCCGAGCGAGATTTTGCGCTTGGCCATCATGACATCAATATTGATGATTATCGCCATACCCCCCCCCTTGTGTTATTCGTATATATATCCGTGAAAATCATTTTCTTGCGTGCGGTTAGATGGTCAGTTTCTGCTCCTCGCTCAGCTGCGTGCCCACCACGAGCACCTCGGCCATGAAGAGCATCAGGATGCCGACGATGATGTTCCAGTAGTTGAGCGGGAAGGTGGTGTCGACCTGCAGCGCCGAACCCTGAAGCAGCGTGGCGGCCTCGCGGATGTTGATGTACTTCATGAACGACTCGCTCAGCGCGGCCACGAGCATCAGGATGCCGATGGCGCGCGTGCGGCCGATGTTGCCGTGGCGCAGCGGCTGCTCGTCGCGGATGGACTTGCGCAGCGAGTTGATGATGAGGGCGATGAGGATGAAGACTGCCAGATAGGCTACCCCCGTGAGCATCGAGAGGAGGTAGGCGAAGCCGTTGTTGGCCATCACCTTGAGGGAGTTCGAGACCGTGTACTTCTCGGGCACGGTGACGCGCAGCCGGACGTTGTCCACCGAGACGGAGGTGTTCGCACCGACCCCCTCGACGGCGGGCAGCTCCGAGCCCGAGGCGCGCAGCGGTGCGTAGACGTAGTAGGTGCGCACGTCGCCCTGCGTGAAGTCGGTATCCATCGTCTGCTGTGCCTCGCGCCAGCCCGACGAGAAGCTCGGGGCGATGGTCGAAAGGAAGCCGATGACCAGCGCCACGAAGTAGAAGACGTAGATAATCATCAGATGCTTGTAGAGTCGTCGCTTGTTCTGCATGTGCGGTACGTGTGTGGGTTTCTTTTTTGCAAATGTACAATTAGTTTTTTGAAAAACAAATAATATTTATCGTTTTTCGATAATTTTTGTCGTCCGGAGCTCCTGTCCAGGGTGTATGCGGGGAGTCGGTCGACCCTCCGGCCACGGCGGAGGGCGGCCTTCGGCGGTCGATTTTTTTTCGCCGCGGCACGCTTTTTTCGTATCTTTGTTCCGACGTGTGAACCAAAACGCATTCGGACAAATGGGTCAGAAATCCTTCTATTCATATCGGGTCGAGCCTCAGGATGTGGACTTTACCCTGCGGGCGACGCTCCCGGCGCTGGGCGTCTCCATCCTCAACGTGGCGGGTGCCGACGCCCATGGCAAGGGCTTCGGCGTCGATGCGCTCAATGCCGACAACCACTCGTGGGTCCTCTCGCGCATGGCCATCGAGGTCGACGAGCGCCCGCAGCAGTATACCGACTACACCGTCGCCACGTGGATTAACGAGTACGGACGGGTGCTCTCGACGCGTAACTTTACGCTCAGCGACGCCTCGGGGCACGAATTCGCGCGGGCCGTTACGCAGTGGGCGATGATTGACCTCACGACGCGTACGGCCGTCGACCTCTCGTGGGTGGGACGCGCCCACAACGAGGCGATTGTCGACGCGCCGTCGCCGGCCGAGAAGCCCCGCAAAATCCGCTCGGTCGAGCCCGAGCGCTTCGTCGAGCACCGCGTGGTCTACAGTGACATCGACTTCAACCGCCACGTCAATACGATGCGCTACATCGAGATGTGCCTCGACATGCTGCCCGTCGAGTGCTTCGCCCGCGACGGGGGGATGCGGCTCGACATCCACTTCCTGCACGAGTGCCGCTACGGCGAGCTGCTCCGCGTGGGGTGCCAGACGCGCGAGGGGGAGACGCTCTTCGAAATCCGCAACGAGGCGGGCGAGGCGGCCGTGCGGGCAGCCATTTCCTGGCGCGAACCGGAGCACAAGTAATAAGGGCACGGACGCGAACCGGGGCGCAGACCAGAGCGCGGGCGGGGCGCGAACAAGAACGCGAACCAGCGCGCGACGGGGAGCGAACAGGGGCGTAAGCGCAGGTCGGACAGACGGGAGCGTGCGTCGATGCTCCGCAGGCGGCGCTGCTTGCGCGGCATGCGCGTAAAAAAGCGGCGTCGGGCGGCCTCGGACAAACAATACGGAACGGGTTTTGCACCGCAACGGGTGCAAAACCTTTTTCGTATGGAGACGACAACCGAAACCCGCAACAGCAGCCAGCGGGTAAGCATCGGGCTGCTCAACGACGCCGTGGGCAAGGAGATTGCCTCGTCGTTGCAGTATATCTACTTCCACGTCCACTTCGAGGATGCGCGCTACCGCTTCCTCTCCGAACTGATGCACCGCGTCGCCATCGCCGAGATGCGCCACATCGAGCTTTTCGCCGAGCGGATTCTCTTTCTGGGGGGCGACGTCGAGATGAACCCTTCGTTCCGCACCCGGCCGCTGGTCGAGCCGCTTGAGATGCTGCGTCTGGCCATGCAGCTCGAGCAGAACACCGTGGCGAGCTACAACGAGGCGGCGCGCATCGCCTGCGAGCAGAAGGATGCCGCAACGCGGGCCCTCTTCGAGCGGGCCGTGGCCGAGGAGGAGCGCCATCTGGACGCCTTCCGCGCCGAGCTGCAGCACCTGCTCGACTACGGCGAGCACTACCTGGCGCTGCAGTCGGGGGCGGCGAGCCGTCGCGAGGCCGAGCAGATGGGGCATCCGGTGGCCGTGGAGCAGTAACAGGTGCGGCGTCCGAGTCCGGGCGGCACCCGAATCCGAGCTGGAGCCCGGCCTGAGCCCGGACAGCACCCGAATCCGAGCAGGAGCCCGGCCCGAGCCCGGGCGGTGTCTGCACCTGTGCCCGAGCCGGAGTTTGTGCCCGGCCCCCGAGCCCCCGCAGCCGAGTCTGTGCCCGCGCCGGCATCTGTTTTTGCGCCTTCGTCTGCGCCCCTCCCCGGGCGTGTGAAAAAATCGGGCCTCCGGCAGCGGAGGACCCGATTTTTCGTATCTTTGCATCGGAACGGTCTCGGCCCCGGTGCCGCCGGCCGCTCCACGAGCCAACCACACACGCCGCCTATGAAGATTACCGTACTGGGCCCGGCCCATCCCTTCCGGGGAGGTCTGGCCTCCATCATGGAAATCATGGCCCGCACCTTCCAGCAGCGGGGCAATCAGGTCGATATCAGGACCTTCACGGTGCAGTACCCCTCGCTGCTCTTTCCCGGCAAGAGCCAGACGCTCACGACCCCCGCGCCGGCCGACCTGCGGATTCGCCGCTGCGTCAACACGGTGAACCCCTTCAACTGGCTCCGCGAGGGGTGGAGCCTGCGCCGCGAGGCCCCCGACTTCATCCTGCTCAAGTACTGGACCCCCTTCATGGCCCCCTGCTTCGGGACCATCGCCCGCCTGGCGCGGCGCAACGGCCATACGAAGGTGCTCTGCCAAATCGACAACGTCGAGCCGCACGAGCACCACTTCGTCGACCGCCCCTTCAACCGCTACTTCCTCTCGGCCGTCGACGGCTTCGTCTACATGTCGGAGCAGGTCCACGGCGAACTGAAGGAGTACACCTCCGCCCCGGCGCTCTTCTCGCCCCACCCCCTCTTCGAGAACTTCGGCTCGCGCACCGACCGCGGCGAGGCCTGCGTGCGGCTGGGGCTCGACCCGCAGCTGAGCTACGTCCTCTTCTTCGGGCTGATTCGCGACTACAAGGGGCTCGACCTGCTGCTCGAGGCGTGGCGCCGGCTGCGCGATGCGGGGCAGACCGCGTCGCGCCGGCTGCTCGTCGCCGGCGAGTTCTACGCCCCGCGCGAGCGCTACATCCGCCAGATTGCCGAGAGCGGCCTCGAGGGGGAGGTGCTGCTCCACGACCACTTCATCCCCGACGAGCTGGTGAAGTACTACTTCTCGGCGGCCGACTTCGTCGTGCAGCCCTACAAGAGCGCCACGCAGAGCGGCGTGACGCAGATTGCCTACCAGTTCTGCACGCCGATGGTCGTCACGGCCGTCGGAGGCCTTCCCGAGATTGTCCCCGACGGCAGGGTGGGGTATGTCTGCCCGCCGACGGCCGAGGGGGTTGCCGCAGCCATCGGCCGCATGTACGAGGGCGATGCCCTCGCGCGCTTCCGCGAGAACTGCCTCGAGGAGCGGCGCCGCTTCTCGTGGGAGGAGATGTGCAACCGCATCACGGAGCTCTATCGCATCGTCTCCTCCCCGAAGTGACCCCGCGATGGGGCCGCGGGCGGGTGTGGAGACTGGAGACCGCCAGCCGCTCCGCACCCCGACCGCCGATTGCTCCGCACCCCGACCGCATCAATCAATACGGAAAAAGCCCTCTTCCCGCACGGGGAGGAGGGCTCTTTCGTTTGCGTTGAAGCGGCAGCGGCTATTTGCGGATGTTCGGAAGTTCGAGTCCGTAGCCCTTGCGGCGGTCCTCAATCTTGAGGTAGAGGCTGAAGATGAAGGCCAGCACGCCGAACGACGAGAAGATGACCATCGGCATCACGTAGCCGCCCGTAGCGTCGAGTACCTTGCCGATGAGCAGCGGCACGAGGCAGAGACCGATGTTCTGAATCCAGAAGATGACGCAGTAGGCCGAGCCGAGCACCTTTTCGTCGATAATCTTCGGCACCGAGGGCCACAGGGCGGCCGGAACGAGCGAGAACGAGACACCCAGCGTGACCACCAGCAGCAGCGCCAGCCACTTCGAGGGGAACATCGGCAGCAGGAAGGCGAAGCTCAGGTGGCAGGCAATCATGATGATGGCGCCAATCATGAGCATCGTGGCGCCCTTGCCGCGGAAGTCAAGCAGCGCACCGAGGAAGGGGGTGAGCACCATGGCCAGAATCGGGAAGCAGCTGAAGAGCCGTGCGGCCGATTCGGCGTCGATGTGCAGCGTCACCTCGAGGAAGTTGGGCGCATAGCGCTGGAAGGGGAAGATGGCCGAGTAGTAGAGCACGCAGAGCAGCGCCACGAGCCAGAACATCTTGCTCGAGAAAATCTTGCCCAGGTCGCGCACGTGGAACTCCTCGTCGGAGGACTTCTCGAGCTTCAGCTCGCCCGAGGCAATCATCTGCCGGTCGAGCTTGCGGTCCATCAGCACGAAGACGCTGAAGCAGAGCAGACCGATGACCAGCAGCGCCGTGCAGAAGGCCACGGGGGCGACAATCGACTTGTCGAACATGTTCGAAACCATCGGCGCGAGCCACATCACGGCGAAGACGCCCAGACGGGCAATGGCCATCTCAAGTCCCATGGCGAGGGCCATCTCCTTGCCCTGGAACCACTTGGCGATGGACTTCGATACGGTGGTGCCGGCCATCTCGCAGCCGCAGCCGAAAATCATGAAGCCCAGCGAGGCGACCTTGGCGCTGCCGGGGAAGGATACCCACCAGCTGTCGAGCCAGGCGCAGAGCTCGGTCGTCTGGAACCACTCCGAGATGCCGACCAGCTTGATGGCCGCACCGGCCACCATGAGCGAGGCCGAGAGCATGCCCGTGAAGCGGATGCCCATCTTGTCGAGGATGATGCCCGCAAAGATGAGGAAGAAGACGAAGACGTTGAGGAAGTACTCCGATGCGGCGTAGGTTCCGAAGGTTCCGCTGTCCCAGCCACGGGCCGATTCGACGAGCGATTTGAGCGGCGACATCACGTCCACGAACATGTAGGCGAAGAACATCATCAGTGCGATGAGCACCAGTGCCGTCCAGCGGGCGGCCGCCGAGTCGTTGAGTTTGCGTTGGATAGTTTCTACCATAAGTCGAGTTGTGTTATTGGATGTTTTCTAAGTCTTCTTTGCTGTCATTGCTGTCTTTTTTCCGTCTTTCCTGTCTTTCTTGTCTTTCCTGTCGTTTTCGTGCTGTTCTCTTCCGTGCCCTCTGCCGCGGCGCCTCACTCCTCCTCGCCCTGTGCGTAGCGCTTGAGGATGCGGTAGGCCTCATCGATGCCCAGCTCGCCCGCCTTCGAGAGGTCGAGGCACCCCTTGCGCGTATCCTTCATCAGAATCTGGACGATGCCGCGGTTGTAGTACGCCTCGGCAAAGTCGGGGTTGAGCTCGATGGCCTTCGTGTAGTCCTCGAAGGCCTCGGGCAGGTTGCCCGAGAGGGCCTGCAGCGTGGCGCGGTTGTAGTAGCTGTAGGCGAAGTCGGGGAAGAGCTTGATGGCCTTGTTCAGGTCGGCGATGGCCTCGTCGTAGCTGTACGTGCGCTTGCTGTTGTTGTTGAGCCGGTTGGCCGGGTCGGCGTTGATGGAAATCCGCTGGTAGGAGTTGTCAATCGACGAGATGAAGTCAATCATCTCGGCCCGCGTGGTCGAACGGTTGAAGTAGAGGAACGGATTGGCCGGGTTGAGGTCGATGGCGCTCGTGTAGGTGTTCACCGAGTTGGTGTACTGCTTGATGAGCGACTGCGTGACGCCCCGCTCGAAGAGCAGCGTCCACGACGAGGAGGTGCTGCTGCGCAGCTCCTGCAGGTAGCGCTGGTCGAGCATGACGAGCGTATCGGCCGGGATGTTGCTCGGACGGCACGACACCTCGAGGTAGCGGTTGCCGATGCGGCGCTTGAAGTCCTCGGCGCGCTGCACGTGGTAGGGGCGTGCCACCGGCGCCGTGTCGGGCTCCATGAGCGTGAACTTGAAGAGCGGCAGCAGGCGCATGTCCTCTTCGCTGCCGTTGTAGCCGCCGATGCGGCCGCTGCCCGAGAGCTTGCTGTCGAACGAGAGCAGGCGGTCGAAGCGCTGCGTCGTGTCGGCGTAAATCGAATAGGTGCTGTCGCTCAGCCGCGAGCGGTATTCGGCGATTTTGCGGCTGGCGATGTCGCGGTCCTCGCGGGCCCCCTTGGGGTCGCGCAGCAGTTCGCGCAGCGAGCCGCGGTGGAGGTAGGCGTTCGCAAAGTCGGGGTAGAGCTCGATGGCCGAGGTGTAGTCCTGGACCGCCTTCTCGATTTCACCCAGCTCGGCGTAGACCCCCGCGCGGTTGTAGTAGACCAGCACGTTGTTGGGTGAGTAGAGCGCCACGTGGTCGTAATCCTCGAGTGCGCGGTTGTAGTCGCCAATCTGCGCGCGCAGCATCGCGCGGTTGAAGTATCCGAGCGAGTTGGTCGAGTCGAGCCGCACGACGGTGTCGAAGTCCGAGAGCGCCAGCATCGGGCGGTTGGTGTTCGAGTAGACCAGCGCCCGGTTGAAGTACGAGGGGACGTAGGCCGAGTCGCAGGAGATGGCCCGGTTGAAGTCCGCCTCGGCCTCCTTGTAGCGCTCCTGCTGCATGTAGAGCGTGCCCCGGTGGTTGTAGCCGTCGGGATTCTCGCGGTTGGTGCGGATGGCCTGGTCGAAGTTCTCGTAGGCGCGTACCGTATCCTTCAGATAGAGGTAGCCGATGCCGCGGTTGATGTAGGCGCCGGCCACCTTGTTCTCCTGGCGGATGAACTTGTCGAAATCCTCCACCGCCAGGGCATACTGCTTGTCCTGCAGCCGCGTGATGCCGCGGTAGAAGTAGGGCGCCGGGAGGTCGGGCCGCAGCTCGATGGCCTCCTGGAAATCCTTCAGCGCATCGTCGTAGTTGCCCAGCTGCGAGCGGGTGAGCGCCCGGTAGGTGTAGGCCTGCGTATAGACGGGATTCTTGCGGATGGCGGTCGAGAAGTCGGCCTCGGCGCCAATCAGGTCGTCGAGGTTGTATTTGGCGATGCCCCGCAGGAAGTACCCCTCGAAGGCATCCTCGTCGAAGCGCAGCAGGGTGTTGAGCGTACGAATCGCCTCCTGATAGTTGTTCTCCATCATGCAGCGCTGCCCCATCCAGAAGAAATACTCCTTGTTGTACTGGGCACGGGCCTGCATGCAGCAACCGAGCAGAAGCGCTCCGATGAGTCCTGTGATGAATCTACGCATGTTCTTCCTGTCTCTCCCTGTCGTTTCTAACGGGCCTGGGCCCCTTTTTCGTATTCCGTTCCGGGCGGGATTTCCGCGCCCCGTATCTTCGGGGCCTTTTTCCGGCGCCCGCTCCTGTCCGGTCTCTTCTCTTGTTCCGCCCCTTCGGGAGTCTCACCGTCTGCCGTCCTCCGTCTGCCGGGGGCTTCCTGCCTCATCGTCCTGCGTCTGCCGTCCTGCGTCTGCCGTCCTGCGCCTGCCGTCTGCTGACCTCCGTCCTCCGCTTGCCGGCCCCGGCCCGGGGCGCATCCGCCGCTATTCGAGCTCGTAGCCGAAGCGGCGCAGCTGACGCTCGTTGTTGCGCCAGTCGTCGCTCACCTTGACAAAGAGCTGCAGGAAGACCTTCTTGTCGAGGAACTTCTCGAGGTCTTCGCGCGCGAGCTGCCCCACGCGCTTGAGCTTCTCCCCCTTGTGGCCGATGACGATGCCCTTCTGCGACTCGCGCGAGACGTAAATCGTTGCCGCGATGCGGTCGATGGCGGGCTCCTCCTTGTAGGATTCGATTTCGATTTCGCAGCAGTAGGGAATCTCCTTGTCGTAGGTGCGGAGAATCTTCTCGCGGATAATCTCCGAGGCGAAGAAGCGCAGGGTCTTGTCCGTGAGCGTATCCTTGGGGTAGAAGGCGGGTCCTTCGGGCAGCACCTCGAGGATTTTGCCGAAGAGCCCCTCGATGTTGAAGCGTTCGCGCGCCGAGACGGGGACAATCTCCGCCTCGGGCAGAATGCCGTGCCACCGCTCGACGAGCGCCTCGAGCGCCTCGGGGGTCGTGAGGTCGATTTTGTTGATGACCACCAGCGTCGGGATGCCGCTCGTGCGGATGCGCTCGAGGATGTCGGCCGAGCGGTCGCTCTGCTCGACGGTGTCGGTGACGTAGAGAATCACGTCGGCGTCGGAGACGGCCCCCGTGACGAACTTCATCATCGACTCCTGCAGCTTGTAGGCGGGTTTGAGGATGCCCGGCGTGTCGGAGTAGACAATCTGGAAATCGTCGCCCGAGACGACGCCCAGGATGCGGTGGCGCGTGGTCTGGGCCTTGGAGGTGATAATCGAGAGGCGCTCGCCGACGAGCGCGTTCATGAGCGTCGACTTTCCGACGTTGGGATTTCCGATGATGTTGACGAAGCCCGATTTGTGCATGGGGTTGCGATTTTTGACTTCCAAAGGTAGGAATTAATCTCGATTATTCCTATCTTTGACGAAAATTAACCCCCTAAACCGGAATGCCTATGATGTAACCCCGAACCGAATCACGTTATCCATTGGATTCATACAGTGCCGTCACCGCACGAAAAGCGCCGGCACGAACATATAAAAAGCGTTAACTTTACACTTGTCTTTCGAAATCTGGAAAATTTCAAGCACAACAAGAGTAAGGTGTAAACGCTCACGTTCCGCGTGGGCTTTACTCTGTTTGTTGTGCACGGTTATTCCAGAACCTCGAAAGGCAAACAAAAGTTCTGTCCCACGTTTTTTATATGCATTAATGAACGGATTTAATGCCGGGGGACACGGCGGATTATACAAACAAAATGAGGATTCTTTTTTGCTCGATGGCAGCACTCTTCTGCTTGGCTGCTCTGACCGGATGTGCCGCACTGAATCAACCGACAACGACCCGTGCTGCCGTAGTCGGAGGTATCAGCGGGTACTATGGGTGGACGACTCTGGGACGGGTATCATCCGAATCGGAGGCCATTTCGCTAGCGCGCAGCAAGGGGTACAGCAGTTACCGTTATGATTCCGTAACCGGTATTGCTTACGGTAAGTGACAGAATTGTTAATATTTTAAATGATAAAATTATGAAAAAGCTTGTTTTGATTTCTTTGATTTTTGCAGCATGTGCTGCTGGAATAGGTTACGCAGTAGCAGCGGAGAAAACCGTAACCGCTGAGTCCGTTTCCGCTCAGGACCCCGCAAATGACCAATCGCTGGGCAATGTTACGCTTTGTGATGGGAATGGCGACTCGTGTGATATTGTTCCGGCATATAAAGACAGTCGCAATGGAAGAATATATGTTAGTTATAATTCTGTTTATTTATACGCTCAAAAGTCGAATGATTCCCGATGGGAGTATATGGTTCGAGTTAACGGCTCTTGGCTTTATTTCAGCTTCTGATTTGTGAAGACGGCAGCACGTGTTGCATCGATATATAGAAGAGGCGGCTGATTTCCGGCCGCCTCTTTTCTGTATATCTGCATATCTACTTTTATCTCTTCTGCGTTACCGCCGCCGGAGCATGCCGCCGGGCATCTTCGGCATCTTTGGCATCTTCATGTTGCCGCCCGCTACGGCCTTCATCATCTTGCGCGTATCCTCGAACTGCTTCATCAGCCGGTTCACGTCGGCCATCGTCGTGCCCGAACCCTTGGCGATACGCTCCCTGCGCCGCGCGTTGATGATTTCGGGGTGCTCGCGCTCGGCCGGCGTCATCGACGAGATTATCGCCTCGGTCTGCTTGAAGACATCGTCCGGGATGTCGACGTTCTTGAGCATCTTGCCCATGCCCGGAATCATCGAGGCGAGGTCCTTCAGGTTGCCCATCTTCTTGATTTGGTGAATCTGCGCGATGAAGTCGTTGAAGTTGAACTGGTCCTTGACCAGCTTCTTCTTCAGCCGGCGCGCCTCCTCTTCGTCGAACTGCTCCTGCGCCCGCTCGACGAGCGAAACCACGTCGCCCATGCCCAGAATACGGTCGGCCATGCGCTCCGGGTGGAAGACCTGCAGCGCATCCATCTTCTCGCCGCTCGAGATGAACTTCAGCGGCTTGTCCACCACCGCGCGAATCGAGATGGCGGCACCGCCGCGCGTATCGCCGTCGAGCTTGGTGAGCACCACGCCGTCGAAGTCGAGGCGGTCGTTGAACTCCTTGGCCGTGTTGACGGCATCCTGACCCGTCATGGCGTCGACCACGAAGAGCGTCTCCGACGGCTTGACGGCCGCCTTGATGGCCGTAATCTCCTGCATCATCGCCTCGTCGACGGCCAGACGGCCCGCCGTATCGACGATGACCACGTTGTAGCCGTTCTGACGCGCATGCTGGATGGCGTGCTGGGCAATCTCCACCGGATTGCGGTTGCCCTCCTCGGTGTAGACCTCGACGCCAATCTGGCTGCCGAGCACCTTCAGCTGGTCGATGGCCGCCGGACGGTAGACGTCGCCCGCCACCAGCAGCACCTTGCGGCCCCGCTTGCTCTTGAGCATCGCGGCGAGCTTGCCCGAGAAGGTCGTCTTACCCGAACCCTGAAGACCGGCGATGAGTATCACGGCCGGCGTACCCTCGAGCCGGATGTCGGTGGCCGTGCCGCCCATGAGCTGCGCCAGCTCGTCGCGGACAATCTTGGTCATCATCTGCCCCGGCTTCACCGCCTTGAGCACATCCTGTCCCAGCGCCTTCTGCTTCACCTCGTCGGTGAAGTTTTTGGCGACCTTATAGTTGACGTCGGCGTCGATGAGCGCACGGCGAATCTCCTTGAGCGTCTCGGCGACGTTGATTTCGGTGATGCGGCCTTCGCCCTTGAGAATCTTGAACGACCGTTCGAGTTTGTCGGTTAAGTTTTCAAACATGGTGGTGTGGTGTTGCTTGTTTTGCAGGCAAAGATAGTGAAAAAGTGCGGATTCCCGAAATTTCGCCGGGCAAACCGACCGACGGGCCGGCTCAGAGCCAGCCGGCCTCGTAGTAGACCACGATTTGTTCAATCATGCGGTCCTCGCCCTCGCGGTCGTACTGCGACTTGAGGTCCTGCCCGAAGACCTTCGAGACCCCCTGCCAGAAGCCCGCCACGAAGCCGCCGCGGAATTCGCGCAGCACCTCGTAGGCCGTATATTCGGTTTCGCGGTCGATGAGCTTGAGCAGCACGCGCCCCTGCGTGCGGGTCATGTGGCGCAGCACGGGGGTATACTCCTCCTTGATTTCGTGGTAGACGCGGCGGATGTACTCCTTCTGCGCCTTCTTGGTCGGCAGGCGGCTCAGCTCCTCCTCCATGTCGGCCATCTTGGCCTTGGCCGTCTGGGCGATGGGGTAGACCTTCTTCACGGCGTCGACCAGCCGGCGGTAGCGCCGCAGGTCGACCTTGCGGTTGAAGACGTAGACCGGGAGGATGTGCACCAGCGGAATCGAGTCGCCGTGGTCGATGCTCCACTCCTGGTGCCAGAAGCCGTGGCGCTGCTGCCCGGCCCCCTCCAGGGGGAGCAGCAGGGCGGCGAGCAGGAGTGCCGTCAGCAGGTATGTCATTCGGAGCGGGCGCATGCACAAAATTACATTTTTTACAATAAACGGATGCTGCCCTCCATTTATTTTTTCGGGCCCTCTTTTCCCGCCGGGGCCGTCGTCCGTCGTCCGGAGATTGCGGCAACTCTCCGACGGAGGTTCGTTTTTTCGGGAGTAAATGCTATCTTTGTCCTCATCATACCAAACCGATTATCCGATTAAGATTATGCTGGAAAAGGGATTGTCTGCACAGAGCGTCGCCACGGTATGCGACGCCAATACGGCCGCCGCGATGGGTTCGGGCGACCTGCCCGTATTCGCCACCCCCGCCATGGTGGCCCTCATGGAGCATGCCGCGATGAAGGCCGTGGCGGCCGAGCTGGAGGAGGGCGCCACGACCGTCGGCGCCGAGATGAACGTCACCCACATCAAGCCCTCGGGCCTCGGGGCCGAAATCACGGCCACGGCCGTGCTGACGGCCGTCGAGGGGCGCAAGCTCACCTTCAACGTGGGGGCCCGCGACGCCGAGGGGATGATTGGCGAGGGGGTGCACGTCCGCTTCGTGGTCGACCGTACCCGCTTCATGGCCAAGGTCAAGTAGCCGGCCGCCTTCATGGTTTAGAAGCAGCAGCCGGCTGCCGTCCGGGGCGCGGCCCCGCCGTCCGCCCGCAACGAAAAAAGGGAAGCGCATCGCCGCAGCGATGCGCTTCCCTTTTCGTCTTGTGGAGCGCGGGAATCAGAGCCCGATGAGCAGATGCTCGAGCAGGATGACGATGATGCCGCTCACGTAGCCAATCAGCGCCAGCGAGGTGATGCGTTTGAGGTACCAAGAGAAGGTAATCTTCTCAAGTCCCATGGCCACGACGCCGGCTGCCGAGCCGATGATGAGGATGCTGCCGCCCACGCCGGCGCAGTAGGCCAGCAGGTGCCAGAAGACGCCGTCCTGGAGGAACGACTGCATGTAGGCGGGGTCGATGCTCGAGGCAACCGTTGCGGCGTCGGCAATCGGGTACATGCCCATGCAGGCCGCCACGAGCGGCACGTTGTCGATGACCGACGAGAGCAGGCCGATGATGCCCGTGATGGTGAAGACCTCGTGGATGTTCTTGTCGAGGAACTGGGCCACCTCGGTCAGGATGCCGGCGCTCTGCAGCGCGGATACCGACATCAGGATGCCGAGGAAGAAGAGGATGGTCGGCATGTCGATGTGCTTGAGCACCTTCGATACGCGGTTCTTGATGGACTCCTCGATGCCGCGCTTCTTGTCGTAGATGATTTCGGTGAGCACCCACATCACGCCCAGCGAAATCATCATCCCCATGTAGGGGGGCAGATGGGTGATGCTCTTGAAGACCGGCACGAAGAGCAGGCTGAGGATGCCGACCACGAGGACGAACTTGCTCAGACGGGGCCCCACGCCCTTGGGCAGGCTGTTTTCGGCGGCTGCGGGCTCCATCATCGAGGTTTTCTTGCGGGCGATGTAGTGCCCGGCGATGGCCGTCGGAATGGCCGTCGAGATGAGTGCCGGCAGGAAGAGCGAGCCCATGAGCGCCTGCGAGGTGACGTTGCCGCGCATCCAGAGCATGATGGTCGTCACGTCGCCGATGGGCGACCATGTGCCGCCGCTGTTGGCCGCGATGACGATGATGCTGGCGAAGAGCCAGCGCTCCTTGCGGTTGGCGATGATGCGCCGCAGCAGCATCACCATGATGATGGTGGTGGTCATGTTGTCGAGCGCCGCCGACATGAAGAAGGTGATGATGGCCAGCAGCCAGAGCAGCTTGTGCTTGTTGTGGGTGGTGATGTGGTCGGTGATGACGCCGAAGCCTCCGTGGGAGTCGATGAGGTCGACGATGGTCATGGCACCGATGAGGTAAATCAGAATTTCGCACGTGTCGCCCAGATGGTCAATCAACTCGTGGGCGATGTTCGCGTCGTGGCCGAAGAGGCTGAAGACGGACCAGATGGCTCCGCACATGAGCAGTGCGATGGCCGCCTTGTCCACCTTGATTTTGTGCTCCAGCGCGATGAAGGCGTAGCCTATCACGAAGAGCAGAATCATGGTTGGAATCATTTCGTATGGTCTTTTTACTTACGTTATACTTGGCCGGCCTTCGGAGTTCGGCCGGCATCGTCGCTCCGCTCTGTTGGGGCGGAAGGGGAGGGGGCCTGTCGGACCGCAGGCCGGGGGGCGGTCCGTGCGGACGACTGCCGGGGCGTTGCACCGGAGCGTCGGTCCGCTCTCTTGCGCGCGTCCGCTAAATCACGATGTGCCGCAGGGCGAAGACATAGCGGTCGGCCGGGCGCAGCAGCAGGGGCTGCGCGTGGTCGTAGCGGTCGCGTGTGGTGAGGCGGTGCAGGTCGCGCAGGACTGCGGCCGGACGATGCGTCGGCGCCGTCTGGGTGACGGGCAGCCGCGTGTCGTGGCGGTGGTCCGAATTTTCGGCTGAGCCCGTGGCGGCAAGCACTCCGGTCGGAGGTGTGGCAAAGAGGGGCACGTGGCGCTCCTCTTCCGCATCGCGGGCGGGAGCCGCACGCAGTATGGCGCACGTGCGGCCGGCTTCCAGCGATGCCCGGATGACCCGGGCCGCGGGCGGAAGCGCCGCGCAGAGCAGCATGCCGCATATGACCAGCCATTTTCTCATCGCCGCAAAAATAACCAAAAAGGGAGAATCTTTTTTCTCCGTTCCGCTATTTTTATGTTCAAAATTGGATTTTCCCGTTTTTTACGTATCTTTGCAGTCGCTTTCGAGCTCGGATTGAGCTATGGTGTAATGGTAACACGTCAGATTTTGGTTCTGAAATTCCAGGTTCGAATCCTGGTAGCTCAACCAAACGGAAAACCCGCTGTTCAGCAGCGGGTTTTCTGCGTTTTCGGAGGTCGGCCTTCGCGCTTGGGGCGGGGAGGCTTTGTGCGGTCCGTTTTCAGAGGCTCCCGGCTTTCGCTTTCGGTGCGGAGATGCTTTGGACGGCTCGTTTTCGGGGCAGACCGTGCTGTGCGCTCCGCTCGCGGGGCAGGCCGTGCCGTGCGTTTCGTTCGCGGTGTGGAGGTCCTTCCGTCGGCTCTGCCCGTGCCGTGCGGCGAAGCGGCGAAACGGCGGGCGGCGGGTTGGCCGGTAGTGCGGGCGCGGGCGTGTCAGCGGTCGGAGCGCTCTTTGCGGCTGCGGGGTGTGAGGAGCGCGACGAGCCACAGCAGCACGACGGCTCCGGCCAGCGAGGAGAGCAGGCTTCCGAGCGTTCCCACGGCGACGAGCCCCAGCAACGAGAAGAGCCAGCCGCCCAGCAGGCCGCCGATAACGCCGACGGCGAGATTGACGAGGAACCCCGCGCCGCGTCCCTTGACGATGAGTCCGGCCAGCCATCCGGCGACCAGACCAATGAGCAGATACCAGAGAAAATACATGGTCAGAACGAATTTTGGTAACGAACGCCTACGTTCAAAATCCGTTCCGAAATGCCTCTCCCGGGAGAGTGAGGCCAAAGACCGCTGTCAGGGGATGAACCGTTACCAGTTGTCGTTCATGTCGATGCCGATGATTCCCGCATTGATGGCCCGGTCGAGCCGGTTTTTCATGGCAATCAGGTAGAGGCAGCTTGCGCAATAGGCCTTTGCTCCGGCCTCGTTGGGCAGCAGGTCGGGATTGTCGTTGAACGGGTAGACCAGGTCCGGTCGATAGGTGCGGTTCGAAGCGGCCGCCGTTCCCTGCAGCGAGCTGCCCCGTCCGTTCGAGACGGCGATGTCGTACTCCTGAATGGTCATGATGATGCGGGCCCGCTCCTCCTTGATGTCGATTCTGAAGAGTACCCGGGCGCTGATACCGTATTGCTTGCCAAACGGTGCATACAAGGCGATGTCGCGCAGATAACCTTTGGCGAGGATTGTGCCCGCCTCCTTGTCGTCGAACTGGATGACGGATTTGCCCGAATTGAAGCTGTTGACAAACCAGGAGTGGGCCTGGATGTATATGTCGTTTTTGCTCAGATTGGGACAGCCGATAACGGTTGTCGTGGAGATATTCCCGTTCGCATCGATGCCTGCAAAGTGGTCGCGGAAGAATTGGGCGGCTTTCGGATAATCAATCGCTCCGTCCACCTCACCGTCCAGGGCATCGAGTATTTCGTAGTATTCATTGCGAACCTCCGATAGGGATTCGTAGATATCCAGCTTCTCGATTTTCCGGATGGCTAATTTTTTGGTCCGCTCCAGTTCGAGACGCTCCTCCTCTTGCCGCTTTGCGCGGATTCGCTCGTTCTCAAAGTCGACGAGTTGCCGGAAATTCTCACGGCCGTATTTTTCGATGAATGCCTTTCTTGGAATGTACGAATTGCCATCGGTGTCGAAGAAGAGCCGCCTTCCCTGATGCGTGGTGATAAGGAGGGAGTCGCTTTGTTGCGTATACTCCGAGGCCGCATGGAAATCGTATCTCATGGGGGTGTTGTCCGGCTCTTGAGCAGGGCTCAGCAGCGGCCCGGCGAGAAAAATCAGCAGGAGCAGTCGTTTCATGGGTGCGGGGTTTTGCGGGAGTGGTTCCGATGATGGATTAAAGATAGTAAAAAATATCCAATCGGAGCGGACCGTGTCCCGATTTTGCAGCGCGCCGGAGCGACTTTTGCCGGGTTGGCTCCGGCATGCGGCTGTCCCGTCAGAGCATGCGCCGCAGCGCGCGGGCCAGCTGGTCGGGGCACGAGGTCCCCTTGCCGTGGCAGTCGATGCCCTCGAGCCGGGCGATGGCCTCCTCGACCTTCATGCCCCGCACCAGCGAGGCGATGCCCTGCGTATTGCCGTGGCACCCGCCCGTGAAGGTCACGCTGCGGATGACGTCTCCGTCGGTTTCGATGTCGATTTGTCGCGAGCAGGTGCCCACGGTGGGGTAGGAGAGGTGTTTGAGCATGTCGTTGTGTGTGAATGTTCCGCGCGGCATGGCTTCGGGGCGAGGTCCCTTGGAGCGCGGCAATCCCGCGGCAATCCTGCGGCCTCCGGTGTGGCGCTGTCGTGCGGTTGAATCGTTGAAATCTGGAAATGACGGACCGGGCGGGTCCGGACTGGTGAGCCGGTAAGGCAGATAAAGAATCCCCCTCCGAAGCGCGTTCGGAAGGGGATATGCTTCGACACGGGTGCCGTTAACGCTGCTGCTGCAGGTCGGAGTTGTCGGCTACGACCATGTTCTTGTCGATGCGCAGCGTGACGTTGCTGTCGACCTCGATGAGCAGCGACGTCTCCTTCACCTCCTTCACGGTGCCATAGATACCGCCGGCGGTGATAATCTTGTCGCCCTTCTTCAGGCCGTTGCGGAACTCCTGCATCTGCTTGCGGCGCTTGGCTTCGGGACGCCACATGAAGAGCCAGAGCACGAGCACCATTAGTGCAATCATGATGAGGAAACTGTACTGCTGCATGAAACCCGGTTCGGGCTGTGCAGGGGCTGCATTCAGGAAATTAATCATTGTCTTTCGGTTTTAGCTTGTTATTAATAGCGCAAATATACGCATAATTGTCGAATCTGCAAGAATTACTCCACATCGGCTTCGATGAAGAGCCGCAGCGGCCGTCCGCCCGCCAGACTTACGTCGATAAGCTTGAGCTGCCAGCCGTATTCGCCCCGCGAATCGAAGGTGAGCGAGCAGGCGAGCTCCTGCCCGGGGGCGATGGGGCGCGCCTCGGCCTCGAGCGTCGTGCATCCGCAGCTGCGCTCGGTCGAGACGACGGCCGTCGGGCGCGACGATGCGTTGTGCAGGTGGAAGCGCAGCACGGCAATCTCGCCCGAGTGCAGCCGTCCGAAACGAATCGTGTCGGTGGCTCCATGCAGGAGCGTGCTGTCCGATATTTCGATGATTTTCCCCCGCGGGGCGGCACCTGCGGCCTTTTTGCGCGACGACGGACCGCACCCCGCGGCGAGCGTCAGCAGCGCCGTGAGCGCCGCCGCAGTTGCGGGCCGGAATAGAATGCGGAGTCTCTTCAAGGTGGTGGAGTGAGGGGGTGATGCGGCACCGCCGGAGCGGCGCCCGGTTGTCAGATAAGTCCGCGGCCCGCCTTCTTGATGCGGCCCTCGGCCGTCAGCGACTCGACAATCTTGTCCAGCACGCCGTTGATGAAGACGCTGCTGCCCGGCGTCGAGTAGTACTTCGAGATTTCGATGTACTCGTCGAGCGTCACCTTGACGGGAATCGAGGGGAAGTTGAGCAGCTCGGCCATCGCCGTGCCGATGATGAGGTTGTCCATGAAGACGATGCGCTCGACATCCCAGTTCGAGGTGAACTTTTCGATGTAGTCCTGATAGGTCGAGTAGTTGACCAGCGACTTTTCGAACAGCGTCTTGACGAATTCGGGGTCCTCGCTGCTTTTGAACTTCGCGGGAACCTTCAGTTCGGTGTGCGAGACGCGCAGGTTCGAAAGCGTGCGCAGGACCATGA
>ERZ780060.207-NODE-207-length-23343-cov-5.438853_pt1 | contig 23343 bp, 18 predicted proteins | sample MGYA00511176_ERZ780060 | MGnify/ENA primary metagenome ERZ780060 (study PRJEB29588, sample SAMEA2148374) | human gut metagenome | biome: human gut; feature: human-associated habitat; material: faeces | place: Denmark | collected 2008/2010 ... | reverse complement strand
CGACATGGCCGGATACCTGCTGGCCAACGGCGCGTTGAGCGGCGACGGTACGGAGTTGAATATCCGCCGTCAACTGCTGAAAAACCATCTGGTCGAGGCCATCGTGATTTTGCCGCGCAATATGTTCTATTCCACCGACATCAGCGTCACCCTGTGGATTCTGGCCCGCAACCGCAAGGCCCGCACCGTTGAGCAGAACGGCGAACTGGTTAAATACCGGGAGCGCGAAAATGAGGTGCTGTTTGTCGACCTCCGCCAGTGGGGCGAGCCTTTCGAAAAGAAGTACATCCAGTTTTCGCAGGAGCAGATTGCCCGTATTGCCGAGAACTTCCACAACTGGCAGCGTGAAGGCTACGAACAGACCTATCGGAATGTTCCGGAGTATTGCTACTCGGCAACACTCGACGAGATTGAAGCCAAAGGGTGGTCGCTTGTCCCCAGCAAATACATCGAGTTTGTCAATCGGGATGAAACGGTCGATTTCGAGACCCGGATGACGGAACTGCGTAACGAGTTGAACCGCCTGCTGCAGGCCGAAACGGAGAGTCGCCGCGAATTGGCAAAGGTCTTTACGGATTTGGGCTTCCCGCTTGATGTCCCCCAGCAAAATGATGCCGCCCATGAACAGAAGTGATTATAAGCGGCTGGGGAATTACATCCGGGAGGTGGATGTCCGGAATCGGGATTTGGCGGTGACGCAACTTGTCGGTTTAACAATCGACAAAGCTTTTATTCCATCTGTGGCGAATGTAATAGGAACGGATCTGTCAAATTACAAAGTGATTCGCAACAAGCAGTTTGCATGTAGCCTTATGCAGGTGAGCAGGGATCAAAAAATACCTGTCGCAATATTCAATGGAACAGAAGCCATTATGTCTCCCGCATACCCGATGTTTGAGGTCATAGACGAACAAGAGTTGATGCCGGAATACTTGATGATGTGGTTTGCAAGAAAAGAATTTGATCGGGAAGCAAGTTTCTACGCAGTGGGCGGAGTTAGAGGAAGTTTAACGTGGGAAGATTTTACGAATATGACATTGCCGGTTCCGTCGATAGAGCGTCAGCGGGCGATGGTTGCGGAATATGAGACGTTGTCGCGGCGTATCGACCTGAATCGGTCGATGATTGCGCAACTGGAGGCCACGGCGCAAACGCTTTACCGCAAGATGTTTGTGGACGACATCGACCCCGAGCATCTCCCCGTCGGCTGGCGAATGGGGGCTTTGACGGATATTGCTACGTATATGAATGGAACTGCTTGTCAGAAATATGCTGCGAAAGGTAAAAACGTTTTACCAGTCTTGAAGATTAGAGAATTATCACAAGGATTCTGTGATCAAAATAGTGATTTCGTAGATACATCTATTCCGAAAGATTTTATAGTAGACAATGGAGATGTTATTTTTTCTTGGTCTGCATCCTTATTCATTGATATATGGTGTGGAAACAAGTGTGCATTAAATCAGCACTTATTCAAGGTTACATCTGAGGCATACCCTAAATGGTTCTATTTTTTGTGGACTCATAGTCATATAAAAGAATGGACACGAATAATCTCAGCCAAAGCTACTTCAATGGGGCATATTAAAAGAGAAGATTTAGAAAATGCACAAGTAATAATACCTGCCGAGAATGCATTGAAGAGTTTAGATGTATATATGCATCCTATATTTAATCTTTATGTACATAAGAAAAAGGAAAACTTGTTACTAACCGACCTACAGTCTTTGTTATTGACAAAGATGGGGCAATAAATATAATAAGTTATGGCTTTTACATTCGATCTAGACGGAAAAGGATATCTGAAAAAAAGAGAAAGTTATAATTTAGAGTATAAACAGAATTTTCAATTAGGAGATGGCCTTTTGAAGTTCTTAAAGACATTAGCAGGTATGGCTAACAATAAAGGAGGGCAAATTGTATTCGGTGTATTAAATTCTCCTCACATTCCTGCAGGCATGACTAATAATCGTTTTTTAGAAGTTGATCCTAAAGATATAGATAGTCGAATCAGAGAATATTTTGCTCCATCTTTAAGGTGGAGAATGGATATACAAGAGTTTAACGATAAAAAATTTGGGTTTTTAATTGTTGAAGAAGCTGAAGAAAAACCTATTTTATGCAAAAAGAATAAAGGAGATATTTTGCGGGAAGGTGCGATTTATTATAGATACCGAGGAGAAACCAAAGAAATTGAATACGCTGAATTAAAAAGGATCCTTGATCAAGAAAAGGAGAAAGAAAGAATACTATGGATTAAGCATATTGAAAAAATATCTACAATAGGACCAAGATATGTGCATTTATTGGATAGCTATAAAGGGGAATTATCAATAGGCGATAACAAAGTTCTGCTGGATAAAAGTGTCATAGATAAGCTTAATTTTATAAAAGAAGGGCATTTTGTAGAAAAAGATGAGGAAGGATTGCCAACTTTACGATTGATAGGTGATGTAGAAGGTGTTGATATAGAGAATGTTGCAGCAAGGCCAGATATCTTATATCCGCTAACTACTAATGACTTGCAGAAGAAATTGAATGTTAATTCATATGAGATCCAAGCCATTCTTCACACGTTGGACATCAAGAAAAAACCCAAATATCACGCAGGGATCTCTATTGGAAATTCAAAGACTCATTTTGTTCATAAATACGCAGAATCTTTAATCCCCCTTATTCAAAGGATGATGAGTCGAGATAATTTCTTGCAAGATTGTATAGTTAAGTATAAAGATTATTGTAATAATAGACCTAAAATAAAAAAACATAAAAGAAAGAAATAACCATGCCCCACTTCAACGAACATGCCCTCGAAATGTCCATTATGGAGCTTTTCCAGCAGGAGGGTTATATCTATACAAACGGAGAAGCAGTCCACAAGGAGGTGAGCGATGTCTTGCTGCGCGACGATTTGCGGGCCTATCTCCGCGGTCGCTACGGCGAGGCCGGAATCACATCGCTCGAAATCGAGCGTGCCGTGGCCAAACTCACCGCCAACGTGGGATTCTCGTTGTATGAAAACAATCTGCACACCTATCGGCTGATGGTGGAGGGGTTTTCGTTGAAGCGCGACGACAGCTCGCTGCCCGATTTGTATGTCGAGCCGATTGACTTTGGCGAGAGGTGTCTGTCGAACAATATTTTCAGAGTAGTCAATCAGCTGGAAATCAAGGGGACGGAGACCCGCATCCCCGACGGGATTGTCTATGTGAACGGTTTGCCGGTGGTGGTGCTGGAGTTCAAAAGTGCCGTCAAGGAGGAGACAACCATCATGGATGCCTATCGGCAGCTGACGGTGAGGTATCGGCGGGATATTCCCGAGCTGTTCAAATACAATGCGTTTGTCGTTATCAGTGACGGTGTGAACAACAAATACGGCTCGCTGTTCGCTCCCTACGACTTTTTCTATGCATGGCGCAAGGTTCACGCCGAAGAACGGGCTCTTGACGGCATCAACTCGCTGAAGACGATGATGCAGGGGCTGTTCCGGCGGGAGCGGCTGTTGAGCGTGCTGAAAGACTTTGTCTTTTTCCCGGATTCGTCGAAGGATGAGCGGAAGGTCGTTTGTCGTTATCCGCAATTCTTCGCCGCGCACAAGCTGTTCGAGAATATCCGTCTGCACTCCAAACTCCGCCCGGACGGGGATGGCAAAGGTGGAACCTATTTCGGCGCGACGGGGTGCGGAAAGAGTATCACGATGCTGTTCCTGTCGCGGATGTTGATGCGGAGCCGGGAGTTTGCCAGCCCGACAATCGTACTGATAACGGACCGCACGGATCTGGACGACCAGCTGTCCAAGTTGTTCGGCACGGCCAAGCGGTTTATCGGAGATGAGTGCGTGGTTGAGGTGGAGAGTCGGGAGAAGTTGCGCGAACATCTGGCCGGCAGGACAAGCGGAGGAGTGTTCCTCACCACCATTCACAAATTTACGGAGGATACGAGTCTGTTGTCGGAGCGGGCCAACATCATCTGCATTTCCGATGAGGCACACCGTTCGCAGACCAATCTTTCGTTGCAGGTCAGGCAGACGGACAAGGGGGTCAAACGCAATTACGGATTTGCCAAGTATCTGCACGATTCGCTGCCGAATGCGACCTATGTCGGTTTTACGGGAACGCCGATTGATGCTACGATTGACGTGTTCGGCGAGGTGGTCGATGCCTATACCATGACCGAATCGGTCGCGGACGGCATCACGCGGCGGATTGTTTACGAAGGTCGAGCGGCAAAGGTATTGCTCGACCATGCCAAACTCAAGGAGATAGAGGAATACTATAAACAGTGCGCCGAGGAGGGGGCGAACGAATATCAGATAGAGGAGAGCAAGAAAGCCGTTACGAAGATGGAGCGGATTCTTGGGGATGCGGATCGTCTGCAGGCTGTAGCCGAAGATTTTATTGCCCACTATGAGAATCGGGTTGCCGAAGGCAGCACGGTGGAGGGGAAGGCCATGTTTGTCTGCGCGAATCGGACGATTGCATTTGACCTCTATCGGAAGATTATTGCCTTGCGTCCCGAGTGGGTGCAACTACCCGAGCCGGAACCGGTTTCGGACGGGAATGATGTCGGCGAGGGGCAGGAGCGTCCTATCGAAAAGATCAAGCTGATCATGACCCGCAACAAGGACGATGAACCGGCGTTGTACGATTTGTTGGGTACGGATGAAGACCGCCGGGCCTATGCCGAAGCGTTCAAAAAGTCCAAGTCGAATTTCAAGATTGCGCTGGTTGTCGATATGTGGACAACGGGTTTCGACGTGGATTGTCTCGATACGATGTACATTGACAAGCCCCTGCAGCAGCATACGCTGGTGCAAACCATTTCGCGGGTCAACCGGGTCTATCCCGGAAAAGAGAAGGGCCTGGTGGTGGACTACATCGGCATCAAGAACAATATGAACATTGCGTTGCGACGCTATGCGCAGGGTGATGTCGGACAGGATTCGGTCGAGAATGTCGAGCAGTCGATTACGCTGGTCAAGGATGAGCTGGATATCATTCGGCGCATGTTCGGTGAGTTTGATTATTCGGTTTTCACGACGGGAACTCCTTTGGAGCAGCTCGATTGCTTGAATCGGGGCGCGGAGCTCATGCAAAGAACCAAGGAGCAGGAGAATCTGTTTATGGGCCACGCCAAAAAGTTGAAGTCTGCGTTCAATTTGTGCAGCAACAGCGATCAGATTAGCGATGCCGAACGTGAAGAGATCCACTATTTCTGCGGAGTCCGCTCGGTTATCTACAAATTGACGATGGGCGAATCTCCCGATGCTTCGCAGATGAATCGTCGCGTCAGTGAGATGATTGAGGAGGCCATACAGTCGGAAGGGGTGGAGGAGATTATTCAGATTGGGAACGATAAGGATAATCTGGATGTGTTGAGTGAAGAGTATATGGAACGGCTGAATCGCTTGAAACTCCCGAATACGAAGGTCAAGTTGATGGAACGTTTGTTGAAGACGGTGATTACCGAGTTCAAGAAGGTGAACAAGGTTCGTGGAGTCGATTTCTCAAAGCGATTGAATGCGTTGGTCGAGAAGTACAACAGCCGTAAGGATAGTGCCGTCTTTGCCGATGAGGTATTGACCGAGGTGGCAAATCAGATGGCCGATTTGTTAAAGGAACTGAACAAGGAGAAGAGATCGTTCCTGGATTTGGGAATCAGTTATGAAGAGAAGGCCTTCTATGATATTCTCGAGGCGATAGCCAAACAGTTCGGGTTCGAATATCCAAAGGATAAAATGCTTCAGCTGGCTGCGGCAATCAAGAAAATTGTGGAGGACAAATCCAAGTACACGGACTGGGCTGCCAGAGATGACATAAAGGCCGAGCTTAAAATGGATTTGATACTCGTTTTGGCAGAATATGGTTATCCTCCCGTGACAAACGATGAGGTATACAAAGAGATTTTGGAGCAGGCTGAGAACTTTAAACGCTATAACGGTTGAGAACGCTATTGCCTCTTTTTACGATTGCGTTGAACGAATGCGGTCAATCACTTTTGTTACATGGCTCGGATAATGCCCCGCAAAGTATTCATAAATTTGAGGATCTCCGGTAAAAAATTGTGATACGAATTCAGACCATACGGAGACAGGAATATCTCCGTCTATTCTGAATAATTTGATTGAGCGGGGTTTTATCTGTTTGTCATTCTTGTGATTGAACGTTAGATCATTCCCTTTTCGTAAATCAAATTCTTTTGGTAAATAGAGATGGATGGCTCCATCCATATGGCAGAATGTTCGCTTTTTCAAATCGTATTGAGCGTGAATATATCGAACCGGATGATAGGTGATTCCATTCAATTCTATTGTTACATACTCTTTTTTTAGCTCTTCAGCCTGAAATGTTTTCAGGTCATTGCTTTCGGACCAAAAAATATCCAATTTTAGAACCTCACCGAAAAAATTATCATAGCGGTCTGGAATGTCAAGTGGCGAGGCCAAGACCGTTGATCCATTTCTAGTTTGTGCAATATCTGTTGAGAATCGAGCACCATACCAGATATCTCGTTCTATACATACACTATTATCCACATTGATACGAACACGGTCGCTATCCAATGCAATGCATTTATCGATTCCGGGTAGATCCAATTGCCAGAACCTTTCAACAAATCGAGGCGCAAAATTGTTTATCGGATTATAATTCCTTCGAAATAAAGGATGCGCCATCGGCATGTAGGCGTCAGCGTAATAGAATCCGGTTATATGTGGCCGTTTGGTAAAACTGTTTAATAGCTTGTTTTCATGGAATAAGCCATCTTTGGTTGGTTGTAAACAGGATAAAGATTGCAAAATGTTGGGATACTCTACATAGCAGCCAATGGTGTGCATATAGTGAAAGTTTTTCGCTTCCAGAATAATGTCCCTTTCTTTGCAATACTTTGAAAACGAATGAATCAGGTCTCTGTTTTTATTTAATTCTTCTTGCTCTATTTCTTGTAGCATGATTGCTGTCTGTGTTCTGATATCGTCCATTTTGTAGGCTCAATTCTTTTTGTGACAAAAATAATTCTCGGGATTTTTGTTAACAAATCGTTTGTAATTATTCTCGTCTTAAAACGGCTGAATCCGAGTAGTTTTTTAGGCAAAAGGATGGCTGTTTAACGCCGTCGTCCGCGGCGTCTGCGCTGTTGTTCCTGCTGGGTTTGTTCCGCTTCGTCGGGATCGAATCTCGGACGCAGCAAATCGTCCAGCAGGTAGCCGAACGAGGGTGTCAGGGTCGGAGCCGATTGTCGTTCGGAAGCAAGCGCTTGTCGGCTGTTCCGTTCCAGCGCGGTGTCGATTTTCGAATAGCTGAACTGCCGGTCGATCTTCGAACCGTTGAACGGGTAGCCGTTTTTTGCAAACACGACTCCCTGCACGTCGGAAGTGCCTCCGCGCATCCGAAACTCCGTGGCGATTCCTTCGCGGCGCAGGGCCGCCGTCAGCTCCTCCCAGTTCCGGCAGCGGGGAACGGTATCGCACAGGGCATGGTAGATTTCATATTTTGTCTTGTCCGGTTCGCGCAACCGGTACTCCTTGACCTGCTCCTTGCCCGATGCAAAGTAGAGCCCGTAACGGGCGGTCAGTTGCTTGCAGAGCCGCTCCGAACGGTAGTGGTCGTTGCGGTCGGAGATCGTCCGTCCGTCGTTGCCCACGCGGTTGAAGAGAATATGCAGGTGGGGATGTTCCCGGTCGCGGTGGCGGACAATGATAAGTTGTGTATCCTTGATCCCCATCCGGTCCAGATACTCCACCGCAATGGAGAGCAACAGTCGGTTGTCCAACCGGGCGGCATCCCGGGGCGAAAAGGAGAGTACGACGTGTCCTACGGGTTTCAAGACTCTGGGGTTCTGCGCTGCCTGCCGTTCGAATCCGCGGATGATGGAGGGTGTGTCCTTGAACAGAACGCCCATCCCGGCCAGGCAGTCGGCGCCCTTCCCGGGACCGAAAATGTATTGGACGGCTCCGCTGAAGGAACCGCCTTTCGAAAGTTTTGCAATCATGGCAGTTTGTCGATTCGGGTGAGCAGCGCATCAATTCGATCGACCAACGCCGCCAAAGTGGCGGTATCGCGTCCGTACCCGGCCACATGCGCCATGCGGGCGAGTTGGTTGAGGTTGTTCGCCATGCCGGTGAGCTGCCGCAGCAGGGTGAGCATCTCGGGAGTCATCCGGGCGCGGACGATGCTCCGGGCAAGGGCGCGCCGGGCGTATTCGGCACACACGAGACCGGCGACCCGCGCCTTGCGGCACAGGACGTCGTAATCGGTCTCGGTCAGGCAGACGACCAGCCTTCGTTTAAGTCGTTCCGTTTCGGGTTTGGGCGGGCGGCCGCCTCGCGGGCGGTTCGGATTCTTCGGACTTTTCATCTGTGTAATGTATAATAGACCAGCGGGATGGATTCGGGAGGTTTCGAGTGTCTCGAAACATAAACTTGCTTTTATTACAACCCGGAATCTCCCTCCTCGGCTGCCGAAGCCAGTTTTTCGCCGAAAGCCTCCATTTCACGGCCGATCACCGTCTCGGAAAATTTGGCGTAATGGCGGGTCATGTTGGTGTTCGAGTGCCCGAGGATTTTGGCCAGCACGTCGATCGGCATTCCGTATTCGACCGCCATGCAGGCGAACGTATGGCGGGCGCAATGCGTGGTCAGCACCTTGTCGATGCCGCAGACGATGGCGATCTCCTTCATAAAGGCATTCATCTTCTGGTTGCTCGGCAGGGGCAGCACCCGTCCGCGGGCCTGGCAGACTGCGTCGTGCTCGTAGCGGCGGAGGATCTCCAATGCCATCGGGAGCAGGGGAATGCGGCTCATCACGGCGGTCTTTTCGCGCGGCTTGTGGATCCACCAGCGTCCTTCGTCGTCGCGCGAGATGTGCTCGCGCCGCAGGTGGTCGGCATCGGCGAAGGCCAGTCCCGTAAGGCAGCAGAAGACAAAAACGTCACGGATACGGGCCAGCCGATGGTCGAGTTGCTTGCTGGTCAGGATTTCCAGTTCACGGGCCGTGAGGTGCTCTTTGGCCTGCGCCTGATCCTCCTTGAGTTTGTAGTAGCGGAAGGGATTCTTGGCAATCCATTCGTTGCGCAGGCAGTAGAGCACGAAGTTGCGAAGACAGTCCATGACAGCTATGGCGCCGTTGTGGCGGCAGCGGTGGGCCGTTTGCAGGAAGAGACTGAATCCGTCGAGAAACTCGTAGTTCATCCGCTCGACGGGAATGTCCTCCTCCGGGCCGCGCTGGGCGAGGTACTGTTTCAGATAGCGTAGCAGCCGTTCGTACTTGTCGGCCGTCCGCTGGGTGATGCGCACGCCGACCTCCGCCTGCCGCCGTTGGACGTAGTCACCCAGCCCCGCGATCAACATCATGGTGTTTTTGAGCGGGTTGATGTAACGCTGTTTGATTTGCAGGGCATTGGCCTCGAAACCTTCGGCAAGCAGTTTGCTGCGGATGTCGATGATCTTGATCCGGAAGTCGTTGATTCGGTTGTTGACCTGGATGGCCAGTTTGCTTTTTCCCATGGCCCGCTCCTTCTGTTGGTTCCACAACTCCGGATCACAGTCGCATTGGGTGTAGATTTCCTGTCGGAATCCGCCGGTTGTGATGCGTGCGCTGATCGGTGCCTGCCCGTTTTTCTTGGGCCTTCCCTTTCGCATCAGGAAAAGGATTGTAAAAGACTCTTGTCTCATGGCTTTGAAAATTTTGAGGTTAACAAAACGCTGACAAGAAAAATCTATTGCGGTGCAAAGTGCGGCAATTCAATGTGTTATGCGCCAAATCGGGAGCAGTGGCCCGGGAAAGCCTTATTTTGGAGGGCTTGTTCCCTAATGCCCACCCGAAATCGGGAGCAAGGATGCTTTTGACAGCATCTTTCGTTATAAAAGAGTCTGTTCGATAATTTGTTGATATACAACTGTTTTGCACTATTCTGCATCCGGGCTTCCACAAAAAAAGGAGCCCCGAAAAAGGCTCCTTTGTGCGGATAAAGGGACTCGAACCCCCACGCCGTAAGGCATCAGATCCTAAGTCTGACGTGGCTACCAATTACACCATATCCGCGTTCGAAAGACAAAGGTAGCGAAAAATTCACAAATCCCAATCCGGGGCGGCCGTTTCTGCTTTTTTTTCGCTATTTTTGTGACCCCCAACCGAGTCATTATGCCTCAGATTGTTACCCTTGTCCTTTCGCCCAAACAGGCGGCGGATACCCGCTTGTGCGATACGCTCGCCGCGCGTCGTCTCGGCCTTGCCGCCGACGAGGTGGCCCTCGTGCGTGTCGTCAAGCGTTCGATTGACGCCCGCCAGCGGCAGCCCAAAGTCAACCTGACGCTCGAGGTCTACGTCGACCGCGAGCCGCTGCCCGCACCCGTACACTTCGACTACCCCTCGGTGGCCGGCCGTACGGAGGTGCTTGTCATAGGCTCGGGCCCGGCCGGCCTCTTCGCCGCGCTGCACCTCATCGAGCTGGGACTGCGGCCGGTGATTCTCGAACGCGGGCGCGACGTCTCGGCCCGCAAGCGCGACATCGCACAGATTAACCGCAACGGAGCGGTCGACCCCGATTCGAACTACGCCTTCGGCGAGGGCGGCGCGGGAACCTTCTCCGACGGCAAGCTCTTCACGCGCAGCAAGAAGCGCGGCGACTACCACAAGGCGCTCGAGACGCTGGTCTTCCACGGCGCCGACCCCTCGATACTCTACGAGGCGCATCCCCACATCGGCACCGACCGCCTGCCCTACATCATGCGGGCCATCCGCCGGACGATTCTCGATGCCGGGGGAGAGTTCCTCTTCGAGCGGCGGGTGACCGACCTCGAGCTGCGTGACGGCCGCGTGACGGGCGTGCGCTGCGGCGACGAACGCATCGATGCGGCGGCCGTCATCCTCGCCACGGGCCACTCGGCGCGCGACATCTACGAGCTGCTGGCGCGCCGCGGTGTGCGGCTCGAGGCGAAGCCCTTCGCCATGGGGGTACGCATCGAGCATCCCCAGGCGCTCATCGATTCGATTCAGTACCACTGCGAGCGGCGCGGCGAGTACCTCCCGGCGGCGGCCTACTCGCTTGTCAGCCAGGAGGGCGGACGCGGCGTCTACTCCTTCTGCATGTGTCCCGGCGGATTCATCGTCCCGGCGATGACCGATGCGGCGCAGTCGGTGGTCAACGGCATGTCACCCAGCGGCCGCACGTCGCCCTTCGCCAACTCGGGACTGGTGACCGAAATCCGCCTCGAGGACTTCGCCCACCTGCGCGACGAGTGGGGCGAGCTGGCCGGTCTGAAGTTCCAGCAGCAGTTCGAGGAGCTGGCCCGCGAGCGGGGCGGCGACCACCAGGTGGCCCCCGCACAGCGTGTGGCCGACTTCGTGGCGGGACGCCCCAGCACGACGCTGCCGGCGACCTCCTACCTGCCGGGCATCACCCCCTCGCGTCTCGACGAGTGGATGCCCCGCTTCATCGCCGAGCGGCTGCGGGCGGGCATCGCCACCTTCGGGCGGCGCATGCGCGGCTTCTTGACCAACGAGGCGGTGGTCGTCGGCGTCGAGTCGCGCACCTCGTCGCCCGTGCGCATCCCGCGCGACGAGGCGACGCTCATGCACCCCGAAGCTGCCGGGCTCTTCCCGGCGGGCGAGGGTGCCGGCTATGCCGGAGGCATCATCTCGGCGGCCATGGATGGCGAACGAATTGCCGAGGCCGTCCGCAACTACGTCAAATAACTCGATTCAATGGATACCCCCTCCCTTTCAAACGACCGACTTGCCGCCCCCGCGGTGTCGGTCGTCATCCCGGTTTACAACCTTGAGGGCTACCTTGCCCCCTGCATCGAATCGGTCCGGCGCCAGAGCTACCCCGATTTCGAGGCCATCGTCGTCGACGACGGCTCGAAGGACGGCTCGCTGGCCGAAATCCGGCGCCTGACTGCCGGCGACGACCGCTTCGTGGTGCTCTCGACCGAGAACCGCGGCGTGGCCCGCGCCCGTGAGACGGCGCTGTCGCGCTCGCGCGGACGGTATGTCTGCTTTCTCGACGGCGACGACTGGTGGGAGCCCGACATGCTCGAGCGGATGGTTGCGGCCATCGAGGAGCGTGCGGACTGCGACATCGTCTGCGGCAACTACACGCGCGTCTGCGCCTCCTACCGGACGGTCGTCCGCGAGGAACGCACGGCCGACCTCGAGGGGCTGGGCTACCTGCGCGAGGTGATGACCTTCGGCGTCGCCCCCTCGCTGTGGGGCAAGCTCTTCAGACGCTCGCTCTTCGACGGCACGCTGCTCCACTATCCCATGCGCCGGGGGCAGGATACGCTGGTCAACATCCAGATTGCCTGCCGCGCGCCGCACGTGCGCTTCATCGACTACGCCGGGTACAACTACCTGCAGCGCCCCGGTTCGGAGATTCACCGCCGCATCAGCTTCGACTACTGCCGCAGCTACGCCGAGGTGGTTGACGACATCTTCCGCCGCAACGCCGTGCGGCTTGCCGACAGCGGCGCCGACCTCTACCGGCTGGTCAACGAGCTCTGGTGGTACATCCGCTACATCGACCGCAGCAGCAGCCCCTGGCGGGGCGGCGACCCCTACGTATGCCGGCTGCGCGACCAGACGCGGGGGCTGCACCGCATTCTGAGCGGCTTCTTCTCGCGGAGCGAGCTGCTGATGTTCGCCCTCGACCGCTGGCATGCGCTGCGGCCGGCAGTCGTGCTCCTGCTCACGGCGCGCCGCTGGGGCACGAGTCTCCGCCGCCGTATGGCGCATTGAAAATTTTCCTTATATTTGTCCTTATGGAGCACTCCGGAACCATCATCCAGATATTCGCGACCCCCGCGTGGGGCGGTGGCGAGCAGTTCGTCTACGACCTCACGCGCCGCCTGCTGGCCGACGGCCGGCGCGTGGAGCTGGTTTCGCGCCGGAGCCGCATCATCGGCGAGCGCACGGCGGGCCTCGGGACCGGGTGCCGCACGATGCCCCTGAAGGGGGCCGTCGACCTCTGGTCGGCACTGCTGCTGGCGCTGCTGATTCTGCGGACGCGGGCCTCGGTGGTCCATGTCCACCACTTCAAGGATGCCTTCACGGCGGCCTATGCCTGCCTGCTGAGCCGCCTCTTCGGCGTGCGGCCCCGCATCGTGCTGACGCGCCATCTGGTGCGGCGCGGCAAGCGGGGATGGCTCTACGGCTGGCTCTACGGCCGCATCGACCGCATCGCCTTCGTCTCGGAGCTGGCCCGACGCGAGTTCCTCGCGGGCGAGCCGCCGGTCGACCCGGCCAGGCTCTGCGTCATCCACAACAGCGTTCCGGAGCCCGTTGCGGCGTCGGACGGGGAGCCTGCCGCCGACCTGCGCCGTCGTTTCGGCATTGCGCCCGCTACGCCGCTGCTGCTCTTCTGCGGCCGCCTGGTCCCCGAAAAGGGGAGCGACGTGCTGCTGCGCGCCTGCGCGCGGCTGGCCGAGCACGACTTCGCGCTGGTGCTGGTCGGCACGGGCGAGGAGCGCTTCGTCGCCGCACTCCGTGAAACGGCCTCCGAAGAGGCGCTGCGCGGCAAGGTCTTCTTTGCGGGCTTCGTCCGCGGGGCCAACCGGCTGCTGCCGCAGGCCGACCTCTGCGTCTCGCCCTCGGTGGTCAGCGAGGCGGGCAGTCTGACGGTGCTCGAGGCGATGCAGGCGGGGCGCGCCCAGGTCTGCTCCGACAACGGCTCGCAGCCCGAATTCATCGACGACGGGCGTACGGGGTTGCTTGTGCACCCGGGCGACGAAGAGGCGTTGGCGCAGGCGCTGCGGCGGCTGCTCGACGATGCCCCTCTGCGTGAACGCATGGGGCGCGAGGCCCGCGCCGATTTCGAGCGCAGCTTCTCCTACGACCACCTCTACGCACGATACCTCAATCTTTACGCATAAGATGCTTATTCCGTCATGAATCTGGATTTCCGAAGCCTCCGCATCGCATTCGACGCCAAGCGCATCACCCACAACGCTACGGGTCTGGGCAACTACGGCCGGACGATGGTCGCCATGCTGGCCCGCTTTGCGCCGCAGAACCGCTACGACCTCTATACGCCCGACCCGGGACGCGATGAGCTGCGCCGGCGGCTCGACGGTATCCCGCAGCTCACCTTCCGCTATCCGCGCAAGCCGCTGCACGGCCCCTTCAAGGCGTTGTGGCGCTCGTTCGGCCTGAGCCGCGAACTGGCGCCCGACACGGCGCTCTTCCACGGCCTGAGCGGCGAACTGCCCTCGGGCCTCCGCAAGCGGGGCGTTCGGTCGGTGGTGACGATTCACGACCTGATATTCCTGCGCTTCCCGGCCTATTACAAGCCCGTCGACCGCTGGATTTATACGCTCAAGTTCCGCAGCGCCTGCCGCCGTGCCGACCGCATCATCGCCATCAGCGAAGCGACCAAGCGCGACGTGATGCACTTCTTCGGTATTCCGGAGCAGAAAATCGACGTGATTTACCAGGGGTGTGACGAGCGTTTCAAACATCCGGTCGATGCGGCGCTGCTCGACGACGTGCGCCGGCGCCATGCGCTGCCCGACCATTACATCCTCTCGGTGGGGAGCATCGAGGAGCGCAAGAATCTGCTGTTGCTGCTGCAGGCCGTCGCCCAGCTTCCCGCACCGCGCCACGTCGTGGCCGTCGGCAAACGCACGCCCTATACGCAGCAGGTCGAGGAGTTCGCCGCGGCGCATGGACTGACACCCTATCTGCATGTGCTCGAGGGCGTTTCGTTTGACGACCTGCCGGCGCTCTACCAGGGTGCCGACCTCTTCGTCTATCCGTCGCGCTACGAGGGGTTCGGCATCCCGATGATTGAAGCGGCCAACTGCGGCGTCCCCTCCATCGGCGCTACGGGTTCGTGCCTCGAGGAGGCCGGAGGCCCCGGCGCCCTCTACGTCGACCCCGACGACCCGCAGGAACTGGCCCGGCGGATTGAGGAGGTGCTCGGCGACGAGGCGCTGCGCCGGCGGATGGTTGCCGATGGACGCGCCTGGGTCGCCCGCTTCGAGCCCGAGGTCATCGCCTCGGAGCTGCTCTCGACCTACCGCAAGGTACTTGCCCTGTAGAACCGTTCGGGAAGGCATTTCCCCGTGTCGCGGTGGGGGCAATGTTACGGGATTGTTAAATTTATTTAGAATATTCCTAAAATATTTGCATAATTCACCGAACAGCCTTATCTTTGCAACGAAGTTTTAAGGTTCATTTTAGGTTAGTAGTTTTAGGTTGGTGAGGAAACTGTGGAGTTCGGGCTCAGCCCGATTCCGGGTTTCCTTTTTTTGTGCCCCTTTTTGCGCTTCGGTTCTGCCCGGACCCAGTTTCCGGCGGCTCCGACTTTTTTTATTTTCAGCCCCTCCTCTTCCGGGGTGTCTGCTGCCCTGCTGTTTTTCTTCCGAACTGCTCTTTTTCCTTCCGAGTTGTTCTTTTTTCTTCCGAGCTGCTGTCTTCCTTCTGAGGTGTCCGGTGCCCTGCTGCCTTTTTCCTTTGCCTTCTTTCCTCGCCTCCTTTCCCGTGCGCCCTCTTCCTGCACGCCCTCTTCCTGCACGCCCTCTTTCCTCACGCCCTCTTCCCCGCACGCCTTTTTTTCGCGCCTCCTTTCCCGTGCGCTCTCTTTCCCGTGCGCTCTCTTTCCCGCGCGCTCTCTTTCCCGTGCGCTCTCTTTCCCGCGCGCTCTCTTTCCCGCGCGCCTCTTCCCGCGCGCCTCTTTCTGCACGCCCTCTTTTCGCGCGTCTCGCACCTTCCTTCCCCGCCTACACTCTTCCCGGCTTGAACCCTCTCCCCAGCTTGAGCATTCTCCAACCGGCACCTCGGCTGAACGGAACGGCAGCGGATGGAACGGTTCGAAATGGGGTTCTAATGTCTGCGCAATCGTTTTCGGTACCTCTACGGGCCCATCCAGGGCGGTTTATGTTACCAAATTGTTAAATATATTTAGAATATTACTAAAATATTTGCATAATTCAAAACGTCCCCGTATCTTTGCAGTGAAGTCTTAAGGTTCATTTAGGTTAGTAGTTTTAGGTTGGTGAGGAAACTGTGGAGTCCGGGCATTGCCCGATTCCGGGTTTCCTTTTTTTGTGCCTTGTTTTGCGCTTCGGTTCTGTCGGGACCCTCTTCCCGGTGGCTCCGATTTTTTTTGCCCGCAGGCGTAGGTTTTGCCGCCGCTTCACTCGGTCGGACCGAATGGCCTTTGCCTCGGACGGAACCGTTTGTCGGAGACGCATCATCCTGCTTTCCAACGGTTTCAAGCGGCCGTGGAAATCAGTAGAAGGCTGTTTATGTTATCAAATTGTTAAATATATTTAAGATATTACTAAAATATTTGCATAATTCAAAACAGCCCCTTACCTTTGCAGTGAAGTTTTAAGGTTCATTTAGGTTAGTAGTTTTAGGTTGGTTGAGGAAATCGGCAGGTTGCAGCGGTCCGACTGCTGCTAAGACCGACGGGGCGGTGCTCGTTCCGGGGTCGAATACCTCCGATTGAACCTCGTTTTCGATGGGGGTGGTGCCCTGTCGAAAAAAACGGTTCGAGCTCTCTTCGTGAGAGTCCGGACCGTTTTTTTGTTGTCTGGAGTTGTGCGGCGGGGATGCCGCGGCGGGCTGCGAAGTGCGCGTATGGTTTTGGTTTGCAGCGGATTGCCGCCGAAGGAGGCGGGCGGCGGGGATTTTGCGACGGGTGGCTGGTGCCGTCTGCCGGTCACAAGACTTTGGGGGCCGGCGGCTGGTGGGGGCTGTCGGTCACAGGGCGTCGGGCTTTGGGAACCGGCGGCTGGTGGGGGCTGTCGGTTGCCTATGGCCGGGTGCCGGGTGCCGGACTTCAGCAGACGCCGGAGTTCGGGCGCTGGGCCTCGGCGGCTGCTTGTCGGAGCCCGTCGGGTCAGAGCTGTTCGAGCTCGGCGCGGCTGACCAGCACCTCGATGTCGCCCAGCGCATTGTCGCCGATTTCGTAGGGGGCGTAGCGGAAGAGGATGCCCTCGTCGGTGGGCTGGAAGTTCTCGCACGGGAGGATGTAGTCGGGGAAAAAGCCCAGCGCGGCGAGCCCCTCGTCGTCGGAGACGTGGTACTGCGCCCGCAGCCGGGAGCGGATGAGGCCGGCGAGGCGCTCCTGCTGCTGCGGGGTGAAGAGGTCGCCCAGCGTCAGTTCGTAGCCCCCTTCGAGCGAATAGGTGTGCGTCGTGGTGTCGTAGAGGTCGTGGGGGCCGCCCAGATAGCCCGAACGGGTGATGGTGTAGACGAGCAGCGTGTCGACCCGTGCGGCGGTCGCCTCGACCGAGTAGCTGTAGCGGGCCGCCTCGTCGCCCGGAAGCATCGAGCCGTCGGCGAGCTGCGCAACGGCCGTGCGCATCGCCTCGCGGGCCGTGCCGGTGAAGCCCTCCAGCTCGAAGAAGTAGGCGATGTCGGCCTCCTCGATGGCCTGCAGCGCCGGCGAGCGGTCGGCCTCCTCCAGCGAGAGGAAGCGGTACTGGATGTCGTATTGCGCGGCGCCCGCGTGCACGAGCGTGTCGAGCGCCAGCGTCTCGAAGCGGGGTTCGCTCTTCTTCGGGGTGCAGGCCCCCAGCATGAGCGCCAGGAGCAGCAGGGGGAGGATGCCGGTTCGTTTCATCGTGAAAAGGTGTTTTCTCGGGAAGCGCCGTTTTGCAGCTTCCTGAAATCAAAGATAAGACAACTCGGTCGATAATGCAAGCGCCGGCCGCGGAATCGCCGCCCCGGCGGGAGGGTGACGGGGGCGTTGCAGGGGCGATGGGGCCGTGGAAGGTGGTGCGCCGCGGCGCCCGGTGGGTGCGGCGGGGTAATCTGCGGTGCGCTCCGGTGTGCTCCGGTTGCCGGATGGGGGCGGGGCGCCCCGGTGCCCGGTGGGGCTCGATGGCGCTCGGCGGGGTCCGGCGAAAGAGAGCAGCCCAGCGCCTGTCCATCCGCTGGCTGTCCACCTGCGCTTGTCCACCCGCGCCTGCCCGCAGTCCCTTGCGGTGTCCGACGGCGCCCGATGGGGCAGTGGAAGGAGGCGTGTCCCGGCGCCCGGTGGAGGCAGCGGGGGAGTCTGTGGCGTGCTTCGGCGCCCCGAAAGCCCCCTGGCGGGCGGTTTTTGCAGAAAAATGCACTTTTTTTACCGAAAAATTTGCAGATTCGATTTTAGTCGCTATCTTTGCACCACAATTCAACGGTGGATTCATCTAAGGGTTAGGATACATGCCTCTCACGCATGACATAGGGGTTCGAATCCCCTATCCACTACCAACAAGGCGACCGAACTTCCGGTCGCTTTTTTTGTCTCCGCACCCGACCCGAAACCCCTGTACCCATGCAGCGCTACACGAACCGCAACATACTGAAAATCACCCTCCCGGTGCTGGTCAGCCTCCTCATGGAGCAGCTCGTGGGGCTGACCGACACCATCTACCTGGGCCACTACGGCGACGGGCGCACCGAGCTGGCCGCCTCGGCGCTGGCCGGTGTCTTCTATCTGGTGGTCTTCATGCTGGGCTTCGGCTTCAGCGTCGGGGCGCAGGTGCTCATCGCCCGCCGCAACGGCGAGGGGCGGCTGCACGAAATCGGCCCCGTCTTCATGCAGGGGTCGCTCTTCCTGCTGCTGCTCGCCGCCCTGCTCTTCGCCCTCTCGCGCCTCTGCGCCGAGGGGCTCTTCTCGCTGCTCGTCGAGCAGCAGGCGGTACGCCGCGCCGCCGTCGACTACCTCGACTGGCGCGTCTGGGGCTTCTTCTTCTCCTTCGCCGCGGCGATGTTCCGCGCCCTCTACGTGGGGACGACCCGCACGCGGATTCTTACGGCCAACTCGGTGGTGATGGTGCTGACGAACGTCGTGCTCAACTACCTGCTGATTTTCGGCCGCTGCGGCCTCCCCGAGCTGGGCATCGCCGGTGCCGCCATCGCCTCGGTGGCCGCCGAGGCGGTCTCGGTCCTCTTCTTCCTCCTCTACACGCGGCTGCGCTTCGACTGGCGCCGCTACCGCCTCTTCCGCTTCGGCGGTGTGGACCTCCGCCTGCTGGGCCACATCCTGAGCATCTCGGTCTGGGTGATGCTCCAGGAGGGGATGGCCTTCCTCAGCTGGTTCCTCTTCTTCGTCTGCATCGAGCGGCTGGGGACCGACCAGCTGGCCGTGACGAACATGGTCCGCAGCATCGGCTCGGTGGTCTTCCTCTTCGTCAACGCCTTCGCCTCGACGGCCAGCTCGCTGGTGAGCAACCTCATCGGCGCGGGTCATGCGGAGGAGGTGCGCCCGCTCTGCCGCCGCATGACGCGCCTCTGCTTCTCGTTCGTCGTGCCGCTGGCGCTCCTCATCGCCCTCTTCCCCGAACGGGTGCTGGGCTTCTATTCGGACGATGCGCGGCTGGTCGCCTACGGCGTCCCCTCGCTCTGGGTGATGCTCTCGACCTACGTGCTCTGCGTGCCGGCCTTCATCGGGCAGTTCGCCGTCTCGGGAACGGGCCACACGCGCGTGACGCTGGGCATCGTCCTGGCGGCCATCCTCTTCTATATGGCCTATACGCTCTGGCTCACGCTCGTGCTGCGCGCCGACGTGGCGCTCTGCTGGACCACCGACCACCTCTACTATCTGGTCACGCTGCTGCTCTCGGTGCTCTACCTGCGCAGCGGCCGTTGGCAGCGGGGGACCGTGTAGCGCTCCGTGCTGCGGCAAAAGTGGGGCGGGCGGCGGAGCGAAGCTGCGGCCCGAAGGAGGCGGGTGGACGGTCGGGTGAGCGACAAGGGGTCGGATAGAAGAGAGCCGGCCGGGCCGAAGCGGGTGAAACGCGCCGCCTACCGTCCGGCTGCGGGTTGCGCGGTGCGCCCCTTCCGGCGGGCACAAAAAAACGGCGGTCCGAAGGCCGCCGTTGCTGCATGGGGGTATGTCGTGCGCCGTTCTATTTGTCGAACTTGCCCTTGAACTTCTCCAGCTGGCGCTTCAGCGCGTCGATGGCTTCGTCGACCGACTCTTCGAAGCTCTTCGAGCGGTGGTCGGCCACCAGGTCCTCGCCCGGCATGTGGAGCGTGATGGTGGCTACCTTGTTACCCCTGTCGTGGTCCTTATCGAGTTTCATGACTACTTCTGCGCCTGTCGAGCGGTCGGCAAAACGGTCGAGCTTGGCCATTTTGTTCTCAACGAATTCGAGCAGCTTCTTGTCTGCGTCGAACTTCACGGATTGAATCTGTACGTTCATAGCACAAAGATTTAAGAGGTGTTATCACTTCCCACCCTTTTCGCGGGGATGGGCCTTGTTGTAGACCTCCCGCAGCCGTGCGATGCTGTTGTGGGTGTAGACCTGAGTGGCCTGCAGCGAGGCGTGGCCGAGGAGCTCCTGGATTTCACGCATGTCCGCTCCGCCGTTGAGCAGATGGGTGGCGAAGGTGTGCCGCAGCACGTGGGGGCTTCGCTTGCCCTGAACCCCGCCCCGTGCCAGCTCTTCACGGACCACCCGGTAGACGACGCTGCGCGAGATGCGTTTTCCTTTCTGAGTTAAAATTAACGCTTTTTCCGAAGAATTGCAAATATTTTGCCGCTCGATTAGCTCCAGGTAGTGCAAAATCTTCTCGCGGAGGAACTCCATGACCGGAACGATGCGCTCCTTGTCCCCCTTGCCGCGCACGCGCAGCGAGGTGTAGTCCTCCGAGAAGTCCGTGCGGTCGATGCCCACCAGCTCGGCCAGCCGCAGCCCGCAGGCGTAGAGCAGCAGCACGATGAGCGAGTTGCGCTCGGTGGTGAACCGCTCGCTGTCGAACTCGCACTCGCCGACGATGCCCGTCATGCGGCTCTCGGGGACGAAGGCCGGCAGCCGCCGCGAGGTCTTGAGCGCGTGGATGCGCTGGAAGACATTCTGCTCGACGATGCCGCGGCGCAGCATCCACTTGAAGTAGGAGCGCAGCGACGAGACCTCGCGGTTGATGGAGGCCGCCCCGAGCCGCCCCTGCTCCGAGAGGTGGAGAATCCACTCGCGGGCCCGTTCGGCGGTCACCCCGCGGGGGTCGAAGTGTTCGTCGTCGGTGCCGAGCCAGGCGTAGAACTGCTCGATGTCGTGGCTGTAGTTGCGCACGGTGAGCGGCGAGTAGCGCCGTTCGGCGGCCAGATATTGAATGAAATCGGGGAGCATGAAGCAAAGATAGCGTTTTTTCCTATTTTTGCGTATCGAAAAAAACAGCTTGACATGATGAAACGAAGAGTTCTGTTTGCACTTTTGCTCGCCCTGCTCTGCGGCTCCCGCGCCGCGGCGGCCCGCATCGATACCCTTTCGCTCGACAGCCGGGTGCTGAACCGCCCGGTGACGGTGGTGGCCGTGCTGCCCGACGGTGCTTCGGAGCACCACCCCGCGCCGCTGCTTCTGCTGCTGCACGGCTACGGCGGTGATGCCTTCTCGTGGCTGAAAATCAAAACCGGGCTCCCCGCGCTGGTCGACCGCACGGGAATCGCCCTGCTCTGCCCCGACGGCGGGCAGAGCTGGTACATGGACAGCCCCGTCGATACGACCAGCCGCTATGAGAGCTTTCTGGTCGGGGAGCTGATACCCTATGCCGACGCCCACCTTCCCGTGGCGCGCGACGCCCGCCACCGGGCCGTTGCCGGACTGAGCATGGGGGGCTTCGGCGCCATGCGGCTGGGGCTGCTCCACCCCGACCTCTTCGGTGCGGCGGGGAGCATGAGCGGCGGGCTCGACATCCGCCCCTTCCCCGGACGGTGGGAGCTTGACCGGCTGCTGGGACGGCAGTCCGAGTCGCCCGAAAACTGGGAGCGGATGACCCCCATCAACCTCATCGCGCAGCTCGACCCGGCCCGCACGCCGGCGCTCATCATCGACTGCGGCTACGACGACTTCATCTTCGAGGTCAACCGCGCCTTCCACCGCGAGCTGCGCCGGCGGGGCATCCCCCACGACTTCTGCGTCCGCCCGGGGGGGCACGAGCTCTCCTACTGGGCCAACGCCATCGACTACCAGATGCTCTTCTTCAGCAAGTTCTTCGCCGCTGCCGACGCCGAGGAAGAGAGGGCCTTCGACGGCGGCTCCTCTGCGGCTGCCTCCTCCGACGACGGCGCCGCGGCTCCGGCTGCCGCATCCGACGCCCGACCGGAGGCACAGACCGGCCGTTGACCAACCTCTGAAATCTCCGCCTCTGATGGAAAAACGCAAAACCTCCGCCCGCCGGAATGCAACCCCGGCCCGTCCCGCATGCCGGCCCTCCTCTGCCGGACGCCCTTCGACCGCCTCCGCCCGCCGCTCCTCCGACGGTGAGGACCGCTCCGCTGCTCCGTCACCCTCTGAGCCTTCGACCGCTCCGGTTCCCGCTTCGACCGCTCCGGTTCCGGTTTTGACCGCCCCGGCTCCGGCTTTGACCGCTCCGGCTCCGGCTTTGACCGCTCCGGCAGCGGCGGCCCGTGAGCGCTGGAAGCCCGGCACGCTGATTTACCCGCTGCCGGCCGTGCTGGTGAGCTGCGGCGCCACCCCCGAGGAGGACAACCTGCTGACCGTCGCCTGGACGGGCACCGTCTGCACCAATCCGCCGATGTGCTCCATCTCGCTCCGCCCCGAGCGCCACTCCTACGAGATTATCCGCCGCACGGGGGCCTTCGTCATCAACCTCACCACGCAGGCGCTGGCCCGCGCCACCGACTGGTGCGGCGTCCGCTCGGGTCGTGACTGCGACAAGTTCCGCGAGGCGGGGCTCACGCCGCTCCCCTCCGACCGGGTCGAGGCGCCCCTGGTGGCCGAGTCGCCCGTCAACATCGAGTGCCGCGTGCGTCAGCGGCTGCCGCTCGGTTCGCACGACCTCTTTCTGGCCGAGGTGGTCGGCGTGCAGGTCGACCCCGCCTACATCGACCCCGCAACGGGGCGCTTCGACCTGGAGCGGGCCGGGCTGATTGCCTACTCGCACGGCGAATACTTCGCCCTGGGGCGCAGCCTGGGCCGTTTCGGATGGTCGGTGCGTAAAAAATCCCGTCCGGCGGCCGAAAGCCGTCCGGCGGGAAAGCCGAAGTCGAAATCGAAGAGCCGGTAGCGCGTCGTCCGGCCGTAGGAGGCGGCACGAGCTGTACGGAGCAGGCGCTGCCGGAGCCCGGACGTTGCGCCGTGGGGCGGTAGGCAGATGTTTGCGCTGCGGTGCTGTGCCTCGGTGTCCCGGTAAGGCGACGTGGGGGTGCTGCGGTGCCCGCCCGTTGCGCCGTGCTTCTCAGCTCTGCTGCGAGCGGTACTCGTTGGGGGTCTGGCCGGTAACCTTCTTGAAGAGGCGCGTGAAGTGCTGCGGATATTGGAATCCCAGCGCATAGGCCACCTCGCCGATGCTGCGCCCCGGGGCGAGCATCAGCTCCTTGGCCGCCTCGACCAGCTTGAGCTGGATGTACTCCTGGGCCGTCTTGCCCGTCTCGCGCTTGACCAGGTCG
>ERZ780060.199-NODE-199-length-23824-cov-3.478733_pt1 | contig 23824 bp, 19 predicted proteins | sample MGYA00511176_ERZ780060 | MGnify/ENA primary metagenome ERZ780060 (study PRJEB29588, sample SAMEA2148374) | human gut metagenome | biome: human gut; feature: human-associated habitat; material: faeces | place: Denmark | collected 2008/2010 ... | reverse complement strand
GGACGAGCGCTCAAAAACCACCCCAGCTCGAACGTGCTCTCCACGCCGAGCATCACCACGCTGGACAACCAGGAAGCCTTCTTCATGGTGGGCCAGGATGTTCCGGTATTAACTGGATCTACCGTTGGCTCCAATAACAGCAATCCTTTCAACACCGTAGAGAGGAAAAAAGTCGGCATCATGCTGAAAGTTACGCCGCAGATTAACGAAGGTAACGCGGTACAGATGGTGATTGAGCAGGAAGTGTCGAAGGTGGAAGGACAGACCAGCCTCGACGTCGTGTTTGGTGAGCGCAAACTGAAGACCACCGTGCTGGCTAACGATGGTGAACTGATCGTGCTTGGCGGTCTGATGGACGACCAGGCGGGAGAAAGCGTGGCGAAAGTGCCGCTGCTGGGCGATATCCCGTTGATTGGTAACCTGTTTAAATCGACGGCGGATAAAAAAGAAAAACGTAACCTGATGGTGTTTATCCGCCCGACCATTCTGCGTGACGGTATGGCGGCAGACGGCGTGTCGCAGCGCAAATATAACTACATGCGCGCCGAGCAGATCTATCGCGATGAGCAAGGCTTAAGCCTGATGCCGCACACCGCGCAGCCGGTACTGCCAGCGCAAAATCAGGCCTTACCGCCGGAAGTACGCGCATTCCTCAATGCCGGGAGAACGCGTTAATGGTGCCTGTAGCACAGGAAACCACCGCTAACACCGTGCGTCTGCCCTACAGTTTCAGCCGTCGGTTTAGCCTGGTGGCATGGTGCGAAGCGTCGCTGGAGATCCTCCACGTTCATCCGTTGTCGCTCTCTGTTTTGCAGGAGCTGCAGCGGGGGCTGAACGCGCCCTTTACGCTGCGGCAAATCGACGAGGCCGAATTTGAACAGCGACTGAATGCCGTCTGGCAGCGGGACTCTTCCGAGGCTCGCCAGCTGATGGAAGATCTCGGTTCTGCCGAGGACTTCTTTACCCTCGCAGAAGAGCTGCCGGAAACGGAAGATCTGCTGGAAAGTGACGACGATGCGCCGATCATCAAACTGATCAACGCCATGCTGGCAGAGGCGATTAAAGAAGGCGCTTCGGATATCCACATCGAGACGTTTGAAAAGAGTCTGGTGATCCGTTTTCGTGTTGACGGCACATTACATGAAATGCTGCGTCCGGGGCGCAAACTGGCCTCGCTGCTGGTATCGCGTATTAAGGTGATGGCACGGCTGGATATCGCCGAAAAGCGCGTACCGCAGGATGGCCGTATTGCGCTGCTGCTGGGCGGTCGGGCGATCGACGTGCGTGTCTCCACCATGCCATCCGCCTGGGGCGAGCGCGTGGTGCTGCGACTGCTGGACAAAAACCAGGCCCGCCTGACGCTGGAGCGTCTGGGTTTAAGTCACGAACTGACCGCGCAGTTGCGCCAGCTACTGCACAAACCGCACGGCATCTTTCTGGTGACGGGGCCGACGGGTTCCGGCAAAAGCACCACGCTGTACGCCGGATTGCAGGAGCTGAACAACCATTCGCGTAACATTCTCACGGTTGAAGACCCCATCGAATACATGATTGAAGGGATCGGTCAGACACAGGTTAACACCCGCGTCGGCATGACCTTTGCCCGTGGCCTGCGCGCGATTTTGCGTCAGGACCCGGATGTGGTGATGGTCGGTGAAATCCGCGATACCGAAACCGCAGAAATCGCCGTTCAGGCGTCGCTCACTGGGCACCTGGTACTTTCCACGCTGCATACCAACACGGCGGTGGGGGCGATCACACGTTTGCAGGATATGGGCGTTGAGCCTTTCCTGCTCTCTTCCAGTCTGACGGGCGTGATGGCGCAGCGACTGGTTCGCACGCTGTGTCCCGATTGCCGCCAGTCCGCGCCTGCCACCGACGAAGAAAAACGCCTGCTGGGGATTACCGATGCGCATGCCGTCACTCTGTACCATCCGCAGGGCTGCCCCGCCTGTAATCACAAAGGTTTTCGCGGACGTACTGCCATCCATGAACTGATTGTGGTGGACGCCACATTGCGTGATTTGATCCACCGTCAGGCCGGGGAGCTGGAGCTGGAACGTTATATCCGGCAACACTCTGCGGGCATCCGCAGCAATGGCATTGAGAAAGTGCTCGCCGGAGAAACCTCTCTCGATGAAGTTCTGCGGGTAACCATGGAGGCGTAATGGCACTGTTTTACTATCAGGCGCTGGAGCGTAATGGTCGCAAAACCAAAGGCATGATTGAGGCGGATTCAGCGCGTCATGCCCGCCAGTTGTTGCGCGGTAAAGAGCTTATCCCCGTGCACATTGAAGCCCGGATGAATGCTTCTGCAGGGGGAATGTTGCAGCGTCGGCGGCACGCACATCGTCGCGTGGCGGCGGCAGATCTGGCGCTGTTCACGCGCCAACTGGCAACGCTGGTGCAGGCAGCAATGCCGCTGGAAACCTGCTTACAGGCGGTCAGTGAGCACAGCGAAAAACTGCATGTAAAAAGCCTCGGAATGGCGCTACGCAGCCGGATTCAGGAAGGTTACACCCTGTCGGACAGCCTGCGCGAACATCCCCGCGTCTTTGATTCTCTGTTTTGTTCGATGGTCGCTGCCGGAGAAAAATCCGGACATCTCGACGTGGTGCTTAATCGCCTGGCGGATTACACCGAACAGCGGCAGCGTCTGAAATCACGCCTGCTGCAGGCCATGCTCTACCCGCTGGTACTGCTGGTGGTGGCAACGGGCGTGGTCACTATTTTGCTGACGGCAGTAGTGCCGAAAATTATCGAACAGTTTGATCATCTCGGACACGCGCTGCCTGCCTCCACCCGCATGCTCATCGCCATGAGCTACACGTTACAGACCAGCGGCGTTTACTGGCTGGCGGGTTTGCTGGGGCTTCTGGTGCTGGGGCAACGGCTACTCAAAAATCCTGCCATGCGCCTGCGCTGGGATAAAACCTTGCTGCGTTTGCCCGTGACGGGGCGTGTTGCGCGCGGGCTGAATACGGCGCGTTTTTCCCGCACCTTAAGCATCCTCACCGCCAGCAGTGTTCCGCTGCTGGAAGGTATTCAGACCGCTGCCGCCGTGTCGGCAAATCGCTATGTCGAGCAACAACTGCTGCTGGCGGCAGATCGCGTCCGCGAAGGAAGCAGTCTGCGCGCCGCGCTGGCGGATCTGCGCCTGTTCCCGCCGATGATGCTGTACATGATCGCCTCCGGCGAACAGAGCGGTGAACTGGAAACCATGCTTGAACAGGCCGCAGTCAACCAGGAACGAGAATTTGATACCCAGGTGGGGCTGGCGTTGGGGCTGTTTGAGCCTGCTCTGGTGGTGATGATGGCGGGCGTGGTGCTGTTTATCGTCATCGCCATCCTCGAGCCGATGCTGCAACTGAACAATATGGTTGGAATGTAATTTACGGAGTTATCACATGAATTCGTTATCCCGCACACAAAAACCACGGGCAGGTTTTACCCTGCTGGAAGTGATGGTGGTGATTGTTATTCTTGGCGTCCTGGCAAGTCTGGTGGTGCCTAACCTGTTGGGCAATAAAGAGAAAGCGGATCGGCAAAAAGCCATCAGCGATATCGTGGCGCTGGAGAATGCGCTGGATATGTACCGACTGGATAACGGGCGTTATCCGACCACAGAACAGGGGCTTGAGGCGCTGATCCAGCAACCGGCCAATATGGCAGATTCCCGTAACTACCGTACCGGTGGGTACATTAAACGACTGCCAAAAGATCCGTGGGGCAATGATTATCAGTATCTCAGCCCGGGTGAAAAAGGACTGTTTGATGTTTACACCCTGGGGGCGGATGGTCAGGAAAATGGGGAAGGCGCTGGCGCAGATATCGGTAATTGGAATTTGCAGGAGTTTTAGTAATCAGTGCCTGAACGCGGATTCACTCTTCTGGAAATCATGCTGGTGATTTTCCTTATCGGCCTTGCCAGTGCGGGCGTGGTGCAGACTTTTGCGACCGATTCTGAACCGCCTGCGAAAAAAGCAGCGCAGGATTTTCTGACTCGCTTTGCGCAGTTTAAGGACAGGGCAGTGATCGAAGGGCAGACACTCGGTGTGTTAATCGACCCGCCAGGCTATCAGTTTATGCAGCGTCGTCACGGGCAGTGGTTGCCTGTTTCTGCGACCCGGTTATCGGCACAGGTTACGGTGCCGAAACAGGTGCAGATGCTGTTACAACCCGGCAGTGATATCTGGCAGAAGGAATATGCGCTGGAGCTGCAGCGTCGTCGCCTGACGCTGCACGATATTGAACTGGAGCTGCAAAAAGAGGCGAAAAAGAAGACGCCGCAGATCCGTTTTTCGCCTTTTGAACCCGCCACGCCGTTTACGCTGCGCTTCTACTCAGCGGTGCAAAACGCATGTTGGGCGGTAAAACTGGCACACGATGGCGCGTTATCCCTCAATCAATGTGATGAGAGGATGCCATGAAGCGCGGATTTGCCTTGCTGGAAGTGATGCTCGCACTGGCGATTTTTGCGCTGGCTGCCACGGCGGTGTTACAGATTGCCAGCGGTGCGCTGAGTAATCAGCACGTTCTTGAGGAGAAAACGGTAGCAGGCTGGGTGGCTGAAAACCAGACTGCGCTGCTCTACCTGATGACCCGCGAGCAGCGGGCGGTCAGGCATCAGGGCGAGAGCGATATGGCTGGAAACCGCTGGTACTGGCGCACCATACCGCTGAATACAGGTAACGCGCTGCTCCAGGCGGTGGATATTGAAGTCAGCCGTCACGAAGATTTTTCGCCGGTGATTCAGTCACGACGCGCCTGGTTTAGCGCCGTGGGAGGCCAACAGTGAGAAGGGCTCGCGCTGGTTTCACGTTACTGGAAATGCTGGTGGCAATCGCCATTTTTGCCTCACTGGCACTGATGGCGCAGCAGGTGACAAACGGCGTCACACGCGTGAATAGTGCCGTCGCCGATCACGATCAAAAACTAAACCTCATGCAGCAAACGATGAGTTTTCTGACCCACGATCTGACACAAATGATGCCGCGTCCGGTAAGAGGCGATCAGGGCCAGCGTGAACCAGCGTTACTGGCTGGCCCTGGCGTGCTGGCGTCTGAGAGTGAAGGGATGCGCTTTGTGCGTGGCGGCGTGGTTAACCCGTTGATGCGTCTGCCACGCAGTAATCTGCTCACCGTCGGTTACCGCATTCATGATGGTTATCTCGAACGGTTAGCCTGGCCGCTGACCGATGCCGCAGGCAGCGTGAAGCCGACAATGCAGAAGTTGATTCCGGCGGATTCGCTCCGTTTGCAGTTCTACGACGGCACGCGCTGGCAGGAGAGCTGGTCGTCAGTACAGGCGATCCCCGTGGCGGTACGCATAACCCTGCATTCGCCGCAATGGGGTGAAATTGAACGCATCTGGTTGTTACGCGGGCCGCAATTATCATGATCACCTCACCACCAAAACGCGGAATGGCACTGGTCGTGGTGCTGGTATTGCTGGCGGTTATGATGCTGGTGACCATCACGCTTTCCGGGCGAATGCAGCAACAACTTGGGCGAACGCGCAGCCAGCAGGAGTACCAGCAGGCGCTGTGGTACAGCGCCAGTGCAGAAAGCCTGGCGTTTAGCGCACTCAGTCTGAGCCTGAAAAATGAAAAGCGTGTGCATCTGGCACAGCCGTGGGCTTCTGGCCCGCGTTTTTTCCCACTGCCGCAGGGGCAAATTGCCGTCACCCTGCGTGACGCCCAGGCCTGCTTTAACCTGAATGCCCTCGCTCAGCCGACAACGGCGTCGCGTCCTATCGCGGTACAACAACTGATTGCCCTGATCTCGCGCCTGGATGTGCCTGCTTATCGGGCCGAGCTGATAGCCGAAAGCCTGTGGGAGTTTATTGACGAGGACCGCAGCGTGCAGACGCGTCTGGGGCGTGAAGACAGCGAGTATCTCGCCCGCTCGGTGCCGTTCTACGCCGCTAATCAACCGCTGGCTGATATCAGCGAAATGCGCGTGGTACAGGGAATGGACGCCGGGCTTTATCAAAAACTGAAACCGCTGGTCTGTGCGCTGCCGATGGCCCGCCAGCAAATCAACATCAATACATTAGATGTCACGCAAAGTGTGATTCTTGAGGCGCTGTTTGACCCGTGGTTAAGCCCTGTTCAGGCGCGGGCGTTATTACAACAACGTCCGGCGAAGGGCTGGGAAGATGTCGATCAGTTTCTTGCTCAGCCGCTACTTGCAGACGTCGATGAGCGTACTAAAAAACAGCTAAAAACCGTCCTGAGCGTGGACAGCAATTACTTCTGGCTGCGTTCAGATATCACCGTGAATGAGATTGAACTGACGATGAATTCGTTAATTGTCCGCATGGGCCCACAACACTTTTCTGTTCTCTGGCATCAGACAGGAGAAAGTGAGTGAGTTCCATGCTTGAGATTTTTTTCCCGCTTTGCGCTTCCGCTCCCATCCGTTGGCAGCGTCGTACCGCCGACGTGGAGTGCGGCATCTGGCCTGACGTTGCTGATGAATGTCTCCAGCAATGGCTGCAAACTGATGCGATTCGACTCTACATTCCCGGCGAATGGATCAGCGTCTGGCAGGTTGAACTGCCTGATGTGCCCCGCAAGCAGATACCGACGATTCTGCCCGCCTTGCTGGAAGAAGAGCTGAACCAGGATATCGATGAACTGCATTTCGCCCCGTTGAAAATCGACCAGCAACTGGCAACCGTAGCTGTGATTCACCAGCAGCATATGCGCAACATTGCGCAGTGGTTGCAGGCAAACGGCATCACCCGCGCTATCGTCGCGCCGGACTGGATGTCCATTCCTTGTGGGTTTATGGCTGGCGATGCGCAACGGGTTATCTGCCGCATCGATGAATGCCGGGGATGGAGTGCCGGGCTGGCGCTGGCTCCGGTCATGTTCCACGCCCAGCTCAATGAGCAGGATTTACCGCTTTCGCTAACCGTGGTCGGCATTGCACCGGAAGAACTGTCTGCATGGGCTGGTGCGGACGCCGAACGCCTGACCGTTACGGCTCTGCCCGCCATTACCACTTATGGCGAACCGGAAGGGAACCTGCTAACAGGGCCGTGGCAGCCTCGTGTCAGCTACCGAAAACAGTGGGCGCGCTGGCGGGTGATGATTCTGCCGATATTGCTGATTCTGGTTGCGCTGGTAGTGGAACGGGGCGTGACGTTATGGAGCGTCAGCGAACAGGTGGCGCAAAGCCGCACCCAGGCGGAGAAACAGTTCTTAACGCTATTCCCGGAGCAGAAGCGGATTGTGAATTTACGCTCTCAGGTGACGATGGCGCTGAAAAAATATCGCCCACAGGCCGACGATACCCGGCTGCTCGCAGAATTGTCAGCGATCGCCAGTACTCTGAAAACGGCGTCACTTTCCGACATCGAGATGCGTGGTTTCACCTTTGATCAAAAACGCCAGACGCTTCACCTCCAGCTGCGGGCCGCGAACTTTGCCAGTTTCGACAAACTGCGTAGTGCACTGGCGGCAGATTATGTTGTGCAACAGGACGCGTTACAGAAAGAGGGTGATGCGGTTTCCGGCGGCGTAACGTTGCGGAGGAAATAACATGTTACGCGATAAATTTATTCACTATTTTCAGCAATGGCGTGAACGCCAGTTAAGCCGTGGCGAACACTGGCTGACACAACACCTGGCGGGACGTTCTCCGCGTGAAAAAGGCATGTTACTGGCAGCGGTAGTGTTCCTGTTTAGCGCCGGATATTACGTCCTCATCTGGCAGCCGTTGAGCGAACGGATAGAACAACAGGAGACGATGTTGCAGCAGCTCGTGGCGATGAACGCGCGACTGAAGAGCACTGCGCCGGATATTATTGCGGCGCGAAAATCCGCCACGACAACGCCAGCACAGGTATCGCGGGTCATCAGCGACAGTGCTTCGGCGCATTCAGTGGTCATTAAGCGAATAGCCGAGCGCGGGGAGAATATCCAGGTCTGGATAGATCCTGTGGTATTTAATGATCTGCTGAACTGGTTAAACGCACTGGATGAAAAATATGCGCTGCGGGTGACACAAATTGATGTCAGTGCTGCTGAGAAGCCTGGGATGGTGAATGTGCAGCGACTGGAGTTTGGACGGGGGTAGGTATTAAAAATTATAAATATAGTGATATTAAACGTATTATCAAGATTTATTAGTTATTATATTAGAGTTGATATTTTTATTATTAAATTAGAGTCAGGTGAAGTTACATATATAAATGGGTTATGGAACTAAAACATAAATTTTCATTGAGGTGATTAATAAACAAGAGTCATATAACTGATATGATATTACAATGATTGGATGGGTGATTTTTTATATGTCAAAAAGAATCAACAAACAATCATATCAGAAAAAGTTATGTTTTCTTATTCAAGGCCTCTTTAGAGAGGTCTTGCGTAGGGGAAGAATTCTATGCAACAGTACATACAACGAGGGGGGATTTTTCGTTAAAGTGCATTTTTTCGAACATATATAAGGGAAAGTATTTACATGGGGTGATATTCAGGTTGTAATAAGTCACCTTGGTTACAGTTGCGTGGTGCGTGTTTTGTGGTGGATTATTGGCCTCCTTATTATCGTTGTTATATTTGCTGTCTTAGTGATCAGGTCTCGTATGCAGGACATGGATGATGATTATTGACATTCCTATAATGATACCAATATAGTTATACCATTACTATAAGCTATGATAGAAATTTAACCTTTTTGTTCTGGATCAATTCACATGAACCAATATGTTACAGATAGCTATGTAAATGAAAAAATATCATCAAAATGGATAGTGTTATGCATTTTTAAGAATTCAAACCATGAAGTCTAATATTAACGTAAAAGAGACAATGGTTCTTGTTTGATATTTTTATATTTGATGTGACTGTTTGATTACCTTCTTCTATAGTAATAAAGAATATGTGAGCAAATAATTATTTTAAGGTGTTGAATTTGGATTATATGTAGATGGTACGATTTCTATCAAAAAATAAATAATCGAATAAATGTTTAAACATATAAACCTCTCATGGTTATAATAAGCTACAGCCAAAAAGTAACTTGCAATATTTATTTATACTTTTCATAATTGAGGAGATGTTATGAATACTTTTGATAATGTTATTTTAAATAGCGAGGGATATAAAAACATTATAGTTAATAATAAGGGGGTAATCATATATATATTGGCGAAGGTTATAAAGATAAAAAATTAGTAATAAATTTTTTAGGGTGTGATAGTGTAATTAAGTTAGGTGATAATGTAAATATTCAGGGGGGGAATTACAGTTTCAACAAATCCCAGAGTAACCATAGGAAATAATTTTGCATCTACAGGATGTGTCACAATTATATGCAGAGGTGATTGTTATGTATCAATTAATGATGATTGTATGTTTGCAACATCAATTCTAATAAGAACGTCTGATGAGTACTCAATAATAGATTTGCATACTAACGAAATAATTAATAAAAATGTTACAATTGGAAAACACGTCTGGATATGTGATAACGCTCTGGTTTTGAAGGGGGCATTAATTGGAAGTGGTTCAGTTATAGGTGCAAGGAGTGTTGTGACTGGTACTATACCTGAGAATAGCTTATGTGTTGGTGTTGTAAATAGACCCGTTTTAGTTCTAGGCATTTTTTGAGATCCCGCCCAAATAAGGTGCTGTCGATATTCCTCTGGTGTCATATTGTTCAGTTATTCATGCTGCGTTCACAGTTATATTCTGATAACCTTTTCTCCGTGATTTCCCGCGTTTCATTCAGCGTTCTGAATAAATAAAAATCGAGTATTTCTGTACGGTACATCCTGTTAGAACGCTCGATGAAAGCGTTCTACGTCGGCTTACCCGGCTGGATGAACTCCCAGTTTTACTACGTATATCTCTGTCCATTCAGCCAGCGCCAAGAGATAAATTCCAGACCACTGTCCATGCGCTGCATGACTGGATAACCGCAGTTTGCCGCGATCCTGCCAAGTACACGGACCACTCGCAGAGCTGGCAGATTAAGATCGATTTTCAATCGATAACGCCTCACGATTAAAGCCATCAACGACATTGAACGTATGAAAACGACGGCCACAGGCCAGAGCATCATGCATAAAATCGACAGACCAGCTATGGTTCGGCGCTTCCGATGTAGCCAGTGGTGGGGGATTGCGTACCGGCAGTCGTTGTTTGCCCTACGGCTAAAATTCAGCTTCAGCAGACAGTAAATACGTGTGATTCCACGAGTATCCTTGCCGTCGCAGAATCTGGAAAAGCTTCGGAAAGCCGTATAGCGGATATCGCTCAGCCGCGGCCTACAGGGCGGCAATAACGGGTTCATCACGCGTAGTATCCGGGCGGTGATGGTAAACCGTTCTGCTCAGGTTCAGAGTCCGGCAGGCCTGATGGATACTGAACCCGAATATCGTTATCAGATTAGTGGCAGCTCACGCTTAAGGGCTGATTTTAAATCTTTTTTTCGATAATGTCTTTCAGCGCCCGATTCTCCAGACTCAGGTCAGCAAACATCTTTTTGAGACGGCGGTTCTCGTCCTCAAGATCCTTGATTTTTTTAATATCAGAAGCTTCCATGCCGCCGTATCTGGACTTCCAGTTGTAGTAGGTGGCTTCAGAGATACCGGCCTCCCCTCCCGGCAGACATCTTAAACGGTTCGTCCGGCTTCAATTGATTTAATCACAGCGATGATCTGATGTTCAGTAAAACGGATATTACGCATAGCGATCTCCTTCGTTGGCAGATTTATAATGCCGGATGATCTCTAAATATGAATGGCACGATTATGCGGAATACTTACAAGTCCACCATTAATTGCTGACAGAACATGTTTTACTTGGTTTAGCTAAAATTCTTAATATTTTGTGATAATTTTTCTATAGAACTAAGATGTCGGAAAAATGGCTACATGACATAAAAATTATGAAAGAGTGTACATGTCGAAGAATGAACGAAATAAGTGTAATATAATTGTGGGGTAGACGTTTGAACATTACAATAAATACGATAATGATCGTATACAATGCTTCTGCCCACAAAGAAAATGCTGACGCCAACAAATAACATCTAAAGGCTTTCTTGAGGTATAAAGAAATGATGGTTTCATATATATGTCATGTAACCGTATTGGACTAAGGGCTTAAAATAAGCCCTTAGTATTATGTGACACATTACTTGCCAAATGTTTTTTAGAATAAAAACATAGAGTGGTTGTTAATACATGATATTTTACCCTTCATGGTTTATAATAGAGATGTTATTTGAGTGTACAATTATTCTTTTATTTAAAGGATATATGAATTCATCAAAGTTATAATATACATGTAAGCTAATAATATACTCACCTTGGTCTAAATGATTCAATATATCAAAACCATGTTTCCAGTAAACATGTAATATGTGATCGAAATGTTTGTTTAATGAAACGCTGAGAGCCTGCCGTGGGGACTGAGTAATAGGTTGAAATTTGATTTCTGCATATACCTGATCTGCTTTTTGCTGTTTATCAAAAGCAGGAAGTACCCTGTCGACATATAATTTTCCATTCTTAAAAGAGTAGTTTATATTAACGTTTGGTCTATTGATGGCATTCTTTTCAGTAATTAACTGAAAAATTTTGGCGAAGTTTTTTTTAACTAACTCTATTGCACTACCAGAATGCCCCATATCCTTTAACATCGATACATTAATTCCAGGGAAATTCCTCATTGGAATTGAGCGAGAAGAGTCATGATCATTTTCGGCGAATGAATAATAAACTTTTTCATTTTTTAATGACGATAAAGTTTCTTTAAAAACGTAATAATTTCTTGCATCCTCTCCTAATGTAAACTTAAAGAGAGCATTATGTGATTTATTATAAAGGTCAAGTTGAGGTATATCAATAAAAAAGTATGAGTTGGGGAAAAAAGATATGTAATCTATAGCAATAGTTGCACCTTTTGAATTTCCATAAAAAATAATATCATGGTCGCATAAACTAAATCTAGCCTTCAGCCCAGAAATAAGGCTTATTACAATAGGCTGAATCCTTTGGTTAGTTGATGTTTTATACATATAGTTCCCATATACACCTTCTTTATCTTGGAACGCTACAATAAGAACATTTTTTAATCTGGAATGTAATGAACTCAATGCACTAAGACGATGGTGCACATTATCAAAATTAGAAACACCAGGAAATGTAATAAGAATTTTTTTTGGGGAATATATGTCTCCACAAAGTGAATAATATACAGACTCTCCCAATAATTTATGTGAAACAATCGAATGTTTTTTATCGAATGCAAGTTGATCAGGATGAAAAATTTTATCTTTTGTGATGATTAATTTTATATTTTCGTTTTTGACTTTTAAAGATACACTGGACTTCTCATCTACGCAAATGTTTGTCAACCATATTCCTTTTTTTAAATGTATAGGTATTTGATTATTATCAATCAACAAAGTGTTTTTTGCATGTTCTGATTTGTTATTACAATTAAATTGCAAATGTACAAATTTTTTCATTCCATTACAACCGCTCTAATTTAATATTTATTCATGTGTGTGTTACACACATGAATATGTATGTGAAATAATTAAGGGATTAATGACATAAGATAATCAATTCTTTTATAAACATCTGAAGATTTGTTAAGAAGTAAACGAAGTCGAATGTGTTTTATGTATAACATAGCTAAGTCATAATCTTCATAAATAATATAAAACTCAGCTATAAAGAATAAAGACTCATCATCTATTTCTGTAATGTTTATTTTTTTTGAAAGGGCATATGCTTGTTCATATTTTTTAACTTTAATAAGGTGTTTAAAATAAAGAAGAACGGATTTTGTATTAATTTCAGAAGAGTGTGTTTGGTAATATAAATCAATAATTTCATTTTCATTGTGGTACAAAAGATACATGAATATCTCATCCACGTATTGGTTATCAAGCGTGTCACTTAAAAGATATTTTACATACTTATTCAAATCAGGTACTTTGCTTTTACTTGAACGAATGGCAAAGAAATAAGCTGCCATATAAATGTTTATGCCAGTTTGCCCTGTAAAGATATCATTGCTATTAATATTATCCAGAAGTAATTTCCATTTTTTTAAATGATATAATGTTCGAATATATATGCTCTTATTAATTATATCATGCTTTTCATTATCTGATAATGATTTGTACATAACTACAACATCTTCGTATGCTTTATTTTTTTCTAACAACCGTAACCTGCGAGATGACTCATGTAAAAACAATTTATTACGGGTACTGAAACATGAATCCATGCTATCACTACAATACCAAGTAATATCTTTAATTGTTTTATTGTTAATCGTCTCTTTTATATTAAGCGGAGTCAGGGATATTAATGATAATAAAACATTAATGCGATATTTTAAATACTTCTTTTTATATACGCTTATTCTGCCTGTGTTCAGTAAATTAAGTGCAATGTTAAAATCGCCAAGTGATATTAAACTAACCATGTAGTTAAATAAATGTTTGCCATTATATGTCGCCCATGAATCATTATGGTTAATGAAATATTTTTCATAACGAGAGCGTGCACTAATATAATCTCCTGTTTTATAGGCATGAGCAGCCCATTTTAAATAGTCGGTACTACATTGTGTTACTCTTGGTTGTTCAAGTTTAATTATAGTATCCAAAACTCGTTCACAACATTTTCCGTCACGATAAGGAAAGAAATTAGCAGCACGTTTTTCATATATATCTGAATTAGGATATCTACCTTTTATAATATTATGTAAAAACTCCAGAACTCCTTCAACAGTATTGAACACGGGGCCAAATCCAGAAGAACGATAATCAAAATAACCTTTATTATAATGACCTTTCGTAAAAAACTGTTTTTCATCAAATTGATAATAACAGACTGGTTTATTCAAGTACGCCATTTCAAATGCTACTGATGAATAATCAGTGATCATTATTTTTGAACGCTTAAATAAACTCTGGATACTACCATCATAATGAGATTGTATGCTTATATGTTCTGGTAGGTTAAACTCACTTATATATGGTTGCATATTGGCATGCGGAAAGAAAATTATTCTATACCCTTCATTTTTTATTAGATTATACAATGACGCGGATGATAGCAATTCTGTCCATGCTTTAGCATACTCACTATTTTGAAAATCAGGTAATAATTCACGACTGGTACCAGATGTGACTTTTCCTAACAAGTTAGGTCTCCAGGTTGGCATTACTAAAATGATATTTTCTTCATCGATATCTTTTTTTAATAATGAGTCATGCCTTGGCAACCCCGTAAGTTTCACTTCTTTTTTAGTAAATTTATAAGTGGTTTTCTCTCCTGCCAAGGAATTATATTCATCCACTCCAGATGTTAAAAAAATATCAATTTTCTTCCAGTCTGGTCTAAATAATGTAGATTGATCATTATGAATGATACCATGCTGAAGAAAAATAAATTTTTTCCATAGCATTCGTTTATCTTTAAAATAATCCGTAACAAACTGAGCCGCATGAGAACTAATTATTTTATCACATGATTCTAATGCAGCTTCATGCTCTCGACTGCCAAATGCTAGTAATTTAAAACCTTCTTTCTCTAATCTGACCCAGTCATGTGAGTCCTTTAATAAAACAAAAAATATAGATATATCAGGCCTGTTCTGATTTATATATCGATATAAATGTTCTGCATTATCATCAGCTTGATTGTCTCTATCCATGAGTAACCAACATCCGGAATATTTTCTTGCATATTTAAATTTTGGATGCATGGCATTATATTGCGACTGTATCTTGTCAAATGTAATATTGGCCTCTACTTTTCTACGAAAATCTCTAATTTCCTTGTGTCTATTTGATATTTTTATTTTTATCGGTTTTTTATGTGGTTGCTTGGTCAACCATAACCACATTCTTTGCTCATAAAAGAATACGTCTGAAAATAAATTATGACATATAGTCTTAAATTCTATAGGAATAACTTCTTTATTGTCTATTCTAATTTCTGCCGAGACCTCACATGAAGAATAATATCGTAATAAAACTTCATCCTTATCTTTATCTAATTGTAACAAGTCACAATATTTACTTTGCTTTTCAATGCCTAGTTTTTTTAAACAACCAATTTTAATTGTTTCCGCGCATGAAATATTAAAAGAAGAGATGCAATCATCACCAATTAAATTTAACGCATAATTTAAGTAATGTTTAAATTTATTTTTTTCATCATTACTCATAATATCAAGTAATGAATGATTTGTTAAACCAGATTTAATATATGTTAATAATAGATTAAAAAAGGATCTTTTAACTGAAATTTTTATATTATCTGAAGTCGAGTGCTCTAATATAAGTTCTATGCCTTTAACTAGTGAAATGAAATCATCACAAAAAATACTTCTGTCGCACCATGATTGTCCTTTAAAAGGAATTGATGACATTCGATTGTTTAAGTAATGTAATTTCTTTTCAAAACGTATTGTATATTTATTTTCGCATTCTTCAAGTATCTCTAGTAAAAAAATAAAGCCATTAAAAATGAATTTTTTATGAGCATTTTCATGATAAACAAGATGTTTTTTAATTAATATTGAAGGGATTATCATCCCATATATAGAGTTTGCAACAAAGTACTTGTTCACAATTCTATTATATTCTTTAAGTTCATAATGAGATGAAATGGCATCAGATGTTGATTTAATAAATGGGATTTCTGAAAGTTTACTATTTGGTATTATTATTGTGTCAGCGTAACCTTTATTTTTGCTGTTTAATATTTCGTCTGCTTTTTGTAAGAAATCAGAGTCTATGTAATCATCGTGCCATAAAAATAATGTGTTCTCGTATTTTAATAATGATGAAAGAAATATAAAATCATTTTTATTAAATAAATTAACATGTATAACATTTATATTTTCATCATCCCTAATATTTTTAATGAAGTTATAATTGGATGTTTTATGTTCGTCATCACTAGAAAATACGACAATATTATAACTGCCATTTAATTTTTTGATATTAGTCACTTTAGACTTTCGTTTTTTCATCATGTCATTGAAGAAAAGCTTTGGGTTTTTCTTTAATTTTTTTAATTTTCTTATGTTCATTAATTATCCTCCAAAAATCTTTGATAATGTTTTGTTTAGTTCTTCATTTTGCATGTTAATATTAGAGCATCCTTTTTGTGATATATCATTGGCACATATTGAATGTGGCATTATATTTGATTGCTTTAATTGTTTATATATTTGTTGTGCCGTTGCTGAACGGATGTTAAAATAATAACAAATATCTTTGTATGGCGCTGAGTACCCTTTTAAGTATGAATACCATGGGACAAGAAATGTCGCCATATTCAGATCGTGATTTGTCCTGAATTTATTTTCTGAAAATGCAGAAATTTCAGCGTGAAACTTATTGAACACTTCATTATACAGGCTTTTTCTTAGTGGAATGTATGAATGGACTAATGGTGTATCAATTTCTATATAAAATTCATCATATAATAACTCTCTAGAGTTGAGGCAGGCATGTAAAGTTGGTGTGTTTATACCTTTATCCCTCATCGCATTTATACTCTTTTTTGTTATAAATAGAGAAGATATGCCATTACTTTTAAAAAAATGTGATTTGGGTATTTCACGTGAAACAAAAACATCATCATTGAAATATAAAAAATACTCAGATAAATCTTTTATTTTATGAAGATACGCCTCTATAACATGAGAATTAAATGTTGGAAGGTATTCTTTTGGAATTATATCTCTATGATCTATAATGGTTACGTTAGAATATAAATCAATCCACTCAGGGGTTTGATTATCTGTAATGATATATATTTTTCGCACCCATGGTATAAATTTCTTTATACTCTTTAAGGAAAAATACAATTCATTATTATTACTAAATCTAGATAAATCAGTTGCGTTTTGACCATAACTATAATCATTTTTCTTATATGATAAATATTTATTTTTCCAGATATTGTCATTGTGATTTACCCATGTATATACTACATCTATAGGTAATTCAGATGGGATTTGCCGCTCTAATGATAAATCATTTTCTATGATTATTTGCTCCTCTTGTAGAGCACATTGAAGTTCATTATAATATAATGGATGTTTTTTTAGTAAGTAATCCCTAAAAAATAATCCAGGATTTTTTATAAGCTTTTTGAATTTATTATAGTTTGTGTTCATGAATTATCTCGTTAATTCATTATCTTCAATATACTTGTTAATAGCTATTTTAATATCATCATAATAAATTACTTGCTTATCTTTTGTAAATAATAAGGCTGCATCACAATATTCACTCAGGACATTTAAATTATGGGAAACCATTAAGAAATTTGATTCGGAACGACGCTCCTTAAAATAATGATAACATTTTGTTCTAAACTTGGCATCACCAACAGCAGTAACTTCATCCACAATGTAGTAATCAAATTTAAATGCCATGCTTAATCCAAAACCTAATCGGGAACGCATTCCTGATGAATATGTTTTTATAGGCATGTCAAAATATTGTCCAAGTTCAGAAAACTCTTCTACAAATTCTATTTTTTTCTTCAATTCATCTCTCTTGGCATATAACCGAGCAACAAATTTTACATTTTCTCTCCCAGTCAGGCTTCCCTGGAACCCCCCAGAAAGCCCTACTGGCCATGAGATCGTTTTGTTAGAGATAATTTTTCCACAATCAGGTTTATCAATTCCACCGATTATTCTCAAAAGTGTTGATTTACCAGCACCATTTCGCCCAATAAATGCAATGTTTTTTTTTGAAGGAATATAAATATTTAAATTTTTAAAAACATAGTGCCGCCCAGTTGATGTTATATATGACTTAGTTAAATTATTAATTTTAATCATGAGGTCAACATATCCTCTTCATAGTATATATATAATGCTAGACTAATGAATAGAGTAGCTAAGCTAAATATTAGTAAGTAATTTATGCTTACTCCTTCACTTACATAACTCGGCATTACAGCCTCTCGGCTTAATTCTACTACATGAATTAAAGGGTTCCAGAGAAGGTATGACCAATATTGCTTTGGGATTGCATGTAGAGGAAACATAATACATGATATAAAATATAAAGGCTTAATTAGTATTGGCAATATTTTCTGCATTTCAGGGGATTTTTTTCCGATAACCATAAATATTACTCCAATACTATATGAAAGAACGATCAGTAAACTCCAAGCCCCTATCAGTTGTAAAGGTCTTATTATTTGAAAATATTCACCAGCAAGCCAGATGATGAACATTAGGAAAACATAGACATAGACGTAAATAAATGACTCAAGTAATGTACGTGCAATTATAGTATCTATTGGTTTAACAGGTCGATAATTAAATAACCCCTGATTTGCTTCGATAGCCCCTACAGAACGTCTACTGATATTACTAAAAATAAAAAATGGAATCAGCCCATTAATAAGGAAAATAGGGAATGAAATATCCGGCATAGTGCGATGCATGATATAGCTAAATATCCCTAACAATATTAACAAATGCGATGCAGGTTCTAAAATTGCCCATAAATATCCCAAGCGAAATTTACCAAACCGAGTTCGAATTTCTCTAAAAAACAATGCTTTAACAGCCGCCACCTGCACTTCAAATCCACTTCTTATCATTTAACATTATGCTCCCAAAATTTCTCCACGCTACCGCCCTTGGCTTTACAGCTACCAATGGACTGTTAATTCATTTCCCCATTAACTTAGAAAAACGCCTTCTTATACCCCTCTTTATTAAATCTTAGAAATCCAAAAAGTTGTTTGTATCATCCTTATTTGTGTGAACCAATAAAACTATTGATATTTATGCTCTTATTTATTTTCTCGTTTCCATAAAAAACATGATTTATTTGTGTTTTAAACAATAAATACTCTTTAAATTTTTTAAACAACTTTATGTCTGGTTTGAATTTTGTTAACCAGAAGTCATCTAATGTTCCTTGGTATGTTAAGTCAACGATATCATAAAGAGAATTTCCCATAACTTTCAGTGGCTTGTTATGAATCAGCGCAGAGATCCCCGCCGTACTGTTAATTGTCACCACCGCTTTTGCATGGCGTAATAATTCCGGCATCGGGAGATCGTGCACATAAATGACGCGCTCACCTAAGCCATATTTCTTACTTAACCGCTTAATTAATGGTCGATAGAGTCTGTGACCACGATCCATCGGATGATGTTTGATCACTAAATAACTCTCTTTCGGCGCTTTACGCGAAAATGAGTACATGACTTCATTAATATAGTCTCGCACATCGTTATAATTGCTGTGGTTACGAATCTGGCTATCGTTATACACCTGCAAAACGGCAAGATAATAACGCTGGTCCAGCTCATTCATTAACCTCGGCAATACATTACGCTGTGTTACCCTGTAAAGTTGCTTGCGCCAGTATGCACGAACCCAGCAACGTGCCTCATTCCAGGGGGAAAACGATTTGTGGTGGCGGTAGCGAGGGAACTCATGACGGTAATGCCAGCCCATCAGGTAATACCACATCGCATGGCCAATGCGTTTCATCGTTGAAGGTTTTAAGTTCTCAACGTGCGGCGCAGGCATATCTGGCAACTTACGATAAAAATCAGGATCGCGCGGTAGTGATGAATATGCGTTCACTCCGCCTTCTTCAACGGTTATAAATTGCGGGCGTAAATATCCTTCCTCAAATGCCAGAAAGCGGATCCCTTTCGACTTAGCCCACCGTTTTGCTTCTTTGTGTAATGGGCGGCAGTCACCAAAGCAGAGGATGGTATCAAAGTCATATTGCCGGTGGAGATCTCGCAACCAACCGGGAAATTCTTTCGGCGTTTGGTTGTAAGCCTGGTATTGTCGATTGCGGCAGTAAAAACGATCACCGCCGTTGAACACAACATTCACAGCGTTACGGCCTAATGACTCTAACCATTCGGCAACGTCATTGAAAAAAGGTCCCATCGGTCCCTGCAATAGCAGATATTTTTTACCCGATAATAAAATGGTTAGTGCATTACCTTGCATAAATAATCTGTGCAATAGTCAATAATGAAATTGGTTAACCCAGTCTGACTCTGCAGAACATGATTAACTTACGGTAAATATTAATAACTCTGTCAATATTATTTTTTCTAATTACTATCGGCTTGCGCGGCGTCTTGATTAAATATTCCGCAGCTTCTTCAACCGTAATAGGTTGTAGCCGTGTTGGGTGGATATAGGTTGGATAAACAATCAACGCCTGATAGATCAAATCTGCTAACGTTAATTTTTGCTCGCGGCGCGGGCAGTGATGTTCATCAACGGTTAAACCCCAACCGGCATAGAAGGGCAGGCCGTAACAATGAACTTGCTTGCCATGTAATAACGCTTCAAACCCGGACAATGATGTCATGGTATGCACTTCATTTGCGCGCTGGATGCATTGAATAATATCTGCGTCCAGTGCCTGATAATCAGCAAGTTCAGCAATCAGTTCTGCCGGAATATCGCCCTTGCGATTTCCCACTAATACATCCGGGTGCGGTTTATAAATAATGTAGGCGTGCGGGTTACGTTCACGTACGGTACGCAATAACTCAAGGTTACTTTTAATAGAAACGGTGCCGGTTTTAATTGAGGCATCGTCTTCTACCTGACCCGGCACCAGGATGATTTTTTTATCTTTGGCTTCGGCTGGTAGAGAGAAATCGGCCCCCAGGTTGTACTTGCTCAGTTTACTTTCAACCAGTCGCTGGCGTAATTTTTCAGCTCGCATCTGCTGCGCCAGTGTTAACTGGCTGTGATTAATCAGCACTTCCAGGTCGCTGGGGCGCGTGGCGTCATAGTAGATCCCGCGTTTATCCAGCACCAACGATAGCGGCGGCAAAAGGTCAGAGCCAAGTCCGGATGAACGCAGAAAACCATCTTCCATTCGCCATAACGGCAGTGATTTTCGTTGCGCTTCGGCTCGCCATTGCTGTTCTCCCTTTACACCCCATACCACGCAGGCGCTCGCCGCAGTACAACGACGTGAAAAACTCAGCCGGTTTGTCGCTGTTCGCAAGAAAGGTTTCAGGATCGCTGACTTCCACAGCGTTAAGCCTGGCGCCCATAAATAGCCATTACGCTGTTGCTGATGGTTGCGCTGTAATTGCAGCCATTGCAGTACGGTAAATATATCGCTTACTTCTCCCGTTTGCGGATCGATATAGCGACAGTAACGCAGGTATGCAGCGGCAAAAAGTTCCTCCAGCGTGGCAGAACCGCGTCGGGCAGATAACAAAGCGGACTGTGGATGACGATCGTCGGTTAAGCCCCAACCTGCATACCAGGGCTGGCCGAAACATGTTACTGGTTTTCCTGCCAGCAAGGCTTCAAAGCCATACTGGGAGGTCACGACGTAAACCCGGGAAACGTGTCGCAACAGCGACTGCGGGCTGACATTCTCAGCAATCAAACGTACTCGTTGCGTGGCGCGCAGATCAGCGAAATAACCTGTTTTCTTTCCTTCCAGTACATCTGGGTGCACCTTCACCCAAATTTCGGTTTGAGGATTTTCCGCCATCGCGGCTTCCAGCATGGCAGCAAACTCATGCGGGCCAGCATTGCCATACGTCACTGACATATCATTAAATGTCTGATCGACAACCAGAACGATGTCTGAACGTTCTGATTCATCCGCCACAAACGCAGGTGCCAGGTTATATTTCGACAAATCCCCGGTCACGATGGTGTGCATCGCTTCTCTGGCCTGGCTTATCAGAGCTGTATTTCCGGCTTTATCCTGTACCAGTTTCTCCAGTGCTGAAGGCTTGCTGGCATCGTAGTAAATGCCACAATCATCCACCACCAGAGAAAGCGGCGGCTCGCCATTGACGCCAAGATCCAGCGAACGTACAAATCCATCTTCCAGACGAATGACGGGTTTTCCCGCTGCTTTGGCGATGGCGACTGGTTTCGCCGCGCTGGGACGATGTCCCCACACGGCGATAGCATCAACTTCTTGCGGAACAGGGCGCAGCAGAGAAAGTTTCTGGCACGGTTGCGCCAGAAATTTCTCCAGATGCGGAATACGCCAGATACCGGACGAGAAAATGCCAATCATGCGTTTTCAGCCAGTTCCTGTGCCATCAGGGCGCGCACTTTTTCCAGGCATGCTGGGGTGTCGACGCCCGGACCGGTTGCGGCAACCTCAAATGTGCGGATGTTGATCCCCGCACTCATCAACCGCAGCTGCTCCAGTGATTCTGCCTGCTCCTGCATGGACTCCGGTAACTGGCTGTAGTTTTGCAGCACATCGCGACGATAAGCGTAAATACCAACGTGTTTCAGGTAGCGCGCTTTTTCAGCATTACGCGGATACGGAATAGGCGAACGGCTGAAATAAAGCGCATCCTGGCGGGTATTTACCACCACTTTTACCGTGCTTGGCTCAGCCGCTTCTTCGGCAGAAATCGCGTGGCATAGCGTTGCCACTGGCAACGCGGGGTCATCACGCATTCCTTGTAACAGCGTTTCTACATCCCGCGGGCGAATCATTGGTTCGTCGCCCTGCAGGTTAATGTAGATATCTGCCTCGACTTTATGCATCACCTCGACCAGCCGATCGGTGCCGGATTCATGATCGTTGCGCGTCATGATGGCTTTCCCGCCAAACGCCTGTACGGCCTGTTCAACACGCGGATCGTCTGTTGCCACCCAAACTTCCGCAACGCCCGCCACCTGTAACGCACGCTCGTAAACATGCTGGATCATCGGTTTACCAACAATATCGAGCAGTGGCTTACCCGGCAGGCGCGAGGAGCCATAGCGAGCCGGAATGACAATAACTGCTTTGCTCATTTCAACCCCTTACAAAGACAGAATCACTTTTGCACCCACCGCCAGCTGATAGAGGATGGTGGAAATACCACGGGTAACTTCAATGTTTTTCGATTCATATTTCGGCAGAACCATAATCTCATCGCCAGGCTTGAGTGAATCTACATCTTCAGCGTTGACTGCCGCACCGTTCTGACGAATGACGATAATTCTGGCGTTACCCGATTTTTGCGTCAGGCCACCGCATTTCTCGATGTAATCCTCGGTGGTCATCCCTTTCTGCCAGCTCACCGCGTTCGGGAACAGCACCTCGCCATGAACCATAACCAGCGATGTTTTCTCCGGAATATTGATGACGTCGCCATCTTCAAGCAGAACAGAATCAATATTGGATTCGTTGAGGATCACTTCACCTTTCGGAACCACGGTGCGCGCTTTCGCCACAAAGCGGCTGATCAGTTGCGCTTCCTGCATTCGCAGGCTGGCTTCTTCTTTGGTGGATGACTGGGCAGAAAGTGAGGCCTCCTCCAGTTTTTGCAGCGAGAGATTCAGCATCTCTTTCTGACGCTGAGCTACTGATGGGCGATAAAGCTGAACTGCGTTCATCTGCGACATGCTGTTCGGGCGGACTTTTTCCAGAACCGCACGCATAGTGGAACCATAAGGCAGTACCATGGCATGTTCACCGGAGTGTGCGCCTTCAACCCGCACCTGAATGGTGCCGGCATAGCGGTCAGTGCTCACGATTAAGGTATCGCCATTTTGCAACATACGGCCTGGCGCAGAACTGATCGGATAGTATTCGCTGCGTTTTTGCAGCCCCTGTTTACGCATAATCGTAATGTGAGTCGCGCCAGGCTTAGGGCGCGCCCAGCTCAACGCTTCCGTTACGGGAATGCTGCTTTCGCGGAACTCAAAGTCGTAGCTGTTAAAGACATCGCCCTGAACGCTGAAAGTATGCTGACGCGGCCCGACGATGATGGTGTCACCATCGGCGAACTGCGAAAGCCCCAGTTTACCGTTCAGCAGGA
>ERZ780060.173-NODE-173-length-25153-cov-3.456291_pt1 | contig 25153 bp, 20 predicted proteins | sample MGYA00511176_ERZ780060 | MGnify/ENA primary metagenome ERZ780060 (study PRJEB29588, sample SAMEA2148374) | human gut metagenome | biome: human gut; feature: human-associated habitat; material: faeces | place: Denmark | collected 2008/2010 ... | reverse complement strand
AGCGGTGCGTCGAGTCGCCGCACCCTACAAGCTACATATCAATAAAATTGTGCGGATTTCGCGACAAATCTCTGTTTGTCAAACCGATAAAAAGGAGCCGTCATTTTTGACAGCTCCTATACATTAATATATATTATATTATCTCTCGTCGGTCAGCGTTGCCGCCATGACAGCCTTTATCGTGTGCATGCGGTTCTCCGCCTCGGTGAAAACAACGGACTGTGCGCTCTCGAACACCTCGTCAGTGACCTCCATTGAGTCGCGCCCGAACTTTTCGCCCATCTCCTTGCCTATCGTCGTTTTCATGTCGTGATAAGAGGGCAGGCAGTGCATGAACACAGCGTTCGGCGATGCCTTTGCCATGAGCTCGGAGTTGACTTGATAGGACGCGAGGTCATTTATGCGCTCCTCCAAGACTTCGACAGGCTCACCCATCGAGACCCACACGTCGGTGTATATTACATCGGCGTTTTTTACCGCCTCGTCGGGGCTTTCGCAGAATTTTATCTCAGCGCCGGTCTGCGCGGCAATCTCCATGCAGGTGTCAATAAGCGCCTTGTCTGGGAAATATTTCTTCGGCGCGCAGGCGGTGAAGTTCATGCCCATCTTCGCACAGCCGACCATGAGCGAATTGCCCATGTTGTATCTGGCGTCGCCCATGTAGACGAAGTTAATGCCTTTAAGACGCCCGAACTGCTCTTTTATCGTCAGAAAATCCGCGAGGATCTGCGTCGGGTGGAACTCGTTCGTCAGACCGTTCCAGACGGGGACGGTCGCATACTGCGCGAGCTCTTCGACTATCGACTGGCCGAAGCCGCGGTATTCAATGCCGTCGTATATGCCCGAGAGCACGCGCGCCGTGTCGGCGATGCTCTCTTTTTTGCCTATCTGCGAGCCGGAGGGGTCGAGATAAGTCGTACCCATGCCGAGGTCGCGCGCCGCGACTTCGAAGCTGCACCTTGTCCTCGTGCTCGTCTTTTCGAATATCAGCGCAACATTCTTGCCGTCGCATATTTTGTGCGGTATGCCCGCCTTCTTCTTCGCCTTGAGAGAGGCGGCGAAGTCGATAAGATATTCAATCTCTTCGGGAGTGAAATCCAAAAGTTTCAAAAAATCTCTGTCTTTGAATGTCATGTTCAAGTCTCCTTGTCTGCACAGACTTCTTTTATAACGCCGACTGCCTGTTCGAGCAGCTCCATGGGAATGTTGAGCGCCGGGAGCAGCCTGACCTTGTCTTTTGCTTTGATAACGAGAACGCCCTTTTTCATGCAGGTGTTTATGATCTCGGAGGCGTCCTTTTCGGTCTTTATGCCGATCATCAACCCGAGTCCCGAGACTCCTTTTATACCCGGTGCGCCGCTGAGCTCCGAAAATATATATTCCGACCTCTTACGGACTCCGGCGAGAGTCTTTTCATCGAGCCTCGAAAGAATGTTTATCGCGCCGGCGCAGCATATCGGGTTGCCGCCAAAAGTAGAACCGTGGGAGCCGGGGGTGAGAACATCCTTTGTCTTTTCGCTGAACAGTGTAGCGCCGAGCGGCAGACCACCCGCGAGTCCTTTTGCGGTCGATACGATGTCGGGGAATATGCCGTAGTTCATGTAGCTGTAGAGCTTGCCGCTTCTGCCGTTGCCTGTCTGAACCTCGTCGCAGATGAGCAGAATGTCGCGCTCGCGGCAGATTCTTTCGAGCGATTGGAGATAGTCTTTGTCGAGCGGCATGACGCCGCCCTCGCCCTGAACGACTTCGAGCATGACTGCGGCGCAGCGATTTTCAAAGAGAACTTTTTCAATCTTCTCGATATCATTTGGCTCAACATAGATAAATCCCTCAGTCAGCGGCAGAAAATCCTTGTGGAACACATCCTGCCCCGTTGCGGCGAGGGTGGTTATCGTCCTGCCGTGGAAGCTGTTTTTCAGTGTAACTATGTTGTAGCAGTCCGCGCCGTGCTTCTCTGCGGCGTATTTTCTCGCTACCTTTATTGCACATTCGTTGGCCTCCGCGCCGGAGTTCGAGAAGAAAACTTTTTTCATGCCCGTGCGGTCGCAGAGCATCTGCGCGAGCTTCACGCAAGGCTCTGTGTAGTAGAGGTTCGACATGTGCTGGATTTTGCCCGCCTGCTCGGTTATTGCTTTTATCCATTCGTCGTCGGCTATGCCGAAGGTGTTGACCGCTATTCCCGAGGACAGATCGGTGTATATCTTCCCCGCGTCGTCCCAGACCACGGAGCCCTTGCCGCCCTCGATGGTCAGCGGGAACCTCGCATAAGTTCCGGCTATGTATTCCTTGTCCTGCTGCTGTAATATATCCATTATATCTCCTATATCTCCTTTTATGCCGTGAACATCGTGCCCATGCCTTCGTCTGTCAGCATTTCAATAAGTATCGAGTGCGGTATCCTGCCGTCAATAATGAAAACTCTGTGTACGCCCCATTTTATTGCGTTGATGCAGCATTCGGCTTTCGGAATCATGCCGCCGCCAATGATGCCGCTCTTTATGAGCGCGGGAACTTCGTCCGCCTTTATGACCGAGATGAGCGTGTCCGGGTCGTCCTTGTCCTGAAGAATGCCGCTGATATCCGTCATGGATATAAGGCTCTCCGCGTTGAGCGCGCCGGCTATCTTCGCCGCGGCGGTGTCCGCGTTTATGTTATAGACATTGCCCTCGCTGTCGCAGCCGACGGTCGAAACGATCGGGATATATCCCTTGTCGATAACGTCGAGTATCGGCTGGATATTTACATTTGTTATCTCGCCGACGAAGCCGAGCTTCTCGTCTTTTATCTTCGCTTCAATCATGTGGCCGTCTATTCCGGAGAGTCCCATCGCCTTGCCGCCCTTGTTTTCAACGAGGTTGACGAGGCTTTTGTTGACTTTGCCGGCGAGCACCATCTGCACTATATCGGCGGTCTCCTTGTCTGTGACGCGCAGACCGTTGACGAATTCACTCTTCTTGCCGGTCTTTTGGAGCATATCCGTTATCTCCGGGCCGCCGCCGTGAACCAGAACGACCTTTATGCCGATGAGCCAGAGCAGCACGATGTCGCGCATGACGGAATCCTTGAGCTTTTCGCTCGTCATCGCGTTGCCGCCATATTTGACGACGATTATCTTGCCTGCGTAATCCTGTATATACGGCAGCGCGTGGACAAGAACCCTTGCGCGCTCCGCGTTTGAAATGTTCATATCTTTCCCTCCGTTTTTCGCAATCAGGTGCGGTAGTCGCCGTTTATCCTGACATAGTCATATGTCAGGTCGCAGCCCCACGCCGTTGAAGATGCGTCGCCGCTCTTTAAATCAATAAGAATATCTATCTCATTTTCGGAGAGTATCTCTTTTGCCTTTTCCTCCGAAAAATCAACTCCCGCGCCGTTTTCGCAGACGAGGATCGAGCCTTTATCTGACTTGAACCAAACGTCGATTTTGTTGACGTCAACATCCGCACCGCTGTAGCCGATGGCGCAGAGAACCCTGCCCCAGTTGGCGTCCGAGCCGAACATGGCGGCTTTCGTCAGAGACGAGCAGACAACGCTCTTTGCAACAGTCTTGGCTGTTTCTTTATCTTTTGCGCCGCTGACCTTGCATTCGAGCAGCTTCGTCGCGCCCTCGCCGTCGGCGGCAATCCTGCGGCAGAGCCACACGGTTATCGTATTGAGGGCTTTCATAAATTCATTGAAGTCATCGCCCTCTTTGCTGATCTCTTTGTTCCCGGCGAGCCCGTTTGCGAGCACTGTCACCATGTCATTCGTCGAGGTGTCGCCGTCGATGCTTATCATATTGAAAGTCTCCGCGATGTCCGAAGACAGGGCTTTTTGGAGCATCTCGCTGCTTATCGCGCAGTCGGTGGTTATGAAAACGAGCATCGTCGCCATGTTGGGATGAATCATGCCCGAGCCCTTGGCGATACCGCCCATTTTGCATTCAACTCCGCCTATTTCGAAGCTGACGGCAATCTCCTTTGGAATCGTGTCGGTCGTCATTATCGCCTCTTCCGCCTGATCTGAGTGGTCGCCGAGTCCTGCTTTCATAGCGGGTATGCCGGAGGCTATCGGGGTGATGTTCAGCGGCTGACCGATAACGCCGGTCGAAGCGACGACGACGTCGGCGGGCTTTATTCCGAGCACGGACGCGAGCAGGTTGCTCGTTCGCTCGGCTATCTCAACGCCGTTCGCGTTGCAGGTGTTCGCGTTTCCGCTGTTGCATATGATCGCCTGCGCCTTGCCGTCAGCGATATGATTTTTTGTGACGACCAGCGGCGCACCCTTGACGAGGTTAGTTGTATAGACAGCCGCCGCGTTGGCGACTTTTTCGCTGTATATGAGCGCGAGATCGCGCTTCGTCCTGTTCTTGCGGATGCCGCAGTGAACGCCGGAAGCCTTGAATCCCTTTGCGGCGCAGACGCCGCCCGATATTATTTTCATTTTATTTTACCTCCTCAGATATCAAGTCCGAAAGCCTTGTCCTTGCCCATGACAAGGTTCAGATTTTCGAGCGCGGCGCCCGATGCGCCTTTGCCGAGATTGTCGTATACGGCGGTCAGCAGTATTCGCTCATCGTTGCCGTAGACCGATATTTTCATGCCGTCCGTGCCCGAGAGCGCGCCCGCGCACAGAAAGCCGTCGTTGTCCGATTTGTCGCAGAATGTCACGACGGGACCCTGATATTTCGCTCTGTAGATGTCGGCGATTTCGCTTGAAGAACAGCTTATCTGCTCTGCGAACAGCGGCACGGTGACCTGCATTCCGCTGTAGAAATCATCGACCACGGGGCAGAATATCGGGGCGTTTTCAATGCCCGTTATGCCTTTCATCTCTTTTAAGTGCTTGTGCTGCTGAGTCAGCCCGTACTGTCTGGGGGCGAAGAGCAGGGGAGATTTATCCTCGCTCTCGTATTCGGCAATCATCTTCTTGCCGCCGCCGCTGTATCCGGTCAGAGAATAGCAGCTGAGCAGCGCGTCTTTTTTTAGCACGCCCGCTTCGACGAGGGGATAGACCAGCGCGATAAATCCGCCGGCGTGGCATCCGGGGACGGCGATGCGTTTGGAGTTCTTTATCTTATCTTCAAATTCTGCTGACAGCTCCGGGAAGCCGTAAGCCCAGCCCTCGCTCGTGCGGTGCGCCGTCGAGGTATCTATAATAACAGTGTCCGGATTTTCAACCAGTTCGACCGCCTCAACTGCGGCGGCGTCCGGCAGGCAAAGAAAAGCGACCTGTGCGCTGTTCAGCGCCTGCTTGCGGCTCTCGGTATCTTTTCTCTGCTCCTCGCTGAGCGTTGTCAGCTCAACGTCGCTTCGTTTCATCAGTCTGTCTTTTATTCTCAGCCCGGTCGTGCCGGCGCTGCCGTCGATAAATATTTTCATGGTGTCTCCCGCTTAATGCGCTTTCGGCGAACACGGCGTTTATAAAAACGATCCAATATTCGCCGACGGTGCAAATTTATTCAACTATTTGACTAATAATATACTACTATATGCATAAATATTCAAGTGCTTCGGCAAAATAAATTCAATTTTGTCAATCTGTACCATACCTTCGTCCGTTGGCAAACAGCTTTGTAAAAATTGACAAGAGAATGGGGGAGAGGGTGAATAAATGTATATCGGTTGTTCAGATACAATTAAAAACAGGATATCTCCTTGTCGGAGATATCCTGTTTAATTTTATTTCGCGAGGAATCTTGAAAGGAACTCCTGCGTCTTGGGATCCTGCGGATTCTCGAAGATGTCCTTCGGGCTGCCCTGCTCGCAGATGAGTCCGTCCGCCATGAATACGACATTCGTTGAAACGTCGCGCGCAAACGCCATCTCGTGGGTGACAACTATCATCGTCAGGCCCTCTTTGGCGAGGTTGCGCATGACTTCGAGCACTTCGCCGACCATCTGAGGGTCGAGTGCGCTCGTCGGCTCGTCGAACAGCAGAACTTCGGGCTCCATCGCAAGCGCGCGGGCTATTGCGACGCGCTGCTTCTGACCGCCGGAGAGCTGGGAGGGCTTGGCGTTGATGTAGGGCGCCATGCCGACCTTTTCAAGATAATGCAGTGCGGAAGCCTTGGCTTCGGCTCTGGACTTCTTGAGAACCTTCGTCTGACCGATCATGCAGTTCTTGAGAGCGGTCATGTTGTTGAAAAGATTGAACGACTGGAACACCATGCCGACGTGCGAACGGTATGCGCTCGCACCGCCTTTGATATTGTCGATGTTCGTGCCGTGATAGAGTATATCGCCGGAGGTCGGAGTCTCAAGGAGGTTTATGCAGCGGAGCAAAGTTGATTTGCCCGAGCCGGACGCGCCGATGATGCTCGTGACATCGCCGGGATTGACCGAAAAGTCAATGTCGCGCAGAACTTCGTGGTTGCCGAAGGTCTTTGAAAGATGATTTATCTGTAAAATAGGCTCTGACATTATCTTCCCTCCTTCTTCTTGGCCTTTTTGACAAATGTGTACATTCCGCTGGTGTGGGCGAGAGTGTCGGTGGTCGAGAGATCGAAGTTCTCCGGACCGTCAAGCTTCTTCTCCCACAGTCTGAGGATAAGCGAGCAGATGACCGTCATTATCAGGTAGATAGTCAGCGTTATAACTGCCGACGGGAAGTAGACATACTTTGCACCGACGATAGCCTTGTGAGCCGCGAAGAGCTCGGCGTAGCCGATAACGAACATGACGGAAGTATCCTTGATGTTGATTATGAGGTTGTTGCCTATCTGCGGGATGATATTGCGTATGGTCTGCGGAAGAATGACATAGAGCATGGTCTTGAAGTGGTTCATGCCTATGGACATTGCGCCCTCCGTTTGACCGACGTCTATCGACATTATACCGCCGCGGACGGTCTCTGCCATATATGCTCCGGTGTTGATGGAGACAACGAGATATGCCGCGAAAGTCGGTTCAAGGTTTATCGCACCGTTCGAGAAGTAGGGCAGGGCGTAGAAGATGAATATCGCCTGGATTATCATCGGCGTGCCTCTGAAAACTTCGACGTAGATACGCACTATAGCCTTGACTATGCCGAGGATGACCCGCTTTACGATATTGTCTTTTTTGCCGCACGGAATAGTCTGGATTATTCCGCAGACAAGGCCGATGAGGCAGCCTATGATTGTCGCTATAACAGCGAGCTCTATTGTCTTGAGCGCACCGGTCAGATACTGCATTGAGCTATCGCTCCAGCACTGGACTATGTCGCTCCACAGCTCGGCAAGCTTGTTCATATCTTGTTATCTCCGTTCTGATTATTGTTAATTACTTTGAAAGGGGCTGAATCTTGGTAGCCTCGTTCATGATCTTGTTGAAGTCGTCGGCGGTCATGCCTGCAAGGGCGGAGTTGATCTTGTCCTTGAGCTCGGTGTTGCCCTTCTTGACAGAGATGCCGATGTTGATGTCGCCCTCGTCAACCTTGAAAGCATTTTCGGGGAGGTCGAGGATCTTCAGATCGCTGTAAGCGATGAGTGCGCCCTGAGCGGTGGGCATATCGGTGCAGATGAAGTCGACAGCGCCGGTCTCAAGAGCCATGAGCATCGAGGGAGCGGTCTCCTGTGCGGTCTGGATAAGAGCACCGTTTATCTGCGGAAGGCAGGTGGTATACCAAATGGTTCCGAGCTGGGAGGTGCACTTTGCACCTGCGAGGTCAGCAAGGGAGGTAGCGCTTGCATACTTGCTGTTCTGCTTTGTCATGCAGACGATGCTCGCATAGAGATAGGGACCTGCGAAATCGACCTGCTGCATACGCTCTTCGGTCATCGACTGACCTGCGATAACGGCGTCAACCTTGCCGGTCTGGACTGCGGGAACAAGTGAATCCCAGTCAAGGCGGACAACTTCAAGCTTCCAGCCGTTTGCTTCGCATATCTTCTTAGCCATCATGATATCGTATCCGTTGGCGTAGTCGCTGGAATCCTTTATCGGGACAGCGCCGTTGGAATCATCGCTCTGAGTCCAGTTGTAGGGAGCGTATGCGCACTCCATGGCAACGGTCAGAACGCCGTCTTCAACGCCGGTCTTGGCACTTTCGGTTTTCGTGCCGCAGCCTGCAAATAATACTGCGCACATGGCAATAGCCAGAATGGCGGCCACAATTCTCTTCGTTCTGTTCATTAGTACCATCTCCTGGAAAAAATTAAATAAGCCTGCGACCCGAAGAGGTATCACAGGCTTTGTATATGCTGCTATATGTGCAGAAAAACCGATGATAGCGCTCCACATAAGTCATGTGACAGTCCGTCGCCTGTTCGGCGAGGGCCCAGCATTACCGCGGCGGCAACCGCGATAGAACTTCGGCGAACTTGCCTTTCCCCAGCTGCCGCTTGCCGGCGTTGCTGCTGGATACTCTTCTTGTTCGCATCCTCTATCAAGTGCTGTCTTAAATTGTTTGTATTATAGCATTGCATTTTCGGCGTGTCAACAGTTTAACGGGCGTTTTCGGTAAAAACGTCGGATTTAACAGCCTTTTGCGCCGTAACTTTTCATTTATTGGTGATTGTGCAAGTAAATTTGCCTAAATTCAAAGGCAGGGAACGGTTTTCACCGCGCCCTGCCGTAAATTTTTCGGCTTATTTTTTCAGATCGGAGTAGGTCTCTTTCTGCACGACATCGTGCGCGCCGCCCTCAACAATGCTCGTTGCGGAGACAAGGGTCAGCTTCGCTTTCTGCTGCAGCTCGGGGATGGTGAGCGCGCCGCAGTTGCACATAGTGGACTTTACCTTGCTCAGCGAGAGCGTGACATTGTCCTTGAGGCTGCCGGCGTAGGGGACATAGGAGTCAACGCCCTCCTCGAACGACAGCTTCTTGTCGCCGCCGAGGTCGTAGCGCTGCCAGTTCCTTGCGCGGTTGGAGCCCTCGCCCCAGTACTCTTTATAATAAGTGCCCTTGAGTGAAATCTTGTTTGTCGGGCTCTCGTCAAAGCGCGCGAAGTAGCGGCCAAGCATCAGGAAGTCCGCGCCCATTGCAAGCGCGAGGGTCATATGGTGGTCGTAGACGATGCCGCCGTCGGAGCAGACGGGGATATATACGCCCGTTCTCTCGAAATATTCGTCTCTTGCCTTGCAGACATCGATAAGAGCCGACGCCTGACCTCTGCCGATACCCTTTGTTTCGCGGGTAATACATATGGAGCCGCCGCCGATGCCGACCTTTATGAAGTCCGCACCCGCCTCGGCGAGGAAGAGGAAGCCCTCTCGGTCAACGACGTTGCCCGCGCCGATTTTGACGCTGTCGCCGTAGTGCTCTCTGACCCATGCGAGGGTGCGCGACTGCCACTCCGAGAAGCCCTCGGAGGAGTCGATGCAGAGCACGTCTGCGCCCGCCTCGACAAGTGCGGGAATACGCTCGGCGTAGTCTCTGGTGTTTATACCTGCGCCGACAACATAGCGCTTGTCGGCGTCGAGAAGCTCGTTCGGGTTGTCCTTATGGGCATCGTAGTCCTTGCGGAAAACAAAATATCTGAGCTTGCCCTCGGAATCGACTATGGGCAGGGAGTTGAGCTTGTTGTCCCAAATTATGTCGTTTGCTTCCTTGAGGGTGGTGCTGTCGGGGGCGGTGACGAGCTTTTCGAGGGGAGTCATGAAGGAAGAAACTTTCTCGTCGCCGGTCATGCGGCTGACGCGGTAGTCTCTGCTCGTAACTATGCCGACAAGCCTGCCGTTAGCCGAGCCGTCCTCGGTCACGGCGATAGTGGAATGGCCGTTTCTCTCCTTGAGCGCGATGACGTCGTTGAGAGTCGCGTCGGGAGTGATGTTCGAGTCGCTGATGACGAAGCCCGCCTTGAAATTCTTCGCTCTTGCGACCATTGCCGCCTCGTCCTCGATGCTCTGGGAGCCGAAGATGAACGATACGCCGCCCTCCTTTGCGAGCGCCACGGCGAGCTTCTCGCCGGAGACGGACTGCATAATGGCGGAAGTCAGCGGGATGTTGAGCGAAATCGCGGGCTCCTCACCCTTTTTGTACTTGACAAGGGGCGTCTTGAGCGACACATTCGCGGGCACGCACTCGCTCGACGAATAGCCGGGGACGAGCAGATACTCATTAAAGGTATGCGATACTTCGTTGAAATAATAAGCCATTTTATTACCTCCGATATTTATAGAAACTCCGCTCGGCAGAGCTTTTTCTCCGAGCGGAATTATTATCTCAGAACAGACCTGTTATTCTGCCGCTTTCGTCAACGTCGATTTTTTCTGCGGCGGGAACTTTCGGCAGCCCGGGCATGGTTAGAATGTCGCCGGTCAGAACGACGACGAATCCCGCGCCCGCAGAGACCTTGACATTTTTCACCGTCACAGTAAAGTGCTCGGGCGCGCCGAGCTTTGTCGGGTCATCCGAAAAGCTGTACTGGGTCTTTGCTATGCATACGGGGCATTTGCTAAAACCGAGAGCTTCAAGCTGGGCTATCTGCTTTTTGGCATTGGGCATGACGGTTATTCCGTCGCCTCCGTAGACTTTTCTGACAACGGCTTCGATCTTCTCCTCGATCGAAAGATCATCTTCGTAGGCGAAAGTGAAATCGCCCTTTTCCTCTTCGCACAGGCGGACTACTTCGCGCGCGAGCGCTTCGCCGCCCTTGCCGCCTTCAGCCCACACGGTGGAGAGTACGGTGTTGACCCCGAGCTCGCGGCATTTTGCGATGATGAAATCTATCTCAGCGTCGGTGTCGGTCGGGAATCTGTTGACCGCAACGACGCAGGGGAGTTTATAGACATTTTTGATGTTGGAAACATGGCGCAGGAGGTTCGGTATACCTCTTTCGAGCGCGCCGATATCTTCAACCGCAAGCTCCTTTTTGTCGAGCCCGCCGTGCATCTTGAGCGCGCGGACAGTGGCAACAACGACCACCGCATCGGGCGCAAGTCCCGCCATGCGGCACTTTATATCGAGGAACTTTTCGGCACCGAGATCTGCGCCGAATCCCGCTTCGGTGACGGTATAATCGCCCATCTTGAGCGCCATCCTAGTCGCCATGACGGAGTTACAGCCGTGCGCTATGTTCGCAAACGGTCCGCCGTGGACGAATGCGGGCGTGCCCTCAAGGGTCTGGACAAGGTTGGGCTTCAGGGCGTCTTTCAAAAGCGCGGTCATCGCGCCGGCCACCTTGAGCTCGCCGCAGGTCACGGGCTTGTCGTCGTAGGTGTAGCCGACGATCATGCGCGAGAGCCTCGCTTTGAGGTCGGTTATCGAGCTTGAAAGACAGAGCACAGCCATTATCTCGCTCGCGACGGTTATGTCAAATCCGTCCTCGCGGGGCATACCGTTCGCCTTGCCGCCCATGCCGTCGACGATAAATCGAAGCTGGCGGTCGTTCATGTCAACGCAGCGTTTCCATGTTATCTTGCGGACATCTATGCCCAGGGCGTTGCCCTGCTGAATGTGATTGTCGAGCATCGCGGCAAGCAGGTTGTTCGCCGCACCTATCGCGTGAAAGTCGCCGGTGAAGTGGAGGTTGATATCCTCCATGGGAACCACCTGCGCATATCCGCCGCCGGCGGCTCCGCCCTTGACTCCAAAAACCGGGCCGAGGCTCGGCTCGCGCAGGGCGACCGTGACATCCTTGCCTATCCGGCGCAGTCCGTCTGCGAGGCCTATCGTCGTCGTGGTCTTGCCCTCGCCCGCGGGCGTGGGGGTTATGGCGGTGACGAGAATCAGCTTCCCGTTTTCCCGCTTCGTCTCCGAGAGCAGGGACAGGTCTATTTTCGCCTTGTAGTTTCCGTATTGCTCGATGTACTTTTCGTCAACATGGGCGCGCTTTGCGATAACGCCGATGTGCTCGGGTTTGCAGCGCTGCGCAATTTCAATGTCGGATAAATAGGCCATGCTCCATTCTCCTTATCATCACTTAAAATATTTAACAGCCGCTTCAAACATACGAATATTATAATCTCCCGGGACATTTTTGTAAAGACCTTTTCCGATTCTTTCGCTGTGTCCCATTTTCCCGAAGACTCTGCCGTCGGGCGATGTGATGCCCTCGATAGCGCAGACGGAATCGTTGGGGTTGAAGTGTATATCATTTGAAGCGTTGCCGTCAAGATCAACATACTGCGTGGCTATCTGTCCGTTCGCGGCGAGCTTGGCTATGAGCTCGTCGCTTGCGAGGAAACGGCCCTCGCCGTGCGAGATCGGCACGGAATATATGTCACCGACCTGAGTCAGCGCGAGCCACGGCGATTTGTTCGAAGAAATGCGGGTGCGCACTATTTGCGACTGGTGGCGCGCTATGGTGTTAAAGGTGAGCGTCGGGCAACTCTCATCTGTGTCGATTATCTTGCCGTAGGGGACGAGTCCGAGCTTTATCAGCGCCTGGAAGCCGTTGCAGATTCCGCACATGAGTCCGTCCCTGTTTTCGAGCAGGTCGGTGACGCCCTCTTTTATCGCGGCATTTCTGAAGAATGCCGTGATAAACTTTCCGCTGCCGTCCGGCTCGTCGCCGCCGGAGAAGCCGCCGGGGATAAATATCATCTGCGAGGAGCGAAGCTCGTCCGCGAATTTTTCGACGCTGCGGCTGATGCCGTCCGCGCTGAGGTTGTTTATAACAATTATCTCCGGCTCTGCGCCCGCGTCGCGGACTGCTTTTGCGCTGTCGTATTCGCAGTTCGTACCGGGGAACGCCGGGATGAGCACGCGCGGCTTTGCAACTTTTATCGCGGGAGCTTTGCGCTCAACAGTTTCATATGAGAAGTTCTCAGCACCCTTGCCTGCGTTTTTGATATTGCAGCTGTAGACGCTTTCGAGCTTGTTCTCATATATTCCGAGAAGCTTTGAGAGCGCGATGCTCTCGCCGTTAAGGCTGATGCAGCCGCTGTCGTTCGTGTGACCGAGAAGCGTGCCAGTTTCTTCTGCGCCGTCCGCAAGCTCGAGAATGAAGCCCGCGTAGCTGAGTCCGAATATCTTTTCGAGCGTTATGTCTTTGCTGTATTCAAAGCCGATGCCGTTGCCGAACGCCATCTTCATGACTGCCTCCGCTATGCCGCCCATGCCGGGAGTGTAGCAGGCAACCGCCTTGCCAGAGCGAAGAAGCCCGGTAACTCGGGAGAACACATCTATAAGCGAGTTGGTCTTCGGCAGACCGTTTTCGTCTTTCTCCGGCGCGATGAAAATAACTTTGTGACCCGTCGATTTGAACTCTGGCGAGACTATTGAAGAGGTCTTTTCCGTCGTCACGGCGAACGAGACGAGGGTCGGAGGGACATCGAGATTTTCAAACGAGCCGCTCATCGAGTCCTTGCCGCCTATGGAGCCGATGCCGAGCTCCATCTGCGCCTTGAACGCACCGAGAAGTGCCGCCAAAGGCTGCCCCCAGCGCTTGCCGTCCCTGCCGGGACGCTCAAAATATTCCTGGAATGTGAGATAAACATCCTTGAACTCTGCGCCCGAGGCGATGAGCTTGCAGACCGATTCGATAACCGCAAGATATGCGCCGTGATACGGACTCTGCTCGGTTATAAACGGATTGTAGCCGAACGCCATGAGCGAGCAGTCGTCGGTGTGCTTCTTCTCGACGGATATTTTCTGCACCATCGCCTGAATGGGAGTCAGCTGATTCTTGCCGCCGAACGGCATGAGTACCGTGCCCGCACCTATCGTTGAATCGAAACGCTCGGAAAGTCCGCGCTTCGAGCATATGTTTAAATCCGATGCAAGCGCCGAGTAGTTCTCCGCAAACGAGCCGGAGATTTCCTTCTCTTTGAGTGCGGGAGCCTCGGGGGTGATGTCTATATGCTTGTCGGCACCGTTGGAATTCAAAAATTCGCGGCTGATATCAACAATTTTCTTGCCGTTCCAGTTCATGACGAGTCTCTGGTCAGCCTGAACCTTTGCCACGGGCACTGCCTGGAGATTTTCTTTATTAGCCAGCGCGAGGAAAGCGTCAACATTGTGCGGCTCAACAACAACCGCCATGCGCTCCTGGCTCTCGCTTATTGCAAGCTCCGTGCCGTCGAGACCCTCGTATTTTTTCGGCACTGCGTTGAGGTCTATCTCAAGTCCGTCCGCAAGCTCGCCTATAGCTACCGATACGCCGCCCGCGCCGAAGTCGTTGCAGCGCTTGATCATCAGGCAGGCTTCTTTGTTTCTGAAAAGTCTCTGGAGCTTTCTCTCCTCGGGAGCGTTGCCCTTCTGAACCTCCGCGCCGCAGCTCTCGAGCGATTCGACCGTGTGTGACTTCGAAGAGCCCGTCGCTCCGCCGCAACCGTCGCGTCCGGTCGAGCCGCCGAGCAGGATAACAATGTCTCCGGGAGCGGGAACTTCGCGGCGCACATTCTCTGCGGGAGTCGCCGCGATGACCGCGCCTATCTCCATTCTCTTCGCCGCATAGCCGGGGTGATATATCTCGTCGACTATACCAGTCGCGAGACCTATCTGGTTGCCGTATGACGAATAGCCCGCCGCCGCAGTCGTGACTATTTTCCTCTGCGGGAGCTTGCCCTTTATCGTATCGTCAATGGGCTTGAGCGGGTCTGCCGCGCCGGTGACGCGCATAGCGCCGTAGACATACGAGCGCCCCGAGAGCGGGTCGCGGATAGCGCCGCCGATGCAGGTCGCCGCGCCGCCGAAGGGCTCTATCTCCGTCGGGTGGTTGTGCGTCTCGTTTTTGAAGAGCAGAAGCCACGGCTCGGTTACGCCGTCGACCTCGACATCGATTTTCACCGTGCAGGCGTTTATCTCCTCGGACTCGTCGAGACGGTCGAGCTTGCCGTGCTTCTTGAGATATTTGACCGCTATAGTCGCAAGATCCATCAGGCATATCGGCTTTGTGCGGCCTAATTCTTTTCTGACCGCAAGATATTCGTCGTAGGCCTTTTGCAGCAGCTCGTCCTCGAACTTCACGCTGTCTATGACAGTAAGGAAAGTAGTGTGGCGGCAGTGATCCGACCAGTAGGTGTCGATCATGCGAATCTCGGTTATCGTCGGGTCGCGGTGCTCGGATTTGAAATAATCCTGACAGAACGCAATATCGTCCGCGTCCATGGCGAGACCGTATTTTTTGACGAAGTCCTCAAGCCCAGCCCTGTCAAGCTCGATGAATCCGTCGAGAGTTCTGACTTCGGTCGGGATATCGTATTTCACGGCGAGCGTCTCGGGCTTTTCGAGGCTTGCCTCGCGTGCCTCAACGGGGTTGATGACATATTTCTTTATCTTTTGAGCGTCGGCGTCGGTTATGTCGCCGATGAGGATGTATATTTTCGCCGTGCGTATCAGCGGGCGCTCGCCCTGCGAGATTATCTGTATGCACTGAGCCGCAGAGTCGGCGCGCTGGTCGAACTGACCGGGCAGGAATTCGACGGCAAAGCATTTGCCGTTTATCTCGATATCGTCCGAGACGATGTCGAGCTGCGGCTCGGAGAACACGGTGCGCTTCGCATAATCGAAGAGCTCGGGCGTGATGTTTTCCGCATCGTAGCGGTTGATAACGCGCACATCTTTAAGATTTTTTATCCCGAGCAGGTCGTTCGCTTCGCTGAGCAGGGCTTTAGCCTCCTGAGCGAGCTCCTTTTTCTTTTCGACGAATACTCTGTATACCATTTATTTTTCCTCCCTTGCGGCGAGCGCTTTCGCGCCGATGTCGTGCCTGTAGAAGGCGTTTTCAAAATGAATTTTTTCTGCCTTTTCGTATGCCGAGGCTATTGCCTCCCGAAGCGTATCTTCGACCGCCGTCACGCCGAGAACTCTGCCGCCGCTCGTCACGAGCTTGCCGTTTCTCTCGGCGGCACCCGCGACATATACGCTGTCTCGAATCTCGTCCGGGATATCTATTTCATAGCCCTTTTCGTATGCCACGGGATAGCCCTTTGAGGCTATGACCACGCAGCAGGCGTTTTTATCCGAAAACTCAACTGGCGTTTCGGCGAGCGTGCCGTCTGTCGTGGCTCTCATAACGGTGAGCAGGTCGCTTTTGAGCAGGGGGAGCACGACCTGAGTCTCGGGGTCGCCGAAGCGGCAGTTGTATTCAATGACCTTAGGGCCGTTTTCGGTCAGCATGAGTCCGAAATAAAGGCAGCCTTTGAAAGTTCTGCTCTCCGCGTTCATCGCGTTTACCGTCGGCAGGAATATCTCTTTCATGCACCTGTCGGCAATCTCTTTTGTGTAATACGGGTTTGGCGCAACGGTGCCCATGCCGCCGGTGTTGAGACCTTTGTCGTTGTCGAGTGCGCGTTTGTGATCCATCGACGATATCATGGGGACTACGGTCTTGCCGTCCGTGAACGAGAGCACCGAGACCTCGGGACCCGTCAGAAATTCTTCGATAACGATGCTGTCGCCGCTCTTGCCGAATTTCTTGTCGCGCATGATTTCAACGACCGCTTCTTTCGCCTCGTCGCGCGTTGCGGCGATTATAACGCCCTTGCCGAGCGCGAGACCGTCCGCCTTTATGACTGTAGGCACGGGGGCTGAATCGAGATAGGCGAGCGCGTCCTCCGCGCTGTCAAAAACTTCGTACTGTGCGGTGGGTATGCCGTATTTTTTCATCAGGTTTTTTGAAAAAACCTTGCTGCCCTCGATTATCGCGGCGTTTTTGCGCGGGCCGAAGCAGGGTATGCCGAGGCTCTCGAGCCTGTCCACGCAGCCGAGCACGAGCGGATCGTCCGGCGTGACAACGGCGTAGTCTATCTGATTGTTCTTTGCAAATTCCGCGATGCCGTCAATATCTGTAGCGCCTATGTTGACACATTCGGCGTCTGCGGCGATGCCGCCGTTTCCGGGCAGGGCGTATATTTTTTTAACTTCGCTGTTCTCTCGGAGCTTTTTTATAACGGCGTGCTCTCTTCCGCCGGAACCTACTACAAGAATGTTCATTTTCAGTCCTCCGTCAATGGTGGAACAGGCGCATGCCGGTGAATGCCATGACCATGCCGTATTTGTCGCAGCACTCTATCACAAGGTCGTCGCGGATTGAACCGCCGGGCTCTGCAATATATTTTACTCCGCTGCGCTTTGCTCTTTCGATGTTGTCGCTGAACGGGAAGAACGCGTCCGAGCCGAGCGATACGCCGTCTATAGAAGCGAGATATTCTTTTATCTCCCCGTCGGTCAGCGGCTCGGGGCGGGAGGTGAAATATTTCTGCCAGTTGCCCTCGGCGCAGACATCCTCTTCGTTTTTGTTGATGTAGCCGTCAATAACATTGTCCCTGTCGGGGCGGCCTATCGAATCCTTAAACGGGAGGTTCAGGACTTTTTCGTGCTGGCGCAGGAACCAGGTGTCTGCCTTTGTGCCTGCGAGGCGGGTGCAGTGTATTCTCGACTGCTGACCCGCGCCGACGCCGATAGCCTGCCCGTCAACTGCGTAGCACACGGAGTTTGACTGCGTATATTTAAGTGTGATGAGCGAGATTATGAGGTCGCGCGCCGCGCTGTCTGGGAGATTTTTGTTTTCGGTGACTATATTCGAGAGCAGCTCTCTGTTTATCTTGAAATTGTTTCTGCCCTGTTCAAAGGTTATACCATAGACCTGTTTGCGCTCTATTTCTTCGGGAACATAATCCGGGTCGATTTTCACTATATTGTAGTTGCCCTTGCGCTTGGATTTGAGGATTTCAAGCGCCTCGGGCTCATAGCCGGGGGCGATGATGCCGTCGGAAACTTCGCGCTTTATCATCTTCGCGGTAGTCACATCGCAGACATCGGAGAGGGCGACCCAATCGCCGAACGAGCACATTCTGTCCGTGCCGCGTGCGCGCGCATAGGCGCAGGCGAGCGGGGAGTCGTCAAGGCCCTCTATGTCGTCGACGAAGCAGGCTTTTTTGAGCTTGTCGGAGAGCGGAATGCCGACCGCCGCCGAGGTGGGGCTGACATGCTTAAAAGAAGTGACCGCCGGGAGACCGAGAGCCTCTTTGAGCTCCTTGACGAGCTGCCAGGAGTTGAAAGCGTCGAGAAAGTTTATGTATCCGGGTCTGCCGCAGAGAATTTCAATGGGCAGCTCACTGCCGTCCGCCATATAGATGCGCGAGGGCTTCTGGTTGGGATTGCATCCGTATTTGAGCTCGAATTCTTTCATTTTTATTCTCCTTTTCAAGCGTTCTTGTTTATGAGTCTGCTGTCTTCCGCACCGGTCACGAGATCGGTGTATCTGACATAGAGCGAGATTTTGTTGTCTGCATCGAGAGCGTTCCAAAGTGACTGCGTGAACTCGTCGATATCGTTCGGGATAGCCACTCTCTCCGGCTCGCCCTGAAAGGTCGGGATGGGGTTACCGTCGCAGACATAGGTGTGGATGAAATGACCGAGACCTGCGAGCGGGGAATAAGAGAATGTATATCTGTTGCACGCACTGCCCGCGGCGTCCGCGCTCTTGAGAATACTCATCTCATATGTGAAATCTTTGTTTTCAAATGTCAGCATGCCGCTGATTCTGGGGGTGAAGTTTGGCGCGTCCGGCTCAAACTCGCGGGTCTCAAGCGCGCTCTTGAACGAGCCGCCTGATTTCAGCGCGTCGTTTATTGTATCCGTCTGATCGCCGTTTGTGACGATTATCTTGTTTTCGTAATTTCTGACTGCGGCGTAAATAATGAGACTCGGATCCTCTACTTTTGAAGCGTCGAACGGCTCGGTATAGAGCACTCCGCCGCGCTCGGTGAATATGCGGTTGCGGCTGTTTGCCGAGCGACCCATGATGAAATATGCGGTGCACGCCTTTGTGCCGTCGGCGCTCTTGCCGATGACGATGCCTCTTCCTACGTAGGAGTTGCCCTCAATGAGCTTTGCTATGTCGTTGACTGCGTAAATATCCATTATTTTTCCTCCGCTTTTTTACGGACTATCTCGTCCGATATTTTTTCGGCTGCCGCCGGGAGTATCTTCCATTCGGCGAGCCGCATGACTCTTTTCTGGAGCGTTTCGGGCGTGTCGCCGTCCCTGACTTTGACCGCCTTCTGCATGATTATTTCGCCGCCGTCGGGTATCTCGTTGACGAAATGAACCGTTGCGCCCGTCACTTTGACTCCTTTTTTCAGCGCCGCTTCGTGGACTCGCAGCCCGTAGAAGCCCTCGCCGCAGAACGACGGGATGAGCGACGGGTGGACATTTATTATCCTGCGCTCGTATCTGCGCGTGAAGTCCGCGCTCAGTATGCTCATGTAGCCCGCGAGGACTATCAGGCCTATATTATTTTCTTCGAGTATTTCAATTATTTTTTCTTCAACGGCCGCCTGACTGCCGAATTCTTTCTTGCTGACCGTGACGCTCTTGATTCCCGCTTTCGCCGCGCGTTCGAGCGCGTAGGCGTTCGGGTTGCTCGAAACGACCAGCTTTATCTCGCCGTGCTCGATTATTCCGCTTTTCTGCGCGTCGATAAGAGCCTGGAGATTCGTTCCGCCGCCGGAGACAAAAACGGCGATTTCAGCTTTGTTTGCTTTCATTTTTTCTCCCTCCGATAAGAGTCAGCGCCGGCAGCAGCATTCCGCCGAGCGAGTTGCCGATAACAACAGCGAGCATGAACAGCGCGGCACTCAAAGAGAGGATGCCCGATGCGCCGAAATAGAACATGTCGGCTATCGAATGTTCAAATCCGCTTAGAATAAACACCGGCACGCAGAAGAGAATACCCAAAACGGTGTTCTTCTCTTTGTATGTGCTTACCGCGAGATACATCAGTATTCCGCAGAAAAACGCGCGGACAAGAGTCTGCCAAAACGCTTGAGTGAGCTTGGCGGAGCAGATTGCAGTTGCCGTCTCGCCGAGCTGCGGCATAGAGACCCGCACGAGCATGCCGAGAAGAAATGTCGTTATAAAATTGCCGATGAGTATAACCGCAAGAGCGGCAAAATCACTCTTCTTGTGGCTCTCGATTATATAACCCACCCTGCCGGTGTAGAGCGCGTAGCCCTTGAGGCAGATGCAGAGCAGAGCCACCGAAAACAGCACCGCGCCGACATATCTGTTCTCACACGCGAGAAATACACAGCCGCCGATAGAAATCAACACACCTGCGCAGACAGAACTCAGAAAGTTTTTCAGCATATCTCGATTTTCTCCGCAGACGAGACTATTTCGCCTATGATATAGGGATCTTCGCCCGAGGCTTTAAGAATGCTGAGCGCCTCGTTGGCGTCGTCCTTTGAAACGACTATGCTCATGCCCACACCCATGTTGAATGTGTTGAACATATCGCGCTCGCAGATATCTCCCGCCTTTGCGATGAGATCAAATATCGGCAGAACTTTTACCGCCGAGCGGTCTATCTTCGCGCCGAGCGAGTCGGGGATGCTTCTCGGGATGTTTTCGTAGAAGCCGCCGCCCGTGATGTGGGATATGCCCTTGACTTTTATCTTTTCGAGCAGGGCGAGAACGGGCTTTACATATATCTTTGTCGGCGTGAGCAGAGTCTCGCCGATGCTCTTGCCGCCGAGCTCGTCAACGGGGAGGGTGAGATTGCGGTTTTCAACATCAAAAACTTTTCTCACGAGCGAGAAGCCGTTTGAATGAACGCCGCTCGAGGGGAGCGCGATTATAACATCGCCGGGGGTCATTGTTTTATTGTCAATAATTCTGTCCTTGTCGACAACGCCCGTGCAGTAGCCCGCGAGGTCGTATTCGTCTATCGGATAAAATCCGGGCATCTCCGCGGTCTCGCCGCCGATGAGCGCCGCGCCCGACTGAACGCAGCCCTCGCAGACGCCGCTGACAATGTCCGCTATCCTCTCGGGATAGTTCTTTCCACAGGCTATGTAATCGAGGAAGAACAGGGGCTTTGCGCCGCAGCAGATTATATCGTTGACGCACATAGCCACGCAGTCGATGCCAACGGTGTCGTGCTTGTCCATGAGAAAGGCTATCTTGAGTTTCGTGCCGACTCCGTCGGTGCCGCTGACGAGCACGGGCTTTGATATGCCCGTCAGGTCTAATTCGAACAGACCGCCGAAGCCGCCTACATCCGAGCATACGCCCGAGGTGAGCGTGCGCGCGATGTGCTTTTTCATAAGCTCCACTGCCTTGTATCCCGCGGTTATGTCAACGCCCGCGTCGGCGTATACATCGGACTTTGATATCTCGTTCATGTTTTAAACCTCCGAGTTGAGTTCTGCCGAAACGGCGGCGTCCTTTTCGAGGACTGCTTTGGCGTCGGCGGCGCGTTTTTCTTCAAGCTTCTTTGCAAGCTCCGGCTCGCTCAGCGCGAGTATCTGAGCCGAAAGCAAAGCGGCATTGGCTCCTCCGTTTATCGCAACAGTCGCAACGGGTATGCCGGAGGGCATCTGTACTGTTGAAAGAAGGGCGTCAATGCCGTCGAGGGTATTGGATTTGCAGGGAATGCCGATAACGGGCAGGGTGGTGTTCGCCGCAATGGCTCCGGCGAGATGTGCTGCCATGCCTGCTGCGGCTATAATGACTCCGAAGCCGTTTTCCTTTGCCGAGCGGGCAAAAGCCATAGCCTCGTCAGGCGTTCTGTGTGCCGAATAGACGTGCGCTTCAAACGGGATGCCGAGCGCGCGCAGGGTGTCTGTCGCTTTTCTGATGACGGGCAGGTCGCTGTCGCTGCCCATTACTATACCGACTTTCTTCATTTCATACCTCCTGAAAAAATCAAAAAGGGCACACTCCGAGAATGTATCTCAGGTGTGCCCAGACGGTCGGCTGAAAAAGAGTTTTTCTGTTCCCTTGCAGTGCTCTGCAATAATCCGTCAGTCGCAGAAAACTCATCTGTATTGTACCTAAAGTATACCAAATACAAGACCTTTCAGTCAAGGCGCATCGGAGAACTTTTTTACTTTCGCTCTTTGTCACAATAAATGCATCTGCACGCGCCGCCGTTTGCGTCAAAAGTCTTAAAAATGCTTCTGACATCCGGCTCGCATACGCTGATGCAGGCAGGGTTGTCACAATGATATTTGTCGTATATATACTGTGGCTCCTCCGCCTTTTCGGGCTGAACCTCGTTTGGTATGAGCCCGAGCAGCTTCATTATCAGCGCCATGCGCATGAACTTGCCGCACCGAGTCTGCTCAAAATACTTCGCGCGCGGGTCGGAGTCCACCTCGGGCGATATCTCGTTGACTCGCGGCAGGGGATGCAGCACGCACATGTCGCTCTTTGCAAGGCTCATCTTCTCCTTGTCGAGGACATATATGCCGTTGAGACGCTGATACTCCGCATCGTCCGTGAAACGCTCGCGCTGGATGCGGGTCATATAGAGTATGTCGAGCTTCGGCATCGCCTCTTCAAGCGAGCGGCACTCCTCGTATCGAAGCCCGCTTCCTTCGAGATAGTCGTCAATAACGAACTGCGGCAGGCGCAGCTCCTCGGGGGAGATGAGCACGAACTTTACATTCTTGTATCTCGTCATCGCGGCTATGAGCGAGTGGACGGTTCTGCCGTATTTCAGGTCGCCGCAGAGTCCTATTGTAAGATTGTCAAACGTACCCTTTTCGTGGTGAATGGTCAGCAGGTCAGCGAGCGTCTGCGTGGGATGAAAATGCCCGCCGTCGCCGGCATTTATCAGCGGCACCGCCGTGTGCATGGATGCAACTACCGGCGCGCCCTCTTTCGGGTGGCGCATGGCGATTATATCCGCGTAGCCGTTGACTACCTCTATCGTGTCGGCAATCGTCTCGCCTTTGACGGCGGAGCTTGAGTCCGCGCCGGAGAAGCCTATCACCTGACCGCCAAGCGAGAGCATCGCGCTCTCGAAGCTGAGTCTTGTGCGCGTCGAGGGCTCAAAGAACAGCGTGGCGAGAATTTTGTGACGGCAGACCTCGTTGTATTTTTCTGGCTGCGCCATGATGTCATCGGCGACGGCTATCAGCTGGTCGATCTCCCCGGCGGAGAGGTCGAGTATGTTTATTATGCTCCTCATTTTGCACCACCGATCCAGCTCTCGTCCGAGGGGTTGTTGCGGAACGCTATAAGTCTGTTTACATCCTCGGGCTTTATATATCCCTCCTGAGCCGCGACTTCGGAGAGCACGTCGAGGTTAGTAAGGCTCACATTCTTGACATCCGCCGCGGCGAGTCTCTCAAGCCCCTTCTGCATTCCGTAGGTGAATATGCTGACTATTCCGAGCACTTCCGCACCCGCTTCGCGCAGAGCGTCGACGACTTCGATAACGCTGCCGCCCGTCGAGATAAGATCTTCGACCACGACGACTTTCTGACCCTTTTCGAGCTTGCCCTCGATGCGGTTCTGCCTGCCGTGATCCTTGTTGCCGGAGCGGACATAGCCCATCGGCAGCCCCATCAGATGCGCGGTTATCGCTGCATGGGCGATGCCGGCGGTCGAAGTGCCCATGAGAACTTCAGCCTCCGGATAGTTTTCTTCGATGAGCTCCTTGAGCCCGGTTTCGACATCCGTGCGAACCTCGGGCGCCGTGAGCGTCAGGCGGTTGTCACAGTAGACGGGGCTCTTTATTCCGCTCGCCCATGTAAAGGGCTTGTCGGGGCTCAGAAACACTGCCTGTATTTCAAGAAGATCTTTTGCGATTTTTCTGCTTGTCTCAGTCATTTTCTTTTCTCCTTCAGTCAACAAATTCTTTTATGCATCTCTCGTATGCCGCAACGGGGTCGGGCGCGGCGGTTATCGGTCTGCCGACGACGATGTAGTCGGAGCCGATTTTCTTCGCCTGCTCGGGCGTCATGACTCGCTTTTGGTCGCCTATGTCGCCGTCCGCAAAGCGAACGCCGGGAGTGACGGTCAAAAACTTTTCGCCGCATATGTCGTGGACTTTCTGCGCCTCGAGCGGGGAGCAGACAACGCCGTCAAGTCCTGCGTTCTTCGCGGTCTCGGCGTAGTGCATGACTACCCTATCTATCGGCTCTTTTATCAGCAGATCGCGCTCCATTGCTTCCTGGTCGGTGGAGGTGAGCTGGGTCACGGCGATGAGCAGGGGGCGCGTGCCGTCCGGGCGGGTCAACCCCTCGAGAGCCGCCTCCATCATGCGCGATGTGCCCGCGGCGTGGAGGTTGCACATATCGACATCGAGCCGCGAGAGTACAGCCATGCTCTTCTTGACCGTGTTCGGGATATCGTGAAGCTTGAGGTCGAGGAAGATTTTGTGTCCGCGCGCCTTTATCTCGCGGACTATCTGCGGACCCTCGGCATAGAACAGCTCCATGCCTATCTTGACAAACGGCTTTCTTCCCTCGAATTTGTCGAGAAAGTTCAGCGCGGTTTCTTTGTCTGCAAAGTCGCAGGCGATTATCACATCTTTACCCATTGTGTGCTCCTCCTATGATGTCCTTTAGTTCGTTTATATTATACTTGTCCGCAGCCGCGGGCAGGGCTTCGACTGTTTTTTTGCATATGAACGGGTCAACAAGATTTGCAGCTCCTATTTCGACCGCCGTCGCTCCGGCGAGCATCATTTCTATAACATCCTCGGCGGACGATACGCCGCCCATGCCGACTACCGGGATATTGACAGCCGACGAGACCTGGTAGACCATCCTCAGCGCCACGGGGAATATCGCGCTGCCGGAGAAGCCGCCCATTGTGTTCGCTATCACGGGCTTCTTTGTTCTCAGGTCTATTCTCATGCCGAGCAGGGTGTTTATCAGACTGATTCCGTCCGCTCCCGCGTCCTCGCAGGCCTTCGCGATGCTCACGATGTCCGTGACATTGGGCGAGAGCTTTATGATAACCGGCTTTTTCGTGACCGCCTTGACGGCTTTTGTAACCTGCGCCGCCGCCTTCGGGTCTGTGCCGAAGCTCATTCCGCCGCCGTGAACGTTCGGACAGCTGACGTTGACCTCAAGCCAGCCGACCTGCTCCTGACTGTCGAGCTTTTCGCAGGTGTAGGCGTATTCGTCAACGGAAAAGCCGCTGACGTTCGCCATCACTTTTTTGTTAAAACACTTTTTGAGCTTCGGGAGCTCTTCGCTTATAACTTTGTCGACGCCGGGATTCTGAAGCCCGACGGCGTTTATCATGCCGGCGGTGCACTCCGCTATTCTCGGTGTCGGATTGCCGAAACGCGGCTCCTTTGTCGTGCCCTTGAACGAAAAAGTTCCGAGGCAGTTTATGTCATAGAGCTCCGCAAATTCGTATCCGTAGCCGAATGTGCCCGATGCCGGGATAACGGGATTGTCGAGCTCTTCGCCGCAAAGATTCGCGCTCAGTCTGCCCATATAATCTCCTCGCTTTCCATTACGGGACCCTCTTTGCAGATCCTCTTGTTGCCCGTGAGCGTCTTGCAGGAGCAGCCCATGCACGCGCCGAAGCCGCAGCCCATGCGCTCCTCGAAG
>ERZ780060.169-NODE-169-length-25368-cov-4.834472_pt1 | contig 25368 bp, 21 predicted proteins | sample MGYA00511176_ERZ780060 | MGnify/ENA primary metagenome ERZ780060 (study PRJEB29588, sample SAMEA2148374) | human gut metagenome | biome: human gut; feature: human-associated habitat; material: faeces | place: Denmark | collected 2008/2010 ... | reverse complement strand
ACGTCAACTACCAGCAGACGGCTTCGTCGCAGCCCCAGATGGCCGGCATGAAGTTCATGATGGTCTACCTGATGCCGGTGATGATGCTCCTCTGGTTCAACAGCTACGCGAGCGGTCTGTGCTTCTACTACCTGCTCTCCAACCTGATTACCATCGGCCAGACCTTCTTCATCCGCCGCATGATTGACGATGAGAAGATTCATGCCATCATGAAGGCCAACGCCGCCAAGCATACCAACGGCAAGAAGTCGCGCTTCCAGCAGCGCTACGAGGAGCTTCTGCGTCAGCAGGAGGCCCAGCAGCGCGCCAAGCGCAAGTAACGGATGCGGAGCCTGGTGTGCCGGGCTCCGACGGAGCAGAACGACCGGGTGGGGAGGACTTCAGAGCGCCTTCCGCCCGGTCGTTCCGTTTTCGGCGCCTTTGTCCCGTCTTTGGCGCGGTCGTCCCGTCCTTCGATGAGGGCGAAAGCGCCGCGGCCGGATGCCCGACGTTGAGGAGGGCCCGTCCCGGCAAGGGGCGGCCCGATGTTGCGGGGCTCACCGTTGCAGAAAACTTGCAGTTGCGAGGTGCCCGTCGTTGCGGAATGTCTGCCGTTGCGGTCCCGGGGCCGTTCGGTGCGCAAATGCTGCGCCCGTCGGATTCAGAGGGCGGAAAGGCAACCTGCCCGGTCAACAACCACGAAACAAAACCATAACCATGAACATGAAAAGAGAGATACTCATTGTCGCCCTGCTGCTTTCGGGTGCGGTGGCGGCACAGCCCGTGGCGGAGCGTCCGCTTCCGCCTCAGCCGGAAGCTGTTGAGCCTGCCGTAGACCGTCCGCTTCCGCCCCAATCCGAGGCGGGAAAGCCGGTTCCGCCTGCACCCGCTGCACAGCCCGCGCTTGCAGGTCAACCCGTTCCTCCCGTTCCTCCCGTTCCTCCCGTTCCGCCGGTCCCGCCTGTGCCGCCGGTTCCTCCCGTACAGCCTGTGCCGCCGGTTCCGCCTGTGCCACGCGAGGGCGACTACTACCGGCTCCGGAGGGTGATTCCGGTCGAGGGGCGGCAGGGCGTTGCCGCCGACTCGAACTACTACTACGTTTCGGGCAGCACGGCGCTCTACAAATACACGAAGCAGGGCGAACTGGTGGCCTCCAACGAGAAGCCCTTCGAGGGGCTGCCCCTCCCGGCCAACCACATCGGCGATATCGACGTCTGGCAGGGTGAAATCTACGCCGGCATCGAGACTTTCAACGACGGGGTGGGCGAGCACATCCAGATAGCGGTCTACGACGCCCAGACGCTTCGCTGGAAGCGCTCGATGGCCTGGGAACCCGCATCGGGTCAGGTCGAGGTGTGCGGCCTTGCCGTCGACCGCGACAGCGCCCGCGTCTGGATGGCCGACTGGGTCGACGGCCGCTACCTCTACGAGTACGACCTGCGGACGGGAGCCTATCTGCGCCGGGTGCATCTGCGTCCCGTGCCGCAGTGGCAGCAGGGCATCTTCATGCTCGGCGGGCAGATGCTCCTTTCGGCCGACGACGGTGATGCCGACCTGGACGAGGCAGACAACCTCTATGTGGCCGACCTGCGCGGCGCCGGAAGCTGCACGACGGTGCTTCCCTTCCGCGAGATGAACGACTTCCGCCGCGCGGGCGAAATCGAGGGGCTCACGGTCGACCCGGCGACGGGCGAGCTGGTGGTGCTCTCGAACCGCGGTTCGCGCATCGTGCTGGGGATGGTCCGCGGCTTCTATCCCGGCTACGACCGAGAGGTGCACGAGCTCTACATCTACGAGCGGGTGCGGTAGCTCCCGTATCGGCGGGCTCTGTTTGGGCTCCGCTCCTAACGACAGTCGGCGACGTTACCCCGTAAAGGGGGACGTCGCCGTCTTGCGTTTCGATGCTGCGCACCCGATGCCTTTCGGGCCCGCCCGGTTGCCGTTATACTCCGTCCCGAAGCGCTTCGGGTCGGCCCGGCTGCCGTTACTCCTGCCCGAATCCGATGCTGACAAAGGTCAGTACCTCGGGCAGCGCCGTGCGCCAGTAGCGCCACGTGTGGCCGCCGTCGCGCATGCGGTATTCGAGCGGAATGTTGTGCAGGCGCATCTGCTCGTAGAAGCGGATGTTGCCTTGCCAGAGGAAGTCGTCGTCGCCGCAGTCGACCCGCCAGCGTACGGTGCACAGCGCAGCAGCCTGCTCGTCGGTCATCTGCTGCAGGAAGCGCAGCGGACTGTTCTCGATGCGCGAACGTTCGTAGTCGTTCGGGTCGCCCGGAATCGGCCGCGGCTCCATCGCCGCGCTGAGCGGGCAGGCCGAGCTGAAGAGCTCGGGGTGGTGCTGGGCATAGGTCGCCGTGCCGCCTCCGCCCATCGACAGGCCGGCAATGGCGCGGCTCTGCTTCTCGCTCCGGATGCGGTAGCGGCGCTCGACGGCGGGCATCAGCTCCTCGAAGAAGAAGCGCTCGTAGGGCCAATCCGGAACGTTGTAGTAACCCATGTGGCGTCCCGTGTGGTTCTCGTCCTCGCCCGAGGCGTCGGGCATGACGACCACCATCTTCACAGAGCGTCCCTCGGCGATGGCTTCGTCAAGAATCTGCTGCATCTGTCCCTTGGTGGGTTCGCTCCATGCGGTGTGGGTGTCGCTCGCGCCGTGCAGCAGGTAGAGCACCGGATAGCGGCGCGTCGGGTCGGCGTCGAAGCCGTCGGGAAGGTAGATTGTGCAGCTCTTTTCGGCGCCGAGCAGCTCGCTGCGGAGCGTGAAGGTTTCAAGCCGGCTCTGGGCCGTCAGCGGTGCGGCGGAGAGCAGCATCGCCGCAAACATCAGCATTCGTCTCATTTCAGGTTGTTTATCGTTTGGTTCGTCGTGTCGGTTTTGCTGCCGGCGGAGTCCGATGCGTCGGTCGGAGCGAGCAGTTCGACCAGACGGTCGAGCTGCGGTATGCCGTATCCCACCTCGCAGTCGGGCGTCGCGGCCCGGCTGCCTGAGGCGTGGAGCGCGGCAATCAGCGTAGAGCGCTCCACGCGGTTGTACTGGAGCATCGCGGCGCAGAGCCCTGCAATGACGGGCGTCGAGAAGGAGGTTCCGCGGGGCGAGTCGCTGACGACCACGTCGGGCTTGATATACCCAGCTTCGGGCCATCCCGTGCTGCTGTACTCCCTGCGCGTTTGACCGTCCCAGTCGACGGCGCCGACCGTGACGGCCTCGCGCACGTCGCCCGGGAAGCCGATGTGGCGCCACGGCTTGTTGCCCTCGTTGCCGGCGCACTGGATGAAGAGCAGCTGGGGATGAGCGCGCAGAATGCTGTCGAGGAAGCGCGAAATCCGCGAACTGCGGCCGTCGAGCTGCCCGGGCGTGTAGCCGTCGAAGTCGTCGAAGGTGGTGTAGCCGATGGAGCAGGTGATGAGGTCCACCCCCTTGTCGAGCAGCCACTCGATACCCTGCATCATGCGCACCTCCTCGCTGCGCGGCTCCCGGTCGGGAAGGTCGATTTTCGCCAGACAGAACTCGCTCGCGGGGGCCAGCCCGAGCAGCGTGTCGCTCCCCATGCGGCCGCCGATGTTCATGCAGACCTGCCGGCCGTGCTCCATCGGGTCGCGAAAGAATCCGGTCGTGTCTCCGGTCGTGAAGTCGCGGTAGTCGATGATGCGGAGCCCTTGGGTGCGCGGGTCGCTGCGCAGCGACCCGAACCCGGCATCGAGCACGCCGATGCGGATGCCGCGGCCCTCCAGAGCGAGCGAATCGTAACGGGGACCCATCATCGCGCCGATTTCGCGCGAGTAGGTTCGGGTGTATTCCTTGGTCCAGCCCCCCAGCGCATCGTCGATGGCCTGCCGGATGTCGGCACAGCCATCCGCAAGCAGCAGTGCCGATGCTGCGGCAAATGCCGCAAAGCCCCGCCGCAGGAGCTTCGATTTGCTGTTGTCGGTCGTTCCGTTCATCGCATTCATGCCTTTCGGCGGTCGGGGCGTGGCCGCTGCTACTCGACGTAGAGCACCAGCCCCTTGAGGTACTCGCCTTCGGGGTGGTAGATGTTGATGGGGTGGTCGGCCGGCTGGGTCAGCTGGTGCAGAATCCGCACCTTGCGCCCCGCGATGGCCGCCGCCGAGAAGACCGTCGTGCGGAAGAGCTCCTTCGAGACGGCCTGCGAGCAGGAGAAGGTGAAGAGGATGCCGCCGCTCTTGATTTGCGACAGCGCCCGGGCGTTGAGCCGCTTGTAGCCCTGCATGGCGTTGCCCAGCACCTTGTGGTGCTTGGCGAAGGCGGGCGGGTCGAGTATTATCAGGTCGTAGCGGTCGCCGATGTCGCGCAGGTACTCCACGGCGTCGGCTGCCAGGGCCGTGTGTTTGGCCTCGGCCCCGAAGTTAAGCCGCACGTTCTCCTCGGCCAGTGCCACGGCGCGTTCCGACGAGTCGACCGACACCACCTCCTTCGCGCCGCCCGAGAGGGCGTAGACCGAGAAGCCGCCCGTGTAGCAGAAGGTGTTGAGCACGGTGCGGCCCGCGGCGTAGCGCTTCACCAGCTGGCGGTTTTCGCGCTGGTCGAGGAAGAAGCCCGTCTTCTGCCCATGCTCCCAGTTGACCAGGAATTTCTCGCCATGCTCGAGCACCACCTGCGTCTCGTGGTCGGAGCTGCCCCACAGGTAGCCGTCCACGGCGCCCAGACGGGCGTTGTAGGGGACCGTCTGCGAGCTCTTGTCGTAGATGGCCGTGAGCCGCGAGCCGTAGACCTCGCGCAGGGCGGCGGCCACGTCGAGCCGCGCACGGTACATCCCCACCGAGTGGCACTGGACGACGGCCGTCGTGCCGTAGATGTCCACCACGAGCCCCGGCAGCGAGTCTCCCTCGCCGTGCACCAGTCGGTAGCAGGTCGTGTCGGGGGCGTCGGTGAGCCCCAGTGTGCGGCGCACGTCGAGAGCCGAGGCGATGCGTCCGCGCCACCACGCGGCGTCAATCGCGCAGCGCTCGAACGAGAGCACGCGCACGGCGATGGAGCCGATTTGGTAGTGGCCCAGGGCGATGAATTCGCCGCCGTGGGTGTAGACTTCGACCAGGGCGCCTTCCGTAATCTCGGCCTCGTCTTCGGCCTTGATGTAGTCGATGGCGCCCGAGAAAATCCAGGGATGGTGGCGGAGGAGCGATTCCTCCTTGCCGCGGCGCAGGTATACTTGAGGTGTCATGCGGGGGGTTATTTTTTGCGGATTTGGGGCGTTTGTTGCAGTTTGTCGTAGATTTCGGTGCAGACCCAGGCATCGGTTGCCGCGTAGAGCAGCTGCTTGTCGGTCAGCTGGGCGGCCTCCCAGTTGCTCAGCCGCTGCGCCTTCGAGACCCGTTTGCCCAGCACGATGGCCGAGAGTTTGCGGAGGCTCTTCTCCTCGATTCCCCAGTCGGGGGCGATGGCCTGCAGGTCGACAAAGCCGCCGTCGCGGAAGTGGCGCAGTTGGCGCAGCGAACGGAGGTCGCCCGCCACGTCGGCTCCCACCTTCTGCACCTTTGCGCTCCCCAGCAGGTGTAGCAGCGGGGCGGCGAGCGGAATCCGGTTGAGGCGGAAGAGGTAGCAGCGTTCGGGGGTGGAGAGCTGGAGCAGCGAGACGCGGAAGGTCACGCCCTGACGGAACGAGGGACGCGTTTCGGTGTCGAATCCGATGACGGGATGGGCCGCCAGATAGGCGCAGGCTTCGGAAATCTCCTCCTCCTGCTCGATGACGCGGATTTCGCCCGGGTATTCGATGGCGGGCAGCGCCGCCGTCTCTTCGTTGCCGATTTTGGGTTGAAATGTATTCGTGTTCTTCATCGAGTTGTAAATTCATACAAAGTTAGGGAAATAAATCGGAATATCGGCATCGGCGCCCCCAAAATCGGCATTGCCCTCCGTGCGGGCCCCGCTGCCGGCCTTGGCGCAGGGCGTCAATCTCTTTTCATTTCGTCCGTTAAATAGCGTAAAAAGGTTTATATCAATTTGTTCGTTGTTAAATACAATTAATTATTGCATATTTGTTATGCAAACAAAATCCAACCACCTAAAACTTTTTTGTATGAATAAAATTCGCTATCTTACAAGCGTATTTCTGCTTGCCATGTTGGCTGCATGTGTGCATGACCCGGGGCAAATTACGGAAGTACCTTCGGAGGTTTCTCCGATTACGGTAGAAGAGGCTCGGGCGTATTTTGAGCGAAATGGGGCTATGGCTTTGACTCGCTCAGGGAGCGACAATCCGTTCCCGTTCATTCCGGGAACATCTGTCCCAGATTGGTCGGAAGCTGCCCCTTCGTCATCGGACCGGTTGTCGAGTGTGGATGTCCCTCTGCAGGCCGAATACTCATACCGAGTGTTTCGTAAAAACCGCGACGGAGAGTTCTATTCGGTTCCAGCCTCGGTCAAACTGATTGTCGTCCGCTCCGCAGTAACCGGTCGTGAAGCGTCCTATTTGCGGGTTTGTATTCCCGATGCGGAATATGCCGCAATATACGACGGTGATATCGGAGCGATGACGCTGAATTGCGAGGACCGCATCGATTACAGCGGTTTGGAGTATTACGCTACGCTGGACGGTCGTCCGGTTGCTGTGAGCCGTTACGATGCGGGTCGCTATACGGCCGGTGTTTTCCTCTATGACCGTAGCCTGACACTCTATGAACGGGCACGTCGCTACGCCTCGTTATTCCACAACATGTGGATTGAACGGTCGGCTGCAGGCTTAACCCGGGGTGGCGATGAGTGGAATTACGGGGCACCGGGTTCCATATTCGTTGGGTCTGATGGCGGGCTTTATCGTTATGTGGATATCGATGGAGATGGAAAGAGTGATGCCATTACGATGGTTTGGGACTGGTCCGAACTCTTTGGCGGCGGCGGTGGAAGCAGCAGTGGTGGAGGAAGCTCCGGTGGAGGCGATTCCGGCGGAGGTGACGGTTCATCGGGCGGCAGTCCCGGTTCCGGTGCTGGTCCTGGCGTTCCGGGTATCGGCAATCCTGGAGGCCCTGGCGGTTCGGGTATCGGTGGAGGAACCGGAGGTTCCGACGGTGATGGCTCTGGCAATGAAGAGGGTGACGGCGATGGAGACAGCGAAGGCGACTCTTCGGATGAGGATGGAATCCGAACGATACTACCCATATCCACGCTTGACCCGATTCCGTGGGAGGATGAATTCTCCGATGATGATTTTCCCGAAGAGGATGGTGATGGCTCTTCCGATGTTCAGGAACGCGATTGCGAGGAGGTGTCTCCCGAGGCGGGGAACAACTCCGTGAAGACCAACCAGCTCTACGAGGATATGTCCGACGAGTCGCAGTTTTCGCAGTTCCAGGACAGTGTGAGCACCAAACCGGGAATTGAATTTGGTGTGACCGGTTATTGGGATGAGAATGGAGATGTGAGGTTGAAGGGTCCATATACGGATAAAAAACCAAGAAGTGTCAGAGTTAGAACTAGAAGGAATCGGCCGAATCTTTCAATGATACACAACCATCCTTCGGGAAGTGCATGTTCACTAGCTGATGTGTATGCTTTGGCTCAAATGTATATTGAAGATAAAAATTTCAGGTCCATCTATATTTGTCTATCCAGTGGCTCAGTTTATGTGATTTATATATACAATGAAATGCTGGTGAAAAATTTCATAAGTTCTTCAGCATATATGCAGCATTTTAAAGATTTATATGACCATAGTATGGGTATTTTGCGTTTTAAGCATGATTTGCATACTTCGCATTTGTATTCATTGGCGTATGCATTGAAGGCCTTGAATACCGGAATTGCTATTTTATCGAAAGGGAAGGATGATTCGACCTTCCACCAGCATGAAGTTGAGGTGCAGAGAACCAATGAGTTGTCTGGATTGCCTGAAGAACTTGAAGCAATTAAATGTAAATAGAATTATGAAAAAGAGTATTTTATTTTTATTGGCGGTATTGGTGTGCGTGACGGCCATTGCGCGCCGACCGGGTTATGCGGACTACAAGCCGCTGTCGGCCTTTAGTGGGGATACGGTCGCCTATCTGGACCATAACTGGGGCTATCGGACTATGGCGGTCAATTTTGACGAACCGTTGCAGGAATTTTTTGACCGGTTCGAATTGCCCATTCGGTCGGTGGAGTTTATGTGCATCAATATGGGCGGGCAAATTTTGTCAAATGTTCGATTTTATATCATTCCGTGTGATTCGGTTGTTGAATTGGAAAAGCAACGAGGAATTCTTCTTGATAAGTGTTCGTTGTTCAGCAGGTTTGTTTTCCCATGGAATAAGGAGGGGTACAAGGATTTTCCGGATTACGAGACGATTCATCGGTCGATTCCCGAATTGAGAAAGGATAGTATGGTGCTTCTGCCGTGGAAAGAGGAGTACAAGGAGGTGATTGGCCGTTATCTGGTGCAGAACGTCCAGTACAACTGGGATGAAAGTGATGAAAATTGAAGAATGAGATTCCCTGCTTCGAACGATTCCGGGCGGTGCCTCAGGGTGCCGCCCGTTTTTGTAATTCGGGGAATTATGCGTATCTTGTAGAGGAGTCGAATCTATGGAGCTATGAAACGGAGCATTATATTTTTGTTGGCTGTATTGGTGTGCGTGACGGCCATTGCCCGCAAGCCCGGTTATGCGGATTACAAGCCGCTGTCGGCCTTTGGCGGGGATACGGTTGCCTATCTGGATTACAACTGGAGTGCTCATGCCATGGGAACAAATAGCAACGCGCCATTGCAGGAGTTTTTTGACCGGTTCGAATTACCCATCCGGTCGGTGGAGTTTACGTGCGTCAATGGATATGTTCTGGCTTCTGTCCGGTTTTATATTATCCCGTGTGATTTGGTAGCCAAAATGGAAAAAGAGCGGGCAGGCCTTCTCGATAAGTATTCGTTGTTCAGCATGTTTGTCTTTCCGTGGGAGGTGGAAAACCGCGAGGATTTGCCGGACTATGAGACGATTCATCGCTCGATTCCCGAATTGAAAGAGCGGGGCTCGGTGCTTCTGCCGTGGAAAGAGGAGTACAAGGAGGTGATTGGCCGTTATCTGGTGCAGAACGTCCAGTACAACTGGGATGAAAGTGATGAAAATTGAAGAATGAGATTCCCTGCTTCGAACGATTCCGGGCGGTGCCTCAGGGTGCCGCCCGTTTTTGTAATTCGGGGAATAATGCGTATCTTGTAGAGGAGTCGAATCTATGGAGCTATGAAACGGTGTGTTTTATTCTTTTGGGCGGTATTGGTGTGCATGACGGCCATTGCACGCAAGCCCGGTTATGCGGACTACAAGCCGTTGTCGGCCTTTGGCGGGGATACGGTTGCTTATCTGAATTACAATTGGGGGTTTCAGGCTATGGGGACAAATGTCAATGCCCCTTTGCAGCAGTTTTTTGACCGGTTCGAATTACCCATCCGGTCGGTAAAATTTACATGTGTCAACGGGTATGTTCTGGCATCTGTACGGTTTTATATTATCCCGTGTGATTCGGTTGCTAAATTGAAAGGGCAACGAGGACTGCCACTTAATAAGTGTTCGTTGTTCAGTATGTATGTTTATCCGTGGGAGGTGGAAAACAGCGAGGATTTGCCGGACTATGAGACGATTCATCGGTCAATTCCCGAGTTGAAAGAGAAGGGCTCGGTGCTTCTGCCGTGGAAAGAGGAGTACAAGGAGGTGCTTGGCCGTTATCTGGTGCAAGATGTCCAGTATAACTGGGATGAAAATGATGAAAAAAGGTTAAAGTGATTTCCGATTCCGAACGATTCCGGGCGGTGCCTCAGGGTGCCGCCCGTTTTTGTGTTCTGGGAACCCGCTGCCGAAGGCATGGAATTACGGCTGCGCGAGGACGGTGTGGAGGCGTCCGTCGGCTTCGGTGCGGAGCACTCCCTGTGCCTGGAGGCGGCGCAGCAGTTCGATGACGGGGCCCTCGTCCACGAACAGTGCTCCAGGCAGTTCGCTGTGCAGCGCGTCGAGCAGCTCCTGCGGTGAGCAGGGCGAGGACGAGAGGAGCTCGAGCACCCTGCGCCGCAGCTCCCCGGTCGGAATGGTCCCCTCGGCAGCGGCAATCGGCAACCTCGTGGGTGAGGAGCCCGTCGGGCTGTCTGCTTCCGCTTCCGCTTCGTCTGCCTCAGAAGCCGTCTCCGGGGCCGCGCCGGTTGGGAACGAGCCGGCCGGTCGGGGACCCTCGGGCGTGGTGCCGGTCGGACGGGGAGTGGTTGAGGCTTGACCCCCGGGCGTGGTGCCGGTCGGGGCGGCGTCGTGCGCTGACGGGTTTCCTGCCGGACTGTCGGCCGGAGCGTTCGGTTCGGTCGGGGCGGTCGATGCCTGCTGCCGCTTCGTCTCGCGCCGGCGGGCAAGGCAGATGTCGCAGATGCCGCAGGGTTGGGCGTCGTCGGCTCCGAAGTAGCGCTCGAGCACCACGCTGCGGCACTCCGTCTCGTTGGCCGCATAGGCGAGCATGTGGTCGAAGCGTTCGCGCATGAGCTCCTGGCGGTGCCTGTAGGTCTCGGGGGCGATGTAGAGGTCGGCGCGCGGCAGGCGCTCCTCCTCCATGTAGAGCATCGGGGAGCGGTTCGACGGGATGTAGCGGATGACGCGCAGCTGCCAGAGCGTCTTGAGCAGCTCCTTGACCCGCTCGACCTTATAGCCGCTCCACGTCGCCAGCTCGCACTCGTCGATGGGGCGGAACTCCGTGAAGACGCCGTTGTAGAGCCGCAGGATGGTGCGGATGAAGTGGTCCAAGTCGTCGCGGCGGATGCGCAGCCGGTAGAGGTCGTCGCGGCTGACGCAGAACATCAGCCGGGCGGGATTCTCCATGGCGTCCGTGAGGGTCAGATAGCCGTTCTGCTGCAGCAGCTTCAGTGCGCTCTGCACCGTGCCAACGTAGAGGTGCTCGCGCGTGCAGAAGTCGTGGATGTTGAAGAGGAACGAGGCGCCGGCCCCCTCGCCGATGCCGATTTGCAGGTAAGAGCAGACCTTGTCGTAAATCTCCTTGATGCGGTCGAGCGGCGGAAACTCCTGCTCGAAGCGGCGCACGACGCGGCTCTCGTCGTTGGGGGCGACGAGCAGCAGGGCATAGCTGCGGCGGCCGTCGCGTCCGGCGCGCCCCGCCTCCTGGTAGTAGCTCTCGAGCGAGTCGCAGAGCGAGTAGTGGCAGACGAAGCGCACGTCGGCCTTGTCGATGCCCATGCCGAAGGCGTTGGTGGCCACCATCACCCGCACGCGGCCCGTCATCCAATCCTCCTGGCGAAGCGTCCGCTCGGCGTGGCCCAGTCCGCCGTGGTAGGCGGCGGCCGTGATGCCCTCGTTGCGCAGCAGGTCGGCCAGCTGTTCGGTGCCCTCGCGCGTGCGGACGTAGACGATGCCGCAGCCTTCGACCCCCCGCAGCAGCCGGAGCAGCTGCCCGTTCTTGTCCTCGGTGCGGCGGACGCTGTAGGAGAGGTTGGGACGTGCGAAGCTGCTGCGCAGGATGTGGGGCTCGGCGAAGTCGAGGTGGCGCATGATGTCCTCGGCCACGAGCGGCGTGGCCGAGGCGGTGAGCGCCAGCACCGGCACGCCGGGAAGCTGGCGGCGCAGCTCGGCGATGCGCAGGTAGGAGGGGCGGAAGTCGTAGCCCCACTGCGAGATGCAGTGGGCCTCGTCGACGGCCAGCAGCGTGACCTTCATCCGCTCGACGCGCAGCCGGAAGGCGTCGGTCGAGAGCCGCTCGGGGGCGACGTAGAGGAACTTCACGTCGCCGTAGGCGCAGTTGTCCAGCGCAATGTCGATTTGGCGGGGCGAGAGGCCCGAGTGGACCGCCACGGCCGGAATGTGCAGCGCGCGCAGCCGGTCGACCTGGTCCTTCATCAGGGCGATGAGGGGGGTGACGACGATGCAGAGCCCCTGGCGGGCCATCGTCGGGACCTGGTAGGTGAGCGACTTGCCGCCGCCGGTGGGCATCAGCGCGAGCGTATCGCGCCCCTCCAGCACCGAGCGGATAATCTGCTCCTGTACGGGCCGGAAGGCGTCGTAGCCCCAGTATTGCTTCAGGACGGCATGAATGTCGCGAACTTCCATACGTTGCAAAATTAGTGAATCCGCCGCGCAAAAGCAAGCCCCGGACCCCGTCAGGCGGGTCGGTGACGGGCCGAGGGGCGGGCGGCTTCTGTCGTTTTGTCGTCGGAATTAGGCAAAATCGGAAATAATCACTATCTTTGCTCCGATAGCTTCGAAACAGCGTCGATGAACCCCCGCCGCATCATAGCTCTCCTGCTGCTCGCCCTCTACCTCTTTGCCGTGGGTGGCGAGGCCGCTGCCGCACTCTCGTGCGACTGCGTGCGGCTCCATGCGCATCCCGGACATGAGCATCCGCACTGCATCTGCTGCGTGCACCACGATGCGGCCTCTGCGGGCGACGCCCTTCATCTGACGGCGCCCTGCTGCGACGACTCGCACAGCACCGAAATAGCACTCTACACGGCCCTCTCGTCGCTGCTCGACAAGGCGGCCCGCCGCGTCGTGCTGGCCCTGCCGCCGACGCTTGCGGCCGAACTGCCGGCCGTGGCCGAGCAGCTGCTCCACCACAGCGATGCGGCGGAGCGTCCCGACGTGCTGCCCGACGACGGATTGCTTCGTGCGGCGGCTCTTCGGGCTCCTCCCGCCCGGGGCTGACGGCGCCCTCGGTGTGTCCGGGCGCGCCTGCAGGCGGATGTTGCGCGGAGCCCGGCTCCCTCTCCGCCCGCGTGCTTCTCTTTTTATTCCACCCGTTTTTACCAATCATCGATTTACGGACCGGTCTGCCGCCCGTCGGCAGGCCTTTCGAGGAGGGCAAGATGGATTCCCACCATTGCGAAGAGGTGCTTCTGCACCACGGCATCCGCCCCACGGCGGTGCGCATGCTCGTGCTGGACGCCATGGAGCGTTTCAGCGACACCTTCACGCTGGCCGACCTGGAGGAGGCCACCGACGGCATGGACCGCTCGTCGATTTACCGGACGCTGACGCTCTTCGTGCGGCGCCACCTGCTGCATCTGGTCGAGGATGGCAGCGGCTCGGCCAAGTACTGCGTTTGCCACAACGACCACGCCTGCCGCATCGACGAGATGCACTGCCACTTCCATTGCGAGGCGTGCGGCCGGACCCTCTGTCTGGACCATACGCACATTCCGGTCATCGCCTATCCGGCCGGCTTCGAGGTCCGTCAAATCGACTACCTGCTCCGGGGACTCTGCCCCGAGTGCAGGGCCAAACGGCGGGGCTGAGCCCCAGTGCAGGGTATGCATAGAGACTTTGCAACCCGGTTGCAACTCTTTTTTGCCACCTTTGCTCCGTCGAAAAATGAAAAAACCATGAAACGATTCGCTTTATCGATTGCAATTCTTACGCTGTTTGCCGCCGCCTCGCCGCTTCGCGCCCAGGACCTGCGCGGCAAGGTGTGCGATACGGAGGGACAGCCGCTCGTCGGCGCTTCGGTCTACTGGGCCGGAACGACCGTCGGCGCAAGCACCGATGCCGAGGGTGGCTTCCTGGTGCACCGCGTGCGCGGCTACGACCGTCTGGTCGCCTCCTACCTCGGTTACGTCAACGACACGGTCCGCATCGACGACAACCGTGCGGAGCTCAACTTCGTGCTCGAGGCCGAAGGGGTCTCGCTCGACGAGGTGGTCATCGAGGGGAACCAGAGCGGCAACTATGTCAAGCACGACGGCATTGTCAAGAACGAGATGATATCCTTTGCCGGCCTCTGCAAGATGGCCTGCTGCAACCTGGCCGAGTCGTTCGAGAACTCGGCGTCGGTGACCGTAGGCTACAGCGACGCCATCTCGGGCGCGCGGCAAATCAAGATGCTCGGTCTGGCCGGCACCTATACGCAGATTCTCGACGAGAACCGCCCCATCATGCAGGGGCTCAGCGCCCCCTACGGCCTGAGCTATACGCCGGGCATGTGGCTCAACTCGATTCAGGTCTCGAAGGGCGTCGCCTCGGTGACGGCCGGCCATGAGGCCATCACGGGCCAAATCAACCTCGAGCACCGCAAGCCGACCGACGCCGAGCGCCTCTTCGTCAACGTCTACCTCGACGACGAGCTGCGTCCCGAGGCCAACATCACCTCGGCCTTTCCCGTCTCGCGCGACGGAAAGCTGACGAGCATCATCCTGCTCCACGGCTCGGGCGACACCGACGTGCGGCGCATGGACCACAACGACGACGGTTTCCGCGACCTGCCCATCACCAGCCAGTTCAACGTGGCCAACAAGTGGCTCTATGCGGCCGACAACGGCACGCAGATTCGCTGGGGCTGGAAGTTCGTCCAGGAGAACCGCCTGGGCGGCATGCTCGGCTACCGCAATACCGACGCCATGCGCCGGGCGATGGAGGATGACTGGTCGCTGTGGGAGCAGCCCGATGCTGCCGGCAAGCCGCTCTACGGCTCGCACATCCGCAATCGCAACGCCAACGGCTACGTCAAAATCGGCTTGCCGCTCGGCCCGTCGGTCTACGACGAGCAGGAGCAGGACGAGATGCGCTCGAACCTGGCCTTCGTGGCCGACTTCGACCACTTCGACGAGGAGGCCTACTTCGGCCTGAACAACTACTCGGGCAACCAGAACGCGCTCTCGCTCTCGCTCATGTACAACCACTACTTCACCTACCGCTCCTCCATCAATGTCGGCGGTCAGGCCCACCTGAACTACTACCGCGAGTCGCTGCTCAACCCCACGCCCTGGATTGCCGGGACGTCGGCCGGTGACTTCCCCTTCGACCGTACGGAGGGCGAGGCGGGACTCTTCGCCGAGTATACCTACTCCATCAAGGACAAGTTCTCGCTCGTGGCGGGCATTCGCGGCGACTACAACCGCTACTTCGACAACTTCTTCGCCACGCCGCGCGGCCACATCCGCTGGAATATCACCCGCACCACCACGCTGCGCGCCTCGGCCGGTCTGGGTTACCGCACGACCAACATCATCACGGACAACGTCGGCATGCTGGCCACGGGCCGCAAGCTGGTCTTCGACAACGGCTTCTCGCGCGACTTCAACCGCATGGAGAAGGCGCTGACCTTCGGCGGCAGCCTCACGCAGAGCTTCACGCTGGTGCGCGAGGACGATGCGACGCTGAGCTTCGACTACTTCCGCACGCAGTTCTACAACTCGGTGGTCGTCGACCAGGAGATGGACCCCTCCGCCATCCACATCTACAACACCGACGGCCGCTCCTATACGGATACCTACCAGGTCGACTTCTCGTGGTCGCCCGTCGAGCGGCTCGACATCTTCGCCACGTTCCGCTACACGGACAGCGAGATGACGCTCAACCGCAACCCCCAGGGAACGGAGCGCGTGCGCGTCGAGCGGCCGCTCATCAGCCAGTACAAGACGCTGCTCAACATCCAGTACGCCACCAAGTTCCGCCGTTGGGTCTTCGACGTGACGGCCCAGCTGAACGGGCCGAGCCGCGTGCCGCGCTTCGTGGAGAACAACGGCGTCGTGGAGGCCGACTACGGCTACTACTCGCCGCGCTACCCGATTTTCTTCGCACAGGTGACCCGCAAGGTGGGCAAGTTCGACATCTACGTCGGCTGCGAGAACATCGGCGACTACATGCAGCACGACCCGATTCTGAGTGCCGACAACCCCTTCTCGGCGGCCTTCAACTCGATGAACGTCTGGGGTCCGCTCATGGGGCGCAAGTTCTATCTGGGCGTGCGCTTCAACCTCTACTGATACTGATGCGGGGCGCGGGCCGGGCCGGAGCGCTCCGGACGGCCTCCGCGCGCCGGAATGAACGAATACGAGTAAAACTTCAAAAAACAGGAGACAAGATGAAAAAGATGCTGATGATGTGCCTCGTCCTGCTGCTGGGCGTCGGCACCTGCATGGCGGCCAAACCCGCCGCCCAGAAGAAGACGGTGACCACCGTCTTCAAGACCGATGTGGACTGCGAGCACTGCGTGACCCGCATCATGAACAACGTGCCCGTGCTGGGCAAAGGCATCAAGGATGTGCAGGTGGACCTCGCCACGAAGCAGGTTACGGTGGTCTACGACGCCTCGAAGAACGACGTGCAGACGATTGTCAAGGGGCTGGCCTCGCTCAAGGTGAAGGCCGAACCGATGCCCGAGGCCGAAAAGGCCGAGTAGCCTTTCGCGCGCGCTGAAACCGACCGCTGCGGAGCGTTTTCCCCCAAAGGGGGAAGCGCTCCGCTTTTTTGTCCCATGAGGGCCTTCAGACGGCGGCCGGACGGAGCGTTGGCCGGACGATTTTTGCCCGAAGCGTTTGGAAATATGCCGGAAATGGCTACATTTGCCCTGCAAACGGTTCCCGAGAGGCCGCGCCGCCTCGAGGGATTAAAAGGGAATGCCGTGCAATTCGGCAACAGTTCCCGCTGCTGTGAGCTTCGTCCCGGTGGATGCCGGGCTGTCGTCGCGACAATCTTTTGCCACTGACCTTCGGGTTGGGAAGGCGTCGCGTCGGAAGCGAGTCAGAAGACCTGCCTTTGCCTGAATCGAGCGCATGCCTGCGGAGGACGGGCGGGGCGAGGTGGAGGAACTCTTTTCGTTTTACCGTTTCCCCTTTTTTGCATACTCCGAATCTTCCTGCGGGCGGCGCCGATGGTGCGGTGCAACGCCTAACCCTTTAATTGTACAGGATATGAGGAGATTGTTTGTACTCTTGACGGCCGCCTGGGCGGCCCTGCTTCCGACGGCGTGCAGCAAGTCGGATAGTGATGCTCCGCGGCCGCTTCCGGCCAAGGTGACCATCGAAGAGGTGACCCCTGCCCGGCAGGCGGTGAGCTTCACCCTGAAATCGGAACAGGCCGCGCGTGTGGCCTACTGCTGTCTGAGTCAGGGCACCGCGCCCGACGCATCGGCCTGGACGCAACTGGAGAGCCCCGCCGCTTCGGTGACGCTCCGCGTCGAGGGGCTTGACGCCGGCACGGCCTATACGCTTATGGCGCGGGCCGAGAATGCAAAGGGCGAGCCGTGCGAGGCGGTGAGCCGCGATTTCGAGACGCTGCGTCTGCCGGCACTCCAGTTCGGCGAGGTGACCGCCACGGCCGAGGGGGCCGAGGCCTCGGTGACGACCTCCGACGCGCTGCGCCTCTTCTGGGCCTGCCTTCCCGCCGACGGGGGCGAGCCTTCGGAGTTTACCGAGGTGGAGGCTGCGGCCGAGATGAAGCTCGAAATCCGGGGCCTTGCCGCGGCGACCGACTACCGGCTCTACGCCTACGTTGCCGATGCTGAGTCGCGCAGCGAGCTGGCCGTGAAGCCTTTCCGTACGGCCGACCCCTCGTCGGTCGACCTGAGCGCCTCGGGGACGGCCAACTGCTACCTGGTGAGCGAGGCGGGCGTCTACTCCTTTGCGGCCGATGTGCGCGGCAATGGCGTGAGCGCCAATGCCGATGCGGAGAGCAAGCATTTCGACGGGGCCATCCAGCCGGGCGAAGGGTGGAGCGCCGACTGGCTCTGGGCCTCGGCCGAGGGGCTGGTTTCGGGGGTGTCGTTTGACGCCGCCTCGAAACGGATTCGCTTTGAGGCCTCGGCGGGGCGCGGCAATGCGGTGCTGGCCCTCTTCGACAGCGAGCAGCGGGTGGTCTGGAGCTGGCACATCTGGATGACGGAGGACCCCTCGGCCCACCTTATCGAGGGCTCCTCGCCCGAGTATCTCTTCCTCGACCGCAATGTGGGGGCCACCTCGACGGCGGTCGACGACGTGGCGTCGTTCGGCCTCTTCTATCAGTGGGGGCGCAAGGACCCCTTCATCGCGACGTCGCAGCTGGCGAACCCCGACGGCGCGGCCATTCCCGACGGTGAGGCCTTCCAGAGCGCCATCGAGGGGACGTGCGTCTTCAACGCGACCCATACGACCGGCTGGTCGACGCTGCGCAACGACGATGCCTCCATCGCCTCGGGGCAGTCGGTTGACTATGCGGCGGCCCATCCGATGACCTTCATCACCTACGGGGCGCAGGTCGCCTCGAGCGGTGTCGGGGCGTGGTTCAACGACGACAACGTGCAGTATGCCGAGCTGTGGGGCTACGACTTCATGAAGCGCAACAACCAGAAGACGATGTTCGACCCCTGCCCGCCGGGATACAAGGTGCCGGGATGGTATCAGGAGGTGATGGCCGACGCCGACAAGACGACGATGGCAGCGGCGGGCGAACATCAGTCGCGCACCTACAAGGGCGGCTACTGGCCGGCGCAGGGCTACCGGATGGATTCGGGCCGGCTGTCGAACGTGGGGCGCTACGGCTACTATTGGTCGGCCTGCTCCTACAACCACAACTATCCGGCGCAGAACTTCAAGGGCTACATGCTCTACTGGTACTCGCGTGCGGTGAGCAATAACAACGCCCAGAACGAGGCCATCGGCGGCAACATCCGCTGCATCCGCGAGTGACGGGGGTGGGGAGGCGCGCAGCTCCGTGCGGCGCTCCTCCCTCCGGACCTCCGGAACCTTCTTCCGAAGCCGTTCTCCGAAGCCGTTCTCGGAAGCCTTCTCCCGGCGCCGTTTTCCGGCTCGGAATATGAACAAGGGGCGTGACCCGTCGGGTCGCGCCCCTTGCCGTGCGGATGCGCAGTTGTGCGGCTGGAAGTTGCCGGGAAGGGTAGCCGGAGCCTTTGGAACAAACAATTACTCCATCGGGCGGATGCGGACCTCGGTGACACCCTCCAACTCGCGGGTGAGCCGGTCGAGGTCGGTCTTCTCGTCCACTTCGCCGTAGTGGTATGGGTAGAAAATCTTCGGACGGATGGCCTTCACCGCCTCGACGGCCTGGTCGACGGTCATCGTGAAGGGCTGGTTGACGGCCAGCAGCGCGATGTCGATGTCGCGGAGCGCCTCCATCTCGGGGGTGTTCTCGCCGTCGCCCGAGACATAGATGCGCGTGCCGCCGATGGTGAGCAGGTAGCCCACATCCTGACGCTCGCGCGGATGGTACTGCTGCCGGTCGGCCGAGGTGTTGTAGGCCGCTACGGCCTCGATGGTGACGTAGTCGCGCGGACGTGCCGTGTCGCCCGGCATCATCACGTGGCAGTCGAAGTCGAAGGCCTCGGCCGTCGTCTTGTCGCAGAGCAGATCCGTTTCGGGGGTCTCGAGTGCCTCGATGGCCGTGCGGTCGAAGTGGTCGTAGTGGGAGTGGGTCACCAGAATGAGGTCGGCCTTGGGCAGCGTCGCGTAGTCGGCATATTCGCTGACGGGGTCGATGTAGATGTGCTTGCCCGCCACCTCGATGGCCAGCGAGCCGTGTTTGATGAAGGTCATTGTAAATTGGGAACCGTCGCGGGCCGTGAAGGTATCCGTCGGAAATTCGGGGGCGTGCGATGCGTCGCAGCCGAAGAGTGAAAGAAACGACATAAGCAAGAGGGTTTTGCGAATCATTGTATCCTGGATTTAGAGATTCCGGAGTCCAATTTAACGAAAAAAACGAATAATTCCTATCTTTGCAGATGATAAACGTCGGTGCGGTCTCCGATTTTTTTCGGACGTGCGATGCAGTATCGGTCGCTGTGCACCGTTTATCGGGAAACCAAACAGAACAGACCATGCGCAAATTCTACCTTATCTCCCTCGCGGCGGCCGCAGCGCTCTCGCTCACGGGATGCCTCAAGAGCGAAGGCAACGACCTCTTCAAGAAACTGGAGCCCGTGCGCCCCGGTATCGCCATCTACAATGCGGCTCATCCGCAGAACGTGCTCTCGATGCAGTCGGCCGACGCCGCCCTGCGTCTGGCAATGCTGCTGGCCGAAGCCGAAAAGCAGGCGGCCGCTGCCGTCGAGCAGGGGCAGGAGCCGGGAGACCCGTTCGACGTTGAGTATCTGAAGAAGATTCAGGTGAGCGGCGCCAACCTGCAGAACCTGCTCTTCGGCTACAATACCGAGCTCGAGAAGATTGCCTCGGGCTTCCGCATTCGCTACAACGGCAGCAAGGGGAGCTACGACGCCTACAACCGGACAGGCTCCTACATCGTCATGACGGGGGACCGGCAGCTGGCCGCAACCGACGCCGACAACCTCTGGACCGTCTCCATCGATACGCCGGTCGAGATGACGGCCGGCTCCGACGAGCGGGTCACCTGCGAAGGCGGCTCGACGCGCATCCATGCCGATGCGACGGGCGGCTATGTCATCGAGATGGCTGCCGTGAAGATTTACGTGCAGGAGGCCTATACCTCCGACTGGAGCGGCACCTTCCGCTGGAAGCCCAAGGCGGGGACGCTCTGCTACTCCGACTTTGCCGAGGAGGGCAAGGGCAGCGAGCTGGAGGGCGAGGCTTCGGGCCGCTCGTTCGTGACCTTCAACAACACCACCTCGCTGGCCCTTGAGTATGAAATCAAGGGGGGCGAGTGCATCGGCTACAACATCATCAGCGACGGCGTGGAGACCTGCCGCATGCCCGATGCCGGCGACTACGACGCCGCACAGTTCCCTTCGAACGAGGTCTCGGTGGAGTGGGAGCTCCAGGGCAGCTATGCGCTGATTTATACGATTCGCTACAACGGCCACGTCGTGGTGGTCGACTGACCCCCCTCCCGCGGAACGTCTGATGCATCCATCGGTGCGGAGCTGAGGCTTCGCACCGTTTTTTTATGCCGTCCGGCGCGCGGAGATTGCGCCGTGGAGTCGGAAGGGAGGCTTGAACCGTCTGGAGGCCCGGCCAGGTGGGGGAGCAGGAGCGGTGCGAAGAGCAGAGGCGGGAAAGGGGAGAAGGTGCTGAACGGTTGCCGGAGCAGGACCGGGAAGGAATCGCAGGGCCTGTCGGACCTGCATCGAATGCGGCGGGATGAGTGCGGCGTTTACCTCTTCTGCCCGGCCGGCTCCTCATCTCTTTTGCTGTCAATCTGGCGGACCGAGGGGATGAGGAAGGCGACGATGCCGAGCAGGCAGATGATGCATCCCGAGATGATGAAGGTGGGGCGCAGTCCGACCTGTTCGGCCAGAAATCCGGTGCCCAGCAGTCCGAGCGCTGCCGGCAGCAGGCTGAATCCGTAGTAGAGCGAGAGGACGCGGCCGAGCACCTCGGCGGCAATCCGGTGCTGGACCACGGCGATGAAGGCGGCGCTGAAGACGCTCGAGGTGATGCCCGCCGCCGCGGTGAAGAGCGCGAACCAGACGAATCCCGATGCCGGGAGCAGTCCCGAGCCGAGGAACGAGAGGCCGACGACCAGGTACATTGCATTGATAAGCAGCGCCCGGTTGCGGTGGTAGTTGCGCACCCCCATCAGGGCGCCTCCAGCCAGTGCTCCGGCGCCCCAGACAATCTCGACGAGGCTCATTTCGTAGGTTCCGCCGCCGAAGTGTTCGAGCGTCATGAGCGGGAAGAGCACCCCGACGGGCATGATGAAGAAGAGCACGGCGATGGCCAGCCCGATGAACCACGCCATGCCCCGCACGGCGAAGATGGCCGAAAACCCTTCGCGGAACTCACGCCTCAGGTCGGGCGTCCGTTCCGGACGCTCGGGCTCGGGAATGCGGACCAGCTGCAGCGTCGTGCAGGCGAAGAGCGCTCCGGCCACGTCGAGCATGAGGATGGTGCCCATCCCCGTGAGCGAGATGAGCAGCGCTCCGAGCGCCGGGCCGGCGATGTCCGACACGGCGCTGATGACCTGATTGATGCCGGCGATGCGGGTGAGCTGCGAGCGGGGGGCCAGCAGCGGAATGGAGGCCTGCATGGCGGGCCTGTGGAAGGCCGAGCCGGCCGAACGGCAGGCCAGCAGCAGGTAGATGTGCCACGTGCGGGCCACGCCCAGCCAGAAAAGCAGGGCCAGCAGCAGCGTGCAGAGGGCGATGAACGAGTCGGAGGCAATCATCGTCCGCTTGCGGTTCCAGCGGTCGACGTAGGGGCCGACGAAGATGCCCAGAACCGACTGGGGCAGCATGCCGCAGATGGCGGCCAGCGCCAGCACCTCGGCCGAGCGGGTCTCGATGCTCAGCCAGAAAATCACGGCATATCCGACAATCGAACTGCTGAGCACCGACAGAAACTGTCCGCTCCAGATGATGGCGAATGTCTTTTTCCAGCTTTGTTCCATGCTCAGCGTCGCGTGGGTGCCCGGTCATTGTTCCGGCCGATTGCCGCGCCGGGCTCCATTCAGCCGCTAAATTACGCAAAATTTGCCGAATCTGCTCCATCCGACCCGTCCGAACTTGCTCTGCCGGTTGCCCGGCCGCCCTCTGAGTGAGCATCCCTTATTCGTCGTCGGCAGCCTGCCGACCCTCGTCGCGTGCATTCTTTCTCCGCTGCCGGCGGCCCCTCCTGTTTGTCGGCCCGGCCATTCTGTCCTGCCCGGCCTTGTCCGGCCATTCTGTCCTGCCCGGCCTTGTTCTGCCTGTCCTGCCTGTTCTGCCTGTCCTGCCCGGCCTTGTCCCTGTCTTGTCTGTCCGGCCCGGTCATGTCTGTTTGGCCCGGCCGCCCGCTCCGTCCGCAACAATCCGCAAAAAAACAGGGGGCGAATAGTTCCGCCCCCTGTGAGAATGCCTTTGAAGGTCTTTTCCTTCCTGCGGGGATTACTCCATCTCCCACGTGGCGCCCGAGTGCAGCAGGTCGTCCACACAGTGAATCTTGCTCTTGGCCTTCACCTCCTCGACCTGGCGCTCGACGGCAAGGTCGTAGACCGCATCGTCCTCCACCTCGCGGATGACGCTCGCGTGGCTGCGGCTCGTGATCATGCGCCCCTGATGGAACGCCAGCGAGCAGAAGTTGCACCCGCCGAAGCACCCGCGGTTGTGCGCGACGGAAAAGCGCACCTCCTCGATGGCGGCGACGCCGCCGAGAGCGTCGTACATCGGGTGCACCTCGCGCATGTAGGGGAGCTCGGCGACCTCGTCGAGCTCCTCACGCGAAAGCGGCATTGCGGGCGGATTGACGACGAGCGTGTCGCGCCCGTGCGCCTGCCAGAGCGCTTTGCCGCGAATGGGGTCGTGCTCCTCGTATTCGAGCTTTGTCGCGAGCGCGTAGGCGTGCTTGTCCCCGCACACCTCTTCATATGACGGGCACTCGACATGGTCGAAGGCACAGACTTCGGGCGTGCGCGTCACAAACGCCGTGCCGCGAATATCTGTCAAGGTATCCGCCTTTTCGCCCTTGGAGAGCCGGCGCGCGATCTCGCGTGTGGCGTATTCGCCCATGCCGTAAACGAGCAGGTCGGCCTGCGCGTCGAAAATGAGCGCGCGGCGGACCTTATCGTCCCAGTAGTCGTAGTGCGCAAAGCGGCGCAGGCTTGCCTCCAGTCCGCCGACGACGATGGGGATATTGCCGAAGGCCTCGCGGCAGCGGTTGGCGTATACGATGGTCGGGCGGTCGGGCCGCAGGCCCATCCGGTTGCCGGGGGAGTAAAGGTCCTGCGTGCGGCGCTTTTTCGCCGCCGTGTAGTGCGCGACCATCGAGTCGATGTTGCCGCCGCCGATCATCACGCCATAGCGCGGGCGGCCCATCTCACGGAAGGCGTCCGCGCTGTGCCAGTCGGGCTGGGCGAGTACCGCCACGCGGTAGCCCTCGGCCTCCAATACGCGCGCGATGATCGCCGTGCCGAAGCTTGGGTGGTCAATATAGGCGTCCGCCGTGACAACGAGAAAGTCGTAATAGTACCAGCCGCGCTCGACCATCTCGTCCTTCGAGACCGGCAGAAAGGCCTTTTCGATCTTCTTTTTCTTCATTGTTCGATAACTTCCTGCAATCTCTTCCAGCAGGATTCCTCATCGTATTCGAAATTCTTCTCAAATGTGACGCTTTCCGCGTCCTTATGAACGGGGTGGAAGCCCCACTTTTCCGCGCAGTGGAGGCCGACTGCATTGCTCTTCGGGATGCGGCCGGTCGAGAGAATGGAGCAGCCGTGCGCGCGGGCGTAGGACAGCGCCTGACCGACAAGCTTTTCGCCGAGATCGCGCCTCTGCGCATGGTCTTCAAGCCAGAATTCGCCGATCGTGCCCACACCGCCGCGGCAGGACTCGACGCTGACCGCGCCCATGATCTCCTCGCCGTGCATGACGTCGAAATGCCCCGCTTCGCCCGAGGCACGGTAGTAGATGCCGCCTTCGAAGCCTTTCGGGTCGTTGACCCAAGGCTGCTTGCGCACGGTGGCAATGTTGTCGCCGAGGTGGGAGGCGTCGTCGCGGAAGATGACATTGAACGTGCCATTTTCGTACTCGAGCTTTGCAACGGCGGTGTTTTCCGCGTGGCCGGTCTTGTCGATTTCGTGCAGTGTCATGCCCTGAAGCGTGCCGACGATGATGCGCATGGCCATGCCGTGGGAAAAGACGGCGACCGTGCCGTTCGGGTGCGCCTCGGCGATCTCTGTGAGCGCCTTGCGCATCCGCTCGCGCACCTCGGCAAAGCTTTCACAGCCGGGGACGTGCCAGTTCTGCGAGTCGTTGCTGAAATTCGCGAGCTGTTCAGGGTCGATGCGCTCAAGCTCCGCCCACGGGGTATCCTCCCAATAGCCCACGTCGATCTCGCGCAGCGCGCGGACGGTGCGCAGCGGCAGACCGTGCGTTTTATAGATGGAAAGCGCCGTGATCATCGTGCGGAAACGGTCGCTTGAATAAACGGCGTCGAATTTTGTATCAGCAAAGCGCTTTGCGAGCGCGGCAATCTGGCGGTAGCCGCGGTCGGTGATGGTGCTGTTGTACCAGCCATGCGCGCGGCGATAGAGGTTGCCCTCAGCCTCAGCGTGGCGGATGAGATAAATCGTGGTCATATGGTTCTCCTTCATGCTTGCTTTTTCTCATTTTCATTATAGGCCGAAAAGAGGCATTCAGCAAGGGCGATTTGCGGCAAAAATTGCCGCGTATGACGCGATCTTGTGTGGACAGACTAAGCGCGTGAGCAAAGGAGTGATCGATATGTGTGATACCGCATTCTGGCGCGGTATGGCTGCCGGCATGGCCGCCGGCGCGATCATCGGCATGACCGTCGCAGAAAAGCGCAAAGCCATGAAGACCTGCGTGGGCCGCACCATGCAGCAGATGGGTACCGCCGTGGACGGCGCGCTGAGCGACTTAATGCACCGATGAAATAGGCGCGAGAGCGCAAAGAAAGGGCGGGAGCTATGCTCCCGCCCTTTCTTTGTTGACTTATATGCAGCGACGGATATAATGAAAATAACAGGAATCCCCTGATTAAATTATTTGTATAACGAGAGAGGAGAGAAACGATGAAAAAGCTATTTGCATTGATGCTTGGCCTGCTGTCCTGCACACTACTGCTCTGCCTGTCTGTCAACGCAGTCGAGCTGTATGTCGACACAGAACTGGTGCAGACCGATGTGCCGCCGCAGTTGGTGGGCGGCCGCACGCTTGTGCCCATGCGGGCGATTTTTGAGTATCTGGGCGCGGAGGTCACGTGGGACAATGACACTCGAACGGCGACTGGTACGCTGAACGACACGGTTGTGACTATCCAAATCGACAATACGACCGCCTACGTCAACGGTGTGCCGTACACACTG
>ERZ780060.167-NODE-167-length-25506-cov-6.812031_pt1 | contig 25506 bp, 23 predicted proteins | sample MGYA00511176_ERZ780060 | MGnify/ENA primary metagenome ERZ780060 (study PRJEB29588, sample SAMEA2148374) | human gut metagenome | biome: human gut; feature: human-associated habitat; material: faeces | place: Denmark | collected 2008/2010 ... | reverse complement strand
AAGAGCGGTTCCAAGGAGGTGTATAACCGCATTGCGGGCTGGGCCTTTGATCACAATCATATCTGGAAAAACAATATCTCCCTGAGTGCTGACGGATCAATCACCAATGGCACCAAGTGGAAGCTCAACAACGACGGCTCCGGCCAGATTGCTTCCGGGAATGTGTCCTGGAATGCTTCCGGCACGATGACCTTTGCCGCTTCCGTATCCGCCCAGTGGACTACCGGCATTACCAACGCGAAGGAACTGGCTTCGGCCATGGCTTTCGGGAAGATGCTTTACCGGGACCCGACTTTTTGGGAAGGAAATAACTCCGTGGCAGTTTACAATAATTCCAACAATGGCATGGTCGCCATCACCCGGGTACAGGACAGCACGGCTCCTAACGATAGCAGGTATGTACTGAAAATCCAGACCAACGGTACGGCCTCACCCGGCAACGGGGGATTCGGCTTCGGAACAACCTGTAGTTACAGGAAGGTGTTGATTGCCCGTATCATTGCAAAGATTCCCCAGGGGCGCAACCTTTGCTGGGCCTCCAACAGCATCGGGAGCGACGGGTCAAGCCGCTGGCTTACGGATACCGCCGGTACAGGCGACTGGCAGGAATACATCTATAAGGTCGTATGTGGCACATCGGGATTTTCGAGCACCCATTTCTTTTATGTGGATGGGACTCAGGGGACCTCCTCGGCTCCTGTTGTCTGGTATGTGGCATATGCTACGGTCTTTGACTTGACTTCTTCGGAGAAGTCCACCACTACCATTGATGCCAACGGCATCTATACCGGGACGGTACGGGCCAATCAGGTGCTCGTGGACAGCGCGCTCGTCGTGGGCGGCAGCACCTATAACGGCAGTATCTCAGTCCGGGACGCCAGCAACAATGTTAAGGTGACACTTGACCGTACGGGTATCACGGCCGTGGCAGGCAAGATTGGAGGCTGGGTGCTCGGCACCAGTTCACTGACAGCTTCCGCTCCTTCTTCGGGGCATCGCATTGTCATAGGAGGTTCGGGTTATATCTACCACGACAATCCTTCCACGGGAAAGAACTACTGGGCCCTGAAGACTGACGGGTCAGCCATCTTCGGAACAGGAAAAGTCTCCTTTGCCAGTGACGGATCCGGCTTTGTGGCCAACGGCAATTTCAAGTGGGATGCCAACGGCAATATCACGGCACAGAAAGGCACCTTTAAGGATGTGGAGGTTATCGGCACCATCCGTAATGCCTTTATTTTAAGCGACAGCACTATTTACATCGGTGGCACTGATCCGCAACTGAATCTGAACAAGTATAATAATGTGGTGGCCATACGAGACTCGTGGGATGTGGACATACCGTTGCCTTGGACCTTGGAGCAGAGCGGCCGACGTGTCTGCCTGGTCAATTACAAATGGGGCTCCAACACCACGATCGGAACCATGAGTATTACGGCTCCCAGCGGGAAATATTTTTACGAGGACGGCATTGCCAAATCGACCATCAGCTTTTCACGGGAGGTAATCGAGCTACTCGGCTATGGGGACAATACGACTTTCTTCGGATGGATTGTCGTGAATCGTTTGGATATCATGACCACCAAGAAATACGGTTCGGTCTGCAAGTTTCTGGTGATGGGTACCGTTACGGTATCATCCACGAGCAGCATCTCGGTCAAGTACCGAACATTCGACGGCTCTACCATTTCTGTTTCCCGCCTTGGAAAAGGTCAGTACAGGGTGTACATGCCCAGTAGTTGGGGGCTTTCCGGTTATTACACGGTATTCCTGAGCGGTATCTTTTCCACGGTGGAGAACACTCCGATTTACGCCACCTTGAAAGAGACCTACAGCTACTATTTCGACGTCTACACACAGGATGATCCCACTCGGAATGACGGATCGTTCAACTTTATGGTCGTAAGTACGGGCGACTGGAAATAACAGGCTCATCAAAACCTGGAATCCGAAAACAGACTATACTTTAAAAAATACTGGAACTATGGACAAAATGAAAGTAACGAACACCATTATTACCAAAATGGCGGAGGCCACCAGCGAAAACGGGAAATACAATCTGGAGTACAACATTACGGACGGCGTATTGGAACGTGTGCAGATTACTGTATACAAGAACGCCGAAGAAGAGGGACAGCCGGCGGCAATCGGAAGTATCTTCTACGACCGTGGCAGTATGACCGCCAACCTGCCTTATAGCAGCGACATGGCACAATACCTGGCTGATGCTGCGGAATGTATCGGAACTATCCTTCAGGAGGTGGAAGCAAAAGCTGCCCAGCTTTCGGATGATTCAACAAACCATCAAGCATAATAATTATGGAACTGACAATCAAGGATCGCCTTTATCTGCCGTCTTTCCTTCCGGCACGTGGCAATTTCAAGGAATTCAATCTCAAGAAGGATATTCTGCGCAAGATAGCCATCAGCGATGACGAGCGCCAGGAAATCAACCTCCGCGAAAACGCGGAGGACAAGCGTATCGAATGGGACGTGGAAAAGGAGCGCCCTTTGCTTGTGGAGTTCTCCAAAGAGGAAATGGACTATCTGAAAAAGGCCTGTGAGCGGATTTCGGACGAGGAGTTGCCGGATGACATGTGGGCTACCGTGGAAACCGTATATAATGAAATTGCAAAGTCCTAAACATAAGGCGAGGGTTAGCGCTACTCTTTTGTAAAGAGTGCCCGGTCGTACTCTTCACGGCCGGGCTTTTTCATTATGGCAAGACAAGACATCATCATGGATGCATACTACGGGGAGGTTGAAACTTCCGAGAACATCGCCGGAAAGACCTTCTATGATTTCCGGCTGCTTCCGGCGGTCGAGAACGCTGATAACGACTCTTTCCGGTACGCGGAGATTGTTGTCCCGCAAGGATTTGTTGCGGCGTACAATGACAGTCGGGGCATTCATGTCAGGATTCCCTATACTCCCGACACACGGCGCCTGATGGTACGTTTTGTCATTGAGAGCTGTTCAGGGGGAACCGAATTCCTTCGAAATGCGGTCACCGGCAAATGCTGGTATCCTGTAGTCGTCGAACATAACGGGGCAAACTCGGATATCAGCCTGTCGGCCTATTGCGCACTCAACGGGAGCGGTATCTTCAACCTCCTCCTTCGGGACGGTTACCTGGCTCTCTACAGCGGCGAAGAAACGGATTTCGAAATCGGCCGGGCAAAAGCACAAAACGAGGCGTTCTTGCTGAAAGCCGCGGCAGGCAATCTTTACCAGCACCCGACCACAGGTGTCGGACTTATCGATTTCCTGCATTCCAATCTTGAAAACAACGGCCTTGCCGCCAAGTTGCAGTCCGAATTCCAGAACGACCGGATGATTATCCGCAATGCCTACATGGATTCGGCAACGGGAGAACTGCTCCTGGAAACGGAAGAAAAGGAGGACAGCAATGGGTAGGTATAGCGTTATTGCCGGACAAAACATTTTTGATGTGGCCCTTCACCTGTACGGAAGTATCGAAGGGATTGTGGATCTGATGATGAACAATCCGGATTTGTCGCTTGATACGACGCTGACTGTCGGGCAGGAGCTGGTCTATACCGACGGTTTTGTCATCAATGCCGATGTTGTCGCCTATAATGCCGCACGGGGCATTGTTCCGGCAAACGGAGAGCATCATGTATATCCCAAATATCCCGAGGGGCAACTTTCCGTGGAATTCCACCTTCCGGCAGCCGTCTTGAACGTGTCGTGTACAGCCTCGGGAACGGGCTCCCTGGAAATTGACTGGGGAGACAACAGTGAGATTGAGAAAATTGAATTGAGGAATGCGCGGCTGCATCTGAACCATACGTTTGACAATACCATCAAGGGAACACGCCGGATCAGGTGGTATTCCCGCGCGGAATTCAAGACGTTGGACTGGAGCGGACTGCAACCGGATTCCATATTCTTGTTTCACCCTCTCCGTGTCGAGGAACTGACTCTGCAGAATGCTTCTGTCAGTCTGGAGGGACTCCGTCTGTTGGACGGTACTTATTCCCTGAGGCTTTCCGGAATAACCACGGCTGATCTTACGCCTCTTGCCGGATGCCGGGAACTGATGACACTGGATATGGGAGAAGGTCACCTGAAACCGGACGTGGAAGATGCTTTCCTGTACGAAATCGTGAATCGATATGGGAACCGCAGAAATTGCACGGTCACCTTCCCGGTGACACCTTCCGGCATCTACCGGGAGCCGGACAGAGATCCGGAAAGCGCACGTTACCTTCCCGTATCCGGCATGGAATGTATCTGGGTTATCCTTCATGAGGAGAGCTGGAACGAGGGAGGCCCGTGGAAATTCATTATTGAAGATAAAATCTATACGGTAGAGTCATGAGCAGGACTATTAAAGAAATATACAATGAGGCGGTCAAGGAACGAGACAAGCGGATGGAACTGTCGGAATTCGCCAGTGATTCAAAGCTCTCGGTGATGAACGGTATTCTCTGGGTTGTCGCCGCTGTCATATACAGTTTCGAGACCCTGTTGGACGTCTTTGCTGTAGATATCTCCGAGGCAATCAACGGTCGTATTAACGGCACTCCCAATTATTACGCCAATGCCTTGCTGCAATACCAACAGGGAGACGAGCTTGTAGTCCGCGAGGATGGACTGGCTTTTGGCTATGCCCAGGTGGACGAGACCAAACGGATCATCACGCAGGTTTCCTATTCCGAGAGTACGGACGACAGCAATCTGGACAATAAACTGATTCTGAAAATCGCCACCGGCTCCAAGGGAAATCTGGAGGCCATTCCAGCCGAAGAACTTGTCCCCATTACCGCATACATCAACAAATTGAAATTCGCAGGGACACGCATCGAGGTCATCTCCACCAAAGGTGATGTATTGGTTCCCCGGCTGACAGTATTCTATGACGGGGCTGTGCCTGAGTCGGAGATGTATGATGCCATTGAGTCGCAGCTCAAGGAGTATGTCATGAATATCGAGTTTGACGCTGCGGTCTATGTATCCCGTTTGACGGATGCCATACGCCGCGCCGAGCATGTTACCGATGTTCATATTGACAGCGATGCAATTCCCGAACAAGGAGTTTTCATTGCCAGCCATGATACGGACGGCAAGATACAACCGATGCAGAAGGTGAACCGCATGACTTACACCTCCTCCGGATACCTGAAGGAGTCTTCGGGAAAAGAAGAGGAACAGGATCTGCCCACCTTCCGGGAGGCCATTATTCTGAAAATAGAGAACCATGAGATATAAGCTGCCCGTAGACAGGCTGGTCAACAGCCTCATGCCCCATTACCTCTCCGGCAGGCGGTTCATCCTGTTCGTGCAGAGCTGTCTCTATCCGCTGCAAAGCCTGAACGAACGTTTCCGCGTCTTTGCCCGTGAACGGCATATCGAAGCACGGATGACCTCACAGGTCATTTATTTCGAATGGTTTCTGAACTACCGTTTCGGGAAATACATCTGCGACCCAAAGGATCGTATATTCATCAGTGAGAGCGAAAGCCTCGGTGTGGATCTCTATCATGAAGATGCCGAATACCAACGGCCTTATACTGTCTGGTACAACGGAGAAGAGATACAGGTGGCAGATGAAACGGAACGCCCCAGACCCTTTTATCGGCTTGTCGAGGAAAAGCTCATCAACAAGGTCAGTTTTGTGGTCTGCGTCCCTGCGGTAAACATTACGCACCAGGATCTGGTCTATATGCTTTCCTATGTGGTCAACACTTACAAACTGGCCGGAAAGACGTACTTGATCAAGATAGACAAGGAAGAATATCAACCCAACAAGAATACGACCCCATGAAAGAATATGTTGCCGAAACCGGCGGACGATATACCTATTCGGATGACATCCTGAACCTTCAGGAACTGGCGTTGAGCATGAGTGCCATCTTCGACGGGTGCTCCGACTTCATCATTTCCGGCTGTATGGTTGACGGTGCCGTGATTTCTCCGGGCTATGTGTGGCTCGGCGGTAAAGTCCGCTATTTTGAAGGATGTACTGATGCCGTATACCCATATTACATCTACGAAACCAACCGCCACGAATCTGTTGTCTATGCCAACGACGTGAACAAGCGCGGACGCACCTGCTACTTGTGCATCGGAGGCCGCAGTGTCCCCGATGTACCGGATACCGTTACGGGGAAGATTCCCGTAGCGATTGAAGTGACACAGGACTATGCCCCTCGCTTTATCGACAAATTCTTCGGCAGATACGCCGTATTACTCGACACGCCATTCTCACGTCAGACTGTCAAAAAAGACCTGGTGCTTGCCGGGACACTTACCGGGCAGAAAGAGATCGTCTCCAAGACCGCCGTGTCGGTCAGTGGTGAAAACGGTTACATGCTCAGGGGAATTGTCCGCACGGACGGAAATGCTTCCGTGGGGGCATACCTGAACGGGTTGCTGGTCAATGAGATTGTCATCCGCACCGATGGCTCGTTCAGCTTCATGAAACAGGAAAAGGAGCTAGCCCGTATCACGGAAAACGGACTGGTGTACGCATGTTCTACGGCTGATGATACTCGTGTCGGAGCATTACGCATCAAGGGATATGATCTGTACAACACGGCCGATGCAACCGACAACGGGTGCGTGCGGGTCAACTATTGGGGAAAAGAGGGCGGTGGTACGAAATACCGTGATTTTGCCGTACATGACGGTAAAGCCTGCGGAGTACCCCTTCTACTTGTTTCCGGTAGGGATGCCTCCACGACTGTCGGAGGACTGCTTACAGTAAGCAGTGCGGGACGTGGTGTGGAAATCCGCAATACGGCCTACACGAAAGATAATATGTGCCTTGTCAATCTGGTCTTCTGGAAAGACAGCGCTTCGGCGGATATTGCCTCGCTCGGCTATGATACCACAGACTCATTCCGCTTTATTGTCCGCAATACGCTGGGAGACATAGTTCTTTATCCCTTCGGCGCCGTAGATGTGAACGGGACATTGAAAATCAACGGGAAGGCCGTTGGGGATATTTATGTTTCCCAGACCGCCTTTACTTCCGCGCTGGCGGGCAAGGTAGATGCGGTCAAGGGAAAGCAGCTTTCCACGGAGGATTTTACAACGGATTTCCGAAAGAAACTGGAGGCCATCACGACCGGAGAGTTGACCGAAGGCGGCGCGGGCTACGTCACTTCGGCGGCCGTTGCCGAAGCGCTGAAAATGAAGCTCTCCGCGAACGAGAACCTGCTTGATGTGATGGACAAGGCTGCTGCCCGCAAGAACCTGGAGGTCTACTCCAAGGCGGAGGCAGGTACGGTTTTCCTGAAAATTACGGAAGGTCTCAAGGAACTTGTCTACCTTTCAGCCGAGGAGGTAAACGGCCTCTCTCCCGAAGAGGCTGCGGCTCTCAAGGCCGGGAAGCAGGCCGCCGTCCGGGATACGCTGGATGCGGAAAAGAAAGGGACGGGAGACTTGAAGTTGGCCAAGGCTTCGAATCTCTCGGACGTGCAGGACAAAGGGAAAGCCCGGAAAAATCTCGATGTATATTCCATTTCCGAAATTGACAATCTGCTGGCGGGAAAACTCGGCACGGACTCGGCCTATTCGGGTGTGATCTTCACGGCCGAGTTGCGCGACAAGCTTCAAGCCATCACGACTGGGGCTTTCGCCTATGTTGACGACGAGCAGAAGTCCCACTCCCAGGTAGAAGGATATGCCTTGGTTTCAGCTGTGGCAAAGGAACTGAAGGCCAAGGCAGAACGCCTGCTTTCCGGTTATAACGCCTCGGAGCAGAACACGGTGGCGGCCAATCTGAACCTGTACACGAAAGTCCAACAGGACAGTCGCTTTGCCAAAGTGGAGTCATTATTTCAGGACTATATTACCTATCTTGTCTCTCAGGGCAAGAACACGGAACAGGCTCTGCAACTGCTCCGGGAGAAACTGAACCTACTTTCCAAGGATGAGGTGGTCAAGGACTATTTGCGACGGGACAGCAAGCTGACGGATCTGCTGCTGACCACGGTGGAAGCCAAACGGCAGGTATGCCGTACTCTCGGGGCCGCATATGCCGATGACTACCAGCCGTTGCTCGCCGATACGGGATGGCTGCAGATGGAGAACAGCGGTTCCGGTACGGATACCCGCGGCTTCTTTGTCCGCCAGATCGGGAATATTGTGTCTATTCAGGGATATATCAATACAGCCCGCCGGGACGGAAGTAATTGGGGAGGCATCATAGCCGTCATTCCCAACAAGATTCAGCCTCCCAAATACAGTGTACGATGTACTGCGGCCAATTGGAACGATGACCATAAATATAATCGGGGTTCTTCTTTTGTTATCTATGGAGGGTCCCGAAAGGTTCAATTATTTGAAAGTGGCATGTACAACGTCGATGTCGAACTTAATTTTACATACTTTGTCTGATGAAACGAATCAATGTAACCCGCGACATAGAAAGTCGCAGAAGAATTGCCGAACGGGGGATGTCGGCGGTAGAACAAACAACCAGTCAAGTTGAACAGGATGAAAGCAGGAAAGAAGAAAAAGCGCAGGCAGACGCGGGCGGTCAGCCCCCTGAAGCCCCGAAAACCAGAAGAAGGAAGGCCGAAGGGGACACTTAAGCGGTTCCCCTTCGAGCAGACGCGAATCGGGTTCATGCTCCGCTATGAGATGCCGGTAGTCTACTTCGTGCTGAAAAAATTGTGTTCCGCACAATCTGTTTTCGAACCGGACTGGCACGTTATAGATTCGGTGGCGCGGGCCTCGAAGGATGCTTCATACAGGAAACCCAAGTTCCGGAGGTACCTGGAAGAGTACAGCCGAAACGGGCTCTTCTGTCGCCGGGGGAAAGTTCTTACTCCCCGGCGGAAGGCCTATTACGAAGGAATCCGTCGGCGCAAAATCAAATGCTTCATCCAACAGAACAGAAAGCTGCTGCTCAAGGAAGCCAACGACTCTCCCAAAGGCGAAAGTCTACTGCAAAATATAAGAAACATGGCCAAAACCAATTCGTAAACTGTTGATATTTAGTCTTATGCAAAACATCTAATTACATTCATTGGTTATTTGAGCACTTTGCTTATTTTTGTATGCAAGTCATTCAAGGCCTTTTCAGTTTGTCAAATGAGCCTCCAATCCCGGAGGCAGAGTCAGCGAGACATTTCTCCCAATTTTATCAGTTGATGCGGATGGTGCAACCGAACCCGTCCGTCTGTTCCAGATTCCGGCGGCAGGGATAATCCGTGCTGCTGCTTCGGGCATTTTTTAATCCATTAATTTCAAGAACAATGCAAGAAGATTTGGACAAAACAACCGGCATGGAAGGTATGTCGATTGAAGAAATGTTCCTGAAAAGTCAGGAGTCGTACCAAGAGGCGCAGCAACGCGCGTTGGAAGAAAACAAAGCCTTTGCCCGCACGGAATTTTTCCGCATGGACAAGTTCGGGGTGTACCGTTTACGCATCCTTCCGCTCGCACCCAATGCTGACGGCAGTCCGTCACGACCGGGCTATGAATTCCCCGTACATCAGCTACTGCTTGAGTTGGAGAAACCGACAACGGGGAACAAGCCCCAGAAAATGTATGTGACCGTTACCAGAGCTACCGATGCAGGATACAGCATCGACCCGATTGATGTTTATCGTCGCATGGCTGTGGCCGCGGCCAAGGATGCCGGTGACGAGAAACTGGCAGAGAAAATCGATGGAGGCTCTTTCGGCGGAGGTCTCAAGTACAGCTACGGGCATTGTCTGTATATTTTTAATCTTGACGAACGAGCCAAAGGCATCCAGATGCTGACGCTTTCCCATGCCCAGTTCAAGGACCTGGACGAGCGCAAATTCAAACTGTGGAACAAGAAACTTTCCAAGAACCCCAGCTATCCTTGTCCCATTTCTTCCGTGTATGACGCCTATCCCGTGGAGATCGAGAAGCGCAAGAACGGGGCGAAGACCGAATACATCATCTCCATCGACAACGAGTCCGATACGGTTCCGCTTACCCGTGAAGAACTCTCGGCTCTGATGGCATCTCCCCGCATCCCGGAAATCATTTACCGATATACGCGCTATCACCTCGGGGCAACCGTAGAATTCCTCAAACAGTGCGATGCGCTTTATGGCATGAATCTCATGGATACGGACGAGATGAAGCAGACCGTGCAGACGTTGTCCGACGAACTGCCCAAGGAAGATACTTCGGCATTCTCGTTCGACCGTCGTTCCAAAGAGAACAAGGACAACGAACAGAATGGAGGTTCGACCCTTGCTCTTGACGATCTGTTTGACCGTTACGAACAACTCCAGGACCAGTCGTTGGGCGACAAGACCGAGGAGGGGCAGGAACTTCGTGCTATGATTCGCGCCTACATCGAACAGGAAGGACTGTCGGTACGCGTTACCCGTTCTACCACCAACCGTGAGTTGCTCGAACTGATAGAACAGGAAATGGAGGGACCGTCTCCCCAGCCGGCAGAAAAGGAAGAGCCCGAGGAAGAGGAGTTTTCCGAGAGAGTCCGCGAAGAGGAAAGAACCGAGCGTCCCAGAAGGCGCAGATAACCTTTCATAAGTAACACTATTTATTCACCGACGGGAGGCCTGACACCTCCCGTCCTATTCCGGTACGCTTATGAAAGACCGTTATCCCTGCCTTTTATTGCTGAATGACATACATGTTTCCAAAGACAACATTCCTGCATTCAAGGCCAACTGGCAGGAGGCCTTAGACGTTTGCAGGAAGATGGGGGTCAATGAGATTGCCATCGGAGGCGACCTTTTCTTTTCCAGGGCCGCGCAGACTCTTGATGTCCTGCTGGCTGTACACGACGCCTTGCTTACTGCTGCTGAACACGGCATTCACATAACACTTGCCGAAGGGAATCATGACAAGGTGAACCAGGAAGCGGAACGGGGATATTGTCATGTATTCGACCAGCATCCCAACGTGCTGGTGTGCGATGAGTTCGTGTCGTTGCCTGTGGGCAAGGATTGTCGGTTCGTGCTGCACATGATGGGCTACTTTCCCGAGGACGGTTCCTTCACCACCAGATTGGATCGGCTCAAGGAAACAGCACTCGACCCTCGGCGCCTTAACTTCCTTTATATCCATGAGGGTATCAATGGTGCACTTTCTCAACCTTCGGAAAAGGAACTGCCTACGGGAATCTTCGCGGGGTTTGACAAGGTATTCGTGGGACATTACCATAACCGGACTATCATTCCCAGAACGTGTATCGAGTATATTGGTTCTTCACGTCAACACAATTTCGGCGAAGACGAGGAAAAGGGCTATACGCTCATTTATTCTGACGGTTCGCACGAGTTCATCAAGAACAGGACCAATATCCGTTACCGGGTAATGGATGTTACGGCCGAACGCGCAGGGCTGCACCTGATGGACGAACTTCGGGAAATAGAAGCTGACGGACGTTACAGGGTGAAGGTGCGCGTTCATGCTCCTCAGGCAGCCATGAAGACGGTGGATAAAGCGGCTCTGCTGGAAGCGGGCGCCACGCGGGTGGAACTTATCCCGGACGAGGAACTTTCGCCTGAAGCCGCGTCGTCCTCCCTTTTTGAAAAGTTCGACAGCCATCGCATCCGCGAGACTTATGAGGAGTTCTGCCGCGAAAAGCAGATTGACGAGGTAGAACTTGGATTAGAATATTTATCAAAAATCGAAAGACCATGTGGAGATTATCAAGCATAGAAGCTGAAAATCTGTGTGCTTTCCGGCAACTGGACTATACACTTCATCAGGGGGTGACAACCCTGATTTTCGGCGACAATCGGGACAATGACTCCCAGCAGTCGAACGGCGCAGGAAAATCAGCCCTGCTGGAGTGTATTGCAATCGGCATCACGGGAAGCCCGTTGCGAAAGATACGCACGGAAGAGATTATCAATGACGCGGCGGAAGAATGTACTATCACCCTGCATCTGGCAAATGACGGAATGAAGGAAGCGTTCCTCATACACAGGCGAATACCCCGTAAGGGTTCCTCTACGGTGGCCTGCACGCTCTGGCGGGACGGCAAGGAGGTGGATACGGACGAGGCTGTACAGCCGTCCGTGGATGCCTACAACCGTTATATTCTGGATAAACTGGGCATCACCCGGGAAGAACTTCTGAATAACTTTATTTTATCCAAGTATCGTTATGAAGACTTCCTCTCTTCCTCCGATAAAGAGAAGAAGGAGATTATCAACCGTTTTTCGAACGGGATTCTTGTCGATGAGGCTATTGCGCACATCGACGAGGACATTGCTCCATTGGAGGATGAACGGCAAAAGGTAAACCTTGAACTGGCCGGAGTGGATGGTCGTGTGGAGATGCTTCTCGAACAAATCCGAAAACAGGAAGAAGAAAGCGAAGCTCATGTGCGTTCCAAGCGCGAGCGTCTGGCTGCTATGGAGTCTTCCATCACCTCCCGCCGGGAAGAGATTCGCCGGCTGAACGGCATTGTCTCCACCGCGACGGAACAGGCAGAGGAGATACGGCGTGTCGATGAACTTCTACAGGAACTGGAATCGGGCGAAAGCTCGCTGGAAGAATGTCTGGACCGCATCGATGAATGGATGCCGATGTTCACGGATGCCCGGAGAACAGACTGGAGAGAAAAAGTAAAAAGCCGAAAGGAAGATTTACTGATTGCCCGGGCGCAACTCGCAAGTCTTGATGCGGCGCTTGTCAAGGCCGGGCAGGAACTGGAAGAAAAAGAGGCGGCTTACAACCGCTTCAAGAGTGAATATGGCTCGTTCTGTGAGTTGTATGAAACCCGATGCGGGGAGATTGTCCGCAGACAGCAGGAACTGGAATCCGACCTCAGAGACCTCGCAGACCGGATGGAACAGTTGCGTCGCAAACGTAAGGTCATTTCGGCAGGCTTTGACGAACTGTCAAACAAGCTGGCAGGATCTATTTCGTGCCCTCGGTGCGGACATGAGTTTCTGGTGGCAGAACCCGGATTTGACATTCAGGCCGGAATGAAAGAACTGAAATTAAGACAAAGCAATCTGTCGGAAGTTATCTCCCGTATCGAGAATCAGCAGAAAGAGACCGATGCTGCAGAACTTCAGCAAGCCCGGCTTGGAAACGACAAACGCACGATGGAAAGCGAGCGCAACGGCTGGGAACAGCGGCTTTCCGAACACGAGCGGGCGATCCGACTCGCAACCCGCAGCGTCGAAGAAGCCGATTACAGCCGCAGGCAGGCGACGGCTGACATCACGGCACTGCAGAATGAGATTGAAAGCATACGCCGGAAAGTCTTCGACGAAGTTTTCGGACTCATTGACGAGCGGCAGAATGCCATCAAGCGGGAGATCCGTAAGTCGTCGGAAGAGATACACGCAGAGGAATGTGCGATCGACACGCTGCAAAGCACTATCCGCGAAATGGAAAACACCTCGCCGGAAGATCTCTTGCACTCCTTGAAAGAGAGTCTGGAAAAGGAGAAGAAGCGCTCCATGGCAGTCGCCGGGCAAAAACTCGCGCTGGACGAGAAGGTTCGCACACTGGTTGTGCAAAAGGAACGCTTCGTGCAGTTCAAAACGTATCTTGCCAATTCCAAGGTTGAGGCATTGAGCCGTATCACCAACGAATTCCTGCAGAATATAGGCAGTGACATCCGTATCCGCTTTGACGGGTATACCGTCCTGAAAAGTGGGAAGATCCGGGAGAAAATTTCCATCTCGCTGCTCCGGGACGGTGTGGACTGCGGCTCCTTCGGAAAGTTCTCGGCCGGTGAAGCGGCGCGTGTCAACCTGGCGACCATCCTTGCCATGCAGAAACTTGTAAACTGCAATTGTGAGGACGGCAAAGGACTGGATTTACTGGTACTTGACGAAATCCTTGAAGCTGTAGATGAAGTCGGCTTGGCTGCCATGTTTGAAGCCCTTAATGCTTTGGGCGGGACCGTCCTGGTGGTGTCACATGGAAACGTGGCCGAAGGATATCCCCATAAACTTGTAATCACGAAAGAGAATGGCGAATCGAGAATCGGAGAATGAGAACATGACCAGGGAGCAGGTGCTGGCGCTTGATATAGCTGCGCATACGGGTTATTTCTCCCTGCATGGGGCCGGAACCTGGAACTTCACCGAAAGCAGAAGACGCAACGGCAACAAGATGCACGGTTCTTTCAGGGAAACGCTTATGGCGTTTATCACAGAGCACGGCATCAGGTATATCGTGGCGGAGGATGTGGCCATGAACCGGCATTTCTATGACATGAGACGCCTGGCCGAACTGCGGGGCGTGCTGCTGGAGGTATGCGATGAAACCGATATTCCCGAACCGGAGTTCATCAACCCGGCGGCACTTAAGAAGTGGGCCACCGGAAACGGGCGGGCTACCAAAGAGGAGATGATTGCAGCCTGCAAGAACCGCTACGGAATAGTCCCTGTCGATGATAATGCTGCGGATGCCTGTCACCTGTTTTACTATTTCATTCGCAAGCACCGCCTGTAATTTGATAATGAGACACAGATTCCGGGCGGCCGTCTGAGGCCGCCCGATTTTCAATTGACGCTCCGGAAGCTGACAGATTAGGACATGAGATTGTGTATCACCCCTTTTCAGTCAGTGAAAGAGTGGAAAAGAAAGATGTGTTGGGCGTGATTCCGTCATTAGGGGACGAATCGGCCATAAGACGTGCAGAACTGTTGAGGAAGTATGTACTGCCACACAAAAATCTGATATACAGCATTTGCATCAAATATACATTCAATCAGGAAGATGTTGAGGACAACTATCAGGAAGCCCTGATCAACTTCTTCAAGTATATGGACAGCTATGATCCGCATCGGCCGGTGAAGACGTGGATATATGCCGTGACGCAGCGGCTGATGACCGACCTGAACAACCGGAACAGAAACCGGCTGCTTCCGGACGAAAACGTCGATGTCAGCGAGTTGAAATCAACCTTGCTTTATGACGACGAGCCGTCGGAGACCTGTTTGGGCATCGACAACTACGAACAGTATTACAACGATGATATCATGTGGGCGCTCCGGCGCCTGAAGCCCATCTATCGGGAACCACTGCTGCTTCAGCAGGCCGGGTACAAAATCGGTGAGATTACCGATATCCTGCATCGCAAAGGATTGCTTCAGTCCAAGAACATAGAAACGGTCAAGAGCCGATTGTTCCTGGCCAAGAACCAACTCCGTAATCTTCTGACGCGCGATGGAGAAAAAAGAATGGACTGAGAGTGCGCGCAGGGTTTTCGAACGGCTTGTGCGGGACACGCTGTGGGGCGACTTCACCTTCCCCGCAGGTGGCAGGTCCGTGCGTTTGCTGGAAGCCTGTTTTGACCGGCTGGTGAAAAAGGTAATAACGGTCAGTGGAGAACGTCTGGCCGATTTCTGCATCTGCCAGGCTTATACCATCTCCGGATTTGAGGCTTCATACCGCAAGCGTTGGGACGTGTCGCACTCCTTCGGACAGAAAGCCGTGAGCAGGTATCTCCAGACGGGGAAACAACGGCGCTTTTACGAGGACAGATGGCTGAAAAGTTTCGGGTTTTCGAGAGCAGACATTTATGCCTCGGCCGAGAGCAGAAAAAGGCATCCTTTCACGCGTTTTGTCTTCCCCGAGTATGAAGAGATCACAAAACGGAGGTTGCTCTCCTCCGAGGCAGGGTATCTTATCTGCGGGAACTCGACCCTGTTGTGGACGCCGTTCTCTCCCTCTTGTAGAAGATGCCGACATGCGGCGCCTTGTCGGTTACGGACAGCAGCGCAATACCCCGAACTCTATCGGTTGCGCTGTGAAATGTGGAACGAAAAGGAGGAATGCCGATGAGTACGACCAATCCACTGAGTGCCGAGTTCCTGTATGAGCTCTATGCCACGGCATTGAGACAGGAAGCGCTCTGCGCGGTGCTGGCCAGGCACATGAGGAAGGAATACTTGCCCGACCGTGCCTTCCAGCGCGTGCAGGACGCCATTGCCGCCCATTTCAGGACCTACAAGACTCCTCCGTCTTACGCGGTTCTTGCGCAGAAGTTTCAGGAAGATTATGATGCCGTGGAACTCATTGACACTTTCCGGGAGTATGACGAGGGGCAGAGTGCCGAGGTGATGACCGATATGCTTGAGTCGTACATCAAGGGGGTACGCTTGCAGGCTGTCTACGCCGAGGTCGGAAAACTGTACAACGAAAACAGGCAGGACAAGGCCGAGAAAACACTGCGGGAGTACGCCGAATGGCTGGCAGGTTTTACGCTCAAGAACACCTCGTTTGTAGATGTGGCCGAGACGTTCGCAGAACGCTTCGAGCGGAACAGGCGTCGGGAGGAAGAGGAAGAGCGCTCGGCATCTCCTCGCGTGTCGCGTTTTTATATCCCATACATGGATACGCTGAATGCGGGTCGTAACCTGCGGGGGCAACTGACCTGTTTCCTGGCCTCCACCGGAGTCGGAAAATCCCACATCGCCAAATGGATTGGGGTACGGGCAGACATCGATGACGGCCTTCATGTTTTGCATTTTCAGTTGGAGGGGTCGGAAGAGGAGGCGCTGAATGCCTATTCCGGAGGGCTCATCTCCAAAAATGCCTACTATTTCGAACGGGGTAAGATTTCCGACACGGAAATGAGACACCTGGAAAAGCTCGTAGCTTCCTATGCCGGCAGCATCACTGTGCGCAGTTATCCCAGATTCAATGCGCAGGTGTCCACACTGGATATTAAGAACGGAATATCAGAATATCGTAAACTTAAAGGCCACAATCCCGACATCGTCATCATCGACTCCATGGATCTGCTGACGGATGCCTCACGACGCGCTTGGGGTGCTGACCACGAAAGAGCCAAGCGTATCGCAGTAGCCAATGACCTCAAGGACCTGGCGGCCGATGAGAAGGTATGGATGGTGGTGACTTACCAGTCGACCATTGAGGACCGGGAATGGCTCAACGACGAACGGAATGTGCTGACCGAATATAACTGTTCCGAGGCGAAAGGCCTGGCAAGGCCCTGTACCCATCTGATCTCTCTCAACCAGTCATCGGCCGAGCGTAAGGAGAACGTCATGCGCCTGCATATCGCCAAAAGCCGTTTCTTTAAGAAAGGAGACACCATCAAGATAGCGACAGACTATGACAATGAAGTGTTCTATGACGGGCAGCGGACATTGAACCTCAATAGGGAGTAAGCAATAAGAACGCTCGTATACCAAAATATTCAGGATATTGGCATTTTATTGTTTTCAAAATCGTATCTTTGTACAACTTGAATAAATATATTTGAAATATACGACTTATGTAGATAGAATTGAGACAGACGGCTGATGCCGCAACATATTGACATAAGGGTCAAAGACATCCTTTATACCGTTCAGTAAACTTAGGAAATTTATAGCGTGGTGTAAATCTTGTCTGAAACTCGGGTGTGTTCTTGCCATATCGGTAAGAGCTTCCCGGGCGTAAGGGCAACTACCACGCAGGCTTCCTAAGGCCGACTGAACGGAGTTGCACCTGCGTCCGGGATTTTTATTGTCAGGGGCAGTGAGGAGATTGGCTCATAAAACATACCTTACACCAGCCATAAACCTTGACTTTGAGAACCATTGCCATTCCGTCGATAGACCCGGCCAGAACTGTCGCCTTCACCGGTTATCGCCCGCAAAAAATCATGAAAAGCCTATCCAGCAGAGGGAAGAGTTATCTTATGGATACCATACACCGAACCGTCCTGGAACGGCTGAAAGTTATCATCCGTCTTCTGTATAAAGAAGGATATGATGTGTATCTCACGGGGATGGCAGACGGGTTCGACATCTGGGGTGGCGAAGCTGTTTTGGCGATGCAACCGGAATTGCCTGACCTGAAAATTGTGGCTGTCCCGGCCTACATTCCCAAGACCACAAAAGATACCGCCTATTATCGTATGTATGCCCGCATTATGGCGGCTTCTGCACAGATATATGCCGTCTGTCCTGAATACACCCGTGATTGCTTCGACCGCCGGAACGAAGCCTTGGTATCGAACAGCTCGACCCTGGTCTGCTATTTTGACGGAATAAAGGGCGGAACCGCCAATACAATCGCTAAAGCCCGTAAACGGGATATGCGCATCATCAACGTCTGTCTGAACAGCCAGGGAAAGTCATTCAATCACAATATAGGTTCCGCCCGTTATATCGAAAGCATGTCAGAGCTTGGAATCAGGGCCTGACCGCTGCCTGTGTGGTCAAGACGGCGATTGCCGCTGTTGCAGATTCCACAAACAGACCAGATACTACGGTTCCGTCGATACGGAGACCGTATTTTTTTGCATTTTCCATAATCTGATGCTGGTTGAATGTCCTATACCTTAATATGGAACTATCGGTACAGGAACGGCAGCATTTAGTCGCAGAGATTACCAGGGAAACGGGAGCCAAGCGAGACGGAAGCGGCAAGAACCTGATTGTCCCCCGTTGCCCATTCTGCGGCAAGACGGGAGGCAAGTTCGGTATCTATATCGGCCGGGAGACCTCCCATCGAAAACCTTTCATGTCGCATTGTTTTTCGTGCGGAGCCTCCACCAGAACGCTTGAACAACTGCTGTCGGCTCTCGGCCGCATGGACCTGATGGTAACGGCTACGGCTGATTTGGACGCTCCTCTGGAATTGCACCTGACCCTGGAACGGGAAGTCGAAGAACTGGACGACGAGCTGCATGAAACCTGTCTTCCGGATTTTTACAAACGCACGTTCCGCCACCCCTATCTTCAAGAGCGGTCGTTCACCTTTGACGACTACGAATATTTCCCGGTAGGCGTCACAGGCAAACTGAACCCTCGTTTTGCCGATTACGTCATATTCCCCGTGGAAGACAATCACACGACTGTTGGCTACGTGGCGCGCCATACCTGGTCGAAAGCAGAAATCGACACCCACAACAGGAAGGCGAAATATAACGGGGAGTACAAAATACTGCGTTACCGCAACTCAACGGACAACGATTTCTCGAAACTGCTCTATAACTACGACTCCATCCGTCCGGATGAGACAGACACGGTCATTCTTACCGAGGGGATTTTTGATGTCATAGCCCTTACACGCAAACTGGAGCTGTATGACAATACACATATTGCCGCCATTGCGACTTTCGGGAAAAAGATATCCGACGTACAGCTTTATAAATTGCAATGCAAAGGTGTGAAAGTCGTGGTGGTCGGTTATGACGGCGATGCCGTGGAAGCCGTCAAGCGGACTGTGGATCGGCTGAAACCCTATTTCGAGGTTCTGGTAGCGGATATTGCTGACGCTAAAAAAGACTGGGACGAGATGGAGGCTGATAAGGTATGTGAGACCTTCGCATACCGCCTCCTAACCCCCATTGAGTACAAACTATCAAAAGTACAGGAAAAATGATGCAGGAACTGACAGCCTGGCTCGAAGCCCAAGGTATTACATATCTCCCCATCGATGCAGAGGTGGTTGACATCCCGGATTTCGGGAAACTCTTCCTGGCCGACTTGTCGGGTGTTGAGTCCATATTCCGCGGCGAAGGCGAGAACCTCGTTTTCAATCTGATGGAAAACCCGGACGTGCTGATGGAAGAAGGTATCTACCATGTAGCGTTTCCTTTCGGGAGAAACTGGTACTACTACGACTTGCGGGAGGAGTTCCGTTTCAACATTCTCAAGTACATAGGTCGTCCGAGACCGCTTCAACACCGGGTGCCGTTTGTCCACCTCGGCATTCATACCCCTTATGAACTGCTTAACGGTTCAGGAGCTTTGGAAACCTGGTGCCGTAAGGCGGCCTGGCTCGGACATATGGCCCTGGGCATCTGCGACAGGAACACGATGGCGGCAACCTTGAATTTCCAGAAGGCCTGTGCCTGCGCCGGGCTGAAACATATCTTCGGCTACACGTTGAAGATGCAGCACGAAGAGACATCGGTGAACGTGAAGATATATGCTCTCGACAACCGGGGCCTGCGCAATCTGTTGAAAGTGCAACGGTCCATTATGGTAGATTCTGAAATACCAAGTCTGTTGTATGACCGGCTTCTTACCTGTGCAGAAGGCTGCGTCCTTGTATTCGGCACCCGGTCCGCTTACTGGATGACGGATCATCCCCGTCAGGTTGAACGGTTGCGTCAGGGATTCGAATCAGTCTACTATCAGGTAGACGCTTCGGAGTTCAAGGCGGACCGTATCGATCGGGAACAACTTTGTGCATTACAGCACTATTTCAAAAGCTGTTATGACAAACATACCGGTCGCTTCTCGGTAGAACCGATACTGATACCGGACTGCTATTACCCGGATAAGGATGAGGCCGGAGCCAAAATCCTTCTGAACAAGATTGCATCAGGAGCAGCGCATGAACAGAGTAATGACCAATACATGAAAACAGTAGACGAACTTTATGTGCAGTTGTCGCAACTCTTTGATGAAAGCTGGGACTTTGACCGGATTTTCGCGCGGATGTGCCGACATACAGTACGGGTAGCGGAAGAAGCTACCGCGGTTTTTGAAACCGGACGTATGTTTATGCCGGAATACATGATGCGGGAAGATGAACTTCAAAAATACAGAGACCGCAGAACGATGTTTCTTCGGTTGCTGGACGAAGGACTCCAGACAAAGATACCCTCTACGGAACACGACCGTTACATGGAACGTCTGGACGATGAAGTCTATATCATAGAATCCACCAATAACGTGGACTACTTCCTTATACAGTGGGATATGGTCCGTGAGGCGCATAGACGAGGAATTGCCACCGGTATTGGCCGAGGTTCTGCAGGAGGCTCTCTTGTCTCATACCTGTTGGGCATTACCTCCATTGACCCCTTGCGCTATGGACTGCTTTTCTCCCGCTTTCTTGTGCCTGAACGCTGCGGTCTTAACTGGAAAGACGAACTGACCGTACTGGCTCCCGATGTTCCGTTGGAACGGGGTGGCAAGTTCGTGGAAATTCACTCCGGAGAGTCGGTTTACCGCATGTTGCCGGATGCCCGCCTGAGAGTGCTGCGAAACGGAAATGAAATAACCCTGTCTGCCGATGAATTGATTTGTGGCGATGAGATTCTTTTCGACCGCCGAGATTGCTTGTGGAACCTGAAAGAACTCGAAACGCATGAACAAACCTTTTCAGCACCACCAGCCGTATAAGGGCTGTGACTTGTATCTGGGAGACGCCTTGGAGGTTTTGCCCGTACTTGCCGGAGAAGGGCTTAGGGCCGATATGATCTTTACTGATCCGCCATATGGGACAACACATTGCCGATGGGATTCCGTGATTGACATACCTGACATGTGGCAGGCAGTCGGTTCGGTTACGATGCCGGACACTCCGATACTCCTTTTCTGTCAGCAACCCTTTACCAGTGTGCTTGGTAGTTCCAACCTGAAGAAACTGCGCTACGCCTGGGTATGGGAAAAAACGCTGGCTACCGGCTTCCTCAATGCCCGGCGTATGCCCATGAAGGCTCACGAGGATATTCTGGTGTTTTATGACCGACTTCCATTGTACAATCCGATAAAAAGTGAAGGCCATAAACGCAAAGTCATAATGGCCGCCCATCAGCAAAAATGTAATGCCGGGGAGATTTACCGCAAGCATGACAACTACCGGGATTATATCTCCACAGAGCGTTATCCCCGCAGCGTACTTAGATTCAAGACAGATAAACAGCTCTCGTGCCTGCATTCGGCCCAGAAACCGGTCGCCCTCCTCGAATACCTCATCAGAACCTATACCGATGAAGGTGATCTGGTCTTGGATTTTGCAATGGGAAGCGGAAGTTGCGCCATTGCATGCCGGAATGCCGGGCGGCGGTTCGTTGGAATTGAAATAGATCCGGAAATATACACGACAGCACTGAACAGAATAACAGATGAGCAGCACCCAGGAAGTCTGGGTGGACATTCGCAATTATGAAGGGTATTATCAAATCAGCAACAAAGGTCGTATCAAGAGTCTCGAACGGGAAGTCTCGCACGACGGAATCACATATACGCAGCCCGAGCGGATCCTATGCCACTGGTGCGGCACAACTTCGCTCTACGACCGTGTAAGGCTTTACAAGGAAGGAATCGGGACCAAGTTCACCGTCCACAGGCTGGTCGCAGAATATTTTCTTGAGGACTGGGATCCAAGACTGGAAGTCAACCACCTTGACGGGAACCGCTATAACAATGCCGCAGACAATCTGGAAATGTGCACGCACCAGCGGAATATGGAGCACGCCATCGCCAACAACCTGAAATGGGATTACGGTGAGAAAAGCCCCAATGCAAAACTGACCAATGCCGAGGCGGAAGCGATACGGGTTGCATATCACGCCGGAGGAACCACCCAGGAGAAGTTGGCACAGCAATACAGTGTGTCCCGGCAGACCGTCTCTGACATTATCAACTACAAGAAATATATTCGATAAGATGAAAATAACAGAGGTAACAATTAAAAGAGCGGATGAAGCGACCAGCGTGATGGATTCGTTCGTAGGAAAGGGACTTGTGGAGGGCGGACATTCCGCCCTCCCGTAAGGCGGATATCGATGTCGATTACGCCTCAGACCGCAGGCAGGAAATCAAGGATTACCTTGAAGAACGATACAACGTTAATGGACGTCAGCGGGTTTTTTCTGCGGGCACGTTCACAACCATGAAGTTGAAAGCTGCCCTGAAAGATGTGGCGAGAGTGCACAGAATACCTCACCACATCGTCAACTACATCACTGCAATGCTGGACGATACGACGGAATGGACAGGGCTTTTCATGCTCGCCCGTTCCAACCGCAAGCTCTATGATTTTATCCAGCGTTACCCGCAGGTTATTGAAGACGTGCGCATGATACTTGGCCAACCCAAGGCTGCTTCCATACACGCTTCGGCAATCATTGTCACTCCCGATTCCAAAGATGGGCAGACAGCCGAGTGTTTCGATTTCCTGCCTGTTCGCAAAATGGATGGTGCGTTGGTGTCCGAGTTTGACGGCTATTCCGTGGATGAGATCGGTCTATTGAAGGAGGACGTGCTTGCCACCAAGGAACTGGCCAAACTCAGTGCCATACTCCGTTTGGTCAACGAACATTACGGGCAGTCGCTAAGCATAGAAAGAATTACCGGCGAGATGCTTGATGACGAGAAGACTTATCGGTTGCTGTCGGAAGGGAATACGCAGAACGTCTTTCAGTTCTCTTCTCCGGGTATCACCCGTTTCATTCAAGATGTGCAGCCCGACTGTATCGAAGACCTGATTGCCATCAATGCCTTGTACCGGCCAGCCACACTCGATATCGGAGCAACGGATGACTATGTACGCTTCAGACGTGGAGAAGTAGAGCCGGTATACAATTTTGGCTGCTATGAGGCGACCAAGAACACATTCGGAATTATGGTATACCAGGAACAGTTCATGTCAGTGGCTCATACCCTCGGAGGCTTTGATTTGGGTAAGACAGACTACTTGCGCAAGGCTATTGGTAAGAAAAAAGCCGATCTTATGGCCTCCTTAAAGGCCGATTTCATAGCTGGGGCCATCAGCAACGGTTGCCCCGACTATGAGGCAGAAGAAATCTGGCATAAGATTGAAGTGGCAGGTAAATACTCCTTCAATCGGAGTCATGCTGCAGCATACGCTTTGACAGCCTTCTGCGGAGCATGGCTCAAAGCCAATTACCCCTCGGCTTTTTATACGGTTGCCCTGCAATGGGCGGATGACAAAGAAATCCCGGCCCTTATGTCCGAGATGGAACGATGCTCGAACGCCAAGATAGTTCCTCCAGACATCAACCGCTCTACAGTGGAGTTTTTCACCGATTATACCACGGATGAAATCTACTGGTCCCTGACACGCATCAAACAGGTGGGGCTTAAAACCGTGGAATACATCGTGACAGAACGGGCCAAAGGTCCTTTCCTCAGTATCGAGAACTTCATCCACCGGATATTCCGGTACAAGCTCAAAAAGTACAAATACTGGGATGATCCGGATAACCCGGACGAGGCGGTCAAGGTTCCCGTCAATGCCCGTCATGTAAAGAACATGATACTTGCAGGCTGTTTTGACCGGATAGAAAATGTTCAGGCGGTAACCGAGCGTCATGCCGTTCTGAAACGGGCGGCGCAAGAACTCGGATTTGAGCTTTCAGAGAAAGACTTCCCGGAAGCCCTGCGTGACAGGCACTACTTCTGGTCAAGGCTCCAAATAGAAGTTTCGGGCATCGGCAGCATAGATTACAGACGCATATTTGACAATTCCGAGGCTCGCGCCGCGGTCAAGGGTAAGGCAAGCTATTTATCCCTGGATGATATACTCAAGGACGAGAATGACGGCCGAAGAGCCACCGTCTGCGCGACCGTGGCCGACGTATCGGAACACAGCTACAATGACCGCGAAATGGGAACAAAGAAACGTTTTGCCAAACTTACACTGGCGCAGAACAACCAAATTGTAGAATGTGTCTGTTGGAATGACTTCTATTCCGCCCATAAGTCGGAAATACAGTCCTTGAAAGACAAGGTTGTCATTTTGACAGCGGTCATCCGCTACAGTAATTACAGTGGCAGTAATGCTTTACAGACTTATAAAAATTCATTAATGTTCATTTTACCATAATAATCATGGCACCCAAAGCAGAACAGAAAATATATGTCGGTATCGGTCTTGATTTTGAGACCGGCGGACTGGATTGCAGGGAATGTGCCTGTACGCAGATAGCGTTGCAGGCCGTCCGGCTGGACACCTGGCAGACCATAGACAGTTATCAGGCATACATTTCGCCTTATTGTAGGAGAGACACGGGCATCCCCCGTAAAAAGGTCTTGCGGACAAGACACGAACAGGCGCGGGACGAACAGACTCCGATGAAATACGAGCAGAGTGCGTTGGAGTATTCGGCCATCACTATGGAGACGCTCCGGAACCAAGGTGTCGACATACAGGCCATTGCCGGGGCAGTCATCGATTTCGCCAAACGGAATACACTCTCGAAGGGTCATCCATGCAAGCCCATTCTTATTGGCCAAAACATCGCGTTTGATATCGGGTTCATGCAGCAACTGATGAATTATGCGGGGCTTGTCGCGGAATTTGAAAAAGTGTTTTCAGGCACCAAGGACTACTACGGTAATTTTCAACCTCATTACATCGACACGCTTTTCATCAGCCGGCTGGCATTCGCGTCGGATGCCGAAATAACCTCCTGCAAGTTGGAGATGGTGGCCGCAAGGGTCGGGGTGGAGCTGGACGATGCCCATGACGCGGCAGCCGATGTAACAGCCACACTTGACGTCCTGGGCGTCTTTACCTCAAGATTGCGAAACTCGGAAGGAACAGATCCGCTTACCCGTAAAAAGGAAAAAACACGAAAATATTTCAAAATATAGCGACTGTATATGAAAGAAGGTGACAAAATGGCAAACGAGCAAGTCCCCGAAACCATCACGTTCAGGACTGCCGACAGAATGACCTATGGGGCGGTAAACTATGACGGGAACGAGCTCATGGCAGTTATTAGCGGCTATGATCTCGAAATCAAGTTCAACATGCGCCTTATTAAGGTGGGTTCTATCAATTCCATTTTTTATTTCTTGCATAAGGCAGCAGAACCCT
>ERZ780060.163-NODE-163-length-25790-cov-3.353759_pt1 | contig 25790 bp, 18 predicted proteins | sample MGYA00511176_ERZ780060 | MGnify/ENA primary metagenome ERZ780060 (study PRJEB29588, sample SAMEA2148374) | human gut metagenome | biome: human gut; feature: human-associated habitat; material: faeces | place: Denmark | collected 2008/2010 ... | reverse complement strand
GAGCGGTTCACTAGTCGGCAGGTAAAACTCCATCTCCACCTGTTTATCGCGGTCGGAAAGCTGACTCAGGCTAACACCCGTTTCATTGAGAGGTGCCTGGAGGACAGCCGTGATCCACTCGGTCAACACCGGTTCCCACTGCGATTCAAAGCCGCCGAGTTCCAGTTTTTCCTGTACCCAGTTCGGGTCAACCGGCTGGGTAAAATCGAGGTCTTCAAACAAACTGTGCAAGAATGTCCCCGGTGACGCACCGCGCGGGAACTGATGCGGTGTTAACGTCGGTTCTTCAACGACGCTGACCACGCCTGCGGCATCAACATCCAGCCGTGGCATCAGATCCTGAGCGATACCGTGACCACGCTGCTGCAAACCGGAGTAGCTGGTGACACGCCAGTTATCGCCGGGCAATCGTTGTAGTGTCCTCGCATTCAGTTCTGCAGTTATAGCATCATTAACCTGCCAGGGCTGGTTATCACCCGTTTGTGCCGTTTGCCAGGCAATATCATCATCGCATAACGCTTCAATACAGGTGCGAAGCCCTGCCGCATCTTGCGGTTCCCCTTTTTGCAGCAAACGCCCGAGCGCACTTTGGTGGACGTCGGTGTCACCTTTTTTATCGCCACGACGGCGCACCAGCGGTGCAACGCCGAGACTGCAATGCCAAACCGAACGCGTCAGCGCCACGTAAAGCAAACGCAGATCTTCCGCCAGACGTTCGGCCTCCGCGAGGTCGACGCTTTCTGGCGCAGCATTAAGATCCAGAACAGCCTCAAACGAGTGGCGATCGTGATAGAACGCCTGATCCTGGACGCGGAAATTGGTAATAAATGGCAACCAGACCAGCGGATATTCCAGCCCTTTTGATTTATGGATCGTGACAATCTGCACCAGATGTTTATCACTTTCGAGGCGCATTTGTTGGCTGGAGGCATTACTGTCTGGCTCGAGGATATGTTGCGATAACCAGCGTACCAGCGCATGTTCACTTTCCAGCTGCGTTCCGGCTTCTTGTAGCAGTTCGCTGATATGCAAGATATCGGTAAGACGCCGCTCACCGCCTGCCGTTGCCAGCAAGTTTTCAGCAATGTTACGCGCCGACATCAGCGCCCGCAGCATCGGCATAACGCCACGTTTGCGCCAGATTTGCCGATAACCATCGAACTCTTCGACTACCGCATCCCACGCATGTTCGTCATTGTTCAGCGTTTCGATATCCAGCGCGTTCAGCCCCATCATTGACGTTGCCAGCGCACTACGCAGGGTGTTCTCACGTTCGGGCGTCATCACCGCCTGCAACAACCAAAGCATTTCCTGCGCTTCCAGAGTTTCAAAAACACTGTCGCGGTTCGAAAGGTAAACGGAAGGGATTTCCAGCAACGTTAAGGCGTCGCGCACCTGGGCGGCCTCCTGGCGGCTGCGCACCAGCACACTGATGTCCGAAGCACGCACCGGACGCGCGTCGTCGCCGTTCATCAGCAACGCTTCGCCCCGCTGTCCGGCTTGTAGCCAGTCGCGGATTTGCGCAGCACATACCTGCGCCATGGTACTTTGATAGTCGCCAACGCCGCAGCTTTCGCCTTCCATCAGCCACATTTTCATCGCAGGCTGCGTTTCACCTTTAAACACAAAACGTAACGCCTGATTTTTCCCGGCTGATTTCACTGGAATAAAAGGAATTTCGCGAAACATGAACGCGTCATCAGTCTGACTGAAAAGCTTATTCACGCTGTTCACCATTCCTGGTGCGGAGCGCCAGTTGGTATCTAAAGTGTAGTGGGCGTGAACTTCGCTACGCGCCTTCATATAAGTGAAGATATCCGCACCCCGGAATGCATATATGGCCTGTTTCGGGTCGCCAATCAGCAACAATGCGGTTTCCGGCTGATGGTGCCAGATACGGCGAAAAATTCGGTACTGCTGGGGGTCGGTATCCTGAAATTCATCGATCATTGCCACCGGGAATCGCGTACGGATCGCCGCTGCCAACACCTCGCCGCTTTCGCTACGCAGCGCGGAATCGAGCCGACTTAACATGTCATCAAAACCCAATTCGCCACGGCGGCGTTTTTCACGCGCTACTGTTTCGCGGATCTCAGCCAATGCGCGGGTTATCAGCAGATCGCAGATCGACAATGGTTCTGCAAGCAGTTGATCGATCGCCTCAAACAGTGGATGTCGCGGGGTTTCCCCCCCGGCTTTCGTGCGATCTTCTAAGAAACGCTGAGAGAATTTTTCCAGCGACTCCGGTAACTGATAACTGTTGGTCTCTTCTTCTGCCCAGGCGCTGATCTTGTCGATCCATTTAGCCTGATTGCTACGGTTAAACTTGCGTCGATCAATACCAGAAGATTCGATCAGCGCATCCAGTTCACCCACCGCGTCGCGCCACTGCTGTTTTACGGCGTCGATACGCGCCACAATTTGCGCGTGGCGGGAAGCCAGCGTTTCATCATCGGGCGGCGGTGCTTTGATAACCGGTGCTTCGCCTTGCAGATAACGATTAATATCGCGCAGCAACGCCTGCGGCCCTTTCCAGGTTTCAAAGACCACCTGGGCAATTTCACGCGGCAGCGGGTAGCAGTGGCGACGCCAGAAATCGGCGCAGGCCTGGTAGCGTAGCAGAGACTCATCTTCAATCAGCTGCTGCTCAAACAGCATGCCGGATTCAAAGGCATTCAGGTTGAGCATGCGCTGGCAAAAACCGTGAATAGTAAAGACTGCCGCTTCATCCATCTGCCGTTCGGCTAACAACAACCACTGCGCGGCTTGCGCTTTATCGTCGATCTCTTCCAGCAGGCGTTCGTACAGTGGATTGTCGGTGGTTTCACGCAGACAGGCGATGCGCAACTCATGGATATTGCTACGGATACGACCGCGCAATTCTGCCGTGGCAGCCTCGGTAAAGGTGACCACCAGCAGTTCTTCAACGGTCAGCGGGCGGGGAAAGGCGGCAGAACCGCCTAGTCCAAGTAACAGGCGCAAATAGAGCGCCGCAATCGTAAAGGTTTTGCCTGTGCCGGCAGAGGCTTCAATCAGGCGCTCGCCCTGTAAGGGCAAGCGCAAAGGATCTAGTGTCTCGGCGACATCACTCATTCTTTTCACTCATCAGGGGCATTGTTTGCTGCAACGCGCTGACGTTCTCCCACACTTTCCAGCCTTCAGGATGCACATATTCGGCTTTCCCGTTCTGGCTGCCAGAAATCTGCGACAGAATAGCCATGCCTTGCGGCTCGACCACCGCCTGATGGAAGAAATCAGCAAGTTTTTGCGGCGTCAGCAGTTTTATCTGGGCCACGATTTTATCACGCGAATCGAAGCGCATATTGCCGCGATCGAAATCTTTACTTAACTTCGATGCTTCTTCGCCGAGCGTTTGCGGTGCCTGCAGCATCTGGGTTATTACCGCCTGCTGGATTTGCGCAAACTCTTCTGGCTTCATCGTCCGCAATTTTGCCTCTGCGGTTGGGAAAAACGCCTTGTAACGCTCCCACAAGAATGAAGGCTGTTTATCATTGCTTTGCAACAGGAAGCCCATGCCCCACTGACGCCCCACGCTCATTGGAAACGCAAACACGGCATAGCCCAACTGTTCTTCGGTACGCAACTGATTGTAGAACCACGGCTGTACGATCTGCCCCAACAGAGAGCTATAGGCTGAGCTGGTGTATTCATCGTAGCCAGTCGGTACAAATACCGCTGCCAGTGCGGAGTCGGTGCTGTTACCGGCTTTTTCAAAGATGACGGATTGTTTTTTATCGACCACGACATCTTTGTTACGACACCACTCCGAACCATCAGCGCCCAACTGTTTTTGCACATCGCGTGCCAGCGTTGTTGCCTGGGCTTCGGTCATGTTGCCAATAACCATAAACTCTGGTCGAGCCCCTGATTTTAAGGCGTCGCGATAGGCCAGCACCTCTTTCAAAGTAATGGAGGGCAAAATTTTGCGCCGTTCATCTCGCGAGAAGTACGGCACTTGCGAGAGCATCTGGGCGGGCATAATCGCCTGCTCGAACGCTTTGCCCTTTTCTGCAGAATCCATCATCTGGTTATACCAGGACTTCGCCTGCTCAAGCTGATCTTCCGTAGCGGTATAGCTAAAGTACCCCTCGAGCAATGCCTGGAACAGCTGCGGCAGGCGCTGGGTGTAACCATTGGCATTAACCATAAGGCCGTTGTTAGCATTGGTGGAAAAACTTATGCCACCAACCGACGCCTGGTTGCTTAACTGATCAAGCGCCAGCCCTGCGAGATAATCATTGAGCGCAAACATCACCTGATTGCGGGCGCTGTCCATGGCTTTCGGGTTACGCAAAATCAGGCTGACATCAGCTTTGGGTTCGCTGGAAAAATAACGGCTTGGCGCATACACCACACGCAGATTCGACTCATCAACAATCAGCTCTGGATGGTCATATTTCTTCTCTGACTTAATCAGCGAGAAATCGTCAGGAATATAGGGGTTAAGCTCTGGCAAAGAGAGCGCAATGTCGGCGGCTTTTTTCTGCCAGTCAGCGAAAGTTTGTGCGCTAATTTTATCGACCTGATACGGCGCATCGACAAAGTAAGCCGTTTTGTTGTGCGGCTCTTTCGGGCTGATATACCAGATACGCGCATTCTGCGGCGTCATCATCGCCAGGCGTTCTTTTACTGCTTTAGCGTCGTACCGATCGGCAATATTGACTGCATCCAGCGTATGCTCAACAGGAACGCGAATCATGGTATCTGCCAGCCATTCGACGTAATCCATATCACGGGTGATTGACGGATAACGGAAGTCGATATCCAGCACATTCGCCAGTTCATCGAAGTATTGTTTATCAATCCCTTTTTCGCGTAACAGATTGAGGTAGCTAAAAATGGCCGCCACAACCTGATCGCGATTCGCCAGACCTTTATCGGTTAAAGACGCAGAGATCGCTAATACGCCGCTGTTGCCGTTGACGATAGGATCGGAATTGGCGCTAATGCCCTCAACTAATCCCTGCTTTTGCAGCCAGTCAGAAAGTGTACCTGGGCTGCGATTACCGATCAGATAGGTAATCAATTCATCCGTTTTACTACGGAACTTCGCTGAATTGTTATCGATGCGAAACTCAACGCGCAGAACTTTACGCGGCAGCGCCGGGACGTAATGAATGATAATGCCCTTTTGCGCGTCGGTGACTACCGGCACGGTGATTTCCGGTTTTTTGCTCTCTTTGTTCGGCACGCGACCAAAGGTGTCCGCCGCCATTTTTGCCAACTCCGGCAGCGGTTTATTGCTGTAAATAACCGCCTTCATCAGATTGGCGGAATAGTACTTCTCGTGGAAATCTTTCAGCGCCTGCTGTACCGGATTTCCGGGTTTGTCGCTTAAAGTTTCGAGGTTACCACCAGAAAACTTTGAACCGGGGTGTGCCGGGTTAATGGTTTCTGCGCTGACCTGTGCCATGCGCATCCCGTCACGCGTACGCGCCATGGTTAATTCGGCATTCACTGCATTACGTTCACGTTCGGCGTATTTCTTGTCGAGCAAGGGTTCTGCAATAGCGTCCGCCAGGCGGTCTACCGCACCGGGCAAGGCGTCGTTCTCAACTTCCAGATAGAAAGCCGTGCGATACGGTGCCGTGCTGGCATTGTGACTGCCGCCGTGCATTTTGAGATATTCGGCCAGACTGTCAGCCTGCGGGTACTTTTTCGACCCCATCAGACTCATATGTTCAAGGTAATGTGCCAGCCCCTGGTACGCCTCGGGATCTTCCAGCGACCCAACGGGCACTACCAGCGCCGAGAGCGATTTAACCGCCTGCGGATCAGAAACCAGCAAGACCACCATACCGTTATCCAGACGTATAGCCTGATACTGGCGGTTATCTTTATCACTTTTACGGATGGTTTCCTGAATCGGCTGCCATCCCGTTTCTGCCTGACTTAAGGGTGCCCAAAGGGCAACAAACAACAATAATGCTTTGAACCAGGTGCTGCGGGGCATTCACGGACCTCATAATCAACTTTATTTTCTGGCCAGATTCAACAGGTTAACGCAAATCATCTGCCAGAATTTAATCTTGTGCTGCACGAGTCAGCCTATGTCTATATATCCATCAGTCCGTGACTGGTGCGCATCATAAAGCAAGCAGATATATTGCGCAATTTTTATACAGCACTCATGACTGATTAAAGCGAAACAGCGGTAACAGGAAACGTTGCGACTGTTCAACGATGGCCTCCATTGTCTCTGGTGTTAATTGCCGCCAGAGCCGTTGATACCAGATATCATCACCTTCGCCACGCACCATCATGTTGCCTTCGTAAGCCTGAAGGAATTTCGTACGGGCTTTTTGTAACGTGGAATCGTCATCCAGCATGGCATCGTTTTGCGCGTCATAACAGGTTTTTAGCCACGCGCCGCCACTTTCAGGTAACACCAGCAATGGCGCGGACATTCCTTCACGATACCCCTCAATCAGTTGTGAGAGGTAATGCAAAGCCTGTTCGGCTGCAAGCGGCGGAAAACGCCACTCGCCGTCTTTGCGTAGAAAAAGGCGACTTTCACCATTACCACCGCTGGCACAGTAGACAAGGTGTTCCAGCCAAAGTTGCATTCCCTGCGCCACACTTAATAAAGAGGGACGCCAGCGCAACAGGCCATCCGGCTGCACCTGCGGCAACCAGCCAGTTATCTGCACACCGTTGCAGGCGAGATCAATTTCCATACTCTGCCCCGGCTGGCGACAGGCAATAACTCTGTCGGCAAGCTGCTGCATCTCCTGGCACTGTGTTTCCCAGAAAATTTCACCAAAAGCGCCATACGGTAAATCCCCTGCCGCCCGGAAGCGGCGGAACAAGCGTTCGGCATCATCCTGCTCAACCAGTACATTCAATAACTGCTGATTGATTTGATAACGGCTAAGCCCTTCCAGAATAAATGGCTCGGTGTCGGGGATTTCGCTGTCTTCAGTACGGAAGTTCACCTGCAAACGCATCTGGAAGAACGCCCGTACCGGATGTGCCCAGAATCGTTGTAGCGTTTCCAGCGGCACGGTTTCCGGTAAGGTAAACGGCAGCGGCTGAACAAATTCAGAATGTGCTTTACCAGCCTGGCTGGCCGCAGGTAGCCATTCACGAGCATAGCTTTGTCGTTCGCCTGGCTGGTAGTTTTGCGGATCAAACGGCATCCGGGTATGGAGGCAAGTAAGATGCGCTTTTACCCTTGCCTCGCTTTCATCACAGTTGAGCGCTTCATCGCCCGGTAGATAATGGCTTTGCCCGATGTAGTCGATCAGTTCCTGCACCAGTACCGACGGGAAACGTTCACTGTTATCCTGAATAGAACGCCCGATATAGCTGATATAGAGTTTTTGCTGCGCGGAAATTAACGCTTCCAGGAACAGATAGCGGTCGTCATCGCGACGACTACGGTCGCCACGCTTCGGTTTCTGGCTCATCAGGTCAAAGCCCAATGGCGCAAGCTGGCGTGGATAAACGCCGTCGTTCATTCCCAGCAGGCAAACCACTTTGAATGGGATGGAACGCATTGGCATCAGAGTACAAATGTTAACCGGCCCGGCGAGAAAACGCTGGCTGATACGTTCCTGATCCAGGCGCTGTGCCAGTTCATCACGCAATAGTGACAGCGGCACCGCGTCGCCATACTGCGCACCTAAACCTTCGGCGATAATCGCCTGCCATTGTTGTTCGATCAGCGTCATCGCCGCTTCGGTTTCCGCATCCGGCAGGAAGAAGGCGTTGAGCATATCGCGACAAACCGGCAACCACTCTTCCAGCGGACGCTCCTGCGCCAGCCCGCGACGCCAGATGTTTAGCTGCATTAGCAGTGAAGCCAGATGCCCCACCAGTTCTGCAATTAAGCCGCTCGATTCATCATAAGGTAGAACCGATTGCCACTCGCCCTGCGCACTCTCCATCGCGTAGCCCAGCAACATGCGCGTCAGGCCAAACCGCCAGGTGTGTTGACCGGTAGCGGGGAGTTCCAGCTCGCGAACGTTGTCGTCATCTATCCCCCAACGAATGCCGGATTCGTTGACCCACTGGCGTAAATAACGCAGCCCTTCTTCGGTGATGTCAAACCGCGCCGCCAGCACCGGCACATCCAGTAATGCCAGAACGTCCTCCGACACAAAGCGGCTGTCTGGCAACGATAACAGGCTGATAAACGCTTCAAGTACAGGATGCGACTGCCGCGCCCGACGGTCGGAAATGGCGTAAGGTAGGTAACGATCCGCAGGTGCGCTACCAAACACTGCCTGAATAAACGGACTGTAGCTGTCGATGTCGGCCACCATCACGATGATGTCGCGCGGAGTCAATGTCGGGTCTTCCTCCAGCATTGCCAGCAGGCGATCGTGTAAAACTTCAACTTCACGCTGCGGGCTATGGCAAACGTGGAAGGTGATACTGTTATCCAGTGGATCAAGCAGGCGTTTGTTATCGCTACGGGAAAACTCTTCGATATTCACACCCGCAACAGCGCAGTTTTCAAGTTCCAGAATGTCAGACTGAATGTTATGCAGCAGGTTATCTGGCGTGACATCGACAAAGGCGTCCAGCTCCTGGCTGCCCTCCAGATCAGAAAGGAGATAAATGTAGTCGCGCCCAAGCTTGCCCCATGAGGCCAGCAGCGGGTTGCCGACATCCTGTTCACCATCGCTGTTAAAGAGCTGCCCGGCATTTTCGCTGTCGCGAAATAGCGGTAATTCGCGATCTTCAAAACTGTGTCGACGCTGACGAGTCAGCAGTTTCGCCAGATAAGCAGGATCTTTAATGTCGCCCCAGTAATAACGGCAGGGGTTGGTAAACAGGAGATGGATTTCAATATGTTTACCCAGCGCCTGTAGCGCCTGGAGATAAACAGGCGGTAACGCGGAAATACCGCATATAAAGACGCGCGAAGGTAGCCCCGGGGGGCAGGTCGTCGCGGACTCCAGCGTTTCGATAAAGCGCTGATAGAGATTGGCGCGGTGCCAGCGCGGTTGCCCGAGTTGATGGGTATATTCCACCAACGCCTTCCACAACGGCGCTTGCCAAGCCTGTGCTTCTCCCAGCCCTTCAACCAAATGTCCTGTTTCCCACTGTGCCAGCCAGTCCGGACGATAGACCAGATACTGGTCAAACAGGTCCGCCGCTTTTGAAGAAAGCTGGAACAGTTTTCGCTTGTCGCTATCGTCAGTCAGATAATGCCGCAACAGGGTAAAGTCTTCGCGCTCCAACAGTTGCGGCAGCAGAGTCATCAGTTTCCAGCTCATGCTCTGTTTGTTAAAGGCACTCTCTTTGGGGATCTCCGGTAACACCCGGACGAACATATCCCATATAAAGCTCGCTGGCAGCGGAAAATCAATATTTGCCGCAATACCAAACTTTTGCGACAGGGTCATTTGCAGCCACTGCGCCATACCGGTACTTTGCACCAGAATCATCTCTGGTTCGAAAGGATCGTCCAGCCGTTCGCGTTCGACAATAAACTCCATCAACGCTTCCAGCACGTCCAGACGATTGGAATGGTAGACCCTTAACATAGCGGCTCCTGACTACTGACGATTCGGGCAATGCAGGCGGGTCATCTCGCCTTCTCTGCCCCCGGGTGAAACTAGCGTAACGCTGATGCTGACACATCCCGCTTGCGATGTCTGCATTCGGTTGACCTGCCAGTGGGCAGGTGGCGAAATCGCACGCAGTTGCGTTTGCTGCCAGCCATGCCGCCAGAGCTGTTGGTACTGGTTTCTACTGGCAAGACTGTTCATTAATGTTCGCTGGAAACCCGATAACGCAGTGACAATCATCACCATCAGCACCATTGCCAACATCACCTCCGGGAGGCTAAAGCCTTGTTGATTCTTCAAGGAAGCTGACATAACGCCCTCTCTTTCAGCGGACAAAAATCGCTCCAGCCGCGTGGCGAAAAAACAATGTTTCCATCGATGACTTCGCCTGTTCGCCACAACGAAACGCCTTCATAACCGGCAATCAATAAGGCCTCATTATCTGCCAATAAACGCAGACAAACCCGGGCACCGGTGGCAGCGTACAGTAAGCACTGAACTGCGGGCTGCGTCTGCCAGGAGTGCATTTTTCCCCACTCCAGCGCCGACTGAACAATGGCCTGGCGGCGCAATGACTGACTTTCCATGCTCACGCGAGAGGCAAAACTGCGATCCTGCTGACTCATTCCTTGTAATAGCAAGCTACCCAAAACCAGCAGCATCAGGACCAGAGCCAGTGACGAAACACCCTTTTCGCGGTTCACAGGTTGAATCCTGTCACGCTATAGCTGGCATCCACCACGGTTTGCGGTTCAGACTTACTGGCAGCACGCATATTAACCGTCAACACCGGCGAGAAGCCGCTGACATCCTGACGTACGACCTGAAAAGTGTCGATAATGATGGCATCCGGATTAGTGACTTTATCCCAGCCCTTACCTTCACAGGATGTCGCACCGCGTAGCGTTTCCAGCACATGCTCCTTCAGACGAAATCCAATCTGGTCGGACTCTTTTACCGGTTCGCGATCCCAGATACCGTTACTGTTCGCATCCCACTGCACAATGACACAGTCACCCTGTCCGACAATTTCCAGCCCTTCGCCGGTACAGCTGCCATGACAATAACCCGCCCTCTGGAGATGCTTCGCAACGGTAAATACCCGCAGCCAGATTTCATCTTCCAGCGCCAGCTTACGGGTGCTCGTTAAACTTTCACGCTGTAACGCAGGCAGAAAGCGTGCTGCCCCCAGCAACAATACGCTACTGATCGCCATAGCAATCAACACTTCCAGCAGAGAAAAACCTAGCTCTTTTACAGGCATCCTTCTGTTTCTCCTTGCTGACAAAGCCGGAGTCTTCCCCACGGCGAAACCACCAGCCACCACTCGCCCGTTGAGTTTTTGAAGCGAATATGCCCGGCCCATGCGGTATTGCGCAGGCCAAAGAAAGCAAGCGAAGGTGTCAGGTCGCTCATTTCGACTTCGGGCCAGCGTGGCACAAAGACCAATGGTGAACTGCCATGGCAGGTATTGGCCCCAGCAGCGGAACTCACAAGGCACCATAACGTCCCCTCCCTGATAACACTGATACTGTGGTCGCGGTTATGCCAGTTGGCATCTTCACGTAAATAGAGCAAATAGTCCCGCGCCTGGCTGGCGGTTTGCCATAGCCGTTGCGACTGCTGCCAGTATTGCCAGCCATAGAGTCCACTTGCGCTTAGCATGACCAGAATCAGCATCGCGACCAGCGTTTCAATCAGCGTATAACCACGTTGTGTTTTCATGCCGGCAGTATGGAGCGAGGAGAAAAAAAGACGAGGGCCAGTTTCTATTTCTTCGGCGCATCTTCCGGACTATTTACGCCGTTGCAGGAGGTTGCAAAATTTCGGGAAGGCGTCTCGAAGAATTTAACGGAGGGTAAAAAAAACCGACGCACACTGGCGTCGGCTCTGGCAGGATGTTTCGTAATTAGATAGCCACCGGCGCTTTAATGCCCGGATGTGGATCGTATCCTTCAATCTCAAAGTCTTCGAAACGGTAGTCGAAGATGGATTCGGGTTTACGTTTGATAATCAACTTCGGCAGCGGACGCGGTTCGCGGCTTAATTGCAGATGAGTTTGATCCATATGATTGCTGTACAGGTGCGTGTCGCCACCGGTCCAGACAAAATCACCCACTTCCAGATCGCACTGCTGCGCCATCATATGCACCAGTAACGCGTAGCTGGCAATGTTGAACGGCAGGCCGAGGAAGACGTCACAGGAGCGCTGATAAAGCTGGCAAGAGAGTTTGCCGTCTGCCACATAGAACTGGAAGAATGCATGGCACGGTGCCAGCGCCATTTTATCCAGTTCGCCTACGTTCCACGCTGAAACAATAATGCGGCGCGAATCCGGGTCGTTTTTCAGCTGGTTCAGTACCGTAGTGATCTGGTCAATATGACGACCATCTGGCGTTGGCCAGGCGCGCCACTGTTTACCATACACTGGCCCGAGGTCGCCGTTTTCATCGGCCCATTCGTCCCAGATGGTGACATTGTTTTCGTGTAGATAAGCAATGTTAGTGTCGCCCTGCAGAAACCACAGCAGTTCATGGATGATGGAACGCAGGTGGCAACGTTTAGTTGTCACCAGCGGGAATCCATCCTGCAGGTTAAAACGCATCTGATGACCAAAAATGGAAAGCGTTCCGGTTCCGGTACGGTCGTTTTTCTGTGTGCCTTCGTCGAGCACTTTTTGCATCAGTTCTAAATACTGTTTCATGGTTCCTCAGGAAACGTGTTGCTGTGGGCTGCGACGATATGCCCAGACCATCATGATCACACCCGCGACAATCATCGGGATGGAAAGAATTTGCCCCATGCTGATGTACTGCACCCAGGCACCGGTAAACTGCGCGTCGGGCTGGCGGAAAAACTCAACAATGATGCGAAACGCGCCGTAGCCAATCAGGAACAAGCCTGAGACTGCTCCCATTGGGCGCGGTTTACGAATATACAGGTTGAGGATAATAAACAGCACCACACCTTCCAGCAGCAGCTCGTAAAGCTGTGATGGGTGGCGCGGCAGCACACCGTAAGTGTCGAAAATGGATTGCCACTGCGGGTTGGTTTGCAGCAGCAAAATATCTTCTGTACGGGAGCCAGGGAACAGCATGGCAAACGGGAAGTTCGGGTCAACGCGGCCCCACAATTCACCGTTAATAAAATTGCCCAGACGCCCGGCGCCAAGACCAAACGGAATGAGTGGTGCGATAAAATCAGAGACCTGGAAGAAGGAACGTTTAGTACGGCGGGCGAAGATAATCATCACCACGATAACGCCAATCAGGCCACCGTGGAAAGACATGCCGCCGTCCCAGACACGGAACAGATACAGCGGATCGGCCATAAACTGCGGGAAATTGTAGAACAGAACATAACCAATACGTCCACCGAGGAAGACGCCGAGGAAGCCCGCATAGAGTAAGTTTTCAACTTCATTTTTGGTCCAGCCGCTGCCCGGACGATTCGCCCGACGTGTTGCCAGCCACATTGCAAAAATGAAACCCACCAGATACATCAGGCCGTACCAGTGAAGCGCTACGGGTCCTATTGAGAAAATGACCGGATCAAACTCCGGAAAATGCAGATAGCTACTGGTCATCTGTCACCACAAGTTCTTGTTATTTCGCTGAAAGAGAACAGCGATTGAAATGCGCGCCGCAGGTTTCAGGCGCTCCAAAGGTGCGAATAATAGCACAAGGGGACCTGGCTGGTTGCCGGATACCGTTAAAAGATATGTATATGATCCGCGCTATAACCCTCCGCGAATCAACCCGCCCATGCCGCGACGCTCCATAAAGGCTGCAACCTGATGGCGAACTTCGGTCGCCAGTTGCGCTTCCAGACTACGCTGCGCAAGATTTTCTGCTTCGGCATAATCAATGCGCCGCAGCAGGTATTTTACGCGCGCTACAGAACGTCCGTTCATAGACAGATGGCGATACCCAAGCCCAATGAGGATTGCCACGCACATGGGATCGCCCGCCATTTCACCGCACAAACGGAGATCGATACCATGTATTTCCGCTTCCCGGGCGATCATCGCCAGAGCTCGTAACATTGCAGGATGAAGACTGTCATAAATGTTCGCCACCCGGGTATTGTTGCGATCAACGGCCAGGATGTATTGAGTCAGATCGTTGGTGCCAACAGAGATGAAATCGACCCGCTTTGCCAGATGCGGCAGCATAAATACCATTGACGGCACTTCCAGCATGATGCCGATACGTGGTTTGGGAATTTCGTAACCGATCATCTCCTCGACTTCACGTCCGGCACGTTCAATCAGGCGGCGTGCTTCGTCAACTTCATCGAGGCTGGTGACCATCGGCAACAGAATATTCAGGTTGCCCGTAGCGGCATTAGCACGCAGCATCGCCCGCACCTGGATCAAGAAGATCTCCGGCTGATCGAGCGTAATGCGAATCCCACGCCAACCCAGGCATGGATTCTCTTCGCTGATCGGCATGTAAGGCAGCTGCTTATCTGCTCCGACATCCAGCGTACGCAAGGTGACGGGTTTATCATTGAACATTTGCAGCATCCCCTGATACTGCGCCACCTGTTCTTCTTCCGACGGAAAACCACTTTGCAGCATGAATGGGATTTCAGTGCGATAAAGTCCTATGCCATCAATACGGCTGCCCAGTTTTTCTTCATGTTCCGGGCTTAAACCGGCATTGAGCATGACTTTTATACGCTCGCCACTTTTTAACTGCGCGGGTAAATTGACGTCATCTTCCGCCAGACGGCTAAGCTCAATCTCTTCACTAATTAGCCGCTGATATTCTTGCAGCAGTACCGGCTCCGGATCGACCAGCAATTCACCGCGATAACCATCGACAATCAGCGTCCGACGATGCAGCACCGAAGGCTGAATATCCGCGCCCATCACGGTAGGGATCCCCAGCGCACGTAAATCGCCAGCCCGCTCTTTGAGATAGTTATCGCTTAGCGCGGCAAACTGTTCGGCAAATTTTTCAATGACCGTTTTTACCGCCCACTCTGCCACCGAGCCTTTATCAACCTCGGCAAACAATTCGCGCCGCAGCCGGGTGTCCGAAAGCAGGTGCGAGTAAAGATCGAAAATAGCCGCCGTTTCTTTTTGTGCACCGGCGGCAAAGCGTTTGCTGTAGCGGCGAAACTCGTTTGCCGCTTCTTCCAGCGCCCCGGTCAGTCGTTCGCGTTCCAGAGCCGGATCCAGCGTTGATGCCTGATACACCTGTTCCATTAAAGGTAACGTGGCATCCTGCCAGCCTTCGGCAATCGCCACACCAGGCGCTGCCGGTAATGCACGGATTCGCGTCTGGCGATATTGTCCAAACAAGGCAGTCAACTGCGACTGAGAAAGAATAGCTGCCATCTGAGTGGCAAGCGTCACCAGGAAGGATTCTTCACTTTCGTCATACTGGCGCAACTCTCGTTGCTGTACCACCAGTACACCAAGCAACTGGCGACGTTGAATAATTGGTACGCCTAAAAACGCGCGGAAACGTTCTTCTTTTACGGAGGGGATGTATTTGAAGCTGGGGTGCTTTTGCGCATCTGCAAGGTTTATCGGTTCCGCCAGCCTGCCAACCAGGCCGACGATCCCTTCATCAAACGCGAGCGTTACAGTGCGACCGCGTGGTTTTTTCAGCCCCCGGGTCGCCATCAGGTAGTAACAACGTCGATCATGATCGGCAAGGTAAACCGAACAGACCTCGGTATCCATCGCAAGACAGATGTCGGTAACCAGAATATTTAACGCCTCATTCAGGCGTGGTGCGCTGGCTACCTTTTCGACTATTTCGCGCAGGCGAGTGAGCATAATTGGCGTGACTTAACCTCTTTTACGTCGATAAGCAGATGCGTTTTGTGGTTTTGGCGTATTTTCCTGCAGTGACATCACCACACTCGCGAACTCTTTCATTACCCTACGGTAGACATCACGTTTAAATGACACCACCTGTCTGACCGGATACCAGTAACTTACCCATCGCCAGCCGTCAAACTCTGGTGTACTGCTGGTTTGCATATTGATTTCTGCATCGCCGCTCACCAGCTGCAAGAGAAACCATTTTTGTTTTTGGCCGATACAAACCGGCTTCGTGTCCCAACGCACCAAACGTTTCGGTAATTTGTAGCGCAACCAGTTACGCGTTGAAGCAAGGATTCGAACGTCTTTACGGCTTAATCCTACTTCTTCAAACAATTCACGGTACATCGCCTGCTCTGCGGATTCTCCGGGGTTGATTCCGCCTTGCGGAAATTGCCAGGAGTGCTGACCAAATCGCCGGGCCCACATTACCTGCCCCTGGCGATTACAAATCACGATACCTACGTTTGGGCGGTAGCCATCGTCATCAATCACCGGACTACCTCAAAATAAAGCTTTATATACGAATGATTGTTTCATACTCCAGGAAGACGGTAAACCACTCTCTGCAGGGCATTACACACTAATAACAATTGAATAACTCACAGTTATGTGCAGAGTTATAAACAGAGGAAGGGGTGGATAGCCGTTTTTATTCACCTTTTCTGTGGATAGAGTTGTGAAGAACTACGGAATTACTACGGGAAAACCCGGAGCATTCTGAATAAGCCCGATATAGACATTTTAAAATATTCATTATCAGTCAATGCATTACATGTAATTTGAGTAATAAAAAAGAGTAATTCGTGACCCAGGTCACACCTCTCATTTACGGGTTGGCGAAAGATCAATCAATGCGGTATTTATCCACAGAATGTGCCACTAAGTTAAGCACTGAGCCACTAAAAACTGGAGTTTCGTCGCACGTCAAGGCTGTAAATGGAAACAGTAGTGGAGGTTTTTCACAGTTATCCCAGCTTTCTGTGGATAACATGGTGTAAGATCCTGTTTATTTTCAGTGACCAGATTTGGAAAACCCGTTGCAGTGTTGCGCAACTCGATTACCGACAATCTAAAAAGCAATATAAATCAGATAATTGAACAACGCCTGTGGAAAAAGTTACACTGCGAATATTCGGCACAGAAATGCTGTTTGTTTTTTAACCAAGGTATCATGACATGTCCCAACCTCGCCCACTGCTCTCTCCTCCCGAAACTGAAGAACAATTGTTAGCGCAAGCACAACAACTTTCTGGTTATACATTGGGAGAACTGGCGGCACTTGCTGGGCTGGTGACGCCGGAGAATTTAAAACGCGATAAGGGCTGGATTGGCGTGTTACTGGAGATCTGGCTAGGTGCCAGCGCAGGGAGTAAACCTGAGCAAGATTTTGCTGCCCTGGGCGTGGAACTTAAAACTATCCCTGTGGATAGTCTTGGTCGTCCGCTGGAAACAACATTCGTTTGTGTTGCCCCGTTAACGGGTAATAGCGGGGTGACCTGGGAAACCAGCCACGTACGCCACAAGCTCAAACGCGTACTGTGGATACCGGTTGAAGGCGAGCGCAGCATCCCGCTGGCGCAGCGTCGCGTAGGATCACCGTTACTGTGGAGCCCGAATGAAGAGGAAGACCGGCAGCTACGCGAAGACTGGGAGGAATTAATGGATATGATTGTTCTCGGTCAGGTTGAGCGGATTACCGCTCGTCACGGGGAATATTTACAGATACGACCGAAAGCAGCGAATGCGAAAGCGCTTACCGAAGCCATTGGTGCCCGGGGCGAACGGATTCTGACGCTGCCACGCGGCTTTTATTTGAAGAAGAATTTCACCAGTGCACTACTGGCCCGTCATTTTCTGATCCAGTAGCCATCGCTTTGACCTGCCGCTTTCCGGGCATATAATTACCGCTTCATTTTTTTGGCAGGGCTTTTTAGATGTTATTTGCATGGATAACCGATCCTAACGCCTGGCTTGCGCTCGGTACGCTGACGCTGCTGGAGATCGTTCTTGGGATCGACAATATTATTTTTCTTTCTCTGGTGGTGGCAAAGCTCCCCACAGCACAACGTGCTCATGCGCGGCGTCTGGGATTGGCGGGAGCCATGGTTATGCGTCTGGCGCTGCTGGCATCCATCGCCTGGGTTACGCGCCTGACGAATCCGCTTTTTACAATATTCAGTCAGGAAATTTCCGCCCGTGATTTGATTCTGCTTCTGGGTGGCTTGTTCCTTATCTGGAAAGCCAGCAAGGAAATCCACGAATCCATCGAAGGTGAAGAAGAAGGGCTGAAAACACGCGTTTCATCATTCCTCGGCGCTATCGTGCAGATTATGCTGCTGGATATTATCTTCAGCCTCGATTCAGTGATTACCGCTGTGGGTCTGTCAGATCACCTGTTTATTATGATGGCAGCCGTGGTAATTGCCGTAGGCGTGATGATGTTCGCTGCGCGTTCGATTGGTGATTTTGTCGAGCGCCATCCTTCGGTAAAAATGCTGGCGCTCTCTTTCCTGATTCTGGTGGGCTTTACCCTGATTCTGGAAAGTTTCGACATCCACGTACCGAAAGGTTACATCTACTTCGCGATGTTCTTCTCTATTGCGGTTGAAAGCCTCAACCTTATTCGCAACAAAAAGAACCCGCTCTGATACTCCGTACGCTCTCCTGCGGGAGGGCGTACTCACTCCTGTTCCCCTCACAGTTTAAGATTTTCCTGCTTTCAAGATATATAACGTCGGTTTATAAACAGACTATTATCATAGGTGGGCCAAATGAGGATAACCGGATGAAAAAATGGGCAGTAATAATTTCTGCAGTCGGACTGGCGTTTGCTGTTTCCGGGTGTTCCAGTGATTACGTCATGGCGACCAAAGATGGCCGTATGATTTTGACCGATGGAAAACCTGAAATTGATGATGATACCGGGCTGGTGAGTTATCACGATCAGCAAGGTAACGCGATGCAAATTAACCGTGATGATGTTTCGCAAATTATTGAACGTTAACTAATAAGGTCAGCATCCGGCTGGCCTTAAGATTTTTCTCTTTCCCTTTTCCCTTCCCTCTGCCATTTTTATATTCCTTATGTCGTGATTATAAAAAGGAAACGGCTATGCAATATCACCGTATACCCCACAGTTCGCTGGAAGTCAGCACGCTGGGGCTTGGCACGATGACGTTTGGTGAACAGAACAGCGAAGCCGACGCCCACGCACAACTCGACTATGCCGTCGCTCAGGGCATTAACCTTATCGACGTTGCCGAAATGTACCCAGTACCTCCGCGCCCCGAAACGCAAGGGTTGACTGAAACCTACGTCGGCAACTGGCTGGCGAAACATGGCAGCCGCGAAAAGTTAATTATCGCCTCCAAAGTGAGCGGACCGTCGCGCAATAATGACAAGGGCATCCGCCCGGATCAGGCGCTGGATCGGAAAAATATCCGCGAAGCGCTGCATGACAGCCTCAAGCGTCTGCAGACTGATTACCTCGATCTCTATCAGGTGCACTGGCCGCAGCGCCCAACCAACTGCTTCGGCAAACTCGGTTATAGCTGGACAGATTCTGCGCCTGCGGTTTCGCTGCTGGATACGCTGGACGCACTGGCAGAGTACCAACGCGCGGGAAAAATTCGTTATATCGGCGTGTCGAACGAAACTGCATTTGGCGTAATGCGCTACCTGCATCTGGCGGACAAACACGATCTGCCGCGTATTGTCACCATTCAGAACCCCTACAGCCTGTTAAACCGCAGTTTTGAAGTAGGTCTGGCAGAAGTCAGCCAGTATGAAGGGGTCGAACTGCTGGCCTATTCGTGCCTGGGTTTCGGCACACTGACCGGGAAATATCTCAATGGTGCAAAACCCGCTGGCGCACGTAATACGCTCTTTAGTCGCTTCACCCGCTATAGCGGTGAGCAAACGCAAAAAGCCGTCGCGGCGTATGTTGATATCGCCAGACGTCATGGCCTGGATCCTGCTCAGATGGCGCTCGCTTTTGTACGCCGTCAACCGTTTGTTGCCAGCACTCTGCTGGGCGCAACCACGATGGAGCAGCTGAAAACTAACGTCGAAAGTTTGCATCTGGAGTTAAGCGAAGACGTATTAGCTGAAATTGAAGCGGTACATCAGGTTTATACTTATCCGGCACCATAAGATTAACGCCGGTTAAAACCGGCGTTAAATATTAATGACGGCGCTGCCAAATCCACAGCGCCGTTATTGCCAGCGCAAACAGCGCACCGAAGCCAATGCCAATGGGCACGACCGGGATGCCTACCATTACCGCCAGCGAGTAAATGCCCAGCATCAACAACATGGCGCTGTTTTCGCCAAGGTTTTGTACTGCAATTGCATTCCCCGCCCCGACGCTTTTTTTACCCCGCTCCTGTAGCAACGCATTGAGCGGAACGACAAAAAAGCCCCCCAGCACGCCAATCAGCATCAACAAGGCATAGGCTGGCAACAGCTCGTGTTGCAGGGAGAAAATCAGTACCACCACACCAATCAAAATCCCGGCTGGCATACAGCGTGACACGGTTTCCAGCGTAACTAACTTCGCTGCCGCACCTGCGCCAACCACGATACCAATCGCTACCATCGCGTTGAGATAGGTCGGCGTAGCGTTATCGGTAATGCCCAGCGCCACCGGTACCCACAGCACCAACAGGAAACGCAGCGTGACACCTGCTCCCCAGAATAAACTGGTGCCCACCAGCGAAAAACGCGTTTCACCATTGCGCCATAGCGAGGTGCAGGCATTCAGGAAACTGCGGGTCATGTTGATGAGATTCCAGGACTGCCCCGGACGCGCCGCCACCAGTTTGGGAATGTAGATATTGGCAACGACCGCACCACCGTAGGCCAGTGCGCATGCGGCCAGGGCGACCAGGACATGCCAGTCAGCCAGCACACCACCGGCTACGGAACCGAGCAAAATCGCCGCTATGGTAGAAGCTTCCATTAAACCGTTAGCTTTCACTAACTTACTACCCGTGGTTAATTCGCCGAGAATACCGTATTTCGCCGGTGAATAGGCTGCAGCACCAACACCCACCAGCGTATAGCCGAGAAACGGATTGATACCAAAGCAGATACTGGCTGCGCCCAGCAGCTTCAGGCCGTTGGCAAACATCATCACCCGGCCTTTGGCGAAGCTATCCGCCACCTGTCCGACAAACGGCGCAAAAAGAATGTAAGCACCTACAAACACCATTTGCAGGATGGGCTGGCTCCACTCCGGATAGAACTGCGCTTTCAGTAACGCCAGAGTGGCAAACAGCAGCGCATTATCGCCAAACGCAGAGAGAAACTGCGCCACGATAACCGCTTTCATCCCCTTCGACCACAACGAAGTATTAGTGTGCACTGACTCACTCATCGTGTTGTTCCGCTTCGTCTACCCAGCTTTTCAACGTGACAAAGTCAGGTTTGCCGCTGCCAAGTAATGGCATCTGTTTCAGATAGCGAATATCGCGCGGTACAGCAAGCTCCGGCACGCCGTGCTCGCGGGCATACTGTTGTAACTTATCGCGCGTCAGTTCGTTATCTGTGGTGAAAAGCACCAGTGCCTCGCCTTTGCTGGCATCGCTCTTAATCGCAGTGGCATGGACTTTATCTGGCGAAACACCAAGTGCCAGTTGTTCCACCATTTCCAGCGACACCATTTCGCCTGCAATTTTGGCAAAGCGTTTTGCGCGGCCCTGAATCTGCACAAAGCCCTGCTCGTCAAAACGCACAATATCGCCAGTGTCATACCAGCCGCGCTCCATTTCGCCGCGAACATTCTCGGCGGTGGGCACTTCCAGTACACCTGGCTTCTCCACCCGCAGATAGCCGTTCATTATGTTCGGCCCTTTCAGTTGCAGGCGTCCGCCCTCTTCGATACCAGGAACCGACAACAGGCGCGCGTCCATACCTGGTAGAATACGCCCTACCGTACCGGGTTTCGCCGCCATCGGTACGTTGATAGAAACGACAGGCGCGCACTCGGTCACACCGTAGCCTTCAAGGATGCGCAGGCCAAATTTATCCTGCCAAAGCTGTTTGGTACTTTCTTGTAGTTTTTCTGCGCCTGCCACCACATAGCGTAGACGATAGAAGTCATACGGGTTGGCGAAACGCGCGTAGTGACCGAGGAAAGTCGAGGTACCGAACAACACGGTGCAACTGCGGTCATACACCAACTCCGGCACAATGCGGTAATGCAGCGGGCTTGGATAAAGGAACACTTCTGCACCTGTGAGCAGTGGCGTAAACAGGCCTACCGTCAGCCCAAAGGAGTGAAACAGCGGTAACGCCGACATAAAGCGATCGTTGGTGGTGAAGTCGGCAATCGTTTTAATCTGCTCGACATTCGCCAGAATGCTTTTATGGCTATGGACGACGCCTTTCGGATGGCCTTCAGAACCGGAGGTAAAAAGGATCAGCGCCTCTTCTTCCGGCTGCTGTTTTACCTGTGCCAGACGCGGCATCAGCAAATGAGCGAAGATCCATACTTTGTCGGCAGTGGTGACATCTGCTTTTAAATCTTCCAGATAGACCCAGCGCACCTGAGTAAGTTGCTCCGGCAGATGCCAGAGTTTGCCTTTATCGAGAAACTGGCGGGAAGTGAAGATGGTTTTGATTTCAGCCGCCGTAATAGCACTGGTCAGCCCTTTTACCCCGGCGGTGTAGTTCATCATTGCGGGAATGCGGCGACGGGCGATGGCCCCAAAAATCACTGCCGCACTGATGCCTGCATTGGGCAGCATTAAGCCGATGCGTTCGCCTTCAACACTGTATTTTTCAAGGATGCGTCCAACAAACAGCGTTTTCGTAAGCAATTTGCGATAGGAGTCTGGGGTAAAGTTGACGTCTTCGACACATTTCTTCCCGGCTCCGAAGCGGTATATTGCACTCAGTAAAGATTCGTACAGCGTTTCACGCGGGCGCACCGCCATACGCGCTTCCATCATTATTTGATGCAGCATTTCGCCAGCGATTTTGCGACGGTCACGGGCACGCGGCGCATCCGGCATCTCCACCTGCGTTGGTGGCAAAATATGCAGAGTAATTTGCGGGAACAAGCGACGTTTAACCAGACCTTTCAGGCGGCTGAAGTGCGTAAGTTCCGCCCCTTCAATACGCACAGGAATAACCGTTGCACCAGACTTCGCCGCGACAAAACCCGCACCATCGTAGATTTTCATCAGCGAGCCTGTGGTGGTGATTCGTCCTTCAGGGAAAATCACCACTGGTCGGCCCTGTTCCACCAGACGTACCAGATGTTTAATCGCCATAGGTTGCGTCGGGTCGAGAGGAACAAAGTCGATAAATGATTTCAGCCAACGCATATACCACTGTTGGCTTATTGAGGTGTAAACGGCAAATACCGGACGTACGGGTAAAAACAATGCCAGCAGTATGCCATCAATAAAAGAGACGTGATTAGGCGTGATTAGAACGCGCTCGCCCTTCAGTGCCTGGGTGTCACCCGTAACGCGAACGCGATACAAAACACGGCACAAATTTCGAAAAAAGCTAAAAAGCATTCCAACTCCCTTTGCTCTGATTCAGTAAAAGCGAATGGAGGGAGATTACACGAGATAAAGAACGCGAGCGACAGTAAATTAGGTGCGAAAAAAAACCTGCGCATCCGCGCAGGTTGGTGCAAGAGACAGGGTACGAAGAGCGTACCGAATAATCTCACCAATCAATACCTCTGGGATCTTGATTGTGGTCTGCACGACGACTCTTCGCCAGCGAGAAAACGCAAAGGAATGAAGGGAAATGCAACGAGGTGTGTAAATTGTCGGTTACTGTTACAGATTGATGACCGGCAAAAAAAAACCTGCGCATCTGCGCAGGCTGGTGTAATTCATGTGCTCAACCCGAAGTTGACTTCACCTATCAATACCTCTGGGATCACCACTTTAGCAACCTGAAGCCAAACGCCACCAGCGGTCAATCGCAACAGCGTTTCGCAAAGTGTAACCAAAGGTTTGCAATCTCTTTTTTTGTCTTACTTATTTGCGTTTGGCTCACATTCCCAGGATGAAAACACGCCACCCCTTGAACCAACGGGCGTTTTCCGTAACACTGAAAGAATGTAAGCGTTTACCCACTAAGGTATTTTCATGGCGACCATAAAGGATGTAGCCCGACTGGCAGGCGTTTCAGTCGCCACCGTTTCCCGCGTCATTAATAATTCACCCAAAGCCAGCGAAGCTTCCCGGCTGGCTGTGCATAGTGCAATGGAGTCTCTTAGCTATCACCCGAACGCCAACGCCCGTGCGCTGGCGCAGCAGACCACTGAAACGGTCGGTCTGGTCGTTGGTGATGTTTCCGATCCGTTTTTCGGTGCAATGGTGAAAGCGGTCGAACAGGTGGCTTATCACACTGGTAATTTTTTATTGATTGGCAACGGTTACCACAACGAACAAAAAGAGCGTCAGGCCATTGAGCAACTGATCCGCCATCGCTGTGCTGCGCTGGTTGTCCATGCCAAAATGATCCCGGATGCCGATTTAGCCTCATTAATGAAACAAATGCCCGGTATGGTGCTGATCAACCGTATCCTGCCTGGCTTTGAAAACCGTTGTATTGCTCTGGACGATCGTTACGGTGCCTGGCTGGCTACGCGTCATTTAATTCAGCAAGGTCATACCCGCATTGGTTATCTGTGCTCTAACCACTCTATTTCTGACGCCGAAGATCGTCTGCAAGGGTATTACGATGCCCTTGCTGAAAGTGGTATTGCGGCCAATGACCGGCTGGTGACATTTGGCGAACCAGACGAAAGCGGCGGTGAACAGGCAATGACCGAGCTTTTGGGACGAGGCAGAAATTTCACTGCGGTAGCCTGTTATAACGATTCAATGGCGGCGGGCGCGATGGGCGTGCTCAATGATAATGGTATTGATGTACCGGGTGAGATTTCGTTAATTGGCTTTGATGATGTGCTGGTGTCACGCTATGTGCGTCCGCGCCTGACCACCGTGCGTTACCCAATCGTGACGATGGCGACGCAGGCTGCCGAACTGGCTTTGGCGCTGGCGGATAATCGCCCTCTCCCGGAAATCACTAATGTCTTTAGTCCGACGCTGGTACGTCGCCATTCAGTGTCAACTCCGTCGCTGGAGGCAAGTCATCATGCAACCAGCGACTAACCACAGTTAAAGCAATTCCAGCGCCAGTAATTCTTCGATGGTCTGGCGACGGCGAATCAACCGAGCCTGACCATTATCAAACAGAACTTCTGGTAACAGCGGACGACTGTTGTAGTTGGATGACATTGATGCGCCATATGCCCCCGTATCATGCAATACCAGATAATCACCCGCCTTCACTTCCGGCAAGGCGCGGGTTTCGACATTTCCCCCTTCCTGCTGGGTAAAGACATCGCCCGATTCACATAACGGTCCGGCGACGACGGTTTCCACCGTTGGTGCGTGTTCCAGAGAACGACCATCAGCTGCCAGGGCACTGATATGGTGGTAACTACCGTACATTGCCGGGCGCATCAGATCGTTGAACCCGGCATCAACCAGCACAAAGTGGCGGCTACCCATTTGTTTGACGCTCCGCACTTGAGTAATTAATACGCCAGCCTGCGCTACCAGAAAGCGACCCGGTTCAATTTCCAGTTTCACAGGATGGCCCAAATGGCGGGCGATTTGCTCACGCGCGGCATTCCACAGACCATAATAATGTTCGGTATCAACCGCCTCTTCACCCTGTTGATAAGGAATAGAAAGCCCACCGCCCGCAGAAATAGCCTGTAAATCCTGACCGAATTCGAGGACCTGACGCACCATAGCACCACACACTTGCTCCAGATGGGCATAATCAACGCCAGAACCAATGTGCATGTGAATGCCGACCAGCTGCAGATGATGACGTTGTATCACGTCCAGTGCGGCGGGCAGATCGGTATACCAGATACCGTGCTTGCTGTTTTCGCCACCAGTATTGGTTTTTTGGCTATGCCCGTGACCAAACCCCGGATTAACACGCAGCCATACCCGATGCCCTGGCGAAACCTGACCCAGTTGGTCGAGCATATCAACAGAACCCGCATTCACCGGAATTTGCAATTCACTGACGCGTTCAAGCGTCGCCTGATCGATAACATCTGCCGTAAAAACAATATCATCGGGGTGCGTTTGCGGATTGTAACCCGCCGCCAACGCACGCTCTATTTCGCCTAACGAGACGGAATCCACTTTCACGCCCTGCTCACGCATTAAGCGCAAAATATGAATATTGGAACAGGCTTTCTGTGCGAAGCGCACCACATCAAACTGTTTCAGCGCTGCAATCTGCCGACGAATAATTTGCGCATCGTAGACCCACACCGGGCAGCCAAATTCTGCGGGCAAACGCAGCAGATTTTCGGCGGTGAGATTGGTATCAGTGGTGGACAG
>ERZ780060.161-NODE-161-length-25836-cov-7.147473_pt1 | contig 25836 bp, 25 predicted proteins | sample MGYA00511176_ERZ780060 | MGnify/ENA primary metagenome ERZ780060 (study PRJEB29588, sample SAMEA2148374) | human gut metagenome | biome: human gut; feature: human-associated habitat; material: faeces | place: Denmark | collected 2008/2010 ... | reverse complement strand
CTACACGCTGATTTTTTCCCGCCCCAGCCCGCTGCGGGGCGTTTATGACAGCAATAATAATTTCGTAACCTGTAAGGACGCTTCGGTTTCGCTGAAAGACAAGCTGAATCTGGACACACAGAGTGGCGGAAAAACCTGGCATTATTATGCCCAGCAGCTATTTGGCGGACGCCCTGATCCTAACCTGCTGTTCAGTACGCTGATTGGCGACAGTTACAGTTACTTCTATGGCTCAAGTAAATCAGCCAGCCAGATCATCCGCCAGAATGTCACCATCAATGCGCTGAAGGAGGGGATCACCAGTTATGCCGCACGTAATGGTGATTCGGCCAGCCTGGTGAATCTGGCCACCACATCATCGATGGAGAAGCAACGTCTGGCACATGTCTCCATCGGTCATGTGGCGATGCGGACACTGCCCATGACGCAGACCATCCTGACGGGGATCGCCATCGGTATTTTCCCGCTCCTGGTACTGGCGGCTGTCTTCAACAAACTGACGCTGTCCGTCCTGAAAGGCTATGTGTTTGCCCTGATGTGGTTGCAGTCATGGCCAATGTTGTACGCCATTCTGAACAGCGCCATGACATTTTATGCAAAGCAGAATGGTGCACCGGTGGTGCTCTCGGAAATTTCACAGATACAGCTGAAATACTCCGATCTGGCTTCCACTGCCGGGTATCTTTCCATGATGATCCCGCCATTATCCTGGATGATGGTCAGGGGGCTCGGGGCAGGATTTTCCAGTGTGTACAGCCATTTCGCTTCCTCTGCTATCAGCCCGACCGCCAGTGCAGCAGGCAGTGTGGTTGACGGTAATTACTCCTACGGCAACATGCAGACGGAGAACGTTAACGGCTTCAGCTGGAGCACCAACAGCACCACGTCGTTTGGTCAGATGATGTACCAGACCGGCAGTGGCGCAACCGCCACACAGACCCGTGACGGTAATATGGTGATGGATGCGAGTGGGGCGATGTCCCGTTTACCGGTCGGTATCAATGCAACGCGTCAGATTGCGGCGGCACAACAGGAAATGGCCCGGGAGGCGTCGAACAGGGCAGAAAGCGCCCTGCATGGTTTCAGCAGCAGTATTGCCAGTGCCTGGAACACACTCAGTCAGTTTGGTTCTAACCGGGGGAGCAGTGACTCTGTCACTGGTGGTGCTGACAGCACGATGAGTGCTCAGGACTCCATGATGGCCAGCCGTATGCGCAGTGCAGTGGAAAGCTATGCGAAGGCGCATAATATCAGTAATGAGCAGGCGACGAGAGAACTGGCCTCGAGAAGTACGAGAGGTTCTGCCGGGATGTATGGGGATGTTCATGCTGGATGGCAGTTTGAGCCGAAGTTTATGGGGGTTGGCGGAGGTGTAGGAGGTAGACTTGGCGGAAGAGCCAGCATTGACTGGAGTGATGATGATGCTCATGAAGCCAGCAGTGGTTCACGGGCCAGCCATGATGCCCGCCATGATATTGACGCCAAAGCCAGTAAGGACTTTAAAGAAGCCAGCGATTACTTTACCAGTCGCAAAGTCAGTGAATCCGGCAGCCATACTGACAATAATGCTGATTCCCGTGTAGATCAGCTGTCTGCAGCCCTGAACTCTGCGAAGCAGAGTTACGACCAGTACACGACGAATATGACCCGCAGCCATGAATATGCTGAAATGGCATCCCGTACTGAAAGTATGAGTGGGCAGATGAGTGAAGACCTGTCGCAACAGTTTGCACAGTATGTGATGAAACACGCGCCGCAGGATACAGAAGCTATTCTGACAAACACCAGTTCACCGGAGATTGCAGAACGCCGTCGGGCAATGGCGTGGTCTTTTGTTCAGGAACAGGTGCAGCCTGGTGTTGATAATGCCTGGCGTGAATCCCGTGGGGATATTGGTAAAGGAATGGAGAGCGTACCTTCGGGGGGAGGCAGCCAGGATATTATTGCTGACCATCAGGGGCATCAGGCCATTATTGAGCAAAGAACGCAGGACAGTAATATCCGTAATGATGTAAAACATCAGGTTGATAATATGGTCACAGAATATCGGGGTAATATCGGAGATACTCAGAACAGTATTCGCGGAGATGAAAATATTGTAAAAGGGCAGTATTCTGAACTGCAAAATCACCATAAAACAGAGAAATTATCTCAGAATAATAAATATAATGAAGAAAAAGCTGCCCAGGAACGAATGCCCGGGGCAGATACTCCGGATGAGTTGCTGAAGAAGGCCAAAGAGTATCAGGATAGAAATAGTTAGGGTTATATTTCCTCTAAGAGTACAGCGTCACCTATAGCGATCAGATAACTCGTAACAAAAGCGGCGCCGTTTCTTTGGTATGAGCCAGAGGTGTAGTGGAAATTTACAATTGCGTTGGCCCCCATCTTGGAAGCTTCAGATAACAATATGGAAAGAAGTTCATCATCTTCATTATGATATTTTGCAGAGATTTCGGATGTGGTAGCCTTAACAAGGCCAAAATTTTTAATAATTCTCATTTGAGATGGTGTGGAAGTGAAAACATTGCTATGAGCACTTAGAGTGATATTGGTTTTATGGTTAAATAATCCCATGAACATCTCCTGTACAATTGATCGTGGAAAACGAAGGTTTATGTTTTATTATACAGTATTAATGCGAACCTGTAAGAACATAACGAGGATATTGTGATAGAAATGAGAAAATTGGTGATGGGTACACAAGTCAATGCCAGTAGCCTCTATATGGCGGTAATGAACACGGCAATCGAGAAATGAAAGTTTGAGATAAGTGGGATTCTTTTATGGATATCAAGAAGAATGTAATAATTATTTTTGCTACAACTTTATTGGGTGGATGTGGCAGTATTGGAAATATAAAAGATGTGGAACCATCTAAGTACGTACATGTTACTGACTACTTAAATGATATATTTGAAAAATCAAATTGTATTGGTACAGTTTTCTCCCCGCAGGGACGGATATCAACTGATGCTGATGGATTGAAGTATCAGTTGAATGGGGAAAATATCAGGTGTTACTCTGACTCTATTGAGAATGCTGTAGAGAAATATTGTGTTTATAAGGGGGGAGAAATAGTACAGGGAGGGCGTTGGTGTAAGGTAAACGGTGAACCATTATTTTATATTAATTATGGCTATGATGGGAAACATTATGGCGTTACTAAAGAGAATTTTATGGTTGTAGAACAAGGGAGTTCTCAGGGAAGGCAGCAATGGTTAAGTGCTGCTGAACGACTTGGTTTTTTGAGTAGGCGTGTCCTGTTGCAACAAAAGTTAGAAAATGAAATTAATGTAAAAAAAGAAGCCGCAGAATTACAATTGAAAATAAAAGAAAAAAACACCCCCGTGAAAGCAGATGTTGGGGATTTGATTTGTAAAGAAGATTATGAAGCTAAGCCATATCAATATCCTGGGACAGCTTACTATAAAGCATATGTTGAAAAAAAAGAAAAAAATAAGCTTCAACTTAGGTTAGTCTGGCATGGCGGAAATGGCTTCGTTATTAATGATATAACGTCTTCAAATAACATTATATGGTCATCGCCAAATGGCTGGAGGCATTGTAATTAAATAATAAGCTGACGCCTCGCGTTGCTCGTTGTCCAACCCCGGGACGTAACAAAATAAATTCTGTTACGTCCCGGGGTTTCCGAAATAAATATGAAAACACTGAGCGGTTGTGCAAATTCTTTGTACGACCGTGAAGTGTTGCCGGCGAAGCCGGAATTTAACGGTTATTAATCTTTTCATCATTAATAATCAGTCCGACTGACTTTCTTTCTTCGGAATATCATCATGAGTTTTAACGCAAAGGATATGACCCAGGGCGGTCAGATTGCGTCCATGCGTATCCGCATGTTCAGCCAGATCGCCAATATCATGCTTTACTGCCTGTTTATTTTTTTCTGGATACTCGTTGGTCTGGTTTTATGGGTAAAAATAAGCTGGCAGACGTTTGTGAACGGCTGTATTTACTGGTGGTGTACCACGCTGGAAGGCATGCGGGATTTAATCAAGTCCCAGCCGGTCTATGAGATCCAGTATTACGGCAAAACCTTCCGGATGAACGCTGCTCAGGTACTGCATGATAAATATATGATCTGGTGCGGAGAGCAGCTATGGTCCGCATTCGTTCTGGCCACTGTTGTGGCACTGGTTATTTGCCTGATTACCTTCTTTGTTGTCTCCTGGATTCTGGGGCGTCAGGGTAAACAACAGAGCGAAAATGAAGTCACAGGTGGTCGTCAGCTGACAGACAATCCGAAAGACGTTGCCCGGATGCTGAAAAAAGACGGCAAGGACTCCGATATCCGGATTGGCGACCTACCGATTATCCGGGATTCTGAAATCCAGAACTTCTGTTTACACGGCACGGTCGGGGCCGGTAAGTCGGAAGTTATCCGTCGTCTGGCCAACTACGCCCGTCAGCGTGGTGATATGGTGGTGATTTATGACCGTTCAGGGGAATTTGTTAAAAGTTACTATGATCCCTCCATCGATAAAATCCTGAATCCGCTGGATGCCCGCTGTGCCGCCTGGGATTTGTGGAAGGAGTGCCTGACACAGCCGGATTTTGATAATATCGCGAACACGCTGATCCCGATGGGCACAAAAGAGGACCCGTTCTGGCAGGGTTCAGGACGTACCATTTTTGCGGAAGCGGCGTACCTGATGCGTAATGACCCCAACCGCAGCTACAGCAAACTGGTGGACACACTGCTTTCCATCAAAATCGAAAAACTGCGTACCTTCCTGCGTAATTCACCGGCGGCCAACCTGGTGGAAGAGAAAATTGAGAAAACGGCGATTTCCATCCGTGCTGTGCTGACCAACTACGTGAAAGCCATCCGTTACCTGCAGGGGATTGAGCATAATGGTGAGTCTTTTACCATCCGTGACTGGATGCGGGGTGTCCGGGAAGATCAGAAAAACGGCTGGCTGTTTATCTCGTCGAATGCCGACACCCATGCCTCCCTGAAGCCGGTGATCTCCATGTGGCTGTCCATTGCCATTCGTGGTCTGCTGGCAATGGGAGAAAACCGTAACCGTCGTGTGTGGTTTTTCTGTGATGAGTTACCCACGTTACACAAACTGCCGGACCTAGTGGAGATCCTGCCGGAAGCCCGTAAGTTCGGTGGCTGTTATGTGTTTGGTATCCAGTCCTATACCCAGCTGGAAGATATTTACGGTGAGAAAGCGGCTGCCTCGCTGTTTGACGTCATGAACACCCGTGCCTTTTTCCGTTCTCCCAGCCATAAGATTGCAGAGTTCGCTGCCGGTGAAATTGGTGAGAAAGAGCACCTGAAAGCCAGCGAGCAGTATTCCTACGGTGCTGATCCGGTACGTGACGGGGTATCGACCGGTAAGGATATGGAGCGCCAGACGCTGGTCAGTTATTCCGACATTCAGTCTCTGCCGGATCTGACCTGTTATGTCACCCTGCCCGGACCGTATCCGGCAGTAAAACTCTCTCTGAAATATCAGACACGACCGAAGGTCGCTCCGGAGTTTATTCCGCGTGACATCAACCCGGAAATGGAGAACCGTCTGAGTGCCGTACTTGCCGCAAGGGAAGCAGAAGGTCGTCAGATGGCCAGCCTCTTCGAACCGGATGTCCCGGAGGTTGTTTCCGGAGAAGACGTGACTCAGGCTGAACAGCCGCAACAGCCGGTGTCTCCTGCCATCAACGATAAGAAGTCAGATTCAGGTGTGAATGTTCCGGCAGGGGGGATCGAGCAGGAACTGAAAATGAAACCGGAAGAAGAGATGGAACAGCAACTGCCACCCGGGATCAGTGAATCCGGTGAAGTGGTGGATATGGCCGCTTATGAGGCATGGCAACAGGAAAATCATCCGGACATCCAGCAGCAGATGCAGCGTCGTGAAGAGGTGAACATTAATGTGCACCGGGAGCGCGGGGAGGATGTTGAGCCGGGAGATGATTTCTGATGAACAGGTCAACTCCAGTCTTCAATTCTCAGGCCGCCCACACGTTCAAATTCCCGGGTGTTATTAGTCACAATAATCAGTCCCCGACTGCGGGCATGACCTGCGATCATTTGATCAAATGGCCCGACAGGGCGTCCCTGACGGGCAAGTTCTGCTCTTATCTGGCCGGTGTGTGTGGCAGCAGCAGCGTCGTAATCCAGAACGTCAATGCGGGAAACAAATCCCTCGATCACAGCGAGATTACGTTCAGGCATCTGGCTTTTTTCTGCACCATATATCAGCTCCATCAGAGTGACCGAACTGATGCACATTCTCCCCTGGTTCAGGTTAAAACGTTCCCTGACACTGGCGGGTTTGTTCTTTATCGTAAAAATGCAGATGTTGGTATCGAGCATAAACTTCAGCATCAGAATGACTCCCTTTCCTGCATACCAGGCTGTTCCCTGTTATCCATAAAATCAGCGCTGACACTGTTTCCGTCGAACCATTCGTCCCATGTCTCTCCGGCAGGCGTAATGATTCGGGTTCGTCCGACAGCAATCACTTCAACGCGTTTTACGTTTTCCGGCAATGCAACCGCTTTTGGCAGTCTGACCGCCTGGCTGCGGTTGCTGAGAAATACGGTGGTTTCCATTATTTGCCTCCTTATGTGGATATGTCTTGTGTATATCCATTGTGGGATTGATGCCGGGATATGTCAAAGGGATATACGTTTATGATGAGTATTGCGCAGGTCAGATCGGCCGGAAGTGCCGGGAACTATTATACCGACAAGGATAATTACTATGTGCTGGGCAGCATGGGAGAACGCTGGGCCGGCCAGGGGGCTGAACAACTGGGGCTGCAGGGCAGTGTCGATAAGGATGTCTTTACCCGCCTTCTGGAGGGCAGGTTGCCAGACGGGGCGGATTTAAGCCGCATGCAGGATGGCCGTAACAGGCATCGTCCCGGCTACGACCTGACCTTTTCCGCTCCCAAAAGTGTCTCCATGATGGCCATGCTCGGGGGGGACAAACGTCTTATTGAAGCACATAACCAGGCCGTGGATTTTGCTGTCCGTCAGGTGGAGGCGCTGGCCTCCACACGGGTGATGACGGACGGACAGTCAGAAACGGTGCTGACCGGTAATCTGGTGATGGCACTGTTTAACCACGACACCAGTCGCGATCAGGAACCACAGTTACACACGCATGCGGTGGTGGCTAATGTCACGCAGCATAACGGCGAATGGAAGACACTGAGCAGTGACAAAGTGGGGAAAACGGGGTTCATTGAGAATGTGTACGCTAATCAGATTGCCTTTGGCAGGCTCTACCGGGAAAAACTGAAAGAGCAGGTTGAGGCGCTGGGCTATGAAACTGAAGTGGTCGGTAAGCACGGTATGTGGGAAATGCCGGGCGTACCGGTGGAGGCCTTTTCCGGACGCTCGCAGACTATCCGGGAGGCCGTCGGGGAGGACGCCTCGTTGAAATCCCGGGATGTGGCGGCACTGGATACGCGAAAATCCAAACAGCACGTCGATCCTGAAGTCAGAATGGCTGAATGGATGCAGACGCTGAAGGAAACCGGGTTCGACATCCGGGCATATCGTAACGCGGCGGATCAGCGTGCGGAGACCCGCACGCAGGCGCCCGGGGCTGTTTCACCGGAGGGGCCGGATGTGCAGCAGGCGGTGACACAGGCGATTGCCGGATTAAGTGAACGAAAAGTGCAGTTTACGTACACGGACGTGCTGGCCAGAACGGTCGGTATACTGCCGCCGGAAAATGGTGTGATTGAACGGGCACGCGCCGGTATCGATGAGGCCATCAGTCGTGAGCAGCTTATCCCCCTCGACCGTGAGAAGGGGCTGTTCACATCAGGAATTCATGTGCTCGATGAGCTGTCCGTCCGGGCACTCAGTCGTGACATCATGAAACAGAACCGGGTGACCGTACATCCGGAGAAAAGTGTCCCCCGGACGGCTGGTTACAGCGATGCGGTCAGTGTTCTGGCACAGGACCGTCCGTCGCTGGCCATTGTGTCCGGGCAGGGCGGTGCAGCCGGGCAGCGTGAGCGGGTGGCTGAACTGGTCATGATGGCCCGGGAGCAGGGGCGGGAAGTGGAGATTATCGCTGCTGACCGTCGCTCGCAGATGAACCTGAAGCAGGATGAACGGCTGTCCGGTGAGCTGATAACCGGGCGGCGTCAGCTGCTGGAGGGCATGGCCTTCACACCGGGCAGTACCGTTATCGTTGACCAGGGTGAAAAACTCTCCCTGAAAGAGACGTTAACCCTGCTGGACGGTGCCGCACGTCATAACGTACAGGTCCTGATAACCGACAGCGGGCAGCGAACCGGTACAGGCAGTGCACTGATGGCCATGAAAGATGCCGGGGTGAACACATATCGCTGGCAGGGGGGAGAGCAGCGACCGGCAACCATCATCAGTGAGCCGGACCGTAATGTCCGCTATGCCCGGCTGGCCGGAGATTTTGTGGCCAGCGTGAAAGCCGGAGAAGAGAGCGTGGCACAGGTCAGCGGGATACGGGAACAGGCCATACTGACACAGGCCATTCGCAGTGAGCTGAAAACACAGGGTGTGCTCGGACACCCGGAGGTGACCATGACTGCCCTGTCACCGGTCTGGCTGGACAGCCGGAGCCGTTATCTGCGGGATATGTACCGCCCGGGGATGGTGATGGAGCAGTGGAACCCGGAGACACGCAGTCATGACCGCTATGTGATAGACCGGGTGACGGCGCAGAGTCACAGCCTGACCCTGCGGGATGCGCAGGGCGAAACGCAGGTGGTGCGTATTTCCTCCCTGGACAGCAGCTGGTCGCTGTTCCGGCCGGAAAAAATGCCGGTGGCAGACGGCGAGCGTCTGAGGGTGACAGGGAAAATTCCCGGACTTCGCGTCTCCGGTGGTGACCGTCTGCAGGTGACATCCGTCAGTGAGGATGCGATGACGGTTGTTGTGCCGGGACGTGCTGAACAGGGCACCCTGCCCGTGTGTGATTCACCATTCACGGCACTGAAGCTGGAGAACGGCTGGGTGGAAACGCCCGGGCATTCCGTCAGCGACAGTGCGAAGGTTTTTGCCTCCGTCACACAGATGGCAATGGACAACGCCACACTGAACGGTCTGGCCCGCAGCGGTCGTGATGTCCGGCTGTATTCCTCACTGGATGAAACCCGTACTGCGGAAAAACTTGCCCGCCATCCCTCCTTTACGGTGGTTTCTGAGCAGATAAAGGCGCGTGCCGGTGAGACATTGCTGGAAACCGCTATCAGTCTGCAGAAAGCAGGGCTTCACACGCCGGCACAGCAGGCCATTCATCTGGCCCTTCCTGTGCTGGAAAGTAAAAACCTGGCCTTCAGCATGGTGGACCTGCTGACAGAGGCGAAGTCGTTTGCTGCAGAAGGAACCAGTTTTACTGACCTGGGAGGGGAAATCAATGCGCAGATAAAACGCGGTGATTTACTGTATGTGGATGTGGCAAAAGGCTATGGCACAGGCCTGCTGGTTTCCCGTGCGTCGTATGAGGCTGAAAAAAGCATTCTTCGCCATATTCTCGAAGGTAAGGAGGCGGTCACGCCGCTGATGGAGAGAGTACCTGGCGAACTCATGGAGAAACTGACATCAGGACAGCGCGCCGCCACCCGCATGATACTGGAAACGTCCGACCGTTTCACGGTGGTGCAGGGCTATGCCGGTGTGGGGAAGACCACACAGTTCCGGGCGGTGATGTCAGCCGTGAACATGCTGCCGGAGAGTGGGCGTCCCCGTGTCGTGGGGCTGGGTCCCACGCACCGCGCGGTCGGGGAGATGCGCAGCGCCGGCGTGGATGCACAGACACTGGCGTCATTTCTGCATGACACGCAGCTGCAGCAGCGCAGCGGAGAAACACCGGATTTCAGCAACACGCTGTTCCTGCTCGATGAGAGCTCAATGGTGGGCAATACCTACATGGCACGGGCATACGCCCTGATTGCGGCCGGTGGTGGTCGTGCCGTGGCCAGCGGTGACACGGACCAGCTGCAGGCCATCGCGCCCGGTCAGCCTTTCCGTCTCCAGCAGACGCGCAGTGCTGCCGATGTGGCTATCATGAAAGAGATTGTGCGTCAGACGCCGGAACTGCGGGAGGCAGTATACAGCCTGATTAACCGGGATGTGGAAAGGGCATTGTCCGGGCTTGAGAGTGTGAAACCGTCTCAGGTGCCACGTCAGGAGGGCGCATGGGCACCGGAGCACTCTGTGACGGAGTTCAGTCACAGCCAGGAAGCGAAACTGGCAGAAGCGCAGCAGAAGGCGATGCTGAAAGGCGAGGCTTTCCCGGATGTCCCCATGACACTGTATGAAGCCATTGTCCGCGACTATACCGGCAGAACACCGGAAGCACGGGAGCAGACGCTGATTGTCACGCACCTGAATGAGGACCGGCGCGTACTGAACAGCATGATTCATGATGCACGGGAAAAGGCCGGTGAGCTGGGGAAAGAGCAGGTCATGGTGCCTGTCCTGAACACAGCGAATATACGCGACGGAGAGCTGCGTCGTCTCTCCACCTGGGAGACACATCGGGACGCACTTGTCCTGGTGGATAATGTGTATCACCGGATTGCCGGTATCAGTAAGGATGACGGGCTGATAACCCTGCAGGATGCGGAAGGTAACACGCGGCTGATTTCGCCCCGGGAGGCGGTGGCTGAAGGCGTCACACTGTACACCCCGGACACCATCCGGGTAGGGACCGGTGACCGGATGCGCTTCACGAAGAGTGACCGGGAGCGTGGTTATGTGGCCAACAGCGTCTGGACGGTGACAGCGGTTTCCGGTGACAGTGTCACGCTGTCGGGCGGACAGCAGACCCGGGTGATTCGCCCCGCCCAGGAGCGGGCAGAGCAACATATTGACCTGGCCTATGCCATCACCGCTCACGGTGCGCAGGGGGCAAGTGAAACCTTTGCCATCGCGCTTGAAGGTACGGAAGGCAGCCGGAAACTGATGGCAGGCTTTGAGTCAGCCTACGTGGCCCTGTCGCGTATGAAGCAGCATGTGCAGGTGTACACCGATAACCGTCAGGGCTGGACGGATGCCATTAACAATGGCGTACAGAAAGGAACAGCCCACGATGTGTTTGAACCGAAACCGGACCGGGAGGTCATGAATGCAGAGCGGCTGTTCAGTACGGCGCGGGAGCTGCGGGACGTGGCGGCAGGGCGTGCCATTCTTCGTCAGGCGGGGCTTGCCGGGGGAGACAGTCCTGCACGGTTTATTGCTCCGGGACGTAAATATCCACAGCCGTATGTGGCACTGCCGGCGTTTGACCGTAACGGCAAGTCTGCCGGTATCTGGCTGAACCCGCTGACCACGGATGACGGAAACGGGCTGCGGGGATTCAGTGGTGAAGGCCGTGTGAAAGGCAGCGGGGATGCGCAGTTCGTGGCCCTGCAGGGCAGCCGTAACGGCGAGAGCCTGCTGGCTGATAATATGCAGGATGGTGTCCGGATTGCCCGTGATAACCCCGACAGCGGTGTGGTGGTGAGAATCGCCGGTGAAGGTCGTCCGTGGAATCCCAGTGCCATCACCGGTGGCCGCGTGTGGGGGGATATCCCGGACAACAACGTCCAGCCGGGAGCCGGAAATGGCGAGCCGGTCACGGCAGAGGTACTGGCACAGCGGCAGGCTGAAGAGGCCATCCGCCGTGAAACGGAACGCCGCGCAGATGAAATTGTCCGTAAAATGGCAGAGAACAAACCTGACCTGCCGGACAGCAAAACAGAGCAGGCTGGCAGGGAGATTGCCGGGCAGGAGCGTGACCGGTCTGCCATATCTGAACGGGAAGCCGCGCTGCCGGAGAGTGTGCTGCGTGAATCACAACGGGAGCGGGAAGCGGTCCGGGAGGTTGCCCGGGAAAATCTGCTGCAGGAACGACTTCAGCAGATGGAGCGGGATATGGTTCGTGACCTGCAGAAAGAGAAAACCCTGGGCGGAGACTGATACAGGAAGACAAACACTGATGACAACGGATAACACGAACACGACACGTAACGATTCACTGGCTGCCCGGACCGATACCTGGTTGCAGTCGTTGCTGGTCTGGTCACCCGGACAGCGGGATATCATCAAAACGGTGGCACTGGTGCTGATGGTACTGGACCACGCAAACCGCATTCTGCATCTGGACCAGACGTGGATGTTTCTGGCCGGGCGTGGAGCCTTTCCGTTGTTTGCCCTGGTGTGGGGGCTGAATCTGTCCCGCCATGCGCATATCAGGCAGTCGGCCATTAACCGGCTGTGGGGATGGGGAATTATTGCCCAGTTCGCGTATTATCTGGCAGGCTTTCCGTGGTATGAGGGGAATATCCTGTTTGCCTTTGCAGTGGCGGCACAGGTGCTGACGTGGTGTGAAACGCGCAGTGGGTGGCGTACTGCAGCGGCCATTCTCATGATGGCACTGTGGGGGCCTTTGTCTGGCACCAGTTACGGCATTGCCGGGCTGCTGATGCTGGCTGTCAGCCACCGGCTGTACCGGGCGGAAGACAGAACGGAACGTCTGGCGCTGGTTGCATGCCTGCTGGCCGTGATTCCGGCACTTAACCTTGCCTCCAGTGATGCAGCGGCGGTGGCCGGCCTTGTGATGACGGTGCTGACCGTTGGTCTGGTGTCCTGTGCAGGGAAATCATTACCCCGTTTCTGGCCCGGAGATTTTTTCCCGACTTTCTATGCCTGCCATCTGGCTGTGCTGGGCGTTCTGGCACTGTGACGGGTGTGGTATCTTTGGCCGCAAGAGGATGATTCGTCAGAGGCAGAATACAGCATGACAGAGCAGAAGCGACCGGTACTGACACTGAAGCGGAAAACAGAGGGAACAACACCTGTCCGCAGCCGGAAAACCATCATCAATGTCACCACGCCACCAAAATGGAAGGTGAAAAAGCAGAAGCTGGCGGAGAAAGCAGCCCGGGAAGCAGAGCAGGCGGCAAAAAAAGCGCAGGCCAGACAGGCGCTGTCCATTTATCTGAACCTGCTCTCACTGGATGAGGCCGTGAATACCCTGAAGCCCTGGTGGCCGGGATTATTTGACGGTGACATGCCCCGGCTTCTGGCCTGCGGTATCCGGGACGTGTTACTGGAAGACGTGGCGCAGCGGAATATCCCGCTCTCGCATAAAAAACTGCGCAGGGCGCTGAAGGCCATCACCCGTTCAGAAAGCTATCTGTGTGCCATGAAAGCCGGTGCCTGCCGGTATGACACGGAAGGGTATGTGACGGAGCATATTTCTCAGGAGGAGGAAGCGTATGCGGCAGCGCGTCTGGATAAAATCCGCCGCCAGAACCGGATAAAGGCAGAACTTCAGGCCGTGCTTGATGAGAAATAAAAAGGCCTCCCCGAAAGAGTGAGGAGGCTGAAACAATAAGGCTTAAAAGGAAATAACTTCCGTACCCGAAAGGAAGCCAGTCCACTGAATTATTTACCACAATAATACTGACGACTAAAAGGGAGGAGCAGAAAAATGAATGGATTCAGAAACAGTTCACGGAACGGTCAGGTCTGGCGTTACCAGCGTGCCGGCGGGCGGGCCGTTATTCTGGAGGTCAGTGGACGCTGGATGGAAGCGGCAGAAGCATGGCGACGGGCTGCCTGCATAGCTCCCCGGACAGACTGGCAGCAGTTTGCCCGGAAAAGGGCTGAACACTGCCACCGGCGCTGCCGGGGAAGGGTGTAACGAAAAAAGCAGCCTTCATTACTCCAGGAGTCAGAAGGCTGAAAGGAGTTTATGAGATTTGCTTTTTTTAATATCCGGTCGGGCAGTATGACCGGCCAGTTCTGAGTAGCACAGAGTTTTTTCCGTATTAAGTCGCGATTTTATATTTTGTGATTAATTTCACAAAATAAGGTCTTATTCAATGTGTGCTGCGATATTCAGGGGGCTGAAATACAGGTGCCATTTATCTGATATGGAGAATAACATGAGGAAATATATTCCACTGGTATTATTTATCTTTTCATGGCCGGTATTGTCTGCAGATGTTCACGGGCAGATTTATGCACCAGACAGAATGAATGTTAATTAGTTTATGAATACAACAGGGGCTGATCAGCAATCACCGGAACATCGTAGCTGACGCGTTCGCAATGCTCAGTTGTCCCCCCCCGGAAACGGGAAAAAGTAAGTTTTCCCCCGCTCCCGGCGTTTTTGTAACAAAAACAGGCAAATGGGGGTAATAGTCAGCAACAGGGAATGTGGTATTATCGCGGCGGGTGTTTGAGCCTTTCTGGTTCAGGCAAGACGCAGGTACCAGAAATGCGAAGACCCCACTCGTTAATCCATTAACTCGTGAGGTCTGCATGAAGTACCTTAACACTACTGATTGTAGCCTCTTCTTTGCTGAGAGGTCAAAGTTTATGACGAAATATGCCCTTATCGGGTTGCTCGCCGTGTGCGCCACGGTGTTGTGTTTTTCACTGATATTCAGGGAACGGTTATGTGAGCTGAATATTCACAGAGGAAATACAGTGGTGCAGGTAACTCTGGCCTACGAAGCGCGGAAGTAAGCTGCCGGGCGGGGACGGAAGTCCCCGCTTTCCGGAAGTGTGAGGTATTTCAGGGGCAGACACCCTATATACCAGAAACAGCCGGTCCCGCCCGGGGCCGGCACCCTGGCTAAGGCATTTCCAGCTTTTCAGTCATTTCATTATCAAAATCACATTAAACGGTCGTAATCAGACATGATTTGTGCGCCAACACAGATCATCGTCACAACTTTCAAGTCGCTGATTTCAAAAAACTGTAGTATTCTCTGCGAAACGATCCCTGTTTGAGAATTGAGGAGGCGAGATGTCGCAGACAGAAAATGCAGTGACTTCCTCATCAGGCACCAAGCGTACATACCGGAAAGGTAACCCTGTTCCGGCCAGAGAGAGGCAAAGAGCTTCTCTGGCTCGCAGAAGCAACACTCATAAGGCTTTTCATGCGGTTATTCAGGCCCGGTTAAAAGACAGGCTGAGTGAACTGGCGGATGAGGAAGGTATTACTCAGGCGCAGATGCTTGAAAAACTGATTGAATCAGAGCTGAAACGCAGAGCGACTTCGTAAATATTCACATTCTTGTTTATCTCAGGAGTGAGTGGTAGATTGCTGATCGTTTAAGGAATTTTGTGGCTGGCCACGCCGTAAGGTGGCAGGGAACTGGTTCTGATGTGGATTTACAGGAGCCAGAAAAGCGAAAACCCCGATAATCTTCTTCAAGTTTGGCGACTAGAAAGATTACCGGGGCCCCATAAAACCGCATAGCCAACAATTCAGCTATGCGGGGAGTATAGTTATATGCCCGGAAAAGTTCAAGACTTCTTTCTGTGCTCACTCCTTCTGTGCATTGTAAGTGCAGGATGGTGTGGCTAATCATGAAACACATTCAGTAATAGCGGGTGGGATTGAATCAGATCTTCATATTGATTCCAGCAAGTATCCTCACCCGTTTTGCAGCCTTCTCCAGAAAAGGGCTCATTTTGACTCCTTCAAGCATCTGATCTTCATCAGAGGTTTGCTTGCAATAGCGCATGGCAAACGTAAAAATAAAATCAGCGCGTCGATGGTTAGTTTTTATGTTTCCCTCGTACAAGTAATGTGCGCACACTACATCCCTGATACGAACAAAGTTAACTTATCTGTTAAAGAGCTTTCAGTTTGTAGTGGAGGTTCATACACTCGTGTTTGGAGAGCCCTCAAAACTCTTGATAATGATCTTCATCTCATCGCTTTTGATGGAGGAACCATCTGGTTCAGACCAGATATGTTCGAAAATTTACGTGTCGGCCCAGACGAGCTAGTTGCCGCCCGTAGGAGGGGGAATAGTGTTGGAGGGGGACATGGCTGATCTCCTTCAAAAATACTATTCACAGGTTAAAAATCCAAATCCGGTGTTCACACCCCGTGAAGGTGCCGGAACGCTGAAGTTCTGCGAAAAACTGATGGAAAAGGCGGTGGGCTTCACCTCCCGTTTTGATTTCGCCATTCATGTGGCACATGCCCGTTCGAAGGGACTGCGTCGGCGCATGCCACCGGTACTGCGTCGCCGGGCTATTGATGCGCTGCTGCAGGGGCTGTGTTTTCACTATGACCCGCTGGCCAACCGCGTCCAGTGCTCCATCACTACGCTGGCCATTGAGTGCGGACTGGCGACGGAGTCTGCTGCCGGAAAACTCTCCATCACCCGGGCCACCCGAGCCTTGACGTTCCTTGCAGAGCTGGGATTGATTACCTACCAGACGGAATATGATCCGCTTATCGGGTGCTACATTCCGACCGATATCACGTTCACACCGGCGCTATTTGCCGCCCTTGATGTGTCTGAGGATGCAGTGGTTGCTGCGCGCCGCAGTCGTGTTGAATGGGAAAACAGACAGCGCAAAAAGCAGGGACTGGATACCCTGGGTATGGATGAACTGATAGCGAAAGCCTGGCGTTTTGTGCGTGAGCGTTTCCGCAGTTACCAGACAGAGCTTAAGTCCCGTGGAATAAAGCGTGCCCGTGCGCGTCGTGATGCGAACAGGGAACGTCAGGATATCGTCACCCTGGTGAAACGGCAGCTGACGCGTGAAATCTCGGAAGGGCGCTTCACTGCCAATCGTGAGGCGGTAAAACGCGAAGTGGAGCGTCGTGTGAAAGAACGCATGATTCTGTCACGTAACCGTAATTACAGCCGGCTGGCCACAGCTTCCCCCTGAAAGTGACCTCCTCAGAATAATCCGGCCTGCGCCGGAGGCATCCGCACGTCTGAAGCCCGCCAGTGCACAAAAAAACAGCGCCACATACAAAAAACAACCTCATCATCCACCTTCAGGTGCATCCGGTCCCCCCTGTTTTCGATACAAAATACGCCTCACTGACGGGGAATTTTGCTTATCCACATTAAACTGCAAGGGACTTCCCGATAAGGTTACAACCGTTCATCTCATAAAGCGCCAGCCGTCAGCGTTACAGGGTGCAATGTATCTTTTAAACACCTGTTTATATCTCCTTTAAACTACTTAATTACATTCATTTAAAAAGAAAACCTATTCACTGCCTGTCCTGTGGACAGACAGATATGCACCTCCCACCGCAAGCGGCGGGCCCCGACCGGAGCCACTTTAGTTACAACACACGAAAACAGCCTCCAGAAAACCCCCGGTCCTGCGCAGAACTGAAGCCACAAAGCCCCTCCTCATAACTGAAAAGCGGCCCCGCCCCGGCCCGAAGGGCCGGAACAGAGTCGCTTTTAATTATGAATGTTGTAACTAAGTATCATCATCGCTGTCAGTCTTCTGGCTGGAAGTACTCAGTACACGCTCGTAAGCGGCCCTGACGGCCCGCTAACGCGGAGATACGCCCCGACTTCGGGTAAACCCTCGTCGGGACCACTCCGACCGCGCACAGAAGCTCTCTCATGGCTGAAAGCGGGTATGGTCTGGCAGGGCTGGGGATGGGTAAGGTGAAATCTATCAATCCGTACCGGCTTACGCCGGGCTTCGGCGGTTTTACTCCGGTATCATATGAAACAACGGAGTGCCGCCTTCCATGCCGCTGAAGCGGCATATCCTGGTGACGATATCTGAATCGTTATATACTGTGTATATACGTAGTAATGACGAGGTGATAAATGGCACAGGTTAATATGAGTTTAAGAATCGACGCTGAACTGAAGGATGCTTTTATGGCCGCTGCAAAAAGTATGGACCGTAATGGCTCTCAGTTAATCCGGGATTTTATGCGTCAGACCGTTGAACGGCAGCATAATACCTGGTTCCGTGACCAGGTTGAGGCAGGACGTCAGCAACTCGAGCACGGCGATGTACTTCCCCATGACATGGTCGAATCCTCTGCTGCAGCATGGCGAGATGAAATGAGCAGGAAGGTTGCCGGTAAATGATGGAGATATTCTGGACCATGCTGGCCAGCCAGGACAGGAAGCGCATTCGTGAGTACATTGCGGAGCAGAACTTGATGGCCGCCATTGAACTGGACGAACGGATTGGTTATTCAGCCAGCAGCCTGGCCGGGCAGCCGTATAAAGGCCGCAACGGTCGTGTGGAAGGTACCCGGGAACTGGTTATTCACCCGCATTTTGTTCTGGTTTATGAGGTCGACAGCCAGTGGGAAAAAGTGTATATCCTGCGCGTATTGCATACTGCACAGAAGTGGCCATAGAGGGGCTGTCCGGATATAAGGAGATGCAATAACCATAAATAATGATGAGCTGGCCACCAGACGTGCGCAGGCGATTGCCGAAGACAGGTGTTTCTCGAAAGGACGTCTGCGCGATGAATTCAGAATGAAGCCAGCCCCCGGTGCTGAGCCGGTGAAGTGGTTTAAAAACACTTATGGCGGCTGGTTTGCTGTATACCGAATTGCAGACTGTGTTCCGATGCGGGAGAAACGCCCACTGACGAATAAACAACAGCTGGCTGGCCAGCGGCTTTCCGTTTTATCCAGACTAAAGAACTTCTCTTTTCCTTAGCGTGTGTTATCGCAGAAATGCCCACGGAGCCCCATATTGCGCCGAAAGTTGTCTGTGGCTTCTGTATGGTTGTCACTACCAGTGACCAGTGAGTAAAAATCGACTATTTGTTGCGTACCTTTCCAGCATATAACAAACGTCTGTATGACTCCGGGCAACTGATTTTTTATCCCCTTCAGCTTTAACCAGTTATCAAGTTGGTTGTTGATTACAAAAATGTAATCAACCCGTAAGGTGTATACTCTTCAGTATGCATATAATCTTCTTTATTTTGTTAACGTTAAATGACAAGCTATACACGAGGTGAAATCGAATAAATTTATCTGGAAGCAACATCTATTTATTGTAGTGTTAATAATCTTGTTTTATAAATTTTACAACATTCAATAAAAGGAGTTTTTATGAGGACCGCAATAGCTGGATTTTTAATATTTTTGTCTTCTGCTGCTTATGCTGATATCAATCTGTATGGACCTGGTGGCCCGCATACAGCCTTGCTCGATGCGGCCAGACTTTACACAAAAAAAACCGGTGTTACAGTGAACGTTCATTACGGTCCACAAAAAAAATGGAATGAAGATGCCAAGAAGAATGCGGATATCTTGTTTGGTGCATCAGAACAATCTGCTCTGGCTATCATTAGGGACCATAAAGACAGATTCAGTGAAAAAGATATACAACCTCTTTATCTGCGAAAAAGTATTTTACTGGTAAAGAAAGGTAATCCTAAAAATATTCAGAGTATTGACGACCTGACCAGAGCCGGGATTGGTATCATCGTTAATGATGGTGGTGGTACCAGTAATACATCAGGTACTGGCGTCTGGGAAGATATTGCCGGACGTAAGGGGAATATAGAAACGGTTGCAGCAATCCGGAAAAATATTATTTTGTATGCGCCCAATAGCGGGAGTGCACGTAAGGCACTTGAGAATCAGCCTGAAGCAGATGTCTGGATAACTTGGGCTGACTGGGCGGCCAGTAATCCTGATATTGGTGATGTCGTGGAAATAGCACCAGACTACGTTATATGGCGTGATATGAACATTACCGTACGTCAGGATGCAAATGATGAAACCCGTCGATTTGCAGCATGGCTACAAACTGATGAAGCAACGCCTGCATTCAAAAAATATGGCTGGACTAGGAAAGGAGTTTGACATCCTCCACGTTCTTCAGGACGAGGAGGATATTTTCCGGATGCCGCGTCAGCGGCATATAAGGCGGCACTCTGTTGTTGTATATGGCACAGGAGTAAAACCGCCAAAGTGCCAAAACCCGGCGCAAGACGATACGGTCGTCCGCATATCACTAGTCACCCTCCACGCATAACTCATAAGTGTTCAACTTCCCTGATTGATGCTCATTCTTAATCCAGATAAAATAGCTCACATATAACATGTAATTAACTTGTAACAACAACTAACAAATAACGCTAATTTAAGATGACATCATTAATTTCTTCACAAAAAGTATCAAAACAGCATTTTGTTCCACAATATTACATTAAACAATTTTATAATAAAAATAACAAAGTATATCGAGGATGCATTAAATATAATCACATAAAGGAAGTAACAGCAGCACAAACTTTCTACGTTCCTGGTTTATATAATATAGAAATACTAGGCATGTGTTTTAATAAAATAGAATCATATTATAGCATGATGGAGAATTATTTTAGCCAACTATATAACCGCCTGCCGAATATAAATGATGAGCATATTATGAATGCAGACATGACCAAGACATTAAAATCGGCTATAGCAATGCAATATTTCAGAACAAAAGATATGAACTATGATATATTTACGCATTACTGCACCAATCTTGTTAGTATTTACAACGAAAAAAAGGACTTTATGTTAGATGAGTTTTCATTCATAAATGAAGTAGAGCTTTCTGATTTTGAAAAAAGAATAAAAAAGGGTGTAAGAAAAAATAAGAAGTATGCTCTAGGATTAATAAGATTATTACAATATACCGTATTGCCTTTTTTACTTGCTGATTTTAAAGGCGGAAATATAAAAATTATTTATCACAAAACCAATAAATATATAAGCAGTGATAAACCTGTTGTATGCACAAATATTGAAGAGATTTTAAGATTTGAGAACTTTTTATATCCATTGGCACCAAACATTTTAGTTTATTCATTGGGTGCAGATGTAACAGAAGAACTTATAAGAGATGAAAACAAAGTGAATGAATATATATATATAAATGCGAAGGAGTATATTATTTCCGAGGACGAAACCAAAATAACTCGTTATTTAAAAAATTAATTTTATATTACTGACATCTCCAGTATCTGTCAGCAGATACCCTTAACCTTAAGGGGCAGAGATCGATGATATTAGCGAGATATGACCCCATGGTAGCGGTGATACGCTGGATAAAAGCTCGTCCGGTAAGTCCCGGGCGATTATCACGAGCCCCTGAAGCATGATCCTGATGTAAATGCCGGGGCCACGGCTTACGCCGGGCTTGTATCACATGTAACCACAGCGGGCTGACGGTCTCGGTACTGACAATCCGTTACCGGTGCCTCGCTGATGGAACTGAAGTGGACCAGTAAGGCGCCTTCTGATTTGGCGCGGTTATATGATTTTCTGGCGCTAGCCAATAAACCAGCAATAATAGCGACAGTGCAAGTGATTATTTCATAATAATGATAGCGTGTTTATTTTATGTAATAATTGGCAATGAAATAACTTGATTGAGCTCCCTTTATCCAGTCTGATAGTGGGTAAAGGGAACTCAATAATAATTGAATTAATTTATTAGCTTCATCGCATTTTTTTTGGTCTCTTCATCACTTTTTTGCTCTTGTTGTGAAGAGGATTGAGAGATTGTTGAAGAATTAAAATCGGCCATTTCTTTTGGAAATAGCGATCTCAATATATTCACGATATCTGAAAATGTGGTTTCTTTCGTCAGCAGTTCACATAAAAGAAATGGGGCCCTGGGATCTTGTCTGTATAAGGCCAGACCTGCCGTCAGTGCGGCCCGGTTAAGGCGGCTGCGTTCCCCTTGCGGGATACTGTCCAGTGTATCACAAACAATTTTATCTGTTTGATTTACATCTGGATTTAGCTTGAAGGCAATGGTTCTGCGCTTGTCCATTATTAATTACCTATGAGATACATACCGTTAACTAAATCATATTGAGAGTTATTGGTTTTGAAAAAACGTTCATCACGAATCTGTGTGTGTTTTTTTACTGCATCACATATTAATTCTGCGCCACCACCTATAACCATAACATTAGTATAACCAGAAAATTCATTGAGCGTATTTAATACACGCTGCTCAAGTTTACGAAGTGCTTCATTCATTGCTTCGGTGACTATTGATATTTTGTTCTCATCATTAATTCGTTGCTTCAGATAGTTGTTATCTTTTCTGTGAATAATTATATCGTCAGCAAGATAGCTACTTCCTTTTGTTCTCGCAAGAGAAAGGGCATCTTTTACTGCAGATGTGACCAGAGATACACCAAGAGATGAGTCTCCGTATATTTTGCTGATCCCTGATAATTTACCCATTACCTGAGAGATATCTAATGTGGTGCCCCCGAGATGGGGTTTGAGGCCCAACCGTACGAGATCGTACGCTAAGTTCATTTTTTGAGCAGAAGAGGTGAGTAAAGAAAACGAGGGTTTTGTTTACTCTTCCCGTCAATGCCAGTAGCCATGCGGTTTCAGGGACTTTCAGTGTTAATAAACTCGGTAATCAAATCAACGTAAACCTGCCTAACAACGCCACGACTTTATTGACTTAAAATCATATAGTTAGCTTCTTAGCGTACGTTTCCGCTCCATTGGGCTTCAAACCCCGTGTACATCCTGCCATATAGAGAAACAGGTGTGGCAGGTGACAGGCAGTTCTCCATCAGCCACCTTTTCGCAGTTTTCAATCAGTACCCGTTCCTTATTGTATTGTAAGTTATAACCACTTGTGCAAAGCGTTTCATACCCGTGAACGCCTGTCACGATATGTGTGGCAATCCGTTCCCTGACTTTTCCGTTCACTAATAACTGTTCACGTGTGGTGATCGTTCGCATTCTCTTCCTCATCAGCTTTCCTGTAAAAGCCTCCTGACTATAAGGCTCCGGATATCTTACCCGCTCATTTTGGCTGGAGGTAGTGGTGGCGTCAGAGGATGAATTACTGACATTGTATATGAAGCTTTGAGTTTTTTCTGGATTTCATCAGTGTTTATCTTTATTTGTTCTTGTTTGTTCTCTTCTGTGCTGTTGGAGTCGGTTTTTGTCTGTGTTTTTCTTTATTTTTCCATTTGTGGCCGATATCAGGTCTTTACCGATACGTTGTTTTAGGTGATAATCGTTTTTGATCTCGTATTTTTCTAAAAAAATCCATTTTATTTATGTGAGGTTCTAGATGCGTATCTTTGTAGACGACGGCTCTACCAACATCAAACTGGCCTGGGTTGAAGACGGTGCAGTGAAAACGTTAATTAGTCCGAATAGTTTTAAGCCGGAATGGTCTATGACGCTGCAGGGACTGACTGATTCCACTGTACCCGTTTCCGCAAACTATGAGATTGATGGAGAGAAATACAGCTTTGATCAATTGAGTCCGGATGCAGTGCGCACCACAGAAACGCGTTATCAGTACAGCGACGTTAATGTGGTTGCTATTCATCATGCGTTGATGCAGTCAGGTATTGCTCCACAACCTGTTGATATTGTTGTGACTTTGCCTTTAGGTGAGTATCTGGATGAGAACGATCAGCCAAATCTGGCTAATATCGAACGTAAGAAAAATAATGTCAGACGAGCTGTAACAGTTCAGGGGCGTGAAAACTTTACCATTCGTAAAGTCAGTGTCTTGCCTGAGTCCGTGCCTGCCGGTTTTGACGTGCTGAAAGATCTGAATGATCTGGAGTCGCTGTTGATCGTTGATATCGGTGGAACGACCCTTGATATTGCACATGTCCGCAGCAAAATGTCCGGTTTCACAAAAACTTATTGTGATCCCAAGACAGGCGTTTCCATCATTACTGAAGCAGTTAAGCATGCGATGGATGTGAATGTGAGTACACGAACCAGTTCTTATTTTGCAGATCGTCTAATCCAGGGCCGGGATGACAATGAATTCCTGACTCGTTATATCCCGAATGCAGAACAGCGTGAGCAGATCCTGACAGTATTACGTGACCGGGAAAAAAAACTGCAGCATCGTGTGGCGGATTCAGTAGGACGCTTTGCTGGTTTTACTCATGTTATGGTTGTTGGCGGTGGTGCCAGCCTTGTGGCTGGGGCAGTAAAAAAAGCGACAGGAGTGGGTGATAACCGTTTCTTTGTCAGTGACAATCCTCAGTTCGATCTGGTGTTGGGAATGATGGCAATGAAGGGATGAGTATGGCTGATAATCGTAAGTGCTCTTTTTATATTTATCCGGAACGAAATGCAGCTGATCGGGTGGCTGACAGGTTTCTTGAAAAATTGCCTCAGAAAGAACGTGGTCGGGCAATGCGGGCCATGATGTTGTGTGGTGCTGCATTGATGAAACAGGATGAACGATTGCCGTTCCTGATAGCTGAATTCCTGACAGACAGCACGTCTATGCAGGATATTCAACGAATTATCAGTAGTACGCTACCACAACAGGAAAATGGTGAAGTTGTTCGTTTGCTGGAGGCATTTCTGCAGTCTGCCGGTAATAATGCAAAAACGATCCTGCCTGCGGTTGATTCTGCTACGCAAGAAATATCTGCTCCAGTCGATCAGAATCTCCTGGAAACAAGAAACAACATTAAGAACTTGTTTCCGGATGATGAATAAGAACTGAACTCTGTTAAAGGACGCTGTTGCGTCCTTTTTTCTTTTCCGACAAAGAATGTCGCTGGGCTCCTCTTTTTACTGCGCCGGCTGACGCGGCGCGGCAGGAACGCTGCCTGTGGTCAGTGTCCCGCGTCCGGCGGGCACGGGACGGGCGCTTTTACCGCTCCCGGCTGGCGTCGGTGACAGTGTACGCCAGCCCGTCGCCCTTTTCTGATGAACGCCCTTCAAGCCGCTTTCGCGGCATAACCTTGCCGTCAAAAAGACGACGGCTGCGGTATTCCACGGTCGGCCTGACCCGTTACCGGACGCGGTGAACAGCCCACAGGCAGCGGGGAACGGGCGCCACAGGGGCACCCTCCCGGTGCCCTCTGTAAGAGAAGGAGTGCTGTTATGTCCCGTTTTATCCAGGGTGACTGCGTGCGTGTTATGGCCACGTTTCCGGGCAATGCTGTCGATTTCATCCTCACCGACCCGCCATATCTCGTCGGTTTCCGTGACCGTCAGGGGCGTACCATCGCCGGCGATAAAACCGATGAATGGCTGCAACCGGCCTGTAATGAAATGTACCGCGTACTCAAAAAAGATGCGCTGATGGTGAGCTTCTATGGCTGGAACCGCGTCGATCGCTTTATGGCCGCCTGGAAAAATGCGGGATTCAGCGTGGTTGGCCACCTGGTATTTACCAAAACCTACACATCGAAGGCCGCATATGTGGGCTATCGCCACGAATGCGCTTACATCCTGGCAAAAGGGCGTCCGGCGCTGCCTCAGAAGCCATTGCCCGACGTGCTGGGCTGGAAATATTCAGGCAACCGCCATCACCCGACGGAAAAGCCCGTTACCAGCCTGCAACCACTGATTGAGAGCTTCACACATCCGAACGCGATTGTGCTGGACCCGTTTGCAGGCAGCGGCTCAACCTGCGTGGCCGCCCTCCAGTCCGGACGCCGGTATATCGGTATCGAGCTGCTTGAACAGTATCACCGTGCCGGACAGCAACGACTGGCCGCCGTGCAACGGGCCATGCAGCAGGGGGCCGCGAATGATAACTGGTTTGAACCGGAGGCTGCGTAAATGAACTATGCCGGACACGAAAAACTTCGCGCCGACGTGGCGGAGGTGGCCAACACCATGTGTGACCTTCGGGCCAGGCTGAACGATATGGAGCATCGCTGTCGCTTTGATTCCGATGTGCTTGTTGAACGTCTGACACGCCAGACGCTGTATCGCGCCAATCGCCTGTTTATGGAGGCGTATACCGAAATTCTGGAACTGGATTCCTGCTTCAAAGATTGAGAAGGAGACGAGAATGTACGGAACATGCGAAACGCTATGCCGGGAGCTGGCAGCAAAGTATCCGGGAGACGCGCCGCTGATGCTGGTTATCTGGTCCCCGGAAGAAATTCAGGCCCTCGCTGACGGAATGGATATTTCCCTGTCCGATCATGAAATCAGGACCGTCCTGGCGCGGCTGGAGGACATCCCGGAAGACCAGCGGATTGAGTCCGGTATTTCTTCCGGCGTGGCGATGGAGATCATCAATAACGTGAGAGAAAACCGCCAGGTGACCGTCCCTGCTGAAC
>ERZ780060.134-NODE-134-length-27867-cov-3.432152_pt1 | contig 27867 bp, 13 predicted proteins | sample MGYA00511176_ERZ780060 | MGnify/ENA primary metagenome ERZ780060 (study PRJEB29588, sample SAMEA2148374) | human gut metagenome | biome: human gut; feature: human-associated habitat; material: faeces | place: Denmark | collected 2008/2010 ... | reverse complement strand
CCGGAACGGGCTGCCCAGTAGGTGCGCATACTTTCGTCCGTCAGGTTGGAAGCTGCATGGATGCTATCCGTAGATGATACCTCCACCGGTTTGCCGTAGGACAGAAGCATCCATCCCGTGAAACGCTCTGCAGGGTTCTTTACGTCCATCGGTTCTGCCCAGTTGGGATAATCGCCGAAGGCAGTGGACGAATACATGACACCATCCTTGTCGAAAGCCACCGGATAAAGACCGATGCGGCGTTCGAACTTGTACTTCAGGGAGAGCATGCAGGTGGCCACGTGCCAGTAATTGCCTTTCACGTCGCAGAACGTGCCTCCATGACCGGCACCTTGCACATAACCGCCCGGCTTGTAGCACATCGGGTTATGCTTCTGGTAGACAAACGGGCCCAGCGGGGAATCCGAAACATATACGCCATCGGCATAGACTTTGAATTCAGTGCCCGGAGCACCATATTGGAAATAATATTTGCCATTGTGTTTGGTCATGTAAGCGCCCTCTGTGAATGGGCGGAGTGTCACTTCATCGTCATTGTTCATGCCGAAACGTTCCCAGCCGTGTTCTTCGGGGCGGAGCATCATCACTTCGTGAATCTTGCTGATGGGATAGAAATCATTCCGGTCCAGTTCCACCGCCTTTAGCGGATATTCATTGCTGGAGCCATAATACATATACAGTCTGCCGTCATCGTCCAGAAACATGCAGGGGTCCCATGTGGGAAGCACATTCTTTTCGATGGCACGTTTGAAACGTCCCGTTTTGGGGTGTGTACTGTACCACACGGCAAGGCCTTCGTAGGTGGAGCCGGTATAGAACAGCGTGTCACCGCTTACATAGGCTGCCGGTGCGCACTGGTCGTCGTCCGTAGGCTTGCGTTGGAAGCCGGCAGGAACGAAATCCCAATCCACCAGGTTCTTGGAATAGTGAAAACCGCCCTGGTTGGTGGAGAACAGAAAGTATTCTCCCTTGTATTCCACCGCCATCGGGTCGGCAGAGGAACGGAACGAACCGTTGGGACGCACATTGTTGTTGAAAGGCTCGAAATTGTAACTGATGTTCATCGGATTGCAGAAGGTGCGCGACAGAGGCGCCTGTGGGTCATACCACCGGGTCGCCTGGGCGGGACGGCGGATTGCGGTTGCCTTGTGTACCTCTTTTTCCATCACTACCTCAATATCGGTTTCATCCAGTGCCAGGATTCTGTTCACTATCTTTTTCCCGGGATAGTAGACATACAGGTGCACGTCGTTCTTCGCTCCTTTGATGGCAAAGCTGCCGTCGTGGGCAGTGGTATTGTGCATGGGACTTGCGAAGAACATGACTGTGGCGCCTGCGAGTGGCTGGCGGTTGGTGTCCAGTACGTGTCCTTTTACGATACGGTCTTGGGTTACAGTGATATAATAGTCACTGACTTGCCCCTTCACCACTTTGATGGAATCGTCAGGGGTTGCCTTTGCCGTCAGAGCGGCAAAGGCTATTCCACAACTGATTAGGAATCTTTTTACCATATTGGAGCGGATTTATTCGGCAATTCCGTCAATGGGTTCCAGCTTCAGGTCGGGAAGGTCGTCCAACTGGTTGGCTGGTATGGGCCAATAAGTCTTTTCTGCTGTCCATCCTTTGGGACCGAGTACGGTGGCGGCATCGCCGGTACGCACCAAGTCCACATAACGGGCACACCATTCGCCGCAAAGCTCCATCCGGCGTTCGTCCATCACGTCTTTCAGGGTAACACCGGTTTTGGTGCTCATGCCTGCACGCCGGCGCACTTCGTTGTAGCCTGCGTCTCCATCCTTGCCCAGTCTGACTTTGGCTTCGGAGTTCATCAGCAGCACTTCGGCATAGCGGATGATACGCACATTGTTGTTGGCTCCGTAGGTCGTACGTGGAAGAGTCATCTGATTGTAGGGAAGGTAACCTTTGCCGTTCCAACAGTCGGTCTTGGTGGCCGATGTGGGACCTACCTGCCAACCCTCGCGCGTCTTGCTCAGGGCTTTCAGGAAAGAAGTTTCGGCACGCACACCTTCGCCACGGGCTTCGGCCCATGCCACGAACTCGGGTTCATAGCCTATGAAATTCCAGCCGCCTATGGACTTGGTGCCTTCGGCTTGCTTGTAGCTGATGGTACCGTCTGCGTTCACTACTTCATCATACCTCTCTGCCATGTTCGGACCCTGGAAATTGAACCATTGGTCTACGCCCAGGTAATCGCCAGAACCATTGCCGTAGTCTGTTACCTGGCATTCGAACAAAGATTCGTCACACAACTTTCCGGGAATTTTGAACAGCTGGTAGAAGTCGTCGTAGAGACGGAATCCACCGTTCTTGATGATGTCATCGGTCAGTGTCTCCACTTGTGCATAGTCTCCTTTCAGCAGATAGATGCGGGCGGCCAATGCTTGGGCGGTGAAGGCTGTCACGGCTCCCTTGTGTTCCATCTGGTTGGGACGCATGCGGGGCAGTTTGTCGATGGCGTAGTTCAAATCTTCCAGCATATAATTATATACGGCCTCTACGGTAGAACGGCGAAAATCGGTCTGCAGGTTGTCACGGTAGATGACGGTGGGACCGAAATTGGTCACCAGACAATAGTAAGCCCATGCACGGATGGTACGTACTTCGCCGCAATAGGATTCGTAGGTTTTGTAATCTTCGCTTCCTGCAGCAAGATATTCGGCATAACCGTCGAGGCTTTGCAGGGCGGCATTGGTGATGCGGATGATGTCGTAGAAGTTCATCCATACCTGGTTCAGTGCCCAGAATGAGTTGTTGTAGTTGAACTTGCGTCCGAAGGCCACGGCATCGCCCTGGTCATCGGTACGGCCCGACCACACGTCACCGTCGCGGGTGAACATCAATAGTGCGTTGCACCAGTGCATGCCCTGTGTGCGTACTTTGGAGTAGGCACCCACTACGGGTTGGTACATATTGTTCTTGTTGGTAAAGTCCACGCCTTGTTCGGGAACTTTGTTCTCCGGATCGATTTCTATGAAATCGGTGCAAGCGGTAGCTCCTCCCAGTACCATCATGGCCGGAAGTATATATGCGAATGTTTTCTTTAAGAATTTCATTGTTTTACGTTTTAGGGTTTAGAAATCTATTTGCACTCCGAAAGTATAGGTTGAAGTCAGAGGGTATACTTCGGTATCCCAACCTTCGGCATCCGACACTTCAGGTGTGAAGCTGTTGGCCTTGAAGGTAGTGAAGGGGCGGTCGGCCGTCAATGAGAGGCGGAGTCCCGGCATCACGTAGCTGCCTATCTTCAAGTTCTTGAACGAGTAGCCCAGCGTGATGTTCTGGATGCGGAAGTAATCGGAGCTTTCTACGAAATAGGAAGCGTTGTTACTGTCTGATTTGTTCCAGGTTTTGAGAAGAGCCTTGGCCGACGGATGTTCGTTGGTAGAGCCTGCACCCGTCCAGCGGTTCTCATACTGTGCACGGTCAAAGTTATAGTAGTCGGCTGCATAGCGCAGGGCACGCTTACGGTTCCACAGTTCGCCGCCTGCTTGTCCGTAGGTAGTGAGGCTGAAGTCGAAGTTCTTATAAGAGAATCCGGCATTGAAGCCATAAGTAAAGCTGGGCACGTATGAGCCCAACACCTGCTTGTCGTTTCCGTCTATCACATGGTCGCCGTTCACGTCCTCGTAGATGAAGTCGCCGGGTTCCAGTCCGTTGGCCACGGCGATGGGGTCGGCAGCACATTGTTCAGGAGTCTGGTAGATGCCGATGACCTTGTAGCCATAGAATGAGTTCATCGTCTCGCCCACCATATTCACGGTCTTTCCGCCTTTGATGATTTTCATGTTTCCTTTTAGGCTTTTCACTTCGTTATGCAGATAAGAGAGATTGACGCCGATGTTGTAATTGAAGTCCTGGCCAATCTTGTCGTTCCAGTTCAAGGAGAGGTCGATACCGGTATTCAGAATCTGTCCGTTGTTGCCGGCCAGCAGCTCGCCACTCATCGGGAGCTTGGGTGAAATCACGGCGTTGTCAGTCAGACGGTAGTAGCAGTCGATGTCGGCGTTCAAGCGGTTCTTCAGTGTACTGAAGTTGACGCCCACGTTGGTTTCGTTCACTACTTCCCAACCCAGCCAGCTGAAGTTGGTGGTGTTGATGAATCCGTCGATGGCGGTATTGGGACCGAATACGGACTGTACGTTCTGTATGCTTGCGAAGCCTGCACTGGCAGCAATCTTGTCGTTACCCAGCTTACCCCAGCTGGCACGCAGCTTCATGTATTCGAAGATATTCTGGTTCTTCATAAACGGTTCTTGGGAGATGACCCATGCGGCACCGATGGAGGGGAAGTAGCCCCATTTGTCGTTGTACTTGGACGAGCCGTCGGCACGGAAGGTGAACATCAACATGTACTTGTCGTTGTAGTTGTAATTCAGTCGGGTGAAATAGGAGAGACCGCGGTATTTCCAGCCGTCGTCTTTCACCGTAGCGCCTTCCTTGTTGCCCAGTGCGATGTATTTCCACACGTCCTCACCTTCGGGCACGTTGGTGGCGGTACCTTCGAGCAGGCGGTATTGCTCTTGACGCATGGATGCACCCAGCATACCGGTAAAGGAGTGTTTGCCCCACTTGTCAGTATAAGTGGCCACGTTGTCCCATATATATTTGTAGTAGTTAGTGTTCTTTTTAGTGAGTTCGGTAACCTCTTTCTTCTGGTTGGTGCCTACATAGTAGGTAGGAGTGAACTCAGAACCGCGAATCATTGAGTAGTCGTAGCTGTAGCTACTGCGTATATTCAGCTTGTCGGGGATGAGGTTGAGCTGTGCATAGAAGTTGGTCAGCACTTGGTAGGTCTCGTTCCGGTTGTCGTAATAGTTGGCAGTGGCTACCGGATTGTTGAAGTTGTTGGTCAAGCCCACCTGCTCGGGTGATGTGTACTTCTTAGGGAATACGGCATCGTCGCGGCGGTCATCATACACCGGGATGATAGACGGTGTGTTGTATGCCTGTTGCCATGCGGCATTCTTGGGAAGCTGCTGCTGCGAGTTGCTGAATACGCCGTTGAAGCCTACTTTCAGCCATTTGCGGGCTTCGTAGTCAAGGGCGGCACGGAAGTTCAAGCGGCGGTAGTAGTTTTCCACGTCCATGATACCGTCTTGTGCCAGATAGCTCATGCCGGCAGAGTAGGTCGCTTTTTCCGTACCACCGGAGATATTCAAGCTGTGATTGGTCATCATGGCTGTGCGCAACAGTTCGTCATACCAGTTGGTATCGGCATTGAATTGCAGGTTTTCCATATTGCCTCCGAATTCGGCTACTGACTTTTCGAAAATCGACCGGTAAGCTTCCGGGTTGGCTTCCAACATCATGGTGGCATACTCGTGAGAGTTACACATCTCCAGCAGGTTGGTGGCTTTCTGAATACCTACATAACCGTTATAGGTAATCTTGGCATCCTGGTTGCGGCTTCCTTTCTTGGTGGTGATGATTACAACACCGTTGGCGGCGCGTACACCGTAGATGGCAGATGCGGATGCGTCTTTCAAGATGGTCATGTCCTGAATGTCGGAATTGTTCAGGAAGTTGATGTTGTCGTAGAACATTCCGTCCACTACATAGAGAGGAGAGGTGTCACCGAAGGAACCCATACCACGGATGGTCACTTTAGGACCTTCGCCCGGCGTTCCCGAATTGATGATGTTAACACCCGGTACCTTTCCCTGCAATGCTGCCATCGGGGAGGAGGTAGGAACATTGATAAGTTCTTTCTCTTTGACAACGTCAATCGGGGCCGTCAGGTCTTTCGCCTTGGCCGAACCGTAACCGATAACAACAACTTCTTCCAGTAGTTGTGCATCTTCACGTAGCTTTACATTAATGACGGATTGTCCCGCAGCGCTTATTTCCTGCGGCAACATGCCCAAATAGTTGAATACGAGAGTTGCGTCTTCGGGGACGCCGTTCAGTACATAGTTACCGTCGAGGTCGGTAGCTGCTCCAATAGTAGAGCCTTTTACTACAACCGTGGCTCCAATAATCGGTTCGTTGTTCTGATCAACAACAGTTCCTTTAACTGTCTTTGTTCCTTGTGCCAAAACTGTCAGTGGCAATGAGAACAAAATCATGAATAGAAGAAATAAAGTTTGCCTTCTCATAAACTAAATTTAAGAGTTAATAATTCTGCCGGCAAAGGAAGTAATTACGGTAAGTAAGGCAAAAAAAAACACTACCACGATAATACGTTTAGGGTAAAAATGGGTACCGTTTTACTACGTTTTCGTGTTACTTGTTTCTAATAATCAGTTTGTTGTGATTGAATGATTTGTAGCCGCTTTATTTCAAGTCGATGAGAAAATCCACTAATCCCGTTCCGTCGGGGATATCCAGTTTCTTGCGCAAACGGTAGCGTGCTGCCTCTACTCCCCGGATAGTGAGGTTGGTCATTTGCGCAATGTCTTTCGTAGAAAGATTCAGGCGCAGCAGCGCACAAAAACGGAGGTCGGTAGCGGTAAGACTGGGATAACGTTCGCGCAAATTACGGAAGAATTTCTCATGAATCAGGTCGAAATTGTTCTGGAATACATCCCAAAATTCCTGTGTCTCGATGTTTTCGTTGATGAGCTTCAGCAGAGATTCGAGGTTCTTGCGTCCATATTGCCCTTTCACCAGGGACTCTTGTACGACAGTACGAAGTTTCTCCAGGACCTCGTTCTTGGCAAATACACCCAGTGCCATGCTGGCAAGGTCTTTACTCTTTGCCGACAACTCGGCTTCCAGCAATTGCTGTTGCTGCAGAGTTATCAGATGCTCCTGCTCGCGCATCTTGATGTTCTGCTGCACCTGCTCTGCCTCATACTCCTTCCGTTTCTTTTCCATGGCACGGTTGGCGCGCCACTTGGAGAAAAAGTAGACAAGCGCTGTGAGAACTATGAGATAGAGCGCAAAGGCATAATAGGAGAGGTAGAAAGGGCGGGCTATGGCAAAATGATATTCCACCTCACCGATTTTCTGTCCCAAATCATTATAGGCTTCTGCCTGGAATGTGTATTCTCCGTAATCCAGGCTACCGTAGCGGATTTCGGGCTCTTTCAGGTCCGATGTCAGCGCCATGCCTTGTCCTCCTTGCAGGACATAATGGAAATGTACGGACAATTTATTGTAATGCGGCAGGCTTACTGAGAACAGCAAATCCCGGTAATTGCTTTCCAGTTCGACATTTCCAGACAGAGGCAGGCGTTTCTCCTTTTTATCGGAAGAGGAAGCAGTGACCGAGCTCAGTGAGAGGGCGGACTCCAGAGTAGGACTGAGGCTGTCTGTGTTTTTGCTGTAACTGGCGATTCCGTTGTTCAGATTAAAATAGACAACGTCATTGTCGACGAACACATTGTTGTAGTTCTCTATGCATGGAGAATCAAACAGTTCGATGAGGATGCGCTGCTTCACGATGTACTCTCCTTCTGCGTACTCTACCAGTACGTACTCATGTGAACCGGACAGCCAGAAGCGGTCGTTCGTGACGGATACCACAGAATGAGCATTCCTGATGTAAGGCAGAATGGCATTCAGCTTTTGGAAGGGGATAATCTGCCGGGTGATGTCGTCATAGGTATAGAAGCCGTTGGGACTGGAAAAGACGATACGTCCTCGCATTTTCATTACTTGGATAGGGCCGATGATATATTCCGAGCCTAAATGGGAGATGTGCCGTACGCTTTTTACAGCCGACAAGTCATCGCTCAAGACTATTTTATAGACTCCCTGATACATGTGTGAAGCCCAGATGACACCGCTTTGGTCCACCTCCAAGTGCATGACCGGTGCAATGAAGCCGTCTATGACATGCGAAAAGGTCCATTGCCCGTTCTTCTTTTTATAGATACGCAAATTGGCGTAGGATGATTCCAACAGTATCTCTTCGCCATAGAGGGTGCACTTTATCAGACACGTACTGCTGTTGGTATTGCTTATGACGGAAACATTCCCTTTTTCGCCTATTAATAAGGTATGGGCATTGTTGCCTGCAAAGAGTTGCCCGTCAATGTCCTTCACATACCAGTTCTGTCCTTCAGTATGGGGAAGCAGGCGCAGATTCTCGGTAACCTGGTGGTATTCGTACAAGCCCTGGTTGGTGGCCAGATAGAAACAGTCGCCCCGGTGGGCTATGTCGTACACCATGCCCAGTTTGGTTTCATGGTTGGCAGGAGTCAGCAGCATGACGGGTGAGTTGTGGTGGATGTATGCGATGCCGTCGTCCAATGCTGCCCATACGTTGTTGTCTTTGTCACAGAACAAGCCCAGGACTGTGTTGTTGTCCAGACGGTTATCCAGATTGAAGTGCCAGAGGCAATGTCCTTTGCGGTCGATGGCGTATATGCCATTCAAGACTGTACCTATCATGAATATGGAATCATTGGTCATGACGGCGCGGTTCACCCGCTGTTTCTTCAGCTCTGCATCAATGTCTGTTTTCCAGGGGGTGATGTCACCGTTGTAGCGGAACAATCCGTTATTCTCTGTGACCATCAGGAAGCTGTCGTCCCCGTCGGGCAGTAATGCCACTACATTGTCATCGTTCACTTGGCTGCGGGGGAAGAGATGAAGGAAATCCTTGCCGTCGAATTCATAGAAGTCCTCATCAATCATCTGTGTGTAGATATGTCCGTTTTGGGTGTAGAAGTAGAGCGGCTGTTGCTGTCTGTTGCGGAAAGCGTGTACCATCTTCCCGTCGTAGGAGAACCAGGCGCTGAACGACTGGAAGTAGATGCGGCCGTCCAGCTCTACAATGTTCCATATCTCGTTGTTCTCCATGGGGAAATTTTTCAGGAATTTGCTCAAAGAATGGTACCGGAGAGTGCCTGCCTCCGAATACTTGAAATAGCCGAATTCCTCGAATGCCCCCACATAGATACGGTCTTCTTTCACATACACCGAACGGACAATATGGTTCCCCGGCACTTTGTGGAGAGTCCAGCGATAACCGTCATATACCAGGAGCCCCTGGCTGTTGCCGAAATACATTTCGCCGTTGCTGCCTTGCGCACATGCCCAGTTCTGATAACCGGCTTCATAGTCTTTGGCAAGATAGTTGGTGACGGCGGGCATGAAGGAAGAAGCCCTGGCCTGGATGAAGAGGATGAACAATAGAAGGCACACTACCCAATACTTGAAAAGCATCGGTCTTATCGTATTTTGTTTCATTTTTTCAGGTTAATCGAAGTGTTTCTTGGAAGCAAAGATACAATAAGTATTCTAAATATTGTGTTTTGATGAGATAAAAAAGGTACTTGAAGCGGTTAGGGAGGATGCTTCTTAATGAATATCCTCCCCTCTTAGTTGTTTGTCTTTTGAAATTTATTATAGGGATTGTGCGGATGATAGGACTCGAACCTACACGCCTCACGGCACCAGATCCTAAGTCTGGCGCGGCTGCCAATTACGCCACATCCGCGGAATAATTCCGATTAGCGGGAGCAAAGATAGAAAGAATTTTCGTTTTGGCAAATTGTTTTGTAGATAAAGTCGTTTTAGAAAGTCACTTTCAGTATTTTTCTTGCTTCCTCAATGATGGTGTCCAAGTCATTGTTCTCATCTTCTTTGCTCATATCCACTTTCTTGTCCGGGTCGATGCCGAACTCGATATGCTGTTTTTGGGCATCGAGGTGCGGGCTGGCAGAAAAGCGTACCCCCCATCCGTTGGGCAGTTCCGAAGAGAATGGCAGGCCCGACCCGCCGCCGGTTTTGTCACCAACCAGGGTGACATTGGGAAAACAGCGCATGGAGTTGACAAAATCATTGGTTGCACTATAGGAATGACGGTTGGTCAGGACAATTACCTTTTTTTGCCAGCGGATACTGTTGGAAGGTTCCACATAAATGGGAGTCGGATCTGAAAAATCGCTATGGCCTTTGCCGGTCTTGTGCTGAATATATCCCGTCAGTACTTTTTCATTCGTGAAGCGTTGTGCCATTCGGGTGGCGTTTGTCAGGTTGCCGCCACCATTGTTGCGCACGTCGATAATCAGGCCGTTACAAGCGGAAAGGTATAACAGAATCTCATCCAGGTTGCCGTTTCCGATGCCGCTGGAGAAATCACCGTAATAGATATATCCTATGTTGTCCTCCAATATGGTATATTTGGCGCCTCCAGCAATGCGGTAGTCTCTTCCCAGGTACTTTTCAATGATACTTTCGTTGAAGTTACGAGGATAATCCAGATACCAGTCCCAGTAGCGCGCCATGTTGGAAGAAGAGTACAAGTTGACATGTCCGTCTTTTAACTCGGCAAGCATGTTACCTAATATTTCAAATAGACCGTCGTAACTCATTCCCGGGGTAATGAGTGGCTGGTACTTGTCATGGATGGCATCCCAGTCTATTTGCTTGTAGTCCAGGAAGCAGTACTGTTCGTTTATTATTTTCCACAAGGCTTCGAAATTGCCTTGTGGGGTATTGTCGAACTCTTCCTCACGAATACATCCGTTCAATAGGGGCAATAACGTGAGTAGGATACTCCAAATTATTAAAATATATCTTCTTTTCATGCACATTATCCTTATCATCTTATCGTTTATCACCTTGTCACTTTTTACTTTCTCTTGTTAGGAAACAGATAGAGTTCCTTTACGAACCCCACCATGAATACGTGCGAGTAAGTATGTGTCTTTATTTCATTTACTTTGGACTGTTGTGCGTCCCATATGTAAGCGAAACGCATCCGGGCACGTCCCACCGGAAAGTCTGCGGTCAGCATTTGTCTCAGAGAGGGCTGGTTGTGCAGGGAGGTGAAGTTCACTACTCCGTCCCAATGTCCTAACGTAAATATCTCGTAGTAGGACTGTCCATAGTTGGGCATGAACATGATACCTGCCAAGGGAAGATTTACCTGATAGCGTAGTGTGATGGGACGGTTCTTGATGCGCAAGTCCCAAATAGCCATTCCCGATGCGGCAAGGTTGATATAGGCACGTGCTTGGGCGGGGTTGTTTCCGTTGCGCAGATTATAGACAAAGCCACCGTTGAAGTCGCCGACTCCTCCGGCAAGCAGTTTGAAATTGCCCGTGATTGGAAAATTATAATGCAGGCCGTAGTTCCAGTTGGCCAGTCCGGAGAATGTATTGTTATTGTCTACTTTGTTGTGTGTATATCCCAAGTCTGCCTGGAAGAAAGTTTGCAGAGACACGTTGCCGTCCATCAACCGTGTCATCCGCATGCTTTCGCGGGAGATACGGAAATCGATTCCCTTATACTCCTGAGGTGAAAGATAAGTGTCGAACACGTTGGTGAAGCCGACACCATACATGGTGGCACGGGTGATAATACGGTTACGGTTGGTGGAGTCAGCCCGTAGCTTCCGGTCGATGCTGCATTGTGCTTCTTGTGCTTTCAGTCCGACACTTCCCAAGAGCAGTCCGCATAGGATTATTATCTTGTATATGTACATATTAAATTATCAATTACAAATTAGTAATCGTTAGCCACTAATACTTCATTTCCGTCCTTCATCAAAAGAGTTTCATCTGTCCTGTCATCTCGTCCAGTATGTCCCCTTCGCTTTTACCGTGGTCGGGGTCCAGAATTTCCGGTTCTTCATCCGTTTCCTGCTCTTCGGTTTTCTGCGAGGGTTCCGGTTGACGGGTAGGCTCCAGCTCGTTGATGGTTTCTATAGTATAGGTGGTCAGGCGCTTACCTTTTGCTTTGAAGCCTTTCACGGCGATGAATTCGTCGGCTTCCACCACCATCGGCTCTCGGAAATTGTCGTGGCCGCCAAACACCACCTCTAAACGCGGGTAGCACTCGTCTGTCAGCAGAATGAGGCTGCTGTTCTTGTTTTCTCCCAAGTAGTTTTGCTTGCGGGCGGTTGCCTCGAAGCAGAAACGCTTGATGTAAGGATAGTTCTGCTGGTCGGCATCGTAGAGTACGGCAGTCCATACTTTGTTCGGATCGTATTTCTCCAATACGCGTATGCCATCGTCATAGTGATTGTTCAAGTCGAAGTTGGTGGCATAGAACTCTCCGCTGTTCTGTACGACAAGGATGGTGTCTTCGCTCTGGAATTCTCCGAGATATTCTCCGCGCCCGTCGTAGTTGAGACGTAGCACATCACGGTCGAACCAGACTTTCCGTCCGCCCAGCGTGGAGCCTCCACGTTGTTTCAAGGCTATCTTGTGTACGGGGAGTTTCGTGAGTATATTTCCCATGGCCTGCCGTCCCTTGATATTGATGTTGCTGAAATCCTCCTCGAAGATAATACGGCGTACACGGGGATTGGGTTTCAGGGTTACCTTGATGATTTCAGCTTCACCGTTGGGATTGGCGGTAAAATAGGTGATGCGGGAATCGGGAGTGCCTTGGGTCACGTCGTACTCGCGGTCACGCACCACGGAAGTGACGGCAAAACGCTTGATATAGCTTGTCCCCTCCTTGCCGTCACGGTAGCAGACATTGTAGATGGTACGTTTGTCGTTCTTCTTAAAAATGTTGGCATAAAGTATATTCTTGCCCACGAACTTCTTGTCGGCCACCGGTGTGATGATATATTTTCCATCGCGGAAGAAGATAATCACGTCATCTATGGGCGAGCAGTTGCCTATGAATTCGTCTTTCTTCAATCCAGTTCCGATGAAACCCTCTTCGCGGTTGATGTACAGCTTTTCGTTGGCTTCGATGACTTTGGTTGCTTCGATGGTGTCGAAGTTACGCAGTTCCGTGCGGCGGGGGAAGGCTTTGCCGTACTTGTCCTTCAACATACGGAACCAGTCGACGGTATATTCCACGATGTTTGCCAGATGGCAGTCTATCTCCTCTATGTCCTTTCGCATGCGTGCTATCAGTTCCTCTGCCTTGTCGGAGTTGAATTTGAGGATACGTGCCATCTTTATCTCCATCAGCCGGAGGATGTCTTCCTTGGTCACTTCGCGGATAAAAGTCGGGTAGTAGGGAGTCAGGCGCTCATCGATATGTTCGCAGGCGGCATCCATGTTTTTGGCTTGTTCAAACTCCTTATCCTTGTAAATACGTTCTTCAATGAATATCTTTTCGAGTGAAGCGAAATGCAGGCTTTCCAGTATCTCTCCCTTACGGATTTCCAGTTCCTGGCGTAGCAGTGCCAATGTGTTGTCGACTGATTTGCGCAATACATCACTCACGGTGAGGAAGTGGGGCTTTTGGTCGTCGATGACACAGCAGTTGGGAGAGATGCTCACTTCACAGTCGGTGAAGGCATAGAGGGCATCGATGGTCTTGTCGGATGATACACCCGGGGCTAGATGCACTAATATTTCCACACTGCCGGATGTTAGGTCCTCTACCTTACGTATCTTGATTTTTCCTTTTTCGCTGGCCTTTACGATGGAGTCGCATACACTGGCCACCGTTTTCCCGTAAGGAATTTCCTTAATGGCAAGTGTCTTGTTGTCTATCTTTTCTATTTTGGAGCGCACGCGTATCGCACCGCCACGTTCACCGTCGTTGTATTTGGATACATCGATACTGCCTCCCGTCTGGAAGTCGGGGTACAGCTTGAATTCTTCGTTGTGCAGATAGCTGATGGAAGCATCGCACAGCTCATTGAAGTTATGTGGTAATATTTTGGATGACAGGCCTACGGCAATACCTTCCACACCTTGTGCAAGCAGCAGTGGGAATTTTACCGGTAGTGTAACCGGTTCTTTGTTTCGCCCGTCATAAGAGAGTTTCCATTCGGTGGTCTTGGGGTTGAATACCACGTCCAGTGCGAACTTGGAGAGACGTGCTTCGATATAACGGGGGGCAGCGGCGCTGTCACCCGTCAGAATGTTACCCCAGTTTCCCTGGCAATCCACGAGCAAGTCCTTTTGTCCCAGTTGTACCAGAGCATCGCCGATAGAAGCATCACCGTGCGGATGGAACTGCATGGTATGTCCTACGATGTTCGCCACCTTGTTGTAGCGCCCGTCTTCCATGCGGCGCATGGAGTGGAGGATACGCCGCTGTACGGGTTTCAGACCATCCATGATATGGGGTACGGCACGTTCCAATATAACGTATGAGGCGTAGTCCAGAAACCAATTCTGGTACATGCCGCTCAGTTGGTGCTTTATATTGGCATCCTTTGCGTCCGCAGGTTTGTAATCCGAGTGTTCTTCGCTCCCGGCCGGGAGTTCCTTGTCCAAATCATCTTTCGGTGCTTCAAAATCTTCGCTCATATTTGTTCGGGAATTGTCTATTCTATGATATTACTGATTTTTCAGTTGCAGGCAAAAATACAATTTTTGTTCGATAAATGAGAATTTGCGCGGAACTATTGTGCCAAATCCTTCCCATTTTTTAAAACTTCTGCCCGTTAATGGAACCAATCTGTCTCTTTCCCGTTAGCGGAATTATATTGAGGACGTGCTTCCGCCTCTTTGCGGACAGCGATGTTGCTTTTGTCTTTCTTGCCGACAAGTTGGCAAGGTTTTGCCACCACATTGGCAAAGCTTTGCCAAAGGTATGGCAAAACTTTGCCAATATGGTGGCAAAACGCTGGCAAAGTAACTTGCTGGCTTGTTGTGTGTTGGCTCGAATTGTGCAGCGATATCATCACAAGGGTGAAGAGATACTGGGCAGATTCTGCCGACGGATTCATTATTTTGTGAATTTCCATTCGTCAAATAAGAACTTTCCGTTCCCGAATACGAAGTAAATGTCGTGTTTGCCTTTTATCCGTTTGTCCAACGGCTTTGTCAATGTTTGCCACGTATCGGTATCAAAGGTCAAGGTGGATAGGAGCGGACCGTCTGGACTGTCCATGTGTATTTCGATGGAGCCTTTCCCTTTTATCTTCATCTGTATGGCTTGAGGTGATTGCGGGAATTCCGCACCGCGGACACAGATGGCCTGTCCGCTCTTGTTTCCTACGGCAGACATGTTGCCTGTCTGTCCGGTAGGTTCAAAGGCAACGCCGCGTGTGGCGGCTGTAGTCTCGGCCTGTTGCTGCGCAAACGGGTCGAGAGGCTTGATTTGTGAAACGCCCTTGGCTGTGGCTGTGCCCATGTGGATAGTGAGGTCCTTTTCGTCCACCTCTATTTCTTCCACGCAGATACTGCGGACGCCCACTTTGAGGTCGCGGCTGTCCTGCAAGCCCAGTGAGTGGTAGAAGAGATAGTACTTCCCTTGAAATTTTACCAGATGTGTATGGTTGTTGCTGTCGGACATGCCATAGTCGCCGGGATTTTTGAAGTAGTTGTCCCGATAGGTCCAGCTGTCTGTCTCAAGTGGCGTGCGACTCGTCATGTAGCTCATGCAGCACCGGCTCGGCTTGTCTATATCCTTGTGGGGCCATGCATCCCGGTTCTTCCAGTTGGTGTTGTAGGTGTAAATCCAAGTGCCGTTCAGATAGTTCAGTTCGTTTGCTTCAAAGTGGTATGGCGCTTTTATTTCAACTATTTCGCTGTCCAGCGTCTTCATGTCATTTGCCAGCCGCACGATGCGTGCGTCTCCGGGAATGTAGTCGTCGCTGTCGCCCCCGCCAAAGGAGAGCCAGCCGATGCCCTTGTCGTCGATGACTACTCCCGGATCGAAGGGAGCTTTACACTTGCCGAGTCCTGGAGTATTACCGTCTACCACACATTTGCCCAATGGGTCTGTCCAGGGCCCCACGGGGGAAGTGGCAGTCAGCATACCTACACCGGAACCGCTGTTGGAGTAGTACAGATAGAAGTGGGTTTTGCCGTCGGCCTCCTTGCGCGAAGCGATGGAAGGTGCCCACGAAGCCATTCCCCAGGGAGCCAGAGCCTTTACATTGATTACTCCGTGATAAGTCCAGTTCACCATGTCGTCAGAAGAGACCATCGTCAGCGAATGGATGTGCTGATAGGTGTTTTTCCCGTTACGGCCCACTACATCATATTGCTGGTGGTCGTTAGTACCGTACACATAAATGCGGCCGTCGTGCACCACTGCTGTGGGGTCGGCCATGTATTGGAAGTCGAGAAGGGGATTGGCATTGCCGGTAGAGAACTTGGGCGAGAATTCAAAAGATTCTTCCAAAGCGCTGTCTGTAGAAACCGGAATGTTTTCAGAAGAGGCAATGCTGTCTGCCCGGAAGGGGGCTAAGGGGATGCCTTCCGTTGAAAAAAGGTTGCCTTGAGCAGCGTCACTGAAGCAGTAGCGAATGGAAACCGGGCTTTCGATTCCTTTTACCGGGACAATCAGCTTTCCCCCGTCTATCCTGGCCCGGGCCTCTTGCCATTCCTGGCCGGCTGCGGCCATCATCAGCCCCTCTATCCTTTTCCCGTGTACGGCCAGTCCGTTCTTTATGTCTTTGAAAGAGATTGTCACATGGTTGCCTTTGCGGCAGGCGCTTTCAAAGACCGGGCTTTTATAGGGGCCTACATATATATGGTATGTATCGTCCAGTGCAAGATTGGCGAGACGTTTGCCTACGCTTCTTTTGTCACGTGGATGGATGTCCTGCACATTGTCCACCAAATCTGACACGGTAATCATCTTGACCTTGTCCAGCATTTCGGGCAACATGGCCTGCTGCTCGCGTAGCAGTGCCGGTCCGTTGTCTTTGGAGTGGTATTGGAAGGGGGCTATCTGGACCAGATAGAATGGGAATTCCTTGTTAAATCCGGTACGCCACGAGCCTATCAGCCGCTGCATCACCCGGGCGTAGGAGCTGGCACGGCCTTGGTTGGCTTCTCCCTGATACCAGATGCATCCGGCAATGCCGTAGGGCATCACGGGATAAATCATGCTGTTGTACAACGTGCCTGTTTCAGCCGGAAACCAAGGATTGGATTCATACGGATAGTCGCACAAGACCGGGTCGCTCATTACGCATTCGCGGGGCGTCCATGTCTCGGCGGTGGTTCCGCCCCATGCGGCTACGATGATTCCTACCGGCACGTCCAGCTCTTCCTGGATGTTGCGGCCGAAGAAGTAGGCCAGGGCACTCGTGCTGCGCATCGTTTCGGGCGTGCACTGTGTCCATTGCGAGAAACAGTTTTCTTGAGGGAACGGGGCGGCTATTCTGGCCACGTGAAAAATTCGGAGATTGGGACAATGGGCATTTGCCGTTTCCTCGTCTCCGTTCTTTATGCCGTGGTTGGCGCTCCATTCCATATTGGATTGTCCGCTGCACAGCCAAACTTCGCCTAGCATGACATCGGTCAAGGTTACTTCTGACGAGCCGCTGAAACGAATCTCATAAGGTCCGCCGGCTTCGCCGGAAGGTACACGGGCTGACCATTTCCCCGTATTATTGACTTGGGTTTTGATTATTTCTCCTTTCATCCATTCGGGGGCGATGGAAATTGTTTCTCCCGGAATACCCCATCCCCAGAAAGTAAGTTCTGAGTTACGTTGTAGCACCATATGGTTGGAAAATATGGCAGGGAGTTGTATCGCTGCTTGCAATTTCAGGATGCCGAGCAGCATAAATAAACTTAAAAGGGTAAGATAATGATGGTATTTTTTCATACGAGTATTTATTTCCATAATGCAAATTAATAGCTGTTTTTAGAAACCATTACATTTTAACCGTTACTTTTTTCCCATTATAAGCCACTGCCTTTTTTGCGCCATCAGCAGTTACTATGTTGAATTTCCGTTCTTTCAACATACCGGAAAACTCTCCTTTCCGATTTTCAATAGTGAGCATGCGAGTACGGTCATTCCATTTCATCGTAATGGTGCTGTACATTCCTTTTTCATAATTGTAGTTGTCATTCTCGTCTTCGTAAAGTGTGAATTCGCCGTTACAACCGGGATACACTTTTATCTCCAAGTTGTCCCATGATTTTTCGGTGCTATACTGCACTTCGGGACCTATTGGCAGGATGGAACCTGCTTTCACATAAAGTGGTAAAATGTCAATAGGGGTATCTTTCACGATATATTGTCCGCCGGAGTGTTTCTGATTGGTCCAAAAATCATACCATTCCGTATTTTTAGGCAGATATATTCGTATAGACTTAACGGTACTGAAATCTTCTACACGGATGGTGTCCGAAACTGTTTGGGTATACATGGGTTGGGTTACAGGGCATACCAATAGGGATTTGCCAAACATATACTGATTGTGGATGTTCCACACGTTGCGATCGTGGGCAAAATCCATTGCCAAGGCACGCATGAAGCTGGACTGATTGGCAGTTACCTCCCAGGCAGTTGTGTAGATGTATGGTAACAAACTGTAGCGTAACCGAATGTATTTCTCAATCGCATCGTATATTGGCTCGCCTTTTTTGCCGAATTGATAGATTTCTCTGGGAGCACCTTCCCCATGTGACCGCATCATGGGACAGAATGTACCGAACTGTATCCAACGGGCATAAAGCTCGCGATAATCCGGGTCATCCAGCATCAAGGGATATTGCCATAGGAAGAATCCGCCGATATCGCTGTTCCAATGGGGAATGCCACATAGTGAGAAGTTTAATCCCGCAGGTATTTGCTTCTCCAAAACTTCCCATGATGCTGTGATATCTCCTGTCCATGTATTGGCACCATAACGTTGCTGGCCGGCAAAGGCTGAGCGGGTAAGGATAAATACGCGTTTATCTGAAGTTACGGCACGCTGGTGGTCGTACACTCCACCTACACTCATTAAAGGGTAGGCATTGCGTACTTTACGGAATGACCCCAAATAGGTGGGCGTGTCAAAATCTTCAGGAATGGGGTGAAAATGGTCGGGTTCGGTAGAGTCCATCCACCAGCCGTCTATACCCACAGAACGTAGGTTCTCGTTCAGGTACTTCCAATAGATGTCGCGTGCTTGCGGATGGTAGGCATCGTACACGCGGGCACCGGATGGATAGTCCATATTGGGAGGCCACTTCTCGGAACCGGATTCGGGCCATGTGCGGAAGTTGAAGAGCATGTTCCCTTTGTCTAACTCGCGATAGGGTTTGGTATGTGGTCCGAAAGCTGACCAAATGGAGATAATAATGTGGGCGTTCATTCCGTGTATGTCTTCCATCATTTTTTGGGGGTCGGAGAATTCTTCGTTCAAAAAATCCATTGCGTTCCACAGGTAGTTGCTTCCCCAGTATCTCCAATCCTGGATAATTCCATCGAGGGGCACACCCAGTTCGCGGTATTTTTGCACTACGCCAACAATCTCTTTTTGGCTTTTGTAGCGTTCACGGCTTTGCCAGAATCCATATGTCCATAATGGAAACATGGGCACTTGTCCTGTGAGGTAGCGCATCTGGGCAACTACTCCATCGGCATTTTCGCCGTACATGAAATAGTAGTCAATGCAGTCGCCGACTTCAGAAAGGAAGGATGTCTCTTCTTGATTGTCTTTGAAGATGGTTGGCGAATAGTTGTCCCAAAAGAGACCGTAGCCTTTGACGGACTGGAAGAAGGGAATCACATCTTCAAGATTGTCTTGGATAAGGCGTTTGGTCTGGTTACGTTGCGACATTTTGCCGTTTTGCAATTGTCCCAATCCATAAATAGCTTCGTCTTTCTCTAAGGTGAACGATTGATAAACGCTGAAGGTTTTTGTGCCGGCATCGTTGAAATCATCAAAACGTGCACCTTTATTTTGTTCTTGCAACAGCGATTTTCCATCGGAAGAGGCAAAAGTTATTTGTCCGGTCTCTTCGTTGAGATGGACTGTAAGCTGATGGCTTTTGATAGTCAATATGCCCCCTTTCGAAGAGACGGATAGTTTTACTTTTTCCGGTTGCCCGATGACCGACAAGCTTTCTTTGGTATACTTCCAGCCGTCAGGCGATTTTAAGATTCTCACTGTGACAGGAGAGAAGAAGCTAATATCTATATTTATACCTTGCACAGTGCTTTTTATGCCTTGTGAGGTGCGTTGGTAGGTTTGTGCTCTGCCTTGTTCTGCTATGAAAAATGTCAGCATCAGCAGGACAAATAATCTTAAAAAAAATCCCTTTTTCATACAATATCAGCAGTTTAACGGTTAGTGATTTTCAGTACCAAAGAAATAGGATTGGGTGTCTTGTCTTTGGGAAGGTCAATAAGCAAGCCTTTGGAAGTTCTTCTGAACTTTGCCTTTCCGCCTCCTAATAATTCTACCTTTTCGATTTCTCCTTTGCAGTAGGGACTGCCGGTAGCCAGTGATTTTATCTGTATTTTTCCGTCTGAGGGCCATTTCATGATATGGGCATACAAGTATTTCCCTTTTTTCACAAACCGGATGTCGGCAGAAGTGTAGGGTGCGTTCTTGCCTTCGTTGAATCCTGCTCCGTCCAAAGGTATTGCTGTTTCTGTGGAGGGACCTTCACCATAAATACACCAGGGACGTGTGTCGAATATTCCTTCTCCGTTCACCTCCATCCAGGCGGCTATGTCTTCCAGAATTTTTTCTTCCTTGTCGTCGATGGTGCCGTTTCCTTTCATTGGTACGCTTAGTAATAGGTTGCCATTTTTACTGACGATGTCAATGAGCATGTGGATGACGGTCCCGGCTGATTTATACCAGTTGTCTTCGTAAGCAGAGCGGTTATAGTGCCAAGTACCGAGGCAACTACAGGTTTGCCACGCCTTGTCCTGGCATTCCGATGGAACCCCTTTTTCTACATCCCATACGATGGCCTCTTTATGTTTAGCTTCCAGCTTCTTTCCGAAGACTACAGCATTGAGATTGCCCTTGTGAAGCTTCATGTTCTGGTTATAGTAGTGCGACACGACTTTCAGCCCCGTATCGTTGATGGGCCAGAAGGGGAGTACGCTGTCATCGAAATAGACCAGGTCGGGATGATATTTGTTTATCATGTCCACTGTGCGGTCGAAGAAGTTGTCGTAGTAACTCTGCGGGGGGACAGAGGTTCCTTCGGGCCAGTCCCATGCCACCCAAGCATGTCCGCTCAGGGCATGATTCTGTACGTATAGCTCTTGCGGGTCGTAGCCTTCCCACCATTTTCCCTTGCCGTCTTCCTTAGTCACTACGCGGGCATCGTAGGAGATTCCTGCGTATGGGCCTTTCTTGTCGGCTCCTTGTGCAGTTTCATACCATGTCCAAGCATGGGAGGAGTGGATGCTGACACCGAAGGGCAGTTTGTTTTTGCGGGCCGCTTTCTCCCATTCGCCCAGTACGTTTCGCTTGGGGCCCATGTTGACGGAGTTCCATGATTGGTATTTACTATCCCACAAGTCCATGTTGTCGTGATGATTACCCATGGCAAAGAAATATCGGGCACCGGTTTTCTTGAAAAGGGCTACCAGCCTCTCCGGATTCCATTTCTCGGCTTTCCATTCGTTGATTACATCCTTGAAGCCGAATTCCGAAGGATGTCCGTAATGCTCCAAGTGCCACTTGTAGGCAGCACCGCCCTCTTCGTACATGCCACGACCGTACCAGTCGCCGGCTTCGGGTTGGCATTGCGGACCCCAGTGTGCCCATATGCCGAATTTGGCGTTGCGGAACCATTCGGGCACTTCGTATTGGGACAATGACTCCCAGGTGGGTGAGAACTTGCCCGGTTCTGCTTTCTCTTGTTGTGCCAATGCACTGCCCCCTTGCAGGATGCAGGCAGATAGGAGAATTGTTTTAAAGATGTTTCTTTTCATACCTTTATTGTTGTTTACAAAATGTTTATTTCCTTTTTGAATACATTGATGAACGGATTATTCTGTTTTGTCCATATACTCCATGATAAACCCATATCGGTAGGAGCGATTGCCGTCAATGGTGTATGGCTTCATGGTCTGTGCGCCCCATCCGTCGTTTCCACCTACTCCGTGTATGTTGGAGTCGATATTCAGGTTGATGAAGTCGCGTTCGGGCAGTTCGTGCGCATGTTCTTTCCCTTCCAGGTCTTCTTCCCCGTAGGGCCATATACGGAAACATAGGGGTTGCAGGCCTTTGACTTGTATTTTCCATCGCTCACTGTCTCCCAGCATGAACCAGCGTGTATCGCACCGGTTGGCATTGTCTTGCGGTACGATGTAGTTCGTGATAAATTCGTGTATGCCACACTCGTAGACTCCCAGGAAAGCGGAGCTCTTGCGGTCGGGATAGTTCTCGAACTTGCCGCGTCCGTACCAGGCTATCCGATTCAGCGCCGAGGGCATTCTCATGCGCATACCGAATTTGGGCATCAGCGGAATATCTTCCTTTTCAGGCTGATAGGTTGCTTCTACTTGTATGCGGCCTTTGCCGTCCACAGTGTAGCGGAGATGGTAACCGGCTCCTATCCGGGGGAGGGAGAGACTGGCATCCACTATCACCATACCATCGTTTACGGTTGCTTGGTATGCCTTTACGATACGTTTTTGCTCTGCATTTTTCCAAGCGCTCAAACGTTCATTGTAGCCGTTGCGGACCTGAATGTCATTTGCCGGTTTCCAAAAATAGGGTTCCAAGGCACTGTACAACAACTCTTCTCCCTTGACTCGCCAACTCACCAAAGCACCGGTACCTTTTTCTATGGTGAACAAGGCATCGGCGGCTATAATTTCCACCGCTTCGGGTGTCTCCTTAAACGTGGCCTTCCCGCCGTCATCCTTCAATTGTGGGAATTCATAGTCATGATACGTAAGTTGTTCCTTGGCAACTTTGAAGCCCTTCTCTGCCCACGTCGTGGATTCCTTCAACGTGGCATATACATTGAGGCAAAGTTCCCCACACTTATCCGGTCTTGAAGGTACCTCCAGCAGATTCCCTTCGGACAACTGGAGGTCGCCGCTGCTTACTGCCTTTCCGTTACATATCCACTCATAGCTGTAATCGAACTCATCCAAATCGGAAAACGCATACCCGTTGGTCAATTTGATTTGCCGCGTTCCCTTCTTTTCAAACTTGATGTATTGATATACTTTTTGTACCTCATAGTAGTGGGGGTGAGGCACCCGGTCGGGAGATACCAGCCCGTTAATGCCGGTGGGACCGTCGTTGGGATAGTCCCCGAAATCTCCTCCATACGCCCAGAATTCATCAGGCAGTAATGGGAGTGACGAGGGGCTCTCGCCGAAACTTAACGGTGCACCGTTAAGCTTTTTAGGAATGCCTTGGTCTACCCAGCACCAAATGGCAGCTCCGATGATACTCTCGTCTTTTTCAATCACATCCCAATACTCCTTGAGGTTGCCGATGGAATTTCCCATGGCGTAGGCATACTCTCTCATGAATACGGGGCGGTCGGTTATTTTCTCGCCAAGTTCCTTCAAAGCGTCGGGATGCAGATAGGCTTCGTCATAGACGTCGGATACGGTGCGGTCTGTATCGTCGTATATCGGCCTGGTGGAATCTAAGGCGCGGACTGTGTCTGCCATGGCTCGCAAATTGGCACCGCTTCCGCCCTCGTTGCCCAATGACCAGAACAGGATGCACGGATGGTTCTTGTCCCTTTCCACCACGGCCGCTGCTCTGTCCACATGGGCCAGTGTCCATTGCGGGTTGTCCCCTAATACTTTGTTCCCCAAGCCGTAGGCATGACTTTCGTGGTTCGCTTCGTCCATTACGTAGATTCCATACTTGTCACATAGCTCGTACAGCAATGGCAGATGTGGATAGTGGGACGTGCGTATCATGTTGATGTTGGCTTGTTTAATCAGCCGGATATCTCTCTCCATCGTCCGGCTGTCGACAAAGAATCCCATACGGGGATGGAAATCGTGACGGTTCACTCCTTTCAGCTTGACGGCTTTCCCGTTGACTTTGAAGACGTCTCCCGCGATTTCTATTTTCCGTATGCCCCAATGGTATTCGAACGATTCCAAAAGTTCATTCTTCCTGCGAAGCTTGATGTGGATGTCATATAGATGCGGTTTTTCGGCAGACCATAGTTGAGGCTCCCGGAGCATTTCGGACAGTGTGACGCTCGTTTCAGAAAAGGCCTGAATAGTACCTACGGGAGCCACCATTTTTTTGTCGAGTTTATTTCCTCTATTGTCTTTCCCCACCAGGTTTATTTCTACGGTCAGGTCTTTTACTTTGCGGTCGGTCTGGTTTCTTATCCAAATTTCGGTTCCGAATGTAGCTGAACGCATGTCGTCCGACAAGTCGCTGCTGAACCTATAGTCCCGGATATTTGTCCGGGGACGTACCCATAGCTCTACCGGCCTGAGTATTCCACTAAGCCGCCACATGTCCTGGTCTTCCAGATAACTGCCGTCCGACCACCGATACACTTCCACTGCCAGACGATTGGTTCCGTTCTTCACAAATTCGGTTATGTCAAACTCGGCAGGCGACATCGAATTCTGGCTGTAGCCTACCCGCTCTCCGTTTACCCAGACATACATGGCCGATTTTACTCCTTCAAAGTGAAGGTATAGGCACTTGTCTTTCATATCGAGCGTCACTTCGAACGTGGTGACATAAGAGCCTGTGGGATTTCTGTGCCCGTAACTGTAATATTCGGCGGGAGGCTCGCTTGTCACTTTGGGTGCATCCTTCTGGAAGGGATAGTTTACGTTGGAATAGATAGGTTTCCCATAACCTTGCAATTGCCATGCTCCCGGTACTATGATGGTATCCCATGTGTCGGTATTGAAATCATTCTTGTAGAAGTCGGCCGGGCGCTTTCCCGGGTCGGCAGACCATTGGAATCGCCACTTGCCGTTCAGGGATATGATTTCTTTGCAATCGGCTTTTTGCGAAGGCAATGTCAGTGTGGCATGATACGGCTCTTTGTTGATGCCGACTACAATAGGATTCTCCCAGTCCGGAACTTCTTGGGCGCCGGCATATAGGGCACTTAGCAATAGAAAGGCAAATATCTTTTTTCTCATTTTTTCTCATGTTTTCTGATGGTCAATAAACTTCCATGATGAGAACTCCCCAGGGGGGCAATGTTACATGGTCTCCTTCTTTTACAGTCTTGCCGGAAATCAGCTCTTTGGACGTCGGATAGTTATGAGTGATTTCTTTGCTCTCGCTGCTGTAATTGAAGAAGTAACGGATGGCTTTTCCGGCTTTGTTTATTCCCGAACGCTGTATGATGGGGAACACGTCGCTCTCTGAAGAGATGATACCGGCATGGATGGCTGCCTTTCGCACGATGGCATTCAGCAATTCCTGCGAAGGGTAGGCTCCTATGTAGGTCAGTTTGCCTTTGCCATACTTGTTTTCGGTGACAACGGGCCATTTGCCGAAGAACGGATGCTCTGCATAAGCCAACGGGGTGGCTGTCTCGGGAATCAGGAATTCATACCAGTCGCTTATCTGGTTCTTTCCCTCTAATTGAAAGGGGTTATCCTTTAATGATAAGTCACCGATAGTGGAGAATTCCTGGTAATGGAAGCCGCAGGCTTTGCGTAGCGGCCCGGGAGCCAAGGTGGCCCGAACTGCGGAGTGCTCATTGCAGTAACCGCTTTTGTGCATCATTACCACGTGTCCGCCGGACTGTACGAATTCATCAATGGCTAATAGCAATTGGTCGGTAGCCACATACAAAGGGGGAATGACAAGCATGTCATATCCGCTGAAATCGGTTGTCTTGTCACAAGGGATGATGTCCGTTTCTATGTTTTGGAAATAGAGGGCTTTATGCACCATATCAATGGGATAATTGCTCTTGTAAGTGTAGGGCATGAAGCCGAGAGCATGATAAGAATCATGACTGTAGAGGATAGCTGCCCGGTTTTTCTTTTTCAAGTTCACGATGTGGCTGCCTATTCTTTCCAACTCTTTGGCGGTGGTGGTGAATTCCTTGTATATGCGGTTGGGCTGGAGGTCATGGCCCAGCACGCCTCGCCAGTATGTCTCCTGCCCGTAGTGCAGGGTAGACCAGTGCCAGTATTCCACCATATTGGCTCCGGAAGCATAATGTGCGTACACATTCTGCCGCAACTGGTTGTCGTAGGGAGGAAACTGGGTGCGGGCATCCCAGCCGATGCCTTGTGCGTTGGTTTCCATGACGATGTAATTGTTGTCGGCCACGGTGCGCACGAAGTCACCGGCATAAGCGATGCGCTGGCCGTCTTGTTTATCCTGTACATCGTGATAGACATTGATGGCAGGATATTGCATCTGCCTGAAACTTTCCACTTGGTCTATATTATGGAAGTCGGGCATAAAGCAGTGGGTGACAAATTGGTCTTTACGCTTGTATTCATTTACAAGGTCGCACTGCCAATTCAGAAAATCGGCCACTTCCTTCCGGTTATAGCGTTCCCATTCATTCTTGTACGAGGGGCTTGTCACTCCATCGCGCGGATAGAACTCTTCCCAGGTGTTGATGTTCATTCCCCAGTAGTTCATTCCCCATTCCTTGGCAAGCAGATTCAGGTCATTGTTGAATTTCTGTTTGATGTAGTTCCTGAATCCGAAGAAATAGTCTCTGTTGTTTACTCCGCGCGCTTCTGTTTCGTTGTCCACTTGATACCCGATGACTGCCGGATGCTGTGCATATCTTTCCAGCATCTTGCGGATAATCCGTTCGCAATAGAATTGGTAGGTCGGGTTTGTAAAATCCATGTTCTGTCTGATTCCATAATAGGCTTTGTTTCCTTTGGCGTGTTCTGCCAGCACTTCCGGGTGTTTGTATGCCAGCCATGCAGGAATGGAATAGGTGGGAGTTCCCAAGATGACTTTGATTCCTGCTGCATGCATCTTGTCCAGAATGCGGTCCATCCATTCAAATTCAAAATTTCCTTCTTGCGGCTCAAATACTCCCCAGGCAGATTCTCCAACGCGCACTACTGTCAGGCCGGCTCTTTTCATCAGCCGGATATCTTCATCCAGTCGCTCATAGGGCATATATTCATGATAGTAGGCTGCACCATAAAGCACGTTGTCGAATGAATACTGCGCTTTTATTTGTAAAGCGCTTAAAAACAACACTAATAGAATAAAGTAATTTTTGTTTTTCATAATCTTACCAGTCCGATACAATATTTTTATTTCATCATAGGTCTTATGCTGATGGTTCTCCGATATTCCTGCGGCATCGCCTTGTAAGCACCGAATACACCGCGGGCCGTACAGCCGACCCCGGTAGTGGCATAATCGAGATTCAGGGTCATGCCTTTCTGCTTCTGCAATTGGTAGGTATACATCGCTTTCGTCAGATTGTCTGTGCTGTACGGATAAATGTTGAAGTTGAACCATTCGTTCATCTTGAATTGAAGGCCGATGCCTTTGTCCGTGGTCAGTTGCAGCCAGCGTACATCTGTCCGCAATCCGTAATCTTGTGGCATTAGATAGGGCTCGTACATAGCTTGTACGGTAGAGGCATATATCCCCGTCGGATAGCCGGTTTTCCGGTCCGGATAGTTCTCTTGCGGTCCTCGGCCGTACCATTTCACTTGGTCGAGCGCATCGCTTACGGTCAGCGTAAGTCCTATGCGAGGAAACCAAAGCGGCATTTTCCCTTCAGGCTTCAATACATGGCGTATCTCTATCGTCCCTTCACTATTGATAATATACTCATAGTGGTTGATGATGCCGTTGTTCTGTATTCCTTCGATGTAGAGGTCTTTTTTCTCTTTTTCTCCTTTGCCCCCGGTCGGCCGTGATGCTGTAATGTTCGTACAGCTCGTCCTGCTCGCCGGCAGCGTCGTCCTCGAGTTCGTCCGGATCGGGTATGTATTGCGATTCGCTCATCGGACGTGTGCGTTATTGGAAAAATTCGTCTTCCGCTGTCTCTTCGTCCGGGAAAAGCCCGTCGTCGATGACCGGCTCCGCTTCGACGGGACGGTTGGCCAGACTGTCCAGACGAACACGGGCCAGCGAATCGGCCGTTTCAGCGTCGAGGCGGCGCAGCTCTTCGGCGGCTTTTATCATCTCCTTAGCGGCCGCAGCGCTCTGGGCGGTGACTTTGGCAGCATCGAGGGTCAGCTTCAGATCGACCTTCGCACCCAGCCGGGCACGGCTGCCGGCCGAAGGCGTCTGCAGATAAACCCGGGCTTCCCGCTGGTTCAGCAGGTTGATTCCCTCGTCGAAGGAGATCTTGCCGATGTTGAGCCCCAGCTCCCACAAACGGCTTTTGGCCTGTTGGAGGTGAAGACCCATGG
>ERZ780060.114-NODE-114-length-30062-cov-6.315926_pt1 | contig 30062 bp, 24 predicted proteins | sample MGYA00511176_ERZ780060 | MGnify/ENA primary metagenome ERZ780060 (study PRJEB29588, sample SAMEA2148374) | human gut metagenome | biome: human gut; feature: human-associated habitat; material: faeces | place: Denmark | collected 2008/2010 ... | reverse complement strand
CGGAATACCAAGAGCCAAGGCGTTACAGATGAATGTCCTTCGTCCGGCGTGAGTGCTTAACAGTGCGTATTTAGGTGTCACTTCATCTATACGCTCATTTCCTTTATAATATGTTTCCCTTACAGGCTCGTTGATTTCGGCAAGCTCGCCCAACTCTTTCAGATAATCATTCATTTTCTGATTGCTGATGACTGGCAGTGCCATGTTGTTCTCAAAGTGAATGTCCTTGTATTTTTCAAGTATGGCTTTGCTGTATTTGTTCAGCTCTATGTTTAGGCTGTCCGCCGTTTTGACGGTAGTAACTTCTATGTGGTCGGATTTGACGTCACTTCGCTTCAAGTTACGGACATCTGAATACCTTAGACTTGTGAAACAACAGAACAGGAAAACATCCCGGACACGTTCCAGATATTGTTTGTCTTTGGGTATCTGATAGTCTTTCAGTCTATTCAATTCTTCCCATGTCAGAAAGATTACTTTCTTTGAGGTGGTTTTCAATTTTGGTTTGAATGTATCGTATGCAATGTTTTGATTATATCCCTTTTTGAAACTCCATCGCAGGAACCATTTGAGGAATCCTATCTGTTTGCCGATGGTACTGTTTCTCATGTCTTTTTTGTCACGCAAGAAGTTTACATACTCGTTTAGTCCGAACTCATCGAAATACTCAAAAGTCACATCTTCTTTGAACTCTTTTAGGTGATTTTTTACGGCTGCAAATTTTTCGTATGTGGATTCTGTCCAGTTGTTCTGATTGCCACATTCCTTGACAAACTCATCAAATATCTCCCAGAAACTTATTTTAGTATCTTCCTGCTGCTCCTCACTGTCATTTTTCATTCGCAGATTGAACGCATCTTTCAACTGTTGGGTGGTCGGCATTGTTTCCTGTACCTCAAATTCTTTGAACACGTTTTGAATTTCTGCATAGTATCTTAGCAAATCTGCATTGATTTCGGATGCGCTTTGCTTCAATTTATTGGTACATCCGTTCTTTACACGCTGCTTGTCCGCATCCCACTTGGCTATATCAATGCGGTAGCCGGTTGTAAACTCGATGCGGTGGCTTGCGTATATGACACGCATACGGATGGGAACGTTCTCCACGATTGGAACGCCGTTCTTTTTGCGGCTTTCAGGTGCAAAAATGATGTTTCGTTTGATGTTCATGACTGGGTGTATTTGAAATTCTGCACCCAAATATACACCCAAAAATTGAAATAGCGAGCGATATTCGATAATATTTAGATTTAATTATGATTGTAATAAGCTGGTTATTAATAGGCATTTGCGATTGTGTGATATTTTGAGATAGTACAGGTTCGAGAGCCTGTCTCTCCGCCAAAGGGTGTAAATTGGGCCCGGTCTCCTTATGGGGACCGGGCCCTCTGCATGACAGGCGGGGGATGGCGGCCTGAGGAACCCGCCGCCCTCCGACGGCGTGAGCTTCTCCAGCATCTGTTTCCGGGCGTGTCGCCCATGCAAACGCGGTCTCTGTGCCAGGCTGCGGAACCGGTTTTCAGACTTGTCTAAACGACAAAACTTGTCTAAACGACAATTCGAATTTGCCTAAACGACAATTGCGGCTTGCCTAAACGACAAAAATTGAATTTTCCGGCAAATTCACCGCTCCGGACCCCACCCGGAGGCGGGAATCTCGATTTTTTTACCTACCTTTAATAGGCCAATGTCCCCCTCGGACACCCCTCTTCCGGCAACACACACTCCATATACCCAATCATACACCCCCACAAACCGCCCTTGTTTGGAGGCCGGTCACGCTGTAAAACCGTCCTGCCTGCCGCATATGGAATACAAGCAACGCATACACACAAAAAACGCACGCATATGAAACATCTTTACCTCTTGACCCTGCTTGCGGCCGCCCTTGCCTTCACCGGCTGCCAGAAGGATGACTCCGTTCCGGCGCAACCTGTTACATCCGACTTCGATCCTGTATTCGCCCGGGTATTGCAGGAAAAAGGCTACATCTCCGATGCGAATAACATCACGACGGACGACCTGGCCGCAATCACCGAACTCGATGTTTGGGGCGAAGGTGATAACCCGGGTCCGATTACCTCCCTGCGGGGGATTGAGCATTTCAAGTCGCTGACGGAACTGGACTGCAGCAACAATCAACTCACGACGCTGGACGTGAGTCAGAACCCGGCACTGACGGAGTTGTACTGCGGCAGCAATGAGCTGACGGAGCTGCATGTGAACCCGGCACTGATGAAGTTGTACTGCGAGTACAATCAGCTGACAGAGCTGAACATCAGTCAGAGCCCGGCGCTGACGGAGCTGGACTGCAGTTCCAATCAGTTGACGACGCTGGATGTGAGTCAGAACACGGTGCTGACCGACCTGATCTGCGACAACAATCCGTTGACGACGCTGGATGTGAGCAAAAACGCAGAACTGCTGTACGTCTCCTGCAGCGACTGCCAGTTGACCGCGCTGGACTTGAGCCATAACACCCAACTGGGTACGTTGTGGAGCAACTCCAATCCATTGAAGACCCTGGACCTGAGCAAAAACACAAGTCTGGGGTTCTTGTCCTGTGTCTCCAACGGATTGACGACGCTGGATGTGAGCCACAATCCGGAATTGTCGATACTGCAGTGCAGCTCCAATCAGATAACGGAGCTGGATATCCGCAACCTGACAGAGTTGACCTCATTGACTTGCCCCGACAATCGGTTGACAGCGCTGGATTTGAGCCAAAACGCGGAACTGACGGACGTGAACTGCGACGGGAATCAGTTGACGGAGTTGGATGTGAGCAAAAATGCCAAATTGGAGCAGTTGAGGTGCAACAACAATCTGTTGACGGAGTTGAGTCTGACACAGAACCCGGCGCTGACCTGGTTGTGGTGCTCCTCCAACAAGCTGACAGAGCTGGATTTGAGCCGGATTTATGAGTTGCGAAGTCTGGAATGCAACGACAATCAGCTGACTGAGCTGGATCTGAGCCACAACGCAAAACTGAGTTCGTTGTACTGCAACGGCAATCTGTTAACGTCGCTGAACAGGGACAGCAATCCCGAGCTGTACTGGATAGAATGCAACAACAATCAGCTGACAACGCTGGACATGAGTCCCCAGGCGGAACTGATGTATCTGGACTGCTCCTACAACGAGCTGACGGAGCTGAATGTGAGCAAAAATACGGAATTGGCAACGTTGTTCTGCGACTACAATCAGCTGACGACGCTGGACGTGAGCCGAAACACGGAATTGAACAACCTGAATTGCAGCTACAATCCCGGAGACGGCGTTTCATCCTTCCCGGTAACGGCCTGGTTTGACAACGCTTCCATCCCGAGCGACATAAGTCTTTACATAAGCGAATGGTGGTACGACGGCTCGCACATCTTCCTCGACTTCCGAAAGGCGGAGTAACGGCGCCAGTTTCTGTAACCACACTATTATTAACTGATTGCAAAAACCTGTCCCATGAAGACCCCCAAACCGCTTTACTGGCTGGCCCTCACGGCCGCCCTTGCCCTTGCCTTTACGGGCTGCAAGAAGGATGATGATGCCTCCCGTCCCGGGAACCTGACCGTCGAGCAGACCGAATATACGCTCGATGCCGCCGAGGAGCGGACCGCAACGGTCGCCTTTACCGCCGCGGCCGACTGGACGCTTTCGGTCGCATACGACGATGCCGAATCAGCGGCGGACTGGCTGACCGTCACGCCCGCGAGCGGTACGGCCGGCGAACAGACCGTCGAACTGTCGGCCGCCCGCAATTTCCGGGCATCGGCCCGCACGGCTTATGCCGATATTGCCTGCGGGGAACAGAGCGTGCGGCTGACCGTCACCCAGACGGCGGCATCCGACGCTACGGATTTCACCGCCCAATTCGACCCGGACTTTGCAAAGGAGTTGCAAAAACAGGGTATTATCGCCGATGCGGGAAATATCACGCCGGAGGATATGGAAAAGATTGCCGCAATCACCTCTCTGGACGTTTCAGGGACTGAGGATGCGCCCGGCGCCCTGACCTCCCTGCAAGGAATCGAGTATTTTGAGTCTCTGACGGATTTGGAATGCGAATACAATCGGTTGACGTCGCTGGATGCAAGCGCGAACACGAAACTATGGTTGTTGAGCTGTTCCAACAATTCATTGAAGACGCTGAACGTAAGCGCGAACTCGGAACTGATAACTTTGCACTGCGAGGAGAACCAGTTGACGGAGCTGGATGTAAGTACGAACACGAAGCTGTCGTATTTGTACGGCAATGACAATCAGTTGACTTCACTGGATATAAGTGCGAACTCGGAGCTGACGTATTTGTACTGCTATGACAATCAGTTGTCTTCGCTGGATGTAAGCGCGAACCCGGAACTGATAATAATTTGGGGCTCCAACAATTCGTTGACGGAGCTGGATGTAAGCGCGAACACGAAACTGACGCATTTGTACTGCGAGAGAAACCTGTTGACGGAGCTGGATGTAAGCCGGAACACGGAGCTGACGGATTTAATCTGCTTTAACAATCAGTTGACGGAGCTGGATGTACGTGCGAACACGAAGCTGTCGGATTTGTCCTGCTCCAACAATAAGTTGACGGAGCTGGATGTACGTGCGAATACGGAACTGGTGACGTTTGACTGCTCCGACAATTCGTTGACGGAGCTGGATGTAAGTGCGAACACGAAACTGGCGTGGTATTTCTACTGTAATGGCAATCAGTTGACGGAACTGGATGTGAGCAACTGCACGGCGCTGGAGGAGCTGTATTGCCACGATAATCAACTGACGTCGCTGGATGTGAGCCGGAATACGGCGCTGACGAATTTGGTGTGCTACTCCAATCAGTTGACGGAGCTGGATGTGAGCCAGAATACGATGCTGACGTCGTTGCGATGCCACTACAATCAGTTGACCACGCTGGATGTGAGCCGGAATACGGCGCTGACGCAGTTGTACTGCTCCTACAATCCCGGAGACGGGGTTTCGAGCTTTCCAATCACAGCCTGGTTCGACAACGATACGAAACCGGACAATTTGGAGATTGACTACGAGCAGTGGACGTACGACGGCAAGAGCATCACCATCGACTTCCGAAAGGCGGAGTAATTCCGCCCCACGGGCGACCCGTTGACGCACGAAAGGCGGTCCGGAATACTCCGGGCCGCCTTTTTGGGGTTCGGACGCAGTCCTGCTGCCGCTTCCCGCCATCTGTTGCCTTTGCTGCCACGGAGCCGGATTTGCCGCCGGCTGGGCATGGTCGGGGTTGACCGGCACACGCCGCCCGCCGCCGGATTGGGCCGAAGCGGCGCCCCGGAGCAGATGCCCGATGGCCGATTCCCTTCAAGATTTGCCTAACCCCTTTTTGTCCCGAATATTTGCATATAAGCTCTCAAAGTTTTTCTTTTGTAGGGGTTATCGGTTTGCTTGACCGTTGCCTGTCGTTGCCGTCCGACAGCAGGGTGCCCTTCCAACCGATACCCCTTATTGGAACATCTTTATATTTGAATTTATACAACCTGATGGATGGGGATTTCTCCGCGAAACGAGACAAGCGGCAATCAAAGCCGGCATCGATAAAGATACCGGGTTACACCGAACCGGGATGGAAGATTATCTGGCAGTCATATTTCCGGAGATTCCGCCTTCGGAATGGTTCCATGACAAGACCATTGAAAAGTCGGGCAGACGCATAAGGCCGGACTATCGATGCGAAAGATTGAAACTCATGATTGAGTTCGATGGAGTTCAACACTACCGAACCCCGGAACGAATCAAGGCCGATGTCGAAAATCAACGCCTCTATGAGGACCTGGGATATAAAGTTGTCCGGATTCCCTATTTCATTCAGTTGAGTAATGATGTGGTTCGGCAAATGTTCGGCAGAACGATTCCGGAACCATTGTTCGACGACCGCATTCCATCGATGGGCATCAAAGAGGGGAATACGCCGGCCTATTGCTGCCCTGCGGGTTTGAAAAGAATGGCAAAAGAGTTTCATTGCTACCCCAGTCAGTACCAAACAAACTTGGAAGCCCTAATAACTGCCGACGATGAATATCTAACAGGGGCATTGCTGCTTAAAGAGGAATACGACAGGATTTGATAGGATGCCGTCCAATATGAAATGCCCATAATCGAACCTACAAAAAGGGCCGGTCTCCCGTAAGGGGACCGGCCCTGCATTTGCTTCGAAGCGAACGGCTATACGAAGCGTCCGTTGTCCAACGGTGTGAGCTCCTCGAGCACCTGCTTGATATGCTGCTCGCGCGAGCGCGGGCAGAGCAGCAGTGCATCCGGCGTATCGACCACGATGAAGTCGTGCAGCGAATCCACCACGACGACCTTCTCCGCCGAGGCGGTCTTGACCAGACAGCCGCTCGTGTCGTAGAGTTTCGAGAAGGATGGTGTGACGTTGCCGTCGGCATCCTTTGCCGAGAGTTCGTAGAGCGAGCCCCACGTTCCGACGTCGTTCCACCCGAAGTCCGACCCGCGCACGAAGACGTTGTCGGCCCGTTCCAGCACCCCGTAGTCAATCGAAATCGAGGGGCAGCGGGCATAGATTTCCTCCACGGCCTGCCGTTCGTCGGGCGTGGCAAACGCTGCGGCCCGCTGGGCAAAGAGTCCGTAGAGCTCCGGAAGGTGGCGTTCGAGGGCCGCGAGGATGCTCCGCGTCGACCAGATGAAGATGCCGGCATTCCAGAGGTAGCTGCCCGCCGCCAGATAGCTCATGGCGGTCTTCAGGTCGGGTTTCTCGCGGAACGAGGCGACCGGCGAGATTTCGCCGGCGGCTGCGGTCTGGATATAGCCGTAGCCCGTATCGGGACGCGAGGGGCGGATGCCTATGGTCACCAGCGCGTCGCGTGCCTCGGCGAACTCCATGCAGGAGGTGATGTTACGGCGGAACTCCTCCTCATCGAAGATGAAGTGGTCGGACGGCGCCACGACCATCGTCGACTCGGGCTGCAGCGCTCCGAGGCGGAAGGCCGCATAGGCGATGCAGGGGGCCGTATTGCGCCCGACGGGTTCGCACAGCACCTGCTCGGGCTGCAGTTCGGGGAGCTGCTCGAGCACCAGCTGCCGGTAGGCGGCATTCGTCACCACGAGGAAGTGCTCCGCCGGGATGAGCGGTGCAAAACGCTCGAACGTATGGCGGATGAAGCTCTTTCCGGTGCCCAGAATGTCGAGGAACTGCTTGGGAAGGCGGCGTCGGCTGGCTGGCCAGAAGCGGCTGCCGATGGCGCCGGCCCTGATGACGCAGTAGCGATTGCCGGTTGCCATAAGTCCTGACGGTTTATCGTTCGGCCCGCATCGGATTCTCCAGGAAATCCTTGTAGGCGAGGCGGATGCCATCCTCGAGCTCGGTCTTGTAGGTCCAGCCCAGCGCCGTGGCCTTCGAGACGTCAAGCAGCTTGCGCGGCGTGCCGTTCGGCATCGAGGGGTCCCAGCGAATCTCGCCCTTATAGCCGATTACCTTGGCGACCATCTCGGTCAGCGCCTTGATGGTCAGCTCCTTGCCCGTGCCGGCATTCACCGTCTCGTTGCCTGAGTAGTTGTTCATCAGGAAGACGCAGAGGTTGGCCAGGTCATCCACGTAGAGGAACTCGCGCAGCGGGCTGCCGTCGCCCCAGCATGTCACGTAGGGTAGTCCCTGCACCTTGGCCTCGTGGAAGCGGCGGATGAGCGCCGGCAGCACGTGGCTGTGCGTCGGATGGTAGTTGTCGTTCGGACCGTAGAGGTTTGTCGGCATCACGCTGATGTAGTCCGTGCCGTACTGGCGGTTGAGGAATTCGCAATACTTCAGACCCGAAATCTTGGCCAGCGCATAGGCCTCGTTCGTCTTCTCGAGCGCCGAGGTCAGCAGGCACGACTCCTTCATCGGCTGGGGCGCCATGCGCGGGTAGATGCACGACGAGCCGAGGAACTCCAGCTTCTTGCAGCCGTTCTGCCAGGCGGCGTGGATGACGTTCATCTCGAGAATCATGTTGTCGTACATGAAGTCGGCCAGCGCGCTCTGGTTGGCTTCGATGCCGCCGACCTTCGCCGCAGCGAGGAAGACGTACTCGGGACGCTCCTCGGCAAAGAAGCGCTCGACGGGCTCCTGACGCGTCAGGTCCAGCTCCTTGTGCGTACGGGTGATGATGTTCGTGTAGCCCTGACGCTGCAGTTCGCGAACGATGGCCGAACCCACCATGCCGCGGTGTCCGGCTACATAGATTTTTGCATTCTTCTCCATCATAAGACTTTCCTCCTATTTTACGATGCCCTTTTCGAGGTACTCGGCCAGGTTCGTGCGAATCTCCTCATCGGCACGCTCGACGGCCACCTTTGCCATATCGGCATCGACCATAATCTTTACCAACTGCTCGAAGCTCGTCTTCATCGGGTTCCAGCCCAGCTGGGTCTTCGCCTTCGTCGGGTCGCCCCAGAGGTTCACGACATCCGTCGGACGGTAGAAGTCGGGCGACACCTCGACCAGCACGCGGCCCGTGGCCTTGTCTATGCCCTTTTCGTCGGCTCCCTCGCCCACGAATTCCAGCTCGATGCCCACCTGCTTGAAGGCCAGGTAGCAGAACTCACGCACGGAGTGCTGCACACCCGTGGCAATGACGAAATCCTCGGGCTTCTCGTTCTGCAGAATCAGCCACATGCACTCGACGTAATCCTTCGCGTAGCCCCAGTCGCGCAGCGAGGAGAGGTTACCGAGGTAGAGCTTGTCCTGCTTGCCCTGGGCGATACGGGCTGCCGCGAGGGTAATCTTGCGCGTCACGAAGGTCTCGCCGCGGCGCTCCGACTCGTGGTTGAACAGGATGCCCGAGCAGCAGAACATGTTGTAAGCCTCGCGGTACTCCTTGACAATCCAGTAGCCGTAGAGCTTTGCCACGGCATAGGGGCTGTAGGGGTGGAAGGGGGTCTTCTCGTTCTGCGGGACCTCCTCCACCTTGCCGTAGAGCTCCGAAGTCGAAGCCTGATAGATGCGGCAGCTCTGGGCCAGACCGCACAGGCGCACGGCCTCAAGGATACGCAGCACGCCCGTGGCATCGACATCGGCGGTGAACTCCGGCGCGTCGAACGACACCTGCACGTGGCTCTGGGCCGCGAGGTTGTAGATTTCGTCGGGACGCACCTTGCTGACCACCTGAATGATGCTCATCGAGTCGCCGAGGTCGGCGTAGTGGAGGTGGAAATGGGGTTTGCCTTCGAGGTGTGCAATTCGCTCGCGGTAGTCGGTCGACGAGCGGCGGATTGTGCCGTGGACGTCGTATCCTTTCGACAGCAGAAGTTCAGCCAGAAACGAGCCGTCCTGGCCCGTGATTCCGGTGATAAGCGCAGTTTTCATATCTTTCTGATTGTATGTTTATTGTTTCTTTTGTTGGTGCTTGCGTCGGCGCTCCTGCCAGAGCAGCCGCGGCAGGGAGCCGAGGATTCCGGCGCAGCGCGAGAGCTGTTTGCGGGGCTCCTTGAAGATTCGGTGGACGAACTCCAGATGGCAGCGAATCATCCACTGGGGCGCCCGCGAGACGTCGGTTCCGCTGAAGAACTTGAAGGCGGCCCCGACGGCAATCATGACGCCACGATGCAGATAGGGCTTCAGCCGGCTCATGAAGATTTCCTGCTTGGGGGCTCCGAGGGCCACCCAGATGATATCGGCACCGTCGGCCTCCACCATGCGGGCAATCTCCGGGTAGTCGAACTCCTCGACCTTGCGGAACGGCAGCTCGATGAACTGCATCTGCGCCACATCGGGGTTTTCCTTCATTAGATTGGCCTTCAGACCGTCGAGAATGGCCTGTGAGGTTCCCATGAAGAGCATCCGATACTTGCGGCTGCGGATGATCTCCATGAAAATCTGACTGCCGCAATACTGCTCGAAACGCTTTCCGTAGAGCCATCGGATATAGAGCGGAACGTAGCTGCTGTCGCAAATGGAGAACATGCCGCCGTTGACAACCTTGAGATATTCGGGGTCCCGGTTTGCAGTATTGAGGATCACGCCGTCGGCCACACAGATGTAGTCGGCTTCGTTTTTCTGCAACTGTTGTGCGATGCGTTCGTGTACGGCCTTCTTATCGAACTCGTAACGAATGTTGAAGTAGTATTCCATAGTGTGGAAAGATGGTCTATAAGGACATTTTGTTTGGGTCACGCTTTTTTCAACCCCAGAAGTCTGCCTCCCAATGCAAAAAGCCACTCCTTAAGTTGGGCCACGATGAGCGATGAGAAGAAGACCAAGGGGACAATTACGAAAAAGTATTTCCCAAATTGTGATTGATTGACAAAGTAGCGGTCCAGGAAATAAGGATAGAACAGTTTATCAAAAATCCAGCAACACAGATACATGTCGAGCGACAGCAGTGAGATACGTTTCAAAACTGCGGTCGTCACATGGTTCTTAATATCCACTTTGTACAAGAGAAGAAACATCAAAACTGCTATAATAGTTCCGAATACGCCATTAGAACCTCCAACAATTTGAATCATTGTATGGTTCTTAACAAAGAGCATATTGAAAATCGGGTTGATGGCACATACAAGAATAATGACTGCAATTGCCCCCCATACCTTCTTGCCAGTCAATCCTGGCTCATATTCACGGATATATGATCCAATAAAGAAAAAGGTCAATGGGTATACTTCTTGCCAGAATCCGGGGACGAGATGGAATCCGTAACGATTGAGCAAATCGGGCAAAGCCGTCAATACAAACAAAGTCACTAACAAAGTCTGTTTTTGACGCTTTGTCGGAATCGCCCTATACATCAAATTCAGGAAAGGAGTTAACAAGTACAGCCCTATCCACATTTCAATATACCAACCATAAGGGATGGCTGAAAAATCCAATATTTTCAATCCCCACTTAATCCAAGATAAATCCTCCTCCAGCCAGAATTTTCGGAATAAGATAGTAACTACAGAAAAAAACAAATAAGTAATAATTACCCTTATACCCCCGCGATAATACTTCCAATTACACTCTACCTTGTGAGCATTCAAGAAACCAGTCATCATAATGAATAAAGGAACTCCAGTAGAGATAAATAATAAATAAGACATTCCCTGTAGAAACATTCCATGAACATCGAACGCTGTATCTCGGAAAGGTGTATTCAATACAAAAAAATGCCCAGCGATTACCGAGAAAATAGCAACTACACGAATTACATCCAGTCCGGCAATTCGGAGGGGGGGGGAATTTTTCTTGAACTGTTTAGTTTCTGCCATCATTAATTTACTACAATATACTTTTAATTAAATCATTCCACTCTTGATAAATCACCTCTGTGGAATATTCCCTCAAGAGCTTGTCATGCGCCTTCTCACCCAGACGAGTAATCTCACATGGATTATTCCATAGGGAAACAATTTGTTGCTCTAGAGCGTCAACATCTCCCGGAGCGAATAGACGACCGATTGCCGCATCTCCTTCGCCAATAATCTCTGTAAAGCCGCCATGATTGGGCCCTACTGCTGGTTTCCCGAATTGAGCAGCCTCAAGAATAGCCATAGGGAATCCCTCATAGCAACGGCTAGGAATCACCAAAAAACGAGCGTCTTGAATAAAATCCGATAACTCTTTACCCTTCAGATACCCCATAAAGCGGACATTCTTCGGTGTTTCCACCTCTCCAGGCATCCGTTGAGCCCCAGCAAAACGGAATTGAATATCCGGATGACGCCGAGCCACCTCTATCAGCAAATCAAACCCTTTCTCATAACTTAATCGACCGACATAGGCAATATAATCACCTGCTGTAGATTGAAATGTAGAAGGACAAGGAACACTATTCGGTATAACAACAATCTTTTCGGCATCAAATCCGGCTTGTATCAACTTCTGCCGCTGAAAATCGGTAATACAGGCAAACCGATCCACGCATTTGCGATAGGCTCCCGAATATCGGGCCACCGCATTGCGCGCCACATACCCGACCGATTTCAACAGAGAGTGCTCGCAATTATAACGCACACAGTCCCATTCGTTGCCCAGCTTCAGACACAATTCGCAAGGTTTTCCATCCCGCATAAACAAGCCCGTAGGGCAGATAAGACGGAAGTTATGGACAGTCATCACCACCGGAACACCCGCCTTTTTGCACTCAAACAGAGCGGCTGGAGAGATAAACGGATACAGATTGTGTACATTGACGACATCCGGGCGCTCCTCCTTCAGAATCCGGCGCATCTCCCGAACCCCTTTGGGGCTATATAGCCCGGCCAGACATCCATGCATTTTTCCCACCAGCGAATCCCGACTACCGGCTGTCGACATTCTCAACTGCACAACCCGATGGCCGTGTTCGGTCCACATGGCCGCCATCTGATCAACAACGGACTCCTCTCCCGAGTACTTCCCGTAGTCGTTGTGAACAAGCAAAATCCTCATGGATAAATCACTTTTTGTGCTTTATATCTCAGGTATCCCAGATTTCTGAGATGGATTCCCAATCATTATCGAATAATCGGGAATATTCCCTTTGACAACAGCCCCGCTTTAATTATACAATATTTACCGATTGTTACTACCAGGCAAGATGATTGCACCAGCACCAATAAACGTATAATCTGCTATTGAGACAGATGCATGGGCTTTTTTAGATAAATCTTGTTCATCCAATACTTCCAAAACATTCTGAGTCTTTGCGCAAGTCAAAAAAGGCCAATCATGCATCAGTACAATAAGATTCACAGAGGAAACTCAATAATCAATAAGTTCTTGAAGAATCAATATGAGTTGAAATATCAATACACGCGGAAAATCAATCAAACTTAACTCCGAATAATTTATAAACTTTAACAGTCAAAATCATATATAAGTGATTGCTTATCCCCCAACAACCAAATGCTAAAGTCGGGAAGAAATAGATAACGTATCATTATTAATACCTTGAGATTATAATATGCCTTATCTTAGAAGGGCAGAGTGCCAATAAGAAAAACATCATTAATCTAATATTAAGTGGATTATAATACAATCCAATCATTACTTCTCGAATGGTCTCCCTGCGTTCCCCAAATCGAATAGCAACAGATGCCCTCATTCTGTGCCAATGAGATATGTAATGCCTCAATCCAATTACAGACGGATGAGATTTGTATAGCTGCAATAATGATTTCCCGACTGGATCATTTCTATCTTGTCGCCGTGGGGGCAAATGGGTATAATCATATCCTTCGCCTAAATTATAAATGGCTAATGGCTTATTACAGAAAGCAATCTGACCTTTAATAGAAAGTCTTGCCCATGTAAGCAAATCTTCACCGGATGTGACACCAACCGGGAAACCTCCGATTGCCTGAATTACCTGTTTTCGCACCATGATAGATATGGAGCAAATTGGAGGATTGGAACAACTGGCAACTTCAAAATAATTGGTCATGATTCCAGTCTCTCCTACAAATGGCAACTTGTGAATAATCGTCGGCGTTACGTTTCCTTCAGCGTCATGAAATTCATAATTGCAGGCAAAAACGCTACATTCTGGATATTTCAGGGAAAGTTGATATTGTGTAGCCAAATACTCGGGCTTCCATTCGTCATCTGCATCCAGGAATGCAATCAACTCTCCCTTTGCTTCTTCAATTCCTCGATTCCGAGCGGCAGAAACACCGGCATTCTGTTGATGAATTAACCGAATGCGATTATCCTGGATTTTTTCAACTTCGGCTATGCTGTTATCCGTAGAACCATCATTTACGATAACAATCTCATAATCAGTGAATGTTTGATTTAAAACGGTTTGTAGTGTAGATGCAATGCTCTTCTCCTTGTTATAAAGAGGAATTACAACGGATATCTTGGGCATGGTTTAATGATTGAAATTTCTTTGCCAATACGGAATTGATGACTTGCTGCCCTTCAACATTCAAATGGATAGGATCAAAAAGCAAATCATATTTCTCCGAGAATTCGGGATTCAAATCCCAATAGTAAACGTAGGTTGAATTAACCTTGCTTTGAAGATAAGAGCTGAACCTTTGATACTTCTCGGGCTCATATTCGTTCAAAATGTGCGCAATCGGGGTATTTACTAATATCGTAATGATTCCTTTTTGCCTCAACAACGTCAATGTATTCTCAAAATCCGTCATCAAGTCAGGTTCGAATGCGATATGTCGCTGTTTCCCATCCTTGATTTGTTGACGCAAATTTTCTACATCGAGTTGACCTACTTTATAATTGCTCCAATCTTGTCTCCATCCCCGAATGGAACTGTTCAAGAGAGCATCCGAGTACCGAGTCGAACAAATCAGTTTATGCAGCCAGTAATCATAAGCAGACGTCGATTCCCTGATATAGGAGTCAATTGCTTTATTATCCATAAAAGGATAAAATAACTTATAGGAGTTCTGACTCAATCCCTTTCCAGTAAACATGAACTGATCTACTCCATAAATCACATATCTCAAGGAATCACTATAGGGTAGCGACAGAAAATGCTTCAACATGACATAGCGATCAGCCACATTGACGCCTTCTCGGCAATACTTCGAAACCCTTACCCCGGTTTCGCGCTCAAATTTGGATTTATCAACGGCAAGCATCAGATGAGAATGCCCCAGAAACAGCACTTCCGAATGTTGGTTCAATCCAAAATAACGATATAATCCTTGATTGATAATAAACCCGATTCCTCTGTCAATACAAATAAACAAGAGGATCAGCAACACTATCTTGACAATCGTTCTCATGTGTCAGAATTGGAAATAGACGAATTGATCGCTGGATACCCCAAATAAACAGATTTCTAATATCAGCAGCATATACTCCAGAATGTGCTTTTGAGGAAGCTTCTGCTTGTACATTAAATACTCTCGAACAATAAAAAGCACCAACAATACAATGGTCAACAATGTACTAAACGTTGAACTTCCCCAGTTGATTGGCGAGATAATATCCGTACAAATCGTACATATAACATTCCACGCCGTTGCACTGTCCTCAATCCGGAAAAAAATCCAGGCAAATGTCACCAAAATAAAGACCAACACCTGATTGAGCAAATTAGGATGCTTTATCTTGCAGAAGTGCTCAATCAAATAAAGCACAGCGTGTATCAATCCCCACAACACAAATCCCCAGGTTGCCCCATGCCATATGCCGCTCAACAGAAAGACAGTTGATATATTCAGAATCCATCGAGCCTGTTTCACCCGATTGCCTCCCATTGAGAAATAGACATATTCTGTGAACCAAGATGTCAATGAGATATGCCATCTGCGCCAGAATTCTTTAATTGTGTTGGCAAAATAGGGAAAATTGAAATTCTTCATAATGTCGAATCCCAGAATCTTGCCACTACCGATTGCCATATCGGCATACCCGCTGAAATCACAATATATCTGGAAGCTGTAGAACAAGGCCGCTAAGGCCAACGTACTTCCAGTCTGTCCTGTAGGAGCTGCATATACCGCGTTTACATATTCGGCCAATCTGTCGGCAATAACAACTTTTTTGAATAGTCCCCAGATAAACAAGCCAATACCCGAGAAAACAATTTCTGAAGTTATGGCGGTCGGTTGTTTTAATTGAGGGATTAAATTCCGAGCCCGTTCAATAGGGCCGGACAATAGGGTCGGGAAAAAGGCGATGAACAAGGCGACATTCAACAGATTCTTTTCCTCTGCAATTTTCCCCCGATAAATATCAATGGTATATGACAACGCCTGGAACGTAAAGAAGGACAAGCCAACAGGTAATATAATGGAAGTGTCTACAATATAGGCATATTTGAAAACAGCCAGAATTGCCAAAGACAATACAATACTGACTGTTACCGGAATCTTAGCATTTTTATGCTTTTGCAGGGCATATGAAATCCATCGTCCACATCCATAATTTACCAATGTCGAGTAGGCAAGCAATAGAACAAACCATATATGCAGTTGTGCATAAAAGACATACGACGCAATAAGCAGTATAAAATTTCTGATTTGCAACGTCTTGGTTCGATTCGTCAACAATACAAGAACAAAGACGAGGCTTAAAAAAAAGATATATTCAGGTGAGTTAAAAAACATGACAACTACCTATTATTTGTTTTGTACTTTGCCATCATTCCTAACATCATTCCATAAAAGCCACATGGATAAGATATAGTAGCCATGGAATAGTTGATTACATTATCGGTCATCATCGTCAATAAGACGCCAGCTATTGAAGACCCAGCAACGATTGCGCACATTCTAATACCTTCGTGATATTTATGATTCTGATAAACGACAAAACAATGGAAAATCAAAAACAGAAAACTACACCCAAATAGGATTAGTCCAATCAAACCATTATCACATAGCATCTGAACATAGTCGCTGTGGACGATTCGAATTGTTCCGAACGGATGTCGAAGGGCATAAAATGTTTCTTGCAGATTTCCCGTTCCCGTTCCTATTAGCTCTCTACCATGATAAAACTGATCCAACGACCATTCCCACATGGCAAAACGCCCATTAGAATCAATATTATCTGTCGAAAAGTCTCCACTTTGCAATTGTATAGCACTAACACTACTTTCATCAAAAAACATTTTTTCTCTTACAGAGGGGATTGCAAAAACGGCTACTATAAACAATAAGAGGAATCCGAAAATTATCGGTAACGACTTGAATCTATATTTAAAAATAAAAAATACCATAAAAGCCAATGTTGTTCCCATTATACTGGTTCGAAACACCCATAAAAGACAGGGAAGAATGAAGAGAATCGTATAATAAATATTTCTCTTTTTATGATGAATCCCTTTGGTATAAGAAATCAATGCCAAAGAAAGCATACACATAGAGATATAATTAATTGCTTCTGCAGTTCCATACCAAAATACTCCAGGGACAAGTTTTCCTATAAATGGAATAAAGGCAAACGCAATTGATATTAAGGCTACCGTCCGTGCTCCTAGTCCTGCTTTGAGAAAAACTTCAGTATCCCGCACTGCTGCAGATGCAAACAGCATAATCAGCAACGGGTAGATGTATTTCAGAATTACACGGAACCCGTATCCAGGAGCTGGGCTATAGGTCAAACCTATGACCAACCAGAGAAGGTAAATCACGTAAACGGCAGTTGCCGCAGTCCATTGAACTCTGCGTTTGCAGATAAATAATAACCCCAGCAGGCAAAAAAGTTCCAATACAAATAACCGGACTGCCATCAAGTCCAATCCTCCAGGAGCCGAAAATGCCAGCAGACCCGTCGAGAATGTTAATATCCAGAACCGTTCGGGACCATCCAGCCACATTCGTCGGTGTTTATCCATTGGATAGCTCATCGACTCCGAGGAGGTCAGCCACCGATAACCAACAATTGTGATAATCAAAAAATATAGATAATTCAGAACGTACATATTCTCGACAATGAGTTGGTCGCTCTATTCCGCGATTCGCCGATATAAATCGTTGAACAATATGCTGAACCGTTCAAAACCGAATTGTTTCACATAAGTAATAGCCTGGGTGGAATATTGTTGCCACAGCTTCGGCGATTCGCAAAGATAGATAAGTTTCGACGCTAAATCCTCAATATTCTCCGATTCATGCAATAAACCGACCTCACCCTCACGAACAACCTCAGGAAGACCTCCAATTCGTGAGGCTACGACAACACATCCCCGGGCCATTCCTTCAATGGCTGTCAGCCCGAAACCTTCACTGCGCGATGGCATTAGCAAGATATCAATCCGGTCATAATAGTGCGTCAACGCCTCCTGCGGTTGGCGTCCGACAAATTCTACCGCACTGGAAATATCGGCAGCTTGAGCCTGTTGTTCCATCTGTCCGCGCAGTGTACCATCTCCGACAATCAGCAATCTTACTTCCGGATGAGCGGATCTTACTTTTGCAAAAGCCGGCACAACCAAATCCATTCCCTTGATTGACTCCAATCGACTGACGACACCGATGGTAATTGGCTGATTGGCCGTACGAGGTTCCTGAATTACAGGAAGGCTTGCGGGGAGTGCATTGTAGATGGTGAAATGGTTGCGTTTTTTTAAAGGATAGTGCTCATCATAAAGTTGAGAACTACCAAAGAACGAACGTTCGGCCAATTCCGTAATACAAGTGAACGCCCGTACACAATGCCGTTGAATAAGATGAACCAGTTTCAGGTTGGGGTAAATATCCGCTGCCGTATGAGCTGTTGTTAGGATCTGTCGCATCCCCAACAGACGCAACAGCAAAATAGGAATCGCTCCCGGAGCCATATATTGAACATGGGCGACATCGGGTTTATATTGTTTTAGAACAGAACGTAACCCTTTATACAGGAATAAAATACCTCTCCAGCCTCCAATTCGTACGCCATCCGGGCTCAAACATACAACCTCACTCCCCGCCTTCTGAAATCGGGAAACCATATCGTCGTAATGTTCAAAATAACATATGGTCACAACCCGATGACCTCCAGCTACCAAGGCCCGTACTAGATTCAATGTTTGGACCTCGGTTCCGCCTGTCATCAGGCAAGGAATGCATATTAATATAGTCAATAAAGTCATTGCAAAATGCGGTTACTGTACTTTACACCCTCTGATAAAGCCAAATAATTTTGAAACCGTTTTGAGCCCTAATAGCTGTTTCAATAGGAGAAAAGCTTTTTCTCGAAAAGACAAATTAATAGATAAATCTTTGGTTAAAATGCATAAATCCTTTTGCCCTTTATCTATCAATTGGCGACTATTAATTTGGGCTCCTATAATTAATTCATTAAATATGAAATGCTTTGCAAATCTTATAAAATATGATTTGGCAGATTCATCGAAAATGATATTCTCGCTAAAATGGTTCAACTGAAATAGATAATCTGTCGCCAAACGTTGAATTAATTTATTATTCCCCAAATGTCCTGTTTCTGATTTATTGTGAAGTCGATATGACGCAAGAACTTTCATAACACCAACAACATCTGTATATTGTCCAACTCTATAGAAAAAGTCATCATCTGCAATGTGACCAGCTTCTTCTCGATATTGACAAAGATTAAAAATAGAACGATGAGTTACTACGCCTGGGCAACGATGTATATGAGGGTTCCCTATTGTCTGGTAAGCTCTCACATATTCTTTTCCTATGTATCGTCTTATTTCTCCAGTGCAGTAAATCGGTTCTTGTAAAATATGATTTGCTCCATCAATATTATTACAAGGAACGAATAAATGTTTTACATCCGGATAAATGCGTAGAGCTCTTTCTATTTCTGATAAGAATGTTGGCGCAAGTATATCATCCTGATGGAGTATAGTTATATATTCACTTGTTGCTTTCGCTATAGCATGATTCCATCCATTTACAAATCCAGAAGGGCCCTGCGGATTTGAATAGATTTTGATTCGATTTGCATATTTTCGACAAATTTCTAAAGTCGCATCAGTGGAATTATCATCAGAAACAATAATCTCGTCTGCCGGGCGAGTTTGGGCCAATGCTGATTGCAAGGCTTGTTCAATATAATCACTACCATTGTAGGTCGGGATAACAATAGAAAACGACAGCATTTATTTAAAGAAATCTATTTTTAAGAAAGTAGCAAGAAAAGCTTTGAAATATAAAAAAATATATCCTTTATTTAATTGAAAATTAGATATTCCTATTTTCAAGCTATAAAACGAATGATTAAATCGGAGGTTATCCATTACGTACATTCGTCGAACATTCTTCCTGCTTGCTTTTAGCCATATTTGTTTTTCTTCTTCCGAGAAATACGATCTAATATCTCTCATTATCGCATATTGGCATCTCCTTCCTTGTATATATTTTTGTTTGAAATCGACAAAAGAGTTTGTTGCATTTCCTTTATGCCTTCTCCATTGGTAACTATCTTTTTCACACGACAATATTACATTTCCATACACACTTAAGCGGACAATCCCATGAAAATCAGATTGAATTCCATTAAACGTATAACATAGACCATCCGCAATTGCAAGGTCTCTTCTATAAAGTGTAGCTAAATGAGCAAATGCACCAATCTCGCTATATCGTTTTAAATAAAGTTTACCTGGTAAAAAATAAGAATGGTCCGAAATCTTAAATTGATGATATTTCATTAATTGAGACGGGAATTTTTTATTTCCGAAGAAACATACTATATCATTTTGACTAAGTATTTCATTTATAGCACGACTTATAAATGTTTTATCCGTATAATAGTCATCCCCGTCTAAATTAACAATCCAATCTCCTGTTGTGTGTGAATATAATGTATTTCTATAATTTGCGACACGACCAAGATTACGTTCATTCCGTATATATTTAACTTTACTAGAAACATATTGTCGCGCAATTTCTCCAGTCCGATCTGTAGAACAATCATCTGCAATAATAATTTCTATATTACCATAATCTTGCATCAAGACACTATCTATGGCTTGAGCAATATAGTCCTCTTGATTATATGTCGGAATCATTACCGACACTTTAGGTAAATTCTCTTTCATGTCTTTATTTCACTAGACCGCTGATTATACTCTTAATTGGACTACTTGATGCATGATAATTTATAGCCAACCATAATCCTCCACCTAAAATAAATCCAGTACACAAGGACCAATAATGATTATCAATAAACAATGTCGCTAGTAAACACACAACAATACTTGGCAATGAATATAAGATACTTTTTAAGATTGTTTGAAAAGAAATTGCTACAATCTTATTATATAATACATAACCAAGATATACAATAGTAACGACTGTCTCTGAGCATAATAGAGTAATTGCCGTTCCAATACTTTGGAATCGTGGAACCAACAATATATTTAAACTAATACCAAGAGCAGCACCCGATATTGATGCTAATAAAAGTATTTTATCTTTTTTTAGCGGCGTAATTATCTGTACCGCAAGTATCTGAGAAACGCCAACCATAAAAACGGCTGGCATAATAATCATCATTGGAATAATTGCCTGTTCATACCCATCTCCTGCCATTACATATATAATATCAGACGCCATTATCATAGCAAAAAGAATCAATGGAATACAAAATGAATATACTACAGAAAAAGAATTCTTAATTAAGCGATTAAACTCTCTTTTATCATTTTGACTTATCAATGCATTCATTCGAGGCAACATAACACTTGTAAATGCAGAAAAAAAAGCCAATATTATCGAATATAATTTAAATGCTGTTGTATAATACCCTACTTGGATATTATTAGTTGTTAATCCAAGGAAAACAACATTAAATGTAGAATACATAGAATTTAATATTAGGTAAGAACCTAATGTGAAATTTTCCTTTAGATACCGAATGGACAGCAAATCATATATATTTATATGAATAAAGCGTAAAGCATAAAAAATATTTATTATAGCATTTAATATTATTGTCCCTACTGTTAAAGCAAAATACAATTTATAATCTTCTGGAGACTTTATCAAAATAAAAACTGCTACAACATATAACAATTTAATCGCTATGGAACGAATTGCAATATAACGGAATTCTTCTAGCCCTGTGTATAACCACTCAACCAATAAAACAGTAAAGAAGATTTTTCCAATCCCTATATATAGTAGCTCTTTGTATGGCTGTAACTCAACAATAAATTCGACTGATAATAAATATATAGCTAAAATAATAAATGTAAAAATTAGATTTAGTCCTAATATATTAGAAAAAACTTTATTCCGCAATTTATTATTCTGCCCTGCAGATGAGATTTCCCGCACCCCCAAAATGGAAATCCCCATTGTCGCAAATAATAAAAAATAATTAGTGAGATTATCAATATAGTTTACAATCCCGATATTTTCAACCCCTAACACTCGAGTAATATAAGGGAATGTAATAAACCCTATTACATAAGTTGATACGGTTAACGCACTCTTATATAGAAAATTGATTTTAATTGACGGCATAAATCTTATTCATTGAAATAATCAATGATCTCTAACATTTTTTTCTCTTCCTCTAATTTTTTCTTCATATCATCAGCAAGATATGATGTACCAATCGTTTTAAGACCTAAATATTGTTTTTCAAATAAAGCTTGCAGATACTCTTTGCTAAGCCGCTCATTCTCGGGATATAAATGTCTTTCATGCTCTAATATCTGTTCTAAAGAGAAACGTACCGCAATAATTTTAGCAGGAGATCCAGCGACAACAGCATAAGGAGGCACCTCTTTTACTACGAGAGAATTTGCTCCGATGACAGCACCTCTCCCTATATTAGCTTTATACAAAAGCGTACTATTAGTTCCAATCCAAACATCCTCATTTATAACAATTGTATTATTAACATCATTTATTGCTAAATATGATAAATATTGGGGAACACCTACTGTTGGAATATGTTCTCCTGGTACTATAGTACACCCTGCACTAATAGCAGTATATTTTTTTATGATTACCTTTTGTTTTCCTGATGCTGTAACTCTTACATGAGGTTGTATTCGAGTAAATGAATCCAACTCCATGATAGCTGGAGCCGTATACATCTCACCTTGGAGCATAACATGCTTACCTATCTTTAAGTAATTTCTATGTGTGCGGTTAAAATAATAATTTACATAGAAATCTTTCATGCCAGAGCCGAATAGTTTCCGTAGCAAGGTCATTATTTTATATGATGGATTTATTTTCATATAAACCTAAAATAAACTATTATACATCTTCTCATAATATGTCTGGTATTCTCCCGAAGTGATGTTATCCATCCAAGCCTGGTTATCCAGATACCAGCGAACGGTCTTCTCGATACCTTCCTCAAACTGCAACGAGGGTTCCCAACCCAGTTCACGCTGCAACTTCGACGAATCAATCGCATAACGCATGTCATGCCCCGGGCGATCCGTTACGTAGGTGATCAGATTCATATCTTCACCCTCTTTACGGCCAAGAAGTCGATCAACCGTTTTAATAACCACTTTAATCAAATCGATGTTCTTCCACTCGTTGAATCCGCCGATGTTGTAGGTCTCGGCCACGCGGCCACGATGGAAAATCAGGTCGATGGCGCGGGCGTGGTCCTCCACGTAGAGCCAGTCACGGACATTCTCTCCCTTGCCGTATACGGGCAGCGGTTTGCGGTGGCGGATATTATTGATGAACAACGGAATCAATTTCTCGGGGAACTGATAGGGGCCATAATTATTCGAGCAGTTGGTCACCAGAGTCGGCATGCCATAAGTATCGTGATAAGCCCGCACGAAGTGGTCACTCGAAGCCTTGGAGGCAGAATAGGGGCTGTGCGGATTATACTTTGTCGTTTCGTAGAAGAACTCCTCGCCGTAAGCCAGATGGTGCTCCGTCGAGGAGGCCGTAGTCGTAAAAGGAGGCTTGATACCCTCGGGATGCGTCATTTTCAGTGCCCCATACACCTCGTCAGTCGAGATATGGTAAAAAAGTTTGCCTTCAAAGCCCTCGGGGCGCGAACTCCAATAGCGATGAGCTGCCTCGAGCATCGAAAGGGTTCCCATGACATTGGTCCGTGCAAAGGTGAAAGGGTCCTTGATGGACCGGTCCACGTGGCTTTCAGCCGCCAGATGGATAATGCCATCCACCTCATACTGTTGCATCAGTGAAAGAACGGTATCAAAATCACAGATATCCGCCTTGACGAAGGTATAGTTCGGAGCCTGCTCGATATCCTTCAGATTGGCCAGATTCCCGGCATAGGTCAGCTTGTCGAGGTTGATAATATGATAGTCGGGGTATTTCGTAACGAAAAGCCGTACGACATGCGAACCGATAAAACCGGCTCCACCGGTAATGATGATATTGCGTTTGAAATTGTTCATGACTACATGTTTTTAAGATTGTCCATGCAAATCTTCAGCGAATCGACCCAATACGGAATCCGAAGGCCGAATGTCTCCTTAATCTTGGTTTTGTCCAGCACAGAATAGGCCGGACGTTTGACAGGGCTGGGAAACTCGTCACTGTGGCAGGGCTGGATATCGCACGTCGTATTTCCGTCATAGGCGGCAATCGCCTTCGTAAAGTCGAACCACGAGCAGACCCCTTCGTTCGAATAGTGGTAGATACCGCCCTTGGCATATCCCTGCGTCGTATCACTGACCGCATAATCGGCAAGAATCGTCCGAATCGCAAGGGCTAAATCGTAGGCATAGGTCGGCGTGCCGGCCTGGTCGAACACAACCTTCAACTGCGGTTTGGTCGACGTGAGGTTGAGCATCGTTTTGACAAAGTTCCGACCAAATTCGGAATAGAGCCAGGCGGTACGAAGAATGACATACTTGCAACCCATGCCGAGAATATACTGCTCTCCTTCAAGCTTGGTCTGTCCGTAGACTCCGGTTGGAGTTCCCTTCTGGTCTTCACGGCAGGGCGTATTATAGGGGTCGCCGCCAAAAACATAGTCCGTCGAGATATGAATTAACAGACCGTTCACCTCCTTCATGGCCTGAGCCAGATTGCGAGGCGCTTCGGCATTCAACACCCGGCAGAAAGCCTCGTCGCTCTCCGCCTTGTCGACATTCGTATAGGCTGCACAGTTGACAATACAGTCGATCCGCTCCTCCCGAACGATGCGACGAACTGCCTCCAGGTCGGTGATATCGAGCCGGGTCGTCTGTACGCCCTCCGCCTCGACGACATCCGTGAAGACAAATTCGTGGTCCGTATCCCGACTGACAATACGCATCTCGCGTCCCAACTGACCGTTGGCTCCCGTTACAAGAATCTTCATTGCCTAATAGAGTTTTTCGTTGTAATCAAAGAGCCACTCCGCATCGCGCAGACGGCTGTGATGACAATCCTTCTCCGAAAGAAGGACCTTGTCTGTCGGAATCCGCCAGTCGATTCCCAAATCGGGATCGTCCCAGGCCAGCGCACCTTCCGACTGAGGTGCATAGAAGTTGTCACACTTGTATTGGAAAATAACCTCGTCGGTCAGCACACTGAACCCATGGGCAAACCCACGGGGGATGAAGAACTGGCGATGGTTGTCCTCGGTCAATTCCACGGCGACATGCTGTCCGAAGGTCGGCGAACCCTTGCGAATATCCACGGCGACATCCAATACGGCCCCCTTGATCACACGGACGAGTTTCGACTGCGCATAAGGCGTCTTCTGAAAGTGCAGACCGCGAAGCACGCCGTAACTCGACTTGCTTTCGTTGTCCTGTACGAAAACCGTGTTGCAGACCTTCTCCTGAAAATCGCGCTGCGAGAAGGATTCGAAGAAATAACCGCGGTCATCCCGGAAGATGCGGGGCTCTATGATCACCACACCTTCGATATTTGTCTTGATTACTTCCATTTCTATAAGTTTGGAACAGATATATTATTAATCCAGATTACTCTTACCGGTTTGGGCAACCTCGTCAATCACTTTCAGCAGATACTGCCCGTACTGGTTTTTCAGCATCGGCTGCGCCAACTCGCGCATTTTGTCTGCCGTTATCCACCCTTTTCGGAAGGCGATGCCTTCGAGGCAGGCAATCTTCAGACCCTGCCGTTTTTCAATCACCTCCACATAGGTCGAGGCCTCGGCCAGCGAATCGTGCGTCCCGGTATCGAGCCAGGCAAAACCCCGCCCGAGGGTCTGGACCTTCAGTTCGCCGTCCTCCAGAAACCGCTGATTAACCGAGGTAATTTCCAGTTCACCGCGAGCCGAAGGTTTGATACTCTTGGCCACATTCACCACCTTGTTGGGATAGAAGTAAAGCCCCACGACCGCATAATTGGACTTGGGCTTAGCGGGTTTCTCCTCGATTGAAAGACAATTGCCCTCGTTGTCGAACTCCGCTACACCGTAGCGCTCGGGGTCGCTGACCCAATAACCGAAGACCGTCGCCTTGTGGTCCTTCTCGGCCGACCGCACGGCTTCGTGCAGCATAACCGAGAAGCCGTTTCCATTGAAGATATTGTCTCCGAGGACGAGGCATACCGAATCGTTGCCGATAAACTGCTCACCAATCAGGAAGGCCTGAGCCAGCCCGTCGGGCGAGGGCTGCTCGGCATATTCGAACCGGACGCCAAAGTCTGACCCGTCACCCAGCAGCCGCTTGAACCCGGGCAGGTCGGCCGGCGTCGAGATAATGAGAATCTCCCGAATCCCGGCCAGCATCAACACCGAAATGGGATAATAAATCATCGGTTTGTCGAAAATGGGAAGCATCTGTTTGCTGACCCCCTTTGTAATCGGGTAGAGCCGGGTTCCGGAGCCACCTGCCAGTACAATACCTTTCATGATTTTATGATTTTGAATCGATTTTACTTTTACCCTTTCAATTGATACAGGATTACATCCTGTCCATCTTCTTCTGGAGCCAGAAGAAGATGCCCGTACGGTTGAGGTGCGTGCGGTAGCCGATTCGGTGGAGAATCAGCAGAAGATGCGTCTTGTGACGAATCTGGTACTCCATGAAGTTATAGAGCCCCACGGTAATCAGCAGCGAGGCAATGACCACAATGTACAACTGTACGTCAATAGAGCATCCCGCCAGGTTGCTGAGCCAGCCGCACAGGGCGACGAACAGGTTGAGCAGCAGAATGGCCAGCGTCGTGGCGGCGTGCGAGCAGCCCAGACGGATGAACATGTGGTGCAGGTGCGTCTTGTCGGGATGGAACGGCGACTTGCGCTTCAGAATGCGCGTCGTCATCACGCGGAGCGTGTCGAAGACCGGAACCGAAAGCACGGCCAGCATGAAGGGAATCAGCCCGACATGCTTCGCATCGTAGATTTCGCAGCAGGTGCCGTGTGTCAGCGTCCGCATGACGAAGACCGAAATCACGATGCCCATAACCAGCGTGCCGCCGTCGCCGATGAACATCTTCGACGTTTTGCCGAACAGGTTGTGCAGGAAGAAGGGTATGAGCGACCCGGCTGCCACCAGCGCCAGTATGGACAGGGACCAGTCGCCTACAGCCCAGAACATCACACCGAAGAAGATGCTTGTCAGGATGCAGTAGCCCGACGAGAGTCCGTCCACTCCGTCCATCAGATTGATTGCGTTGATGATGCCCACGGCCGCCACGACCGTCAGCGGCACGGCCACATACTGCGGAATCTGGTGAATGCCCCACAGTCCGTGGAAGTCGTTGAGGCTGTATCCTCCGATGTAGACCAGCAGCAGCACCGTGAAAATCTCAATCAGAAACCGCAATGCGGGCGAGAGGTCGAGGATATCGTCGAGCGTTCCGGTGTAGAGCATAATCATCATCGCCACCACGACGATGAACAACTCGGAGCAGTCGTACCAGAATCCGGCGCAGCCCAGACCGATGACCGAGCCGAAGAAGACGGCGATGCCTCCCAGCACGGGGACCGGCTTGCGCTGCAGCTTGCGCGCGTTGGGGTTGTCGACGATGTTCTTGTCGAGGGCAATCTTGACCAGCAGCGGATGAATCCACCAGACGCTCAGCAGGGCAATCAGGAAAGAGAGAATGAATGGCATAAATATGTGTATTTGAGCCGGGATGCATGGACGTGTCGTGCAGCGAGTGGCATCTGGGCCATCGGCACCTCCCGGCAGGGTGAGATTGAACGGATGTGATTATCCAACGACGGCCGTCCGCTCGGGGCCGGCGGCATTGGGGCAGTGCCCCAGCCAGCGGTCGTAGTCGTCCAGACGGCGGATGAGTTGCTGTTTATTCTTCTTGACGGGGTTCTCTTCGCGCCACGGGTCGACGGCGCGGTGGGCCTCCTCGCGGTAGATGCAGCTGTTCGTGCAGCCGTAGAGCGAGACGAGCAGCTGCGCCCGCGCCTGTTCGGCCCGCAGCAGCGGGAGGATGCTCCGCATCGTGCCGAGCAGCTGCTCGAAGGCCGTCCGGTTGCCGAGTATCGCATGGGCGGGGAGCTGCATCGCGTAGAGCTTGCAGCGCATCACGTCGCTCTCAAGCTGCAGGCTCCCGTACTGGCGCAACACCTCGCGGGCCGTGCGGCGGTCCTCTTCCGTCACCCCTTCGGGCGTGTGGAAGCGGCCCATCGCCTCGTGGAGCAGGTCGGGCAGGCGGCTGCTGCCCAGACGCGTATATATGTGGCGGTTGTCGGCATTCAGGGCGATGACCTCATACTGCCCGGGCTCGACCGCGAGCAGCGGGACGTACATGCACCCCTCGACGCAGACCATCACCTCCTTGCGTCCGGCTCCGGGCTGGGAGATGACCGTCGCCTCGACCCCCTTGAACTGCCCCTCGGTGATGCGCACGCGGTCGCCCTTCATCAGTTGGCCCGGTTCGGGCGTGTAGAGCGGCAGCACGTCGGAGTAGGAGGCGGCGACCCACCGCAGGTTCTCCATCGCCCGGTCCGTGAGGTAGGGGTAGTACTCTTCGCGTGCGGTCCGAATCCGGGGCAGAAAGTTGTATTGGGGTTGGAAGCGCTTCATCCGGTAGATTTCAGCCTCCGAGGCGTGCACGAAGACGTAGTTGTAGAGCAGCGGGCGGCGCGTGTCGACCAGTTCGCCGCGGCGCTTGCGCACCTCGATGTACGAGGGTGCGAAGTATTCGAACGTGGGCTCTCCCGTGCGGGTGCGGCGGTCGAGCTCGGCCTTCAGGCCGCGTGCCGGCTCCCCCTGGTAGTGGCCCCGCCGCGATACGGGCAGCGTCAGCACATACCAGCGTACGGCATTGCCGTTTTTTTGCATGCGCATCCGCTCAGCAAGCGATTCCGACCAGTCCCAGCCGCTTCCGTTCGACTTCGCCATTGTCGTCTGTTTCGTGCAATTTGTTCAGTTCGTTCGATTCCGGGGCCGGGCGCTTCACCGAAGGGCATACCCCGGCCTTGTCGATGCGTTTGCGTAACGCATTGACATACAAAGTGTTGCTTTTCTTAACGAGCGCGTTTGTGAAAATTTCTCTTCACCTGTTTTCAGCCGTGTCTGCGACCTCCGGCAATGAAAACCCGTCATCTCATTTTTCGTGAATTACACACCACGTCGGCAAAGGTACATAAAATGGAAACCAAACGCAAACGGATTGAAAATTTTCTGATGATTTATACGGTTTTTTTGCGGGCATATTTGGTTAATAATCCGGTTGTTGATGCCTTCGGGCGATGAAAATCGCGTCGTTTTTTGCCGATGGCGTCGGTCGGCAGGATGGCCCTTTTTTGACAACTCTTCCGGGGCGGTTGAGCGGGTGGGGAGGCGGGCGGATTCCGCACCGGCGCCGGGACTTCGGCGCGTGCCCCCGGCGCGAGTCTTCGGATGGGGTTTCGGTGCGTGCTTTCGGAAGGGGCTTCGGCGTGTGCCTCCGGCGCGAGCCTTCGGACGGGGCTTCGGGGAGCGGCGCTGCCCCGGTTTCGGGCGGCGAGGTGAAAAAATCCGCCGCCGCCCCTTTTTGACCCGATAAATCGTTATTTTTGTCGTGAGGGCTGTGCAAGGGCCGGAATCGTTTGCCTCTTTGCCGGATGTCGCTCTGCCGGCATGCGGCGGCAGGGGAGTTTCGCGGGGCATGGGCCTTTTGCGCCGGCATGCGGCGGAGAGTTCCGCAGGGCACGGGCCTTTTGCACCGGCATGCGGCGGGGAGTTCCGCGGGGCACGGGTTTTTTGCGCATGCGGCGGCAGGGGAGTTCCTCGGGGCACGGGCCTTTTGCGCCGGCATGCGGCGGGGCGGGGGAGTCCCCCGCAGAGCTTCGGACCTCGTCCGTGCAGCGGCACGCCCGGGTGCGGGCCCCTTCCGGCAAAACGGAAAATCGACCGAAAACGGAGAATCGACCGAAAACGGAGAAAAACAGAGAATCGACCAAAAACAGAAAATCGACGGAATATGAAATTCGGCAGATGGATGGCGCTGTTGGCGGCGCTGATGGTGAGCTTCGCGGTCCGGGCGCACGGTTCGTGGCAGGAGCACGTTGCGGATATGACGGAGGTGATGGGGCTGCGCGAAGAGCCCCGTCTGCGGGCGTGGATGAAGTTCATCAGCTCCGACATGATTGACAAGTGCGAGCCCTTCTACAGCGAGCTGAAGGCCCGCTACGAGGGTTTTGCCTGCAAGCACCGGCTGCTCTTCCACTGGGGCTACGACGCCGAGCCGTGGAGCCCGGAGCTCGAGGCGCGCGTGGTCCGCTACTGCCGGGAGTACGACCTCGACCGGGACAGCACCCTGCGGCTCTTCCGCTCGGAGATGGTGGCCGAACAGAAGCGGGGGAAAGGGGTGGTCAACCGCCGGGC
>ERZ780060.100-NODE-100-length-32004-cov-5.119221_pt1 | contig 32004 bp, 32 predicted proteins | sample MGYA00511176_ERZ780060 | MGnify/ENA primary metagenome ERZ780060 (study PRJEB29588, sample SAMEA2148374) | human gut metagenome | biome: human gut; feature: human-associated habitat; material: faeces | place: Denmark | collected 2008/2010 ... | reverse complement strand
ACCGGAAGAAGCGGCGCGAGAAACAAAAGAGCCACTAAAGCGGCGGTCGGCGCGTCGTACCGGTCCAAATCATCCAATCAGGCAATCAGAAGAAAAGCCGCGAGGAGGTCACTCCTCGGCGGCGTGGCGGAAGGTGAAGTATTTGGCCGCCAGATAGCTGTAGACCATCGTGATGAGCGAGGCCAGCATCTGCGAAGGGGTTGCCCAGAAGCCGCACACATCCACGAAAAGTTTCAGACAGAGGTAGTTGACCACCACCGAGCCCAGCACCGAGAGCAGGTAGCGGAAGAGCTGCGTGCCCCGCGGCAGCGGCGAGCGGCGGAAGGCGACGTGGCGGTTGAGCCAGAATCCCGAAAAGAAGGTGAACGGAAAGATGAAGAACATCGTGGCCACGTGGGGCGTGAGCACGACGAGCCCCAAATCGAGCAGCTGCTTGTCGAACAGATAGTTGTAGGCCAGGAAGTAGCATCCCCATCCGAAGACGACGTTGACTGCGCCGCAGACGGCATAACGGTAGGTCTGCCGGGGCAGAATCGCCGCGACCGGCTTCACGTAAAACCAGTCGACAACTTTGATTATCAGCTCCGAAAGGCTCATTTTGCGGAGTATACCCACATCTCCGGGAAGGCGCTGCGGCCGGCGCGCATGAACTGACGGCTCGCCTCGACGTCATCCGACTCGAAGGGCGAAACCATGAACTTGCCGCCGAAGCGATAGACCGTACAACGCATGGCCGGCTCCTTTTTGGCGGCAATCGCGGCGGCCCGTTCGGCATTCTCCAGCGTCGAGTAGACACCCAGCACCACATAGTGACGCTTCGAGGTCATGCGAAGCGGCTCACCGGCCGGTGCAGCGGGCTCCGGCGCGGCAGCTAACTGCGCAGAGGGCTGTGCGGCAGCGGATGGTGCGGATGTGGCAGGTGCGGAAGCCGAAGGGTTGGCCGCTTCGGCCGGACGGGGAGCCGGAGCCCCGGTCGGAGCCCCCTTTGCAGCCGCGTCGGCGGGTGCTCCGGCGGCAATCGTTCCGGCAGCATTGCCGGTTGCGGCAGCGGCATCATTCCCTGCGGCAAATACCCCACCCGCTTCGGCAGCTGCATCTTCGACAGCGGAGCCGGCAGCGAGCGCCTCGCCGGCAGCCGGCTCGGAGACCTCGACGAACTCCGCTTCGGGCTCATCGAGCGGATTGCGCTCCAGACCGAACTGGTAGACGAGCCCTCCGACGGCCAGCACCGCCGCAACGAGCCCCACCCAGACGCTCCAGTCGAGCCGGCGCGGCGTGTGGACCCGCATGGGCCTGCGGCCCTGGGGGTTAAGCCGGCGGTCGAAGGCTTCGTCGGGGGTGAAGTTCTTGAATTTCAACTCGCCGACCCCCTCCATCACCACTCCGTTCTCGGTCCGCACGCGGGAGAGCCAGCGCGCATAGATATCCTCGGCCGTCGCCTGGTCGCACCGGGCGGCACGGGCAATGGCATCGACGAGCGACTCACCGCTGCGCTGCGAGGAGAAGTTGACCAGCCGCACGGGGGGCTGCACCTCCCGGCGCGAGAGCCGCCGGGCCGCCTGACGTTCGACGCGGAGCGTGCCCACATCGGGAAGCCAGACCACGCTGTTTGCCGCGAGCAGATTGCCAACCAGGCGGTTGACCTGCTCGACCATCGAATTGCCGTTCATCGCTTATGCTTCTTTTCGGGTTTGGCCGCGGCACCCTTAGCGGCGGGGTTCTTCGCCGCAGCGCCCTTTGTGGCGGGCGAAGGCTGCACCGTCACCTCGGGACGCGAATAACCGCGGTAAATCATGTAGATGCCCAGCAGGATGAAGGGGATGCTGAGCCACTGTCCCATATCGAGCGCCCAGCCCACCTCGAAGGACTCCTGCTCGGTCTTGATGAATTCGATGAGAAAGCGCGTGAGGAAGATGCCGAGCAGACCGATGCCGAAGAGCACCCCGGGACGGCGGCGCGCCAAATCACGCCGGTAGTAGAGCCAGGCCAGCAGCGCAAAGGTGGCCACGTAGCAGAGCGCCTCGTAAATCTGGGTGGGATGGACCGCCTGGGGGGCAAACTCGTTCACCCACTTGACCGAACGCACGAACTCGAAGCCCCACGGAAGGGTGGTCGCCGTGCCGAAAATCTCGGAGTTGAAGAGGTTGCCCATGCGGACAATCGCACCGCCGATACCCACGGCAATCATGATGCGGTCGAGCGACCAGATGTAGGGCAGTTTGTTCTTGCGCGAGAAGAACCACAGGCCGATGAGCAGGCCGATGGCGGCGCCGTGGCTGGCCATGCCGCCGTCGCGGAAGCCGGTGATGATGGTCCACGGACGGCTCAGATACTCCATCGTGTCGTAGAAGAGGCAGTGGCCCAGGCGTGCGCCGATGATGGTGGCCAGCGTGCCGTAGATGAAAATCGACTCCGAGACCTTCGAAGGGAGCCCCTCGCGTTTGCAGAAGTTGTTGAACAGCTTGGCGCCGACCAGAATTGCCAGCGCCCACATCAGTCCGTAATACCGGATATCGAAATCGCCAATCCGGAAGAAGACGGGATTGAAATCCCAAACGATACTCAACACGACAGAAAACGGGGTTTTAGAGTTGCTACATTAGTTTTTTTGCGGGACGCAGGCCCGACTGCGGCCAAGGCCGGCGTCAAGGGCCGCATCCAGAAGGGAGACAGCGTCCCCCGACAGACAGATTGCGGAAACGTGAGCTCGGGAGCGCTCCGCCGCCCGGCTCCCGCACGATTTATTTCACGTCCGAGACATCGACCTTCTTGAGCGTGAAGGAGAAGGTGCTGCCCACGCCCAGCTCGCTGCGCACCGATATCCGCTCGCCGTGCGCCTCGATGATGTGCTTGACGATGGCCAGTCCGAGGCCCGTGCCGCCCTGCTCGCGCGAACGCGCCTTGTCGGTGCGGTAGAAGCGCTCGAAGACGCGCGGAATGTCCTCGCGGGCGATGCCCGTGCCGTTGTCCTCGACCTCGATGAGAATCTTGTCGAGCATGTCGCGGAAGCGGATGCGCGTCAGACCGCCCTCCTTGCCGTAGTGAATCGAGTTGATAATCAGGTTGACGAAGACCTGACCGATGAAGTGCTTGTCGGCCAGCACCCAGAAGGGCGAGGGGAGGTTGTCGGCCCCCTTGACCTGGATGCGGATGTGCTTGCGGTCGGCCTCCATTTCGGCCTGCTCGGCAATCTCCTTGGCCAACGCCACCACGTCGAACTGCTCCATCTTCATGCGCGTCATGTTGCTCTCGAGCTTCGAAATCGTATCGAGGTCGTTGACGATGTTAATCAGCCGGTCGATGCTCTTTTCGGCCCGCTCGAGGTACTTGCGGTTAATCAGCTCGTCCTCCAGCCCGCCGTCGAGCAGCGTCGAGATGTAGCCCTGGATGTTGAAAATCGGGGTCTTCAGCTCGTGGGCCACATTGCCCAGATACTGCTTGCGGAAGCGCTCGGCCTCCTTCAGACGGGCAATCTCCTTGTCGTTGGTGTCGGCCCAGGCGGTGAGCTCCTCGCCGATGTTCTCCACGTGCTTGTCGCGCAGTTCAGAGAGCACCTCGCGCGTATGGACGTCGCGCGAAAGGACAATCGAGTAAATCGGCTTGAGCTTGTAGGCGACGTATTTGCGGATGATGAAGAGCGCCAGCAGCGCCATCACCACGAAGACAATCAGCGCGGCGCAGAGCGCCATCCACCACACCCCGTGCAGCAGAAGCATGCACGCGGCGACGCAGAGGGCCGAAATCAGACCGATAATCAGCGAAGCGCCCTCCTTGGTTTTGATGCAGATTTTCATGACTTCATGTAGTTTTGCATGAGACGGGCAATATACTTGCCGATGATGTCGAACTCGAGGTTGACCACCGAACCGGGCTCGATACGGCAGAAGTTCGTATGTTCGAACGTATAGGGGATAATCGCCACGCGGAACGACGTGGGGGTCGAGTCGCAGACCGTCAGGCTCACGCCGTTGACCGTCACCGAACCCTTCTCGACGGTGCAGAGACCGCCGCCCTGGGGCTTGTATTCGAACTTGAAGTACCAGCTGCCGTCGGCATCGCTCTTTTCGGTGCAGACGGCCGTCTGGTCGACATGTCCCTGAACGATGTGGCCGTCGAGCAGTGCATCGGGCTTCATCGAACGCTCGAGGTTGACCAAATCACCCACACGGAGCAGCCCGAGGTTGCTCCTGTCGAGCGTCTCCTTCATCGCCGTTACGGTATAGGTGTCCTCCTTGATGTCCACAACCGTCAGACATACGCCGTTATGGGCGATGCTCTGGTCGATTTTGAGTTCGCTGCAGAAGTCGGCCCGCAGCGTAAAGTCCTTGTTCTGACGGTCCGTGCGGATGGCAACCACCTCGGCCGTACGCTCCACTATGCCTGAAAACATATCTTGCTCAATAATTGATTATCAACTTGCCGTTCACGCGATAAACGGCATCCAAATCGTTCATGTCGACGAGCATGTCGTCGTAATTCGCGCGGTTGACGGCCACCAGGCGGAGCTTGCCCTCCTGCTCGGCGGCACGTACTATGCGCAAAGTTACAATTTTTCGGCTTACAATCGCATATTCTTCGCCGGGAATAATCGCTTCGGGGTCGATGCGCTTGAGCAGAACGACCGTTTCGGGGGGGATGGAGTCTCCCATGGCGCGACCGCGGTAGACCATCGCGAAGTCGCTCTCGACCGGACGGGCGAACGACAGGCAGAGCCATTCGTCGCTCTTGAGCCGCGCGAGCTGTGCGAGCCCCTGTTCGACATCGACGTCGTAGAAGGGAATCCGGGCGCCCCGCTCGCGCGAGTCGGCAAACATCTGACCCTCACCCGTAAGCAGCCACAGTTTGTCGATTTGGGGGAACTTGGCCACGATGCGGTTGGCCACGTCGAACGAGATGCCGTTGTTGCCCCGCTTGATTTGGTAGAGATTCTCTCCGCGCGCGAGGCCGATGTAGCGGGCGAAATAGTTGGTAGTCATGTTCGCCCACTTGATGACGGCTTCGATACGCTCCCAATTATTTTCTTTTTCTCGCATTTTTTTCGCGTAATTAAAATTTTTTTTGCATCTTTGCAGTCCCGGTCCCGTAGTTCAATGGATAGAATATAAGATTCCGGTTCTTACGATAAAGGTTCGATTCCTTTCGGGACTACACAGCAGGCGCTTTCGAGTGCCTGCTTTTCGTTTATGGCCTCTTTCGTATGTTATAACGACAAAAATAATAACAAAAATCGAACGGGCAATAGAAAATATCAATTTTAATCCGAACCGTAACAGTTTCGGTACGGTTTGCTCGTCTCTTCTTACACATCATAAGCACAAACGGACACCCCGCCTCCTGTGAAGACGGGGTGCAAAGCATAAGGAAACGCAAGTGTGCTGTTTCAGAATGAAAAGCGCAAGCCCAGACGAAGCGTGAGGTCGAGCGGCGAATCGGTCCTCGCGGTCGTAAGGCGCGTCCGGGTCAGGTACCACGCCAGGTCGGGTTCGAAGTAGAGCCCCACGCGGCGGCTCAGGTCATACTGCGCACCCAGGGCGCCGCCGACCGACCACTGCAGGCCGGGTTCGTGCACCGCCGTCGAGCCAAAACGGGCGGCGACACACATCTCGGCCATCACCCCCGCACCAATATATAAGGAGAAGCCGCCGCGCTGGAGGAAGCGCCAGTCGAGGCGCAGCGGAATGCCGATGAAGTGAAGCTGCTGGCCCACATCCTCCGAACTGATGCGCAGCTTCACGTCGGAGCGCAGCAGCGAGTAGTTGACTCCGCTGCCGAGCGAGAGCCCGTAAGGCAGCGCATAGCGGAACGAGAGGCCAAAGCTCAGCGTCTGATGGTGGCGGAACGAACATGTGGAGTTATCGGGGTATTCGAAACGGTGGTCCAACACCACGTCGTTGCTCACCGGAGCAACCAGTGCTGCGTAGGTTGCGGGGAGCGGAGCCGCACCGGTGGTCCGGGCAGCCTCGGGCGCACCCGAGGCAAAGGCGCCGAACGACATGCGGCGGGAGCCGCGCTCGGCGGCCGCATCCCGCTCCGTCCACGCCGCCTCCTGCCGGGGCGGATACCCCGACCTGCCGTCCGCCGCAGGCTCCCGATGACGGGACGGTTCCACGCGTCGGGAGGGTTCGGAACGCAGAGGCGTCTGCGTCGGGCGGCCAACCGCAACCGGGACCGCCGCAGGAGAGGCTGCAGGAGAGACTGCAGGGGAAGCGGCACTACCCTGCTTCCGCACGGCCAGCGCCGGCAGCGGCTCCACGACAGGCGCCTCCACGCGGCTCATCACGGCCAAAAGCGGCTTCTTCGAGAGGGACCGTTCCATGAAACGCTCAGCCCGGGCTCTCCCCGTCCCAAGCGGCTTCTCCGCGTGTGCCCCCTCTGCCGGCACGGACTCCGTCTCGCTCCCGGGCCAATGCAGAGCCGCACGGAGGCGCTCCGCCATCCCGGCATTCCGGAATGTTCCGCTCCCTGCGGACTGCCGCGACGGATTGCTCCAACCCGTTGAAGGGCCCAGGGTCACCACGTCCCACTCCGAGACCTCTTGCCCATCCGCGCCGCGCCGCTCAGTCCGGACGTCGGATGCCGAGACCGATACCGGACCCGATGCCGAACCCGATACCGGCTCCGCAACGAGTGCCGCAACCTCGCCGTCGCGAGGTCCGGATGCGGGAGGCAAGCCTCGGGATGCTCCGCTCCGGTCGTAAAGCAGCCAGCCTCCTCCGGCCAGCAGCGCCAGCAGTGCGCCCGCAGCCGCCGGGCGCAGCCACCGCAGAGAGCCTCCGGCGCCGCGGCCGCTCCGCTCCGATGCGTCCCGAAGGTCCGCCGGCGCGAAGGGGCGGGGGGCTGCTCCGAGCTCACGCTCCAACCGTGCCCACACCTCCTCGGAGGGCTGCACCCCCGCTTCGCGCACGCTGCGCCGCAGTTCATCCGTCCAATCCCTGTTCCGTTTCATAGTTCATGCGTATCCAACCACGCGCGGAGTTTCCGCGCCAGAAGCGCCCGGGCCCGGGCCAGCTGCGACGAGGAGCTCTTCTCGTTGATGCCCAGCATGGCGGCAATCTCGCGGTGCGGGTATCCCTCGATGCAGAAGAGGTTGAAGACCGTCCGGTAGCCGTCGGGAAGCTCGCCGACAAGGCGCAGCAGCACCTCGCGCGGGATGCGGGCCACCTCGTCGTCTGAGGGCTCCGCGGCCGCGGGCAGCGCACGGCTCTCCTCGAGCCGCACCTCGCCCAGACGGCGTTCGCGCCGCAGATGCTCGAGCGCCGTATTGACCGCAATGCGCTCCATCCATGCCCGCAGCGACCCCTCGCCCCGGTAGCGGAAGCGGCCGATGGCGCCGAAAATCTTCAGAAAGGCGTCGTGGAGCACATCCTCGGCCGTCGCGCGGTCGCCCACATAACGCTGACAGAGCCCCAGCAGCAGAGCGGCGTAACGGTCGTACAGCTCCCTGCGGGCCGCATTGTCTCCCCTGCCGCACCCTTCGGCCAATATCTGCTCCCCGGTCTTCATTCCTTTTTCCAATGGAATAAACGCTTCGGAGGCAAAAATACTGCGCGGTCCCGAAAAAAATTCCTATTTTCGTACATCCGACATGCAGTATTCCGCCCCCAGTCCCGTTATAGGGGTGAAAAAACAATTGAAAGACATGAAACGATTCGCACTTCTGCTCGTCGCCACCCTGACGCTGACGCTTCAGGGCTGCAACGACTCGGACGGCGACTATGCACGCTACTGGGCCGTGGCCACCGTCCATCCGCTCGGCGAGAACAACTACTACTTCACCACCGACAGCAACCGGAGCATCTACGCCGGCGACAAGAGCCGCATCATCGCCTACGAGCCCGTCGAGGGGCAGCGCGCCTTCATCTGGTTCAACTACCTGCCCGTAGCGTTCGAGGGCTACGACTACAACGTGGAGCTCTACAAAATCGAGAACATCCTGACCAAGGAGGTCGAGACCGTAACGACCCCCACCGACCTGGCCCTCATGGGCGATGACCCGATTCAGCTGGTCGGCTGGCAGCTCGGAGGCGGATACCTGACCCTCCAGTTCGCCTTCCGCTCGCAGGGATTCACGACCCACATGGTCCATCTGGTCAACAACGAGGCCACGACGGGCGAAGAGGCGCCCGAGGGGTATGTCGGGCTGGAGTTCCGCCACAACGCCCGCAAGGACCTCGACGGCCACTACGGATACGGGTACGCCTCGTTCCGGCTCGGCGACTTCGACCCGCAGACGACCGGCCGGAAGGGCATCTACCTGCGTACCCGCACCCCCGAAGGCGACGTGAAGTACATCAGCATCGAGCCCGAAACGACCGGAACGGGACGATAACCGCCCTGACAGGGACCTCTTCGGAGAGGCAGCGCACCATCCCGGGTGCGAAGTTCGGCCGCAGCCGTGCTCCGCGCCCGCTTTTTTATCCGCACCCGTTATCCGCACCTTATCCCCACCGGCAGTGCGGACAAGCCTTCAGACGAAGCCCCCCGCGCGAAAACTTTGCCCGGTGTTTGCCTTTGCGCGCACCTTTTCTTATATTTGTTGTAATCAGGTAGGTTTTATTTGACTATCAACAGATTGGATAAAACTCGCACGAGAACGGGCAATGGATAAGAAAAAGCCGGACTGTTCCGAACCGCCATATTTCTCATGCTTTCAAATAACTCTTTATCTCACTTGCAAAGATAACATTTCTTTCTGAAAAGGCCATATAAACGGCTGCAATCTTACGGAATAAAAACATATCGGGAAAAACGAGCATACCGTAGCCGAGTCCCCATAACCACAGGCAAAGGTAATTCGTGTTCTTCCTGTACAAGCAAGGCCAAGCCCTTCGGGTTCGTGGAAAAAATCATCCTCGCCCCGGAGGGCTTGCGGTATTTTTTCCCGAAGCCTTGCATGTACGGAACACGACCTTTTTAGGCCTGTAGTTATGGGAACTCCGGCCCCAGAAGCCGGACTAACAAAAAATCAAATGTTATGTTACAGGCAACAAAGAACAAGTACACGGTGGAAACACTCAAACCACTGAACATTCTGTACGATCATGAACACTGGCTGACACAGCAGGACGTGGATATGGCCAACGGCTATGTGGAACTGATAGAAAGGACACGCTCGGAAAAAACTCCACAGATAGGTGACAGACTCATCTATGTGGACAGATACGGGAAATATTACGGCAATGCCCTTATTGAAAACAATGATGAAGAGAGCGGTCGGATTTCCATCTGTGAAGAACCTTATATTCCCTTTGTATGGGAGCAGGACGCCAATATCCGGCTGAGCGTCAGCGGAGGGGCCTTCCACCATATTGACCCCAAGCAATTGAAATTCGTCAGATGGACGGAAGGTGCATTCAAGGACTGGGGAAACTGCGGAGCGTGTGCCAACGGTGCCGTCACATTCACGGCAAAAGTACCGTTATGGTCCTATTCCGAACCTGATCCGCTCTACGGTGATTTCACCACGGAAACATGGAGACAATATTATTTGACCAAGGACACGGGTCAGGACGCACGCAATCTGTACCAGGGCTACGACATAGCTTTCAGGACCGAAGAGGACTTCCGGCAGTTCCTGAAGGACTATGAAGGGACTGTGTTCAAGGGCAACTGGGAAAACCAGATCGTACTCTGGTGTTTCCGACATGAAAACCGGTTCCTGCCGCAGCACGAATGGGACAAGATAGATGCCCCGGCCATGGAACGGCGTCTCAACTTCCATCCCGAACAGGTCAAGCTGGTCAAGGACATGGACAGCCACATCACCTACTGTTACCGTATCAAACCCGAAATTGACAATCTCTAAAACAATACAGTTATGCAGACAACAGCAACAAGAACAGCAGGCAGCCACACTGACCTGCTCACAGGTATCCTGAACGTGCAAGTAAGGAACGAGGACAAGATTACAGAACAGGACCGGCAGTATTGCCAGCTGCAGCAGGACCGGCTCTACCGGACACTTGACCGTATCGACCGATGGTATGACATCTTCAAGGAAGAAGCGGAACGGTACCGGGAAATCAAGAGCTTCAAGTATGAGGATAACGGTAAGGTCTCCATACGGAATTTCTATTTCAACAGCAGCGGGGAGGATGACTATACCCACAACGAATTCAAACCGTTTGACCTCATCAACGAGCTTGCGGACAACAACTGCAATGCCAACGCGAATTTCGCGAGTCGCATCATTTCCTATTTCAACAGGACCTACAATGTAGATGTCCCCATTCCTGTAATCGACGAGAAGGCCATGCGCATGGGATTCCGTCCGGTCTACCAGACTTACGTGGACATGGTCATCGAACACCTCGGCGGAAAAAGTTTCCGAGAGACCGCAGAGGAAGAACTGCTGGCCCGTTTCCTGAAAACGGTACAGCCTTCCCGCTGGAGCAAGGTGAAGCCCGAACTGAAAAAGGACAAGATAACTTTCCCTGACATCGTATCCTGGGACAGCATCCATCTGGAATACCATCGGGAATATGAGTTCTCGTATGACTGCGGAAGGAAATTGGACATTTTCTGCGAAGGTATCGCATACGGGGCGGATGACGTGATAAACGGTTCAAGCGGTATGGTCATCGGCCTTGACAGACGCGATGTGGATATAACCGAATGGTACAACCTCACCCTGAGCAACGCAGAACAGATCAAGTTCTACAAGAACGGACGCATCGACGTACGCTTCAAGGACAGCCAGGCCGCAGAGAACTGCTACAGAAGGCTGCGGCTGGATGAAATCACACTCAGAGAAGAGTGATTCATGAAATACTTATTCAGACACCCCGTAAGACATCCTTGCGGGGTGTCTTCGTTTCCAACCATTAAAAAAGAAAAGACATGTATGCCATCATACCCCAACAGATTCCTCAGGACAGGCGTGCCGAGATCAACGAGAAAATCCTTTTCGCCATAGACTCCGGCAAGGACCTCGTTCCGAAGGAAAGCATCTACAACTGCTACACGGGAATCGGAGGACTGCACAACCTCAGGCAGGCGGATTTCACCAGCTACCATGAATACGCCGAGGCCAAGAAGGAATTCGAGATGGGACAGTTCTTCACCCCGCACGACATATGCCGAAGCATGGTGGAGACCCTTTCTCCGACATCGGCGGAAATGGTACTTGACATGTGCTGCGGCATGGGCAACTTCTTCAACCATCTGCCCAACCTGCACAATGCCTACGGATTCGACATTGACGGCAAGGCGGTGGCCGTTGCCAGATACCTCTACCCGGAAGCTCATATCGAGAAATGCGACATACAGCTGTACAATCCCGAACAGCGTTTCGACATCATTGTCGGAAATCCGCCCTTCAACCTGAAATTTGATTACAGGCTGTCGCAGGAATTCTACATGGACAAGGCCTATGACGTGCTCAACCCTGCCGGAATCCTGATGGTCATCGTCCCTCTCTCCTTCATGCAGAACGAGTTCTGGGAAAAGACACGCGTGGCGAAAATCAACTCGAATTTCTCCTTCATCGGCCAGACCAGGCTGGAACATTCAGCCTTCTCTACGGTGGGCGTGCAGAATTTCGCAACAAAAATCATGGTATTCCTCCGCCGTTCCCTCCATATTGAAATGCAGCTCTACAACGCGGAAGAGTTTGTCAGCATGGATGAGCTGAAGAAACGCATAGCCGAAGTGCGGAAAATGAAACACCGTCTGCGCCTCCAGCTGATGCGGGAGTGCAACCATATAGACAAAGAAGAGCTGGAACAGTTCGAGTACAGGCTCGCCAAATACATGTACGAGCTGAAAGCCCATGCCGTGCTGAACAGGCATGTCGAAAAGGCGGAGGCGCTGGTGTCCAAATTCCGCAACCAGAAACCGCCGGAAAATGCCACCCGGGAACAGATAAAGGAATGGGAACGCAAGAAGCTGACCACCGGCAAGGTTCTCGGCATCATCCGCAGGTACATCACCTCGCAGAACGTGGTGCCGCGCAAGGAAGTGGCATTGGTGAAGACATCCTACGGCTTCAAGCTGAAGCAATATGCCCCGCGTCTGCTTGACAAGGTCACGCACAAGGCCGCAGGCATCAACGACCTCATACTCGGAAGGGCCGAACTCCCGATGCCGGAAAACGTCACAGAAAAGAACATGCGGCAGATCCGTGCCGCCAGTAAACTGATACGGCGCAAACAGAGGCAATACGAGACCCAGAATCTCCAGTTTGCGGAAATGCGGGAAGATGCCGGCCTGAAGGAATACCTGGACCGCACCACATTCATCAACAAGGACGGTGAAGTCTGCGAATTCACGGACTTGCAGAAACACGACCTGAACCTCGTGTTGCAGAAACGCTACGCCCTGCTGAACTGGCAGCAGGGTTCAGGCAAGACCGCCGCCGTCTATCACAGGGCGAAATACCTGCTCAAGTTCAGAAAGGCAAAGAACGTCATCATACTTGCCCCGGCCATCGCCACCAACATGACCTGGATACCGTTCCTTACCATAAATAAGGAACGCTTCCGTACAATACAGACCGCCGGCGACCTCAACAACATACCGGAAGGGACATTCCTTGTCGTCTCCACCTCCATGCTCCGGAAACTGAAAAGAGGACTGATGCGTTTCGTGAAACGCACTTCCGGCAAGCTGTGCCTGGTTTTCGACGAGTCGGACGAAATCACCAATCCCACATCGCAGCGTACAAGAAACATCCTGTGCATATTCAGGAGGCTCAGGTACAAGATCCTCGACACGGGAACAACCACCCGCAACAACATCGCGGAACTGTACAGCCAGTTCGAACTACTCTACAACAACTCCGTAAACATGATATGCTGGAGCCCGCAGGTCTACCACGAAAACAGGGACCACGAGATAGAGGAAGAGAACAACCCGGATTACGGAACACCGTTCCCCGCCTTCAGGGGGCATGTCCTTTTCCGTGCCTGCCACTGTCCGGGGAAAGCCACTGTATTCGGCATCGAGAAACAGAACCAGGACGTGTACAACAAGGACGAACTCTCCGAACTTATCGGCAAGACGGTCATCACCCGTAAATTCAGGGACTTCGCAGGAGAGAAATACCGGATACGGACACATACCGTCCGTCCCTCGAAAGGAGAACACGAGGTATACCGTGTCATCATCGAGGAATTCTGCCGCATCTGTGAGCTGTACTACAACAGCACGGGAGACACGAAAAAGGATGCAGGACTGAGACTCATGAGGCAAATCAAGCTGCTTATCAAAGCCTGTTCGGTACCTCACCTGATAGAGGGATACTACGGTGACAGTTATCCTTCCAAGACCCGCTATATTGAAAGGCTCATAAGGACAATACCGGGTAAGGTTGCCATCGGATGTACCACATTGGCGGCCTTCGACCTCTACGAGAGCTATATCCGGGAACATTTTCCCGACAGACCTGTATTTGTGGTCAAGGGAGATGTAGCCTTCACGAAACGGCAGAGCATCGTGACCGAATTCGACTCCACCATCAACGGCATCCTGATATGCACACAGCAGAGCCTGAGCAGCTCCGTGAACATACCTACCTGCAACGACGTGATACTGGAATCCCTGCAGTGGAACATCCCCCGTATGGAACAGTTCTATTTCCGTTTCATCCGTCTGGACTCCAGAGAGATGAAGAACGTCCATTACGTCACCTATGAAGACTCGGTCGAACAGAACCTGATGGCCTTGGTGCTGACCAAGGAGCGTCTGAACGAGTTCATCAAGACGGGTGAGGTAAAGGAGCAGTCCGAGATCTTCGAGGAGTTCGACATCACGATGTCCGTCATAGACAGCCTGCTTGTCCGCACGCAGGACAGCGAAGGCAAGATACACATCAGCTGGGGAAGCCAGCGAATAACAGAATGAACATGAACCGTATGGAGATGCCCGGAAGTCCCATTCCCACCGACAAAGGTAGTCCGCGTCCCGCTCGGCTGAGCAAGGTCATGCCGCAGGCGGTTTTCGGGAAAATCATCCTCGCCGCAGCTGCGGTATTTTCCCGAAAAACCCTGCACAGCCGGGACACGGCACCTTTTGGGAGTCGGTGGAATGGAACCCCCGGGCTCCACATACATAAAAGAAAAAGAATATGGATCTGAACAATGCAGAGATAGCCGTGACCACACAGCATCTCATGGACATAAAGGATTACAGGGACTACTGGCTGCACCTGTCCGACTACAGCGACATGAGCGAGTTCCTGTGTGCCTGTTCCGACCTGTTCCCCGGGGAAAAGGAACCGGAATACCGGTATCCCAGATGGGAGAACATCCCGGACACGCTGATCAGCCGTGAATGGCTCTGTCCCAACTTCTTCGAGATCAGGGACGCCCTTGAAAGGCTCGAAGAGGAAGAAACGGAGTTTTTCATAAACTGGAGCAGGCATTACGGCTATGACATCACCACGGATGACCCGCACATGATGGTATCACATTACCACGACCTGTACGGGGACACCGTCACGGAAGCGGAAGAAGACGCGGACACAGGAGAAGACGCCCTGATATACACGGGCGTATCAAGCTGCTACTGCGACACGCTTCCCTTCCGGTACGAAATATTTGATGACAATTATGACTAAAAGACAAAAGATATGGAAATCAACTTCAAAGGACCTGTAATGCCTATCGACCCGTACTCGCAGCTGGCATTCGTGGAAATACTGAACATACTACTGACGGCGGGACACATCGTGGACGTGAACCGCTTCCTCATAAGCAGGAACGTGAACCCGCAGTTCGGTTCGCTGTCAGGCTATTTCAGATGGTCGTTCGCCGGAGACCGCTTCACGCTCTGGCAACGCACGGACTACAATTCGACGCTGTGTTTCAACCACAGGATACTCGACCTGCCTTTCGGTGTCCTGGCAGCGAAAGACAACGGGAAAGACAAGGAAACGGCAAACTGAAAATGAAACGATATGGAAACGACGATCAAAATACCCAACCGGGAAATCGCGCTCGCGGCATTTGACAGGCTCCGCAGGGAAAAAAGGAAGGATGCCGCACTGAGGCTGGCCGGGTGTATGCTGAGAGGAACATACATATCCCTCGGAATCGGTGACACCGACTGGGAAATAGATACCGCCCTGCACCAGTGCGGTGGAGAGCCTAAAACCGGATACGGTCATACGGCACATTTCCACTTCGACGGTGAGACGGAAATGGAAGCGGAGACATATGAAAGGCTCAAGCAAGAGAACGGATAACAAGGGAGCGGCCGAAAGGTGGCTCTTCTCATTTATAAACGACATGTACGGGAAATGGAATCCTGCCGTACACAGGTAACAGAAATGGAAGAACAGGAAAGACTGACAATGGAATTCGTGAAATCGCTCATGGACAAGTCCTACACGCTGGTGTGGGTGGACTACAACGACAATCTCGACAACTGCCGTGACATCATCCAGAAGTGTCTGGAAGAAAGGAGCTGTGAAAGTCTGTGGGAGAAAGTGGACGAATGGTACGGTGACGCTGAATGGGAAAGCGTCCGTGAAATCATCTCAAAGCTGAAGGATGAGTGCACCGGCTTCCACGGCTTTGAGGAAGAGGAAGTGGACAAGTTCTTTGAAGAACACGAAGACGAAATCAGGGAAGAAATCTATGACAGAAACGACTCTGACACACTGAAAGAACTTCTCAAAAACACGGATGACATCCCCGTGCGTGTCGAGATGCTGTCCAACTACGACTGCATCAATTCCAACTGGCTGGAATCGCAGGAAGGATACCGGTACAAGGAGTCCTATTTCGGGGATATGATAGACGCGCTGAACCTCAATCCCGCCAAGGTGAAGAAGATGCTGGTGGAGAAAGGCTACTCGGTGTACGGCCGTTTTCCCGACAAAAAATACAGGGACGGCAAGGAACAGGTATCCTATGAGCAATTCTACCAGGAACTCATCAACTCCTGCTGCGGTGCCAACCTGCTGACCTATATCGGCAAGGTAAACCTGCAGGAACTTTATGATGCCGGATTCTCGCTTGGGGAAGTCATTATCCCCAAAGGCAACTGCTGCGGCATCTTCAGCTCCATGTACGGCGGCGGAAGCCTCCTGGAGATGGAACTCAAAAAGGATGTCAGGCTGAAACTGAAAGTCATGGACTATCACGGATTCCGATTCCGTCTTGATAACGAAAGGTCAGAATATGAATGCTCCATCAAGCATGTGTACGGGGTATGCGATTCCTTCTTCGGTGAAAGGATAGCTCTTGTCGCTTCATAAACAATTCATTTAACAACAATCAAATCATAAGAATTATGGCAAAGTACGAAGTAAGAGTAAGGTACGCCTTCGAGGGTACCTACAAGGTCGTGGCGGAAGACCGCGACGAGGCGGAAAGAATGGTAGAGGAAGACTGCGGTCTGGTATTGGGAGGCAATATCCACACTACCCGCGATGATGACGAGGTGACAGACTGGAATTTCGGCTCTCACCCCGACATGCAGATCCTCTCTGTCAGGGAACGAAACAATAAAGGCAAGGTAAGATACACGGCCATGTGTTTCAGAGACAGGATTGAAGAACTGCGGAAGGACATAATCGAGGCCATCAGACAACTGCTTGATGCGCACGGCCTGAAAGAAATCAAACTTACCGATAACGGAGAAGACCCTGTATGGATTATCTGGTTCGACGATAATGCTGATCCATACGAATGTTATGTTACGGGAATTGAGGTTACTGACAAACATCTTACCGTAACGGCAACAATAAAGGACAGTATGGAAGAGGTTTGCAGCCAGGCTCCCTTCGAACTTGGAGCCAGCAACATAGATTGGCTTAATCAGATGTACGAAGCGGTCAGGCTTCAACTTGAAAATACAAACGGGAACTCTTGAAATGAAAGACGATATGGCAACAAAAGTCAATATGGACAGACACATCCGGGAAGGATGGACTGTCGGAGCGTTCATCAGAGAGCTGACCCCGCAGGTGGAAATGATCATGAGCGGGCAAAGCTGGAGGGAACCTTTCAGGAACAAACAGGAACTGGCGGACTGGTGCAGGGACAACCAGCCCTATTACAAGAAAAGGATTCCCGAAGTGAACAGCCATTTTGCAAGAATGTATAACCTCAAATAACTCGGAAGTATGAAATATCAAGCGGAAAATGCAGTGTCCAGCTTCTTCTACTACATGTGGAATGCCTGGAGTGAGGAAGAGTGCAGGACAGTCTTCAAGGAAATGTACCCACATTTTTGGGAAAAATGGAGTCTGATGACGGACAAGGGTGTATTCGGAGCCTCCGAACGGTTCTATGCGGAACTGACGGACCATTACCGGGAAAAACTGGTGGAACGGGCCGTCAGTCTATATGACGGCAAGGCCAGACGCAAGCTCCCTGACGATTCAAGAATTCGGGTATGCAGCGACTGCGGTTCTGCAGAGATTGAGATACAGGCATGGGTGGACGTCAACACGAACGAATACCACAGTGATGTGGACGACGACATCTGGTGCTCCCGGTGCGCGGACAATGTGGAGACCTGCTCCAGACAATCCTTTCTTGAAAAGATGCAGGAATGGTGGAAGTCCAACAATACCGAAGCCCTTGAATACCTGACCGGACTCAAGGCGTCCGACTTCCCTTCAGACGATTCCGGGCAGACATTCGCCGATGCCGCCGATGAGTGGTGGAACGGCAAAAGCTATGACGGGAAACGGGACATATATCTGGCAAACAACTAAAGACAACGGATATGGCACGGAACATCATTGACCTGATCTGCAACTCATGCAGTTGCGGCAAGGAAGAGGCACAGGAATACCTGGACGACGAGATAAGGAACCTGCAGGAACTTCAGGAGGACAACGACCTGAGAAGCGAAGACTTCGAGATCGCGTGCAGCAACCTCGGACTCGACCAGGACTGGCAGATATATTTCATCAACCGTCTCGCGGGACTTTAACATCTACGATCATGACTTATTTTCAGAACATACACTCACTGGCGGACCTGAAGAAGGAATACCGCCGACTGGCAATGCTTCACCACCCCGACAAGGGTGGTGACACTGTCCTCATGCAAAAGCTGAACACCGAGTTTGAGAAACTTTTCGAGATATGGAAAGACAGGCCTGGTGTCTCCTCTGCCGCTACAGGGTATGAACACGACTATCAGGATGCCACCGCAAGGGAATACACCGAGTACGTGTACAATGAATACCGCTGGAAAGGGCGTAACTATACCGGACAGTCCGCGCCGGAAATCACGGAACTGGTCAGGACATGGCTCAAGGAGACCTATCCGAGATACACCTTCTCAGTCCGCAGGGACGGATACAGCTCAATCCTTGTCCGGCTGATGAAAGCGGACTTCGAGGCTTTTACAAAAGAATCCGGCAAGGTACAGGGAGACATCAACCACTACAACATCCAGGCATCGGACAGTCTGACAGACCGGGCCAAGGAGGTGATGACAAACGTCAGGGATTTTGTGATGTCATATAATTTCGATGAAAGCGACCCTATGACGGACTATTTCCACACCAACTTCTACCTTACGCTCGGAATCGGCAGCTACAGACAGCCGTACCGGATGGAACTGCCGAAGATTACGGGAAAAGACAGTCCTGAAGTGTTCCGCCATCCCGAAGGATCGGCACACAAGGCAATGCGCCTGGCACTGGGCAAGGCCCGGTTCGGCTTCATCGAAAGCCGGAGACATGTCGGGGAAATGATACTCGGAGAGGACTTTTACGGCTCACAGGGCGAACATTATTTCTGGCCCAAGGAGTATTCAAGCGCGAAGACGGCACAGAAACGCATCGGAAAACTGGAGGCAGCCGGAATGCACTGCGAACTGACAGGCTGCAACGGCGGATACATACGCCTGCTCGGATATACTCCGGAGACGGAAAGCAGTCTGGAACGGGAAAGGCAGGAATATGCCACGGCATACCGGAAATGGGTGTCAGAACACGGCATATCCCCAAATACGGGAACAGTATACCAGAACATTTCAAATCCAATCAGACAGTTACAATTATGACAAACAGGGAAATCATCAGAGAACTGAAACTCCGCGGATACAGCCGGGTGGACATTGATACGGACAGTAGAGCCGCAAAGACTTTCTACACCTACCGTGACGGGCTTCACATAAACGGTACGGGAAACCTGTCATTCCATATCGTACCTCCACAGGAGAGTCTCGGACTGGGACAGTTTGCAATATGCGTCACCCGTAACGGGGAAAACTCACAGTTGGGGACAGACCATGCCCCGTTCTTTTTCCGGCGGCTGTTAGCCTTCCTCAAAGGTGAGAGAAAAGAGGATGAGATAATTGATGAAATTGTATAATGTATAAAATAAAGTAAAAAACAACGACACATAACCTGTATGTTTTATTTCCCTCCCTGCAAAGGTAGTCCCGTGTCCAACGTACCCGGACAAGGTCAGGCCCCTATGGGGTTGGCTGAAAGAAAATCATCCTCGCCGGTGGCTGCGGTATTTTCTTTCGCCAAACCTTGCGGGTACGGCCACGGGACAGTCAGGCAGGCGAGAAATAAAAATACCGGCTCCCGGAGCCGGACGTGTTTAACAGATAAAATACAATGAGTCATGAAAATCCTGAATGAAGAACATTTCCAGAATGTAAAGCGTTACGCCGAATCCATCGGTGACACATCACTCCAGAACTGTCTGGACAGACTGAAAAAATGGGAGGAAAATCCAGACCATCCAAGCGAAATCTCGCTCTACTATGACCATGCCCCGTACTCGTTCGGCTTCACGCAACGCTATCCCGACGGAAGCATCGGCATCGTAGGCGGTCTGCTCTATCACGGAATACCCGACCAATCCTTTGCCGTGACACTTGAACCGTTCCACGGATGGCAGATACATACCTAAAAACAGACAATCATAGTATTAACTTTATAAAATTCAAGATTATGGAAGCAATGGCAGTATTGGAAAAACAACAGCAGTTTGATTTTCAGAACAACGGAATCGAAGTAATGAACTTCGAGACTCTCCAGCGTACCTACAAAGAAAATGACATCTACGGCAAGCCTGTCCAGGGCATCTATCACTACCAGGTCCTGCAGCGTATGATGGACATTTGCGAGAAGTACAACCTCGATTACGAGGTGGAAGAAATCTTTGCGGCACAGAATAGGAACAAGACACAGCCGGGAGTGAGCATTCTTCCGCAGGTGGAACAGACACTTGGTGAAAAAGCAGTGGAAGCCCACATCCTCCGACGCATCTTCGCTACCATCCGGATCAAGGACTGGGAAACGGACGAGCTGACAACTACGCTGGTCGTCGCCTACCATCAGGACGGCATACAGGCAGCCATAGGCCCGTGCGTGAAAGTATGCCATAACCAGTGTATCCTCTCGCCGGAAAGAAGCATCTGCAATTACGGAAAGAACAAGGTAACAACGGAAGGGGTATTCGAGACGGTGGACGGATGGCTGGCAAACTTCGAGGTGAACATGAACGAGGACATCGCAAGGATTCAGCGACTGAAACGCAGAATCGTCTCACTGGAGGAAGTGTATATGTATATCGGGATGCTGACAGCGTTGCGTGTCTCCCATGACAGTTCGGACAGGAACCTGTCATCCTCAGTGGAAACCTACCCGCTTAACCAGAGCCAGATTTCCATCTTCACGGAAGAGGTGCTGAAACTGACCCGCGAAAAGGGGCAGATTACCGCTTGGGACTTGTATAATGTAGCGACTGAGATATATAAGCCGGGCAGAACGGACTTCCCGGCACTGATTCCGCAGAACGGAGCCATGGCGGAACTCCTGCTTTCCCGTCTGCCCGCAGAGGTGGAAATACAGGATGCCGTTCTGGTAAACTAAGTGATATGTTGCTCATGAAAGTAACGTTATTTTTGAAAACAAAATATAAGCAAGGAAGAACTCGACGGTGATATGCTGTCGGATTCTCCCTTACTTGTATTTAATAAACGATTCATGTAATACAGTGAATTTGTGGATTATGTGTACCCTTTATGGCATAATAGGGAAATAATATAGAATCATTCAAATTGCGAACATGGGCCAAAGTGGACATATCTGCATTTGCAAAATACCTGAACAATAAAAAGATTTGAGATAACTGCCATGAGGTCCGTCTTTATCCCTATACAGAGAAAAATGCGGAGCTATTCATCGGTTCCATTGAAGGACGAAGCGAACAGAACAATTACTGCACAGAAATCAATCACGAAGCTGCAGGTAATACCAGTATTATCAGAGGTACGGATGTAGAACGATATAACGCCAAACTTAGTTACTAGTTTGTTGAACCGTATTGGACTAGAGTATCATATCCGAAGCCATCAAACTGTTCGTGGAGGATTATCTAAGCCATTCGGACACGATATGGATATATGCCAATGTTTACGAAAATGATTCAATATCGATAAAGGTCATTCTGAAGCTCGTCAAAACGCTTGTCAGAATATGCCGGGTTTCCTGATAAAAGCGATGCTGCAACATGGGCTCATCCATCGCCAACAGCTCATCGATGCTTTTTGAGTCCAGCTTTGATGCATTTAATAATATTACCCAGTTTGCATTACTACGAACATTCAAGGATATTTTTTCTCCCTCTTTAAGTCCGGCAGTACGCCACACAATATGCAACTTTTCTATTTTCCTTGCTAATTCGCCATATGTAATAGCTGTGCTTTTATAATCATTAAGTGCAGATTTCTCCCAACAGCTCTTTATTGTCTCCTCTAATTTCTTTATAAAATATTGCACAAATAAAAGAATCCACTTTAGTATACTACCAAAATACCATAAAGATTCTAATAAGGATTTTAGCGCTGTTATTATGCAGATTTAGCTACATTGGCTAATTAACCAAAATATACCCAATATGAACAGAAGCATTAATGGATATCCCAAGCATCCATGTTCATGTATATCTCCTATTAAACTGTCTTCAAACTTTCTGTGACAATACGGACATGTTCGTGCAGAAGAGGGTATTTCCATTCCACATTCTGGACATTTTTTCTTGTCATTTCCCCATAGTAATCCCATAATTCTTATAGTTTTGTCCTACTCTTACGGCTTTGTAGGCCTTGCCATTATTTTGATAAACAGGAAATTATAACTTCTCCAATGCCTTTAATATGATATCCCTTTCTTTCAATATATGATTACGTGTTTGCCTTGCTTCAAACCGTTCTTCAGGGTTGGTCTCGTCGGATTCAATCACTTTCTATAAGCACTCTAAGACAATATCTGCTGTTTTTATAAAGTCTTGAAGTTGTTCTGGCGTTAATTTATTCGCTCCATCTGTAAATTCTCGAAAATAGACATCCATTGTGTCTTGCGTGGAAGTTCTTTTATTATCCGAACCACAACACGCTGTCATTGCAATCAGTATAAAAACTATGAATAGAATCGATACTTGTTTTTTGTTTTTCCATCCGTAAAGGATAATACTTTGATTAAATTTTATATTTCTAACAATATTCAAATGCAGATTAAACTTAAATTCTAATTACTTATTTTGAAATCATTCCATATTTCCTTATTAGACAAAGCCCAATCAACAAATTTATTAATTCCTTCATTAAAAGTAGTATTGGGTGTCCATGCAAGTTCGCTAAACAACAGAGAATTATCAGCATTAGTGCATCTCATTTCAATTGAGCTACTTTCTTGATAATTAATAATGGCCTTTTTATTTGTAATTTCCTCCAAATGAGTAATAACTTCATTTACTGAAATAGGATGTCCATTGCCTATATTATAGACTCCATACTTTAAATCAGGATATTTTTTCAGAATTTGTTCTATGGCATATACAATATCACCAACAAATGTATAGTCTCTAGTATCAGTACCATCTCCTAATACCTGTATTGGTTTATTATTAATAATTGAATGAAGAAAAATGAAGTATGCCATATCTGGTCTTCCCCATGGCCCATATACAGAAAAGAAACGTAATCCGATAGATTTAAGTCCTCCAGAATTAGAAAGTTGCTTTGCTATTAATTCGTCTGTAAACTTTGTTAAGGCATAAATATTTTTAGGCCGAAGAAGAGAGCCCTCATTGTGTGGAATCTCCAAAGAATCTCCATATACGCTACTTGAACTCGCATACAATAGAAATATTTTATTGTCAGCACAATATTGTGATATATTCTGAAATACCCAGATATTATTTAGTATATAATTTTGTGCATCTATAGAGGCGTCTCTAACTCCTGTACGTGCGGCAAGATGGCATACAGCAAAAATTTTCTCAGATTGTAATATTTCACAAACTTGGTCCCAATTATGATACAAGTCTAGTTTATAGAATAATAAGTTATCAAATATGGTACTTTTATATAATATATCCGATTTAGGAGCTATACCTAGATTTCGGATTCTTAATCTGGAAATATAATAGGCTTTATCAGATGATAAATTGTCAATACCTATTATTCTATATCCACTTTGACATAACTTAATAGCAAGATTATAGCCAATAAAACCGGCTATACCTGTTATAATTACCGTCTTATTTATATTCATAATTATATCTATCTCAAAGAACTAATATTATACTGTGTGTCCTACGCTCCCATTGCAAGTCTCACAATATTTAGAATATGTTATTTATTATAATCAACTACACCATCATTATTGAGTAGTTCCCATTCTATATTTTTACAAATGAATTTTCTTACAAAGCTACAATGTTTCTCAATCCTTTCCGGAGTATTGAGTAACAATCTAGTATTTGGACATATTCCAGCACAACTCCATTTTGCGAAACAACTCTGACATTCTGGCAGTTTACTATTTAGAAGTTGAAATGATTTGTTCATTTTATCTTGATTAATGCATACCCGATCCGTGATATCACCAATATAAAAATCATCGTAAAATTTATCTCTATATGATGATGCTCTCAAGCAAGTAACAATCTTTCCATTGGGAGTTATTGAAAAATCTTCTTGGCAAAAGCGCGAATGAACTTTATTCAATACTGTAAGCCAATTTACCACATGAATGCCATATGAGAAACCCCTTGTTTTTGCTTCAAAAAAATAATTTATGTACTCTTCATAGAACTCTTCTTCCTCTTGCGTCACATCAATTACAGGCCAGATATTGAGTATTTTTGTTGCTGGGAAATTATTGTATACAAACTCAACAATATTAGGCATTCTATGTACAAAATCTTTTGATATAGTTATTCTTAATGGCACCTCTAAACCCAATGATATCATATCTTTTATATTACGACTTACTAGGCTAAAACTTTCTCTTCCACCCAACATTGGCCTTTGCCTATTTTGAATTTCTGGTAAAACATCAAATGAAATATTAATCGTAACATCGTGTTCTTTTAACCAATAGATTCTATCTTTATTTAATAATGTTCCATTTGTAATGACAGAAATTCTTACATTAGAACATCTTTCTTTAATGTATAATATTGCTTGTCGCAGTAAATCCCATTCAACCAATGGCTCTCCTCCTCCTGCAAATGTAAACCTTTTCATCTCGGTTGGTGTGTTCTGCAAGACATAGTCTATTGCCACCCATAATTGTTCGGGCTTAATGGTTTTGTTAGATTTTGCATATTGTGCATAGCAATATGTACAGCCCAGATTGCATTTTTGAGTTAGAAGAATTATAAGATGATTATGATTAAAGACAACAGTATCATCATTAGGGATAATTACTGGTATTTCCTTTAATCTTGAGATTAACGAATATAGTTTTTGCTCATCACAAACGACATCCTGCGCCAAGCATTTTTTTACCTGCGCAAGTTGGCATTCTTCAACATGAAAGGCGTATCGTCTAAGTGGAGAATATATTATGACCTTATCTGATGATGATTTTATATAATAAATGTCTTCCATAATCGATGATTATATTATGTAGATATTATAAAATCCATATGATAATAATATAGAAAGAATTTGATTTATATCTGCTCGTATTGGCAATACTAAGATTCCAGTATTTCCTTTTTTACGAACTCTTAGATTTTCAATAGGAATATATGGCAGATCTACATTATAATGTTCAGAGAAGGTACTGTCTATAGTAATAATGCCTCTTATTTCGATTGATTTTCTTAATTCGTATATTGCAACAACATCCAATTTATCCATACAAAAGAGATATAATTCTTTATTTATGGCAAACTCTCTTATCTCTGCTGCCCTCCTATTGAAATCAAAATTATCACATTTTATCCTAGCCTTAGGATTAAATAATGATTTTGTTTTTTTTATCTTTTCAAGAATTTCAGTTTCTGTTAAAAGGTTATTCTTTATCATTTTTAAGACATCGAAATTTTGAAAATAATGGATGTTATTTTCAAAATTAGAATGAGCTGTCGTTAATAAATGAATAATTTTTGCATTAGGTAAAAAGTTAATATCAAAGCCAATTTGCCAATTATACTCTCCTGGTAACTCTTCTATTACCTCATTGTAATTAATGTTGGCAACATATAAAGACACCTGATCTGCATCAATGCCAAACTCAAGGGCATATTTTTTATATAAATCATTCCAGTGGGAAAAAAACCTCCGTGTCATAATAGTATCCTTAACAAATAACACTCCTCCATTGAAATACTCCTCTGAGCTATCAAATTGGCCACATTTATTTAGATTATACAATAATGTATGATAGCTTGGGCTTTGGGAAAGTAATGCGGAATGTGTATTGCGAACAGCTCCGATAGCGACATCAAGTTCTTCAACATGCAATGTATCTACAATAACAGTATCAGAGTCAATATACATAAAATCTCCTGCCACTATATTCCGCATATTTGTCTTGATGTACCTACTGCGTATTTTTAAAGATAAATTTTGATTAAGATATTCTACTTTTAACTCATTTGCTAATTCTAAAATACGACTACGATTCCCTTTCAGGGAGCCCATAGTTTGGTCATCAACAATTAATGTAATGTATGCGTCTGGTTTATGATATTTCAGAGACAAGATTGAAACAAGAGCCTGCTCGTAATAAAAATCATTTTCATTGCTGACTAATATATAAACGAACTTTACCATCTTTATATCTTAGTTAGATCAAGCCATTGGCCTATTTGCATATTTGCTTCAACTGGGATAAATTCACAATATCCAGCTTCTGGGAAAAAAGTAAACTCGCCAAAGCAAATAACTCCATTTGAAGGATTATACAAATCAATCCTTACATGAGGGAATGGACTTGATAATATTTCTGCATATTTTACCATTTTCTCAAAATCGCAACTTTGAGAAACCTCCATACTTTTTGTCGACAAAGAAAATGGAAGTTTACGAAAATTTCTGTCAACCATTAGGGTTTGTATTGTTTCATTATCGTACCAATCAGTAGCATTTAATATTTCAATAAATTTTACTTCACCATGAAAACAGTAAAATTTATAATCTAAAGGTCTATTGGAGGATAATTCAAATAATGGCTCACACAGTATTCGAGGATGAATTTTCTCATAACACCATTCCAACTTGGCTGCATAATATTTTATATTCAGGATTTTTTTAAAAACGTCTCTTGTTCGATAAACATCGACATCATTTTTATTCGAGACAAATAAATTAAATCCACTACTATTATTGGGCTTTAGAACAAATTTGTCAGGAAGTCTTGAAAAATCAATATCGTTGCATTTTTCAAATATACATAACGATTCCATAACGATTTCTGGACATCCTAGCGATGCTACAATTTCTTTAGCTTTAATCTTATCAACACAATCGTATACCAAATCATCCCTCCAATACATCTTCAGCCATTGTAATTTCTCTGTGTATGATTTTGGAGAATCTAAATCAAGATGAGTCCCAGTACGTTTGTAATAATAATATTTAAGTAATTCTATATGATCTTGACTTAAATATCGGTGATATTTATCAAGATACTGCTTATATGGTTTGTTTTCCAATCGTTTTAATGAATGATTATTATACAGCATAGTCATTGACAACTTTCATTATGTAATCTAACCATTGAATTTTGATTTTTGTAATACTACGATCATTCATTATACCCCTTCCATTATCTGACATCAAACTCAAGGACACATCATCATCCAGAAGTGTTTCAATGACACTCGCAAAGCTATAGGGATTATCTAATTTACATAATACCCCAAAGTTATACTTTCTTACCAAATCACTAACTCCAGGTATATCTGATGCAACACAGGGAATACCTAATGCCGCAGCTTCTGCTAATGCGTTAGGCATTCCCTCATAATTTGATGCTGTCACGAATAGTTTTGCATTGACAATCTCTTTGTGAATGTTGACTGTGGGTTCATGAAATTCTACAGCATGAGTAATCTTTAAACCTTCTGCCAGCTCTTTAATCTCTTTAAGTATACCTGAATTTTTTCCATAACAATCTAGTTTATATTCAGGATTCTTTTTGAGAAAAATTGCAAAAACTTTAAGTAAGAATGGATAATTCTTTTGTGGAGCATATCTACCAATAGTAACTAGTCTGTCTTTTCTTTCTGCCGGTCTTTCATAACAATCTATTATTACTGGATTAGGTATTACTATTGATGATCTTATTCTTATTTTATTAACAAAATAGGAGAGGGCTGTTTCTGTCTGAAATACACAACCTGCGGCATTTACAAAAGCATCATCTCGATTTAGTCTATCCTGCTCTTTCTCTGGACTATGATATGGATTATTCCTTTCACAGGCAATATGTGGAATATGCATTTCCCTAGTAACCAATGATATCATGTAGTTCATTGGATTAAGAAATGAAACCACCACCTGCGGCGAAATTTTAACTAAAACGGATTTGATGTCTAAAGTTGTACGGTCATCAACAAGATAAACTTTTATTTTTCTATGAAATTGATAGAAGCGAGAAAAATTATATGGTTTCTCGAAACATATTGCAGAGATCTCATTGTCAGTGGTTGTCGCTATATCATTTACTAAAGCCGATAATACCCTTTCTGCTCCTCCTGCACAAAGATTATTGATTGCAAAGCATATCTTCATTATGCATTCAAATTAATACTATTAACTTTTAAAAAGCGATTTATAACATGATTATTTTGTTCATAAAAATCATCTCTTAGAATGCTATAATAAATAACATCCCAGTTCTTGCCATCAAAGTATTTGTAATTTTTCAATCTACATTCTTCTTTAAAGCCGATATGCTCATGATAATTTAGACTTTCAATATTATAAGCATATACTTCAGTGTAGATTTTATGTATATTATAGTATTGGAATAAAAGATTTGCAAACTCAATTCCAGCAAGGCCTATAGTTCCCTTTCTGTATTTTTTTTCCAAGTACATCATTGCTTTTATATGCCCATCTATAACTTTATAATCATAAGACGCCAAAAAACCAGCAAACTGATCTTCACATTCAATAATTAAAAAGTCATTGAAATTTGCAGCAATTTTTCTTTCAAAAAGTTGTGGGAATGATTCATATGAATTAGCGTTTATAACAGAACATAATTTATACTGTTCCGAATAATCACTAAACACCTTGTATATATGCGACAAGTCTCGTACGGGGTCGTACCTCCTCAGTGTATAATACATTACATTAAATCTTATTAAGTTCTTGATAGTATATTTCTATTAATTCTTTCTGTACTTGCTTAATTTTATGACACTCATGCCCATTGCCCCATAGAATTTTTCTGGCGACACAACCGCCCAAGCATATTGGCAATATATTACAATCTTTGCATTGGGAGCTAGGATCATGACACTCAAATTGCTTTTCCAATACATCGTCTAATTTAGTTATACCTTCAAAAACGGAACCGATTTTATACTTTTCTCGCCCTACAAGACGTATACAATTATAGATAGTGCCATCCGCATTTATAGTTAACATTTTTCTCTTTGCATCTATTTCACAAGGTTTCTTTGGCCTTAATGCAAGTGTATTTAATAAAAATGCTCGGTCTATATTCTTCTGATTATTGATTCGTAGGTTGGAAATCTGTAAATACGGATGCTCCATTATTCCTTTGTATTTGGTGACCAATTCTTTGTCCCCATCCAAAGATAAAGGCGTAAAAAACATGTAATACATAGAGGACGGATAATCAGATAGGATTTCTTTTAATTTGTAATAGCACTCTATTTTATCCTGAACCTTACTGAGGACATAGTTAATGCTAATTGATACAAAAATATTATGATCTAATAATAATTTAACGTTATTAATTACATCATTAAAAGCCTGTTCTGAATCTCTGTCATTGTAACGTTTGATTGCATTATATTTATCATTTATATCATCGATTGGTATTTCAAATGATACATGCTCATAGTTGGAATTGAAGAATTTAACCATTTCCTCATTAAGCAACGATAAATTCGTGACGACGTGTGTGGTTAGTGTAAATCCACATGCGATTAATTTCTCTGTAATAGATTTTATTACATCAAACTTCATCAAGGGTTCTCCACCGAACCAATATACATTCAGATTCTTGTCAATGTAATAGTCATTTATGAATTTAATGGCATTTTTTATTGTTATATCGCTCATTGATATTGTTTTGTCAATACCTTTTTCAAAACAATAAAAACAATTAGCATTACAATCTGTAGTCGTTAATATTGCGACAGAATTCCTCAACTGTTCTAAACGTTTGTTTAATTCTATCTGATAGTTCAGATATTCTTTTTCATGAGATTCAACAATAAATCCCTCTGATATCAAATTAGCCAACAAACTACCTTGAGGTAATAGTCCTTTGACAAATATTTCATAGTATTGTTTTTTTGTTATAGTTCTCATCTGAGCAGTCATTGTGCTAAAAATCAGAACATCCTCAAACTCTTCACTCGGGAGCACTAATCGAAATCCATGAGCATTACATTTTCTCTCTGGCTCGCAGAAGCAACGGCTAGCTATTCGACAGCGAGCCGCCGGACTACCAAATCGTCCTCCCCGTAAAACTTTGTAGACTCCGGTGTCTGGCCCTAATGGATTATGTTCTGGAGATGAATAGTAATATGATTTATCATACCAATCATTAACCCATTCCCAGAGATTACCACTCATGTCATAAAGACCTATTTCATTAGCTTCCTTTGTACCAACAGGATGTGTATGCTCATCTCCATTTGAGGAATACCATGCAACTTGTGCCAGGTCGTTAGATCCCGCATACATAAACCCTTTTGAGCAATTGCCCCCTTTAGCGGCATATTCCCATTCTGCTTCAGTTGGAAGTCTATAATGTTTTCCTGTTTTCTTGTTGAGTCGTTGTATATAGTCCTGTACTTCCATAAAACTAATGTTCTCAACAGGTAAATCAAGCTCTTGCCAATGAGAGGGATTATATCCCATTACTGCAATCCATTGCGCTTGTGTTATGAGATTCCGACTTATGCAAAAATCATCAAGTGTAACATGGTGAATTGGGATTTCATTGTCATTCCCTTCCGAACCATCTCCCATTTCAAATGAACCGCCATTTACATATATCATTTCCAACTTAGGTAAAAGAGGTTCATAAACAGAATTTAATTCACTCTGAATTATATATTTTGATGTAATCATACCAAGACTATTTTTGAGTTACTGCTTCGTAGTACATCTTTACAAGCTGCTTTTGTACTTGCTTGATTTTATGGCATTTTTGGGAATTCCCAAGCATTTCTCTCTTAGCTATACATCCTGATTGGCATATTGGCAAGATACTACAATTCCTACATTCTTCATCAGTAATATTGACTTCTCGGAATTGCAAATAGCTTGGACTCGTTTCATCAATTCCAATAGTAACATCTCCGCAACTAAATTTTTTTCGTCCTACAAATCGATGACATTTATATAACGTTCCATCAGCGTCTACAACAATCTTCATTTTTGTTGTCATACCACAAACATAACATGTCGGCATCAATGCAAATGAAGCTAAAATATCATTTGAATCTTGCTGTAATTCTGCTCTAATAGGGAACCCCATTTCTTGTTGAGTCCTTACTACCTGTAAATAAGGGTGCTCTATGTTACCATGAAAATCACTTATAATCTCATTACCCCCATTGAGATCTAAAGGAGCGAGGAATATATATGTTTTTGATAAATCGTGATTGTCTAGGAGAGACTTAACATGCTTAAAAACCTCTTTGGCCTTTTGAATTTTACTGGATACAAAATTAAAGCGGATGTCAGTATATAAATTACTATCAATTGATAGCTTAATATTATCAATAACGTGATTAAAAGCATTATGCTCATCTAATCCTTCGTATCTCTTTATCTTGTAATACTCTTCATTAATTGCGGCATCAAGACTAAACTGCAAAGTAGTTCTTATGGAATATTTTTTAAAAAAGTCTACCATGTCTTTTGTCAATAATGCTCCGTTAGTAGTTACAGAGGTTATTATTTCATAACCAGCAGCAACTAATTTCGTTGTAATATATCTAATTATGTCAAAATTTACTAATGGCTCACCTCCTAACCACAGAATGCTTAAAACTTTTTCTCTAAAATTATTCTTTATGAATGATATGGTAGCATCTGCTGTTTCAAGGCTCATGTCATAATGTTCAATCCCATTCTCAAAACAATAGAAACACTTGGCGTTACATTTTGTTGTGGTTAAGATAGTTAGATGTTGATGCCCAATCTCCATAAATTTTCTTCGGGTATCTATTATTACATTCAGTTCCTCATTATGTGAGTCTACAATAAAGCCCATATCACTTAATTGGGATACCAGACCTTCATCCGAAAAATCGCGTTTGATAAAAATATCATTATATTGTTCTTTATTCAACAAGACCAATGCAGTTGTTCTTGTTTGATAAAGCAACATTGCTTCTGCGTTTTCATTTAATTCTTGTACTATAATATACTTAGATAATTCCATAATAGATAAATTATATGATTTTTTCTTGTTATAACTTTAATTATTTCTATTTCTGGTTGAAAACTATTTTAGGGACAGTCGTTAAATTCCGACATTATGAGTCAATCGGCAGACTGTCCCGGTAATTTTTCCGATCGAACTCATCTTTTTATATTTTCGGCTCCGTTTCGGAGC
>ERZ780060.92-NODE-92-length-33147-cov-5.682249_pt1 | contig 33147 bp, 34 predicted proteins | sample MGYA00511176_ERZ780060 | MGnify/ENA primary metagenome ERZ780060 (study PRJEB29588, sample SAMEA2148374) | human gut metagenome | biome: human gut; feature: human-associated habitat; material: faeces | place: Denmark | collected 2008/2010 ... | reverse complement strand
CAGCCCGCTCTGCCGCGGCGCGGTCGAGAAGCAGGACCGTTCGCTGATGAACATCTGCTTCGTGATGGCCGACGGCTACGAGGAGCTGGCTCCCGAGTTCCTGGAGTACACCAAGGCGCACGACATCGTGGGCATCAAGGGCCACCGTCTGGTGGGCGGCTTCCGCGCCTCGTGCTACAACGCCCTCAAGAAGGAGAGCGTCGAGGTGCTCGTGAAGTGCATGCGCGACTTTGCCGAGAAATACGCCAAATAGCCCGGCATGCCGCTTGTCACACGCATACCGACCGGTTACGACGCCCTCACCGGAGAGGTGAGGGCGTGGGACTGGCGGGAAGTGCTCACAACCGAAATCAGAGAGACCATGAAAGTACTGATAGCAACCGAAAAGCCCTTCGCACAGAAGGCCGTCGACGGCATCCGCCGCATCGTCGAAGAGGCCGGCTACGAGCTGGCGCTGCTTGAGAAGTATACCGACAAGGCACAGCTGCTGGAGGCCGTAGCCGATGTCGACGCGCTGATTATCCGCAGCGACAAGGTGACCGCCGAGGTCATCGCCGCCGCGCCGCAGCTCAAGATTGTCGTCCGCGCCGGCGCGGGCTACGACAACGTCGACCTGGCGGCCGCCACCGCACGCGGCATCGTGGTGATGAACACCCCGGGCCAGAACTCGAACGCCGTGGCCGAGCTGGCCATCGCGCTGATGATTTACATCTCGCGCAACCGCTTCACCCCCGGCACGGGCCACGAGATTATGGGCAAGACCCTCGGCATCCACGCCTACGGCAATGTCGGCAAGCTGGTGGGCCGCAAGGGCAAGGCCATGGGCATGGAGGTCATCGCCTACGACCCCTTCATCCAGGAGGACGCCGTATTCGAGGCCGACGGCGTGAAGCGCGTCGGTTCGGTCGAGGAGCTCTACGCCAAGGCCGACTTCCTCTCGCTGCACATTCCCGCCACGGAGCAGACCCGCGGCTCGATTGGCTACGAGCTGCTGATGTCGATGCCCAAGGGCGCCACGCTGGTCAACACCGCCCGCAAGGAGGTCATCGACGAGGCCGGCCTCATGCGCGCCCTCGAGGAGCGTGAGGACCTGAAGTACGTCACCGACATCGCCGCCGGCATCCAGGCCGAGCTCGACGAGAAGTTCGGCAAGCGCGTCTTCGCAACGCCCAAGAAGATGGGTGCCGAGACCGCCGAGGCGAACCTCAACGCCGGACTGGCCGCCGCCCGACAGATTGTCGACTTCTTCAAGACGGGCAACACCCGTTTCCAGGTAAACAAGTAATCCACCGAACACGGCGACACGGAAGGCGGACGGAGCGCATCCGTCCGTTTTCCGCGCCTGCACCAACCCCAGACAAGACCATGGTACGCATCAAACCTTTCCGCGGCATCCGTCCGCCCAAGGAGTACGCCGCCGAGGTGGCATCGCGCCCCTACGACGTGCTGAACTCGGTCGAGGCCAAGGCCGAAGCCACCGAGCGCTCGCTGCTCCACATCATCAAACCCGAAATCGACTTCGACCCCATCGCCGACGAGCATTCGCAGCAGGTCTACGACAAGGCGGTCGAGAACTTCCGCAAGTGGCGCGCCGAGGGCTGGCTCCGTCAGGACCCCGAGGAGTACTACTATATCTATGCCCAGACGATGGACGGCCGCACGCAGTACGGTCTGGCCATGTGCTGCCACTTCGAGGACTACCTCTCGGGGGCCATCAAGAAGCACGAGCTCACCCGCACCGACAAGGAGGAGGACCGCATGATTCACGTCCGCAACCAGAAGGCCAACATCGAGCCGGTCTTCTTCGCCTATCCCGACAATGCCGAAATCAACGAGATTGTGGCCGACGTGGTGAAGAACAACCCGCCCGAGTACGACTTCACGGCCGAGGACGGCTTCGGCCACCACTTCTGGGTCATCCGCGACCGCAAGACGATTGACCGCATCACCGAAATCTTCGCCGGCATCCCGGCCCTCTACGTGGCCGACGGACACCACCGTACGGCTGCCGCCGCACGCGTGGGCGCCGAGTTCAAGGCCAAGAACCCCCACCATACGGGCAACGAGGAGTACTGCTACTTCCTGGCCGTCACCTTCCCGGCCAACCAGCTGCGCATCATCGACTACAACCGCGTGGTGAAGGACCTCAACGGCATGACCCCCGAGGAGCTGCTCAAGCGTCTGGAGGAGAACTTCGTGGTCGAGGACAAGGGCACGGAGACCTACCACCCGACGGGGCTGCACAACTTCTCGATGTATCTGGCCGGCCACTGGTACAGCCTCACGGCCAAGAAGGGCACCTACGACGACAACGACCCCATCGGCGTGCTGGACGTGACGGTGCTCTCGAATCTGGTGCTGGACCGTCTGCTGGGCATCAAGGACCTGCGCACCTCGAAGCGGATTGACTTCGTGGGAGGCATCCGCGGCCTGGGCGAGCTGAAGCGCCGCGTCGACAGCGGCGAGATGGCCGTGGCCTTCGCGCTCTACCCCGTCTCGATGCAGCAGCTCATCAACATCGCCGACACGGGCAATATCATGCCTCCGAAGACGACGTGGTTCGAGCCCAAGCTGCGCTCGGGCGTGGTGATCCACTCCTTCGCCGAGGGCGACTGACAACCCCGACACACCTCCGCGCATCCGTGCGGAAGGGACAAACCGGAAACGGAGAGCGGCGCGCCGCTCTCCGTTTTTCGTGGAGGCCGGGGGGGGGAAGGGGCGTGCGCCAGACGGGCTCCGGCAAAAAGCGGGAGCCGACAAACACCGGAACATGCAAACGCCGGAGCACGCAAACGCCGGGAGCACGCAAACACCGGAACAGACAAACGCCGGAACAGACAAGAGCGAAGCATGCGAAACCCGGGAGCAGACAAACGCCGGAGCGGACAAACGCCGGGAGCATGCAGGAATTGCGGCGCCGGCAAAAAATCGCGGCAAAAAGTTGGCGGTCCGTCCCTTTTTCGTATCTTTGTTTACAGAACAAACCAACAAAAAATTCTTCAGCCTATGAAATGGTTCATCCTCTGCCTGCGCAACTACGTGAACTTCAGCGGCCGCGCACGCCGCAAGGAGTACTGGTTCTTCGTGCTCTTCACCTTCATCTTCTCGATTGTGGCCCGACTGCTCGACCTGCTCATCTTCGGCCCGAGCGGCATGCTCATCTCGGGTCTGTTCGGTCTTGCCATGCTGCTGCCGCAGCTCGCCGTCCTGGTCCGCCGCCTGCACGACACGAACCGTTCGGGCAAGTGGGTGCTGGGATACTACCTCCTCACGATTCTGTGGACGGGAATTCTCATCGTCTGGGGCATGAAGTACTTCGTCGCCGCCATGCAGGGCACGGCAGGTATGCCCGTCGGATTCTCGATTTTCGCCATCGTGGGCGTTCTTGCCATCCTGGCCTACGCCATCGTGCTGCTCGTATGGAGCTGCCTGCCGGGAACGAAGGGCGAAAACCGCTACGGTGCCGACCCCAAGGCCGGGGAGATGGCTTGAATCTGACCCCGCGGATATATCCAAAAGACGGGAAGTTCGGGACAAAACCGGAACTTCCCGTTTTTATTTGTCATTTTTTCGCGAAGAAATATTGCGAACGATTAGCGGGAACGGGAAATTTTTGTATATTTGTAAGGAGCCTTCTCGTGTTCGGGCCTGCTGCGGGACCCACCCCCTCCCTCACCGAACTGCGGCGAAAGGTTGCTTCGCAACACAACTAACTTACAATAGAACGGCTTATGGCTAAAATCAAAGGAACTATCGTTGTCGATAAGGAACGATGCAAGGGATGCGGCGTCTGCGTGGCCTCGTGTCCGTGCGACGTGCTCAAACTATCGGCGGAAGTTAACGGGAAGGGTTATCCCGTGGCTATGATGGCGAATCCCGACGCCTGCATCGGCTGCGCGTCGTGTGCGGTTATCTGCCCGGACAGCGTCATCACGGTTTATCGTCAAAAATTCGAATAGGCTATGGCAGAAAAAGAGGTAAAACTGATGAAAGGCAACGAGGTAATCGCCCATGCTGCGATACGCTACGGTTGCGACGGATATTTCGGCTACCCCATCACCCCGCAGTCGGAGGTCATGGAGACGCTCATGGAGCTCAAGCCGTGGGAGACCACCGGCATGGTCGTGCTGCAGGCCGAGTCCGAAATCTCTTCAATCAACATGGTATACGGCGGCGCATCGACCGGCAAGCGGGTGATGACCTCGTCGTCGAGCCCCGGCATCAGCCTGATGTCGGAGGGTCTGAGCTATCTGGCGGGCGCCGAGCTGCCCTGCCTGGTGGTCAACTGCCAGCGCGGCGGCCCGGGTCTGGGTACGATTCAGCCTTCGCAGGGCGACTACTTCCAGGCCTGCAAGGGCGGCGGCCACGGTGACTTCCACCTGATTGTCTTCGCCCCCAACTCGGTGCAGGAGATGCACGACCATGTGGCCGAGGCCTTCGACCTGGCCTTCAAGTACCGCAACCCGGCGATGATTCTCGCCGACGGCGCCATCGGTCAGATGATGGAGAAGGTGGTGCTCGCACCGCAGCGTCCGCGCCGCACCAACGAGGAGATTGCCGCCGAGTGCCGGACGTGGGCAGCCTACGGCAAGCCCGCCGACCGCGAGCGCAACGTCGTCACCTCGCTCGAGCTGCAGTCCGAGAAGATGGAGGTCATCAACCAGCGGCTGCAGGCCAAGTACAAGGCGCTCGAAGAGAACGAGGTGCGCTACGAGGCCATCGAGTGCGACGATGCGGAGTATGTCATCGTGGCATTCGGCTCGTCGGCCCGCATCTGCTCGGCCACGGTCGAGATGGCGCGCGCCGAGGGTCTGAAGGTCGGCCTGCTGCGCCCCATCACGCTCTATCCCTTCCCCACGCGTCAGATTGCCGAGCTGGCCGAGCGCGGCGTGAAGGGCTTCCTCTCGGCCGAGCTCAACGCCGGCCAGATGGTTCAGGACGTTCGGCTGGCCGTCAACGGCAAGGCTCCCGTGGAGCACTATGGACGCCAAGGCGGCATGATGTTCGCGCCCGACGAGGTGCTCGAGGCGCTCAAGGAAAAACTGATTAAAAAGTAAAGACGATGGCAGAGGTTGAAATCAAACAGGAGAATCTGGTTTATTCGAAACCGAAACTCATCACCAATAATGTCATGCACTACTGCCCGGGCTGCAGCCACGGCACGGTGCACAAACTCGTCGCCGAGGTCATCGACGAGCTGGGCCTTGCCGAGAAGGCCGTGGGCATCTCGCCCGTAGGCTGCTCGGTATTCGCCTACAACTACATCGACATCGACTGGATTGAGGCGGCACACGGACGTGCGCTGGCCGTTGCGACGGCTGTCAAGCGGCTCCACCCCGAGAACATGGTCTTCACGTACCAGGGCGACGGCGACCTGTCGGCCATCGGTACGGCGGAGTCGATTCACGCGGCGGCCCGCGGCGAGAACGTGGTTGCCATCTACATCAACAACGCCATCTACGGCATGACGGGCGGCCAGATGGCCCCGACGACGCTGCTGGGCATGAAGACGGCGACGACGCCCTACGGACGCGACGCCCATCTGAACGGCTATCCCTACAAGATTGCCGAGATGATGGCCCATCTGGACGGCGCCACCTACATCACGCGCCAGAGCGTCCACAAGCCGGCCAACGTGCGCAAGTGCAAGGCTGCCATCAAGAAGGCCTTCCAGCGCTCGATGGAGGGCAAGGGCTTCTCGCTGGTTGAGGTCGTTTCGACCTGCAACAGCGGCTGGAAACTCTCGCCGGTGGCTTCGAACGAGTGGCTCGAGCAGAACATGCTGCCCTTCTACCCCCTGGGCGATATCAAGGAGGTAAAATAAGAGAGGACGAACTATGAAAGAGACGTTAATTATCGCAGGTTTCGGAGGACAGGGAGTCCTCTCGATGGGAAAGATACTCGCCTACTCGGGCGTCATGCAGGATTACGAGGTGACGTGGATGCCCTCCTACGGCCCCGAGATGCGCGGCGGTACGGCCAACGTGACGGTGATTCTTTCGGACAAGAAAATCTCGTCGCCCATCGCCCATGAGTTCGACACGGCCATCATCCTCAACCAGCAGTCGATGGAGAAGTTCGAGCCGCTGGTCAAGCCGGGCGGCATCCTGATTTACGACACGAACGGCATCACGCGCCATCCCGTGCGCAAGGACATCGAGGTCTATACGATTGACGCCACGGCCGAGTGCGCCCGCATGGGTCAGGCCAAGCTCTTCAACACGATGATTCTGGGCGGTTACCTCAAGGTTCGCCCCATCGTCAAGATGGAGAACGTGATGGTCGGACTGAAGAAGTCGCTGCCCGAGCGTGCGTGGAAGATGCTTCCGCAGAACGAGGAGGCGATTCACCACGGCGGCGAGATTATCCGCAAGCGCGAGTAAGACGCGCCGCTGCAATGCATGCAAAATCGGGAGGTTCCTGTGGGGAACCTCCCGATTTTCTTTTCATCCCGGCAGCGTGCCGAAGCCGGAAGGAGCCGCCCCGAAGTGTGGGGGGGGGAGATGGGGCGCGGAACGCGGGCTACCGTCTGCGGAACGCAGAAGACGGGGGCACGGGCACGGGGCGCAGGAGACGCGGGTGCGGGGCCACGGGCACAGAGCGCAGGGCAGCGGGGCCGCGGGCAGCAGAACACGGGAAACGCGGGCACGGGGCGCAGGAGACGGGGCATAGGAGACGGGGCACAAGCCCCCGTGCATGGACCGCAGCGCGATTGCATACACCCGCCCGGCCCCGCAACAACCTGCCGGGGCCGTCCACAGCCGGGCGCCTTCCGCCGCGGGCCGCCGCTACTTGTCGCGCGTACGAATCAGAATCACGCCGTTGCCGCCGCGCACGCCGTACATGTTGTTGCCGCGCTGCACCTCGACCGACTTGACCTCGTAGATGCTGATGCTGTTGAGGCTCGAAACGGGCATCCCGTCGCAGACAATCAGCGCCGCCGAGGAGGAGTTGACCGAACTCTGACCGCGGATGACCAGCTCGCCGTTGATGAGCTGCAGCCCGGGAACCAAGGCCAGCAGCGCCGTCTGGAGGTCCGTAAAGCCCTTCTGGAGCATCATCTCGCCGGTGATGCCCGACGACGAGCCGGCATATTCACGCCGCTTGACATAGCCGAAACCGAGGTCCACCAGTTCCTCGTCCTCATCGTAGGAGGGCTGCTCGCCGCCCCACAGCACCTTGAGGCTGCGCCGTCCGTCGAGCGGAATCTCGACCTTCTCGCGCCGGTACTGCAGCAGGAGCGTGTCGGTGGGCTTGAGGTTCGTCAGGCCGAAGCGCCCCTCACGGTCGGCCACCGTACGCTTGTCGCTGTTCTTGACAAAGACGCGCACCTTGACCCCCTTGCCCGAGAGGTCCTTGACCAGTCCGTTGAAGGGGACATCGGAGGAGTCGTTCTGCTGGGCGCACAGCACGAAGGGCACCAGCAGGAGGAGCGGAAGCAGAAGTCGTTTCATCATGGCTCGTAGCGGTTAGGTTCGTAAAAGCGGAATAAGGCGGACCGCGAGGCGGGATGCCGGGCCGGACGCACCGGAGATTGAGCCGTACTCATCGGAGGTTGCGCCGGAAGCATCGGAGCAGCCCCGCCGGGCCGCATTCCTTCTGCCTCAAATATAGAAAAAAGCGGAGAAACCAACAAATTTCCCCGCTTGAAGCCTTTATTGTCGAGGCCCATGTGCCTGCCGATGCGGGCAGAACCACCGAATGGAGGGGCATTGACCGAAACTGCCTTAAAGCCATCTCAAACCACCCGGAACTGCCCCCGAACCGACCACAACCGGTCCGAACCACCCGGAACGCTACCGAAATGCTACCGGCCCGCTACCGGAACGAGCAGTTGTTGACGTCACGCCAGCCGAGCAGCAGTTCGCGAACCGGAAGCCGCTTCTTGCCGGCCATCTGCAGCTCGTCGAGCCAAATCCAACCGTCGACGCAGGCCACGCGCAGCGTGCGGCCGTCGCTGAAGAGCGAGCCCGGCTGCTCGCCGTGCCGTGCCGCCTCGAAGCGGGCCGTGAAAATCTTGACGCTCGTCGCGGGCTCCGACTCACCGTCGCGCACCACACCGCTCCAGGCGGCGGGATAGGGCGAGAGACCACGCACGAAGTCGACGATGCGCCGCCCCGGAAGGCTCCAGTCGATGCGGCAGTCCTCCTTGAAGAGCTTCGGCGCGGGCTTGAGCTGCCCGTCGTCGTACTCGGGCTGCGCCACAGGGGTGACATCGCCCGCAGCGAGGCGCTCGACCGTATCGAGCACCAACTCCGTGCCGCGATGCATCAGCTTGTCGTACATCGTGCCGACGTTGTCTTCGGGCAGAATCGGCATGCGCGCCTGAGCCAGAATGGCACCCTTGTCGATTTCGTGGTTGAGCAGGAAGGTGGTCACGCCGGTCTCCCGCTCGCCGTTGATGATGGCCCAGTTGATGGGCGCCGCGCCGCGGTACTGCGGCAGCAGCGAGGCGTGGAGGTTGAAGGTGCCCAGACGCGGCATCGACCAGATGACCTCGGGGAGCATGCGGAAGGCGATGACGATGCCCAGGTCGGGCTGCAGCGCCCGCATCGCCTCGACGAATTCGGGGGCGCGCAGCTTCTCGGGCTGCAGCACGGGCAGCCCCAGTTCGAGCGCCGCCACCTTGACGTCGCTCTGGTGGACCTTCTGGCCGCGGCCGGCCGGCTTGTCGGGCGTCGTGACGACGGCCACCACCCGGTAGCCCCCGGCGACAAGCGCCCGGAGCGAGGGTACGGCAAATTCGGGCGTACCCATGAATACGATGCGAAGATTCTTTGCGTCCATTGTCTGCGAATTTGTCCGGTGGGCCCGTGCACCCTCCGCTCGCGGGGAGCGCCGAGGCCGCGGCCGCACCGGTGAAGGTGAAAAGGAAAGCCCCGCGGTGCGCACCGCGGGGCTTCGTTGCGTGGTACGCCCTACTTGAGCCCCAGCTTGTGGTGCATGCGCTCCTCCTTGGTCTTCAGGTAGCGCAGGTTGTAGGCGTTGGGGGCGATGACGATGGGGACAATCTCGTCGATGGTGATGCCGTAGCCCTCCAGACCGGCCCGCTTCTGCGGGTTGTTGGTCATCAGCCGCATGTGCTGGATGCCCAGCTCGCGGATGATGCTGGCACCGACGCCGTAGTCGCGCTCGTCGGCCCGGAAGCCCAGCTTGACGTTGGCATCGACCGTATCGAACCCCTCGTCCTGGAGCTTGTAGGCCTTGATTTTGTTGCACAGGCCGATGCCGCGCCCCTCCTGCTGGAGGTAGACGATGGCGCCCTTGCCCTGCTCGTCAATCATGCGCATCGCCTCGTGCAGCTGCTCGCCGCAGTCGCAGCGGCACGAGCCGAAGATGTCGCCCGTGGCGCACGAGCTGTGGACGCGTACGAGCACCGGCTCGTCAGCCGACCACGTGCCCTTGGTCAGCGCCACATGCTCCAGACCGTTGCTCTTCTGCCTGAAGGGGGTAATCATGAAGTCGCCCCATGCCGTGGGCAGGGGGACCGTCTCGCCCTTCTCGACAATCGACTCCTCGCGCAGGCGGTAGGCGATGAGCGAGGCAATCGAGATAATCTTGAGTCCGAACTTGCGGGCCACCTCGCGCAGCTGCGGCAGGCGGGCCATCGTGCCGTCCTCGTTCATGATTTCAATCAGCGCGCCGGCGGGCTGCAGACCGGCCAGACGGGCCAGGTCGACGGCTGCCTCGGTGTGGCCCGGGCGGCGCAGCACGCCCTTCTGGCGCGCACGCAGCGGATTGATGTGGCCCGGACGGCCCAGGTCGGCGGGGCGCGTCTTCGGGTCGGCCAGCGCGCGAATGGTCGCCGCACGGTCGTGAATCGAGACTCCGGTGGTGCACCCCTCGCCCAGAAGGTCGACCGTCACGGTGAAGGGGGTGCCCAGCAGCGAGGTGTTGTTGGGCTCCATCATGTTGAGCTCAAGCTCGGCACAGCGCTCCTCAGACAGCGGTGCGCAGAGCACGCCGCGCCCCTCCTTGAGCATGAAGTTGACGATTTCAGGCGTGATTTTCTCCGCCGCGACGATGAAATCGCCCTCGTTCTCACGGTCCTCGTCGTCGACGACGATTACCACCTTACCCTGTCGGAAGTCATCGATGACCTCCTCGACGCTATTCAATATGCTCTCCGTTGCCATTTGGTTGGGATTTAGATTGTTCGTTCTTGCGTTTGAATTTGAGTTTGCTCCACTTCACCCCCTTGAACACTCCGTTCAGATGGAGCTTCTCGCGGAGCACCTTGATGCGACCGGCGTACCAGTCGGTATCGAGCAGCGACGAGTCGTTCGTCGCCTTGTAGGTCAGATAGACGGCGATGGGCGCGAGGATGAAGGTCGAGAGCCACATGCCGTAGACGGCATCCCAGCTCCCCTCCTTGGCCAGCTTCTCGCCCGTGATGCTGATGATGTAGTAGATGACGAAGAAGATGACCGAGATGACAATCGGCATGCCCAGTCCTCCCTTGCGGATGATGGCCCCCAGCGGCGCGCCGATGAGGAAGAAGATGATAATCGAGACGGGCAGCGAGGTCTTGCGGTGCCACTCCACCTTGCTGCGGTAGAGCTGGCTAAGCGCATCCTTCGACATCGACTCGTCGAACGAGAACATGTTGCGCGAATTCTTGGCCAGCGTCCGCGCCTGGTCCCACACCCGCTCCTTCTCGCGCACGGGAAGCTGCTTGAGCGAGTCGATGGCATGCATGCGGCCGTAGCCGCGCTTGTCGACGCGCAGGCTGTCGACCATGGCCAGCACCGAACTGTCCTTGACGAAAATCTGCTCCTTGAGCAGCGGCTCGTACGAGCGGCCGGTCACCGAATTGACCTCCACCTCGAGCGAGTCGATGTCGTGCTGCAGTTCGTTGATGTTCTTGGTCTGGCTGTTGGAGAACTGGTCCGAGTTGCTCCGCTCCATCGCGAAGCCGTCCATCGAAATCCGCTGGTCCTGCATGTCGAACGTATGGTGGCGCAGCGAGCTCTTGGTATACCACTGGCTGTTGCGCGTCTGCTCGTAGGTCTCGCCGTGGAAGAGCGTCACCAGCAGGAACTTCTTGTCGTCCGAGAGGCGGATGTAGCCCGAATCGGCCACAATCGTGTTCATGTTGCCGTTCACCTCGCGGTTGTCGTAAATCAGCACGTCGCGCAGCAGGTGCGTCTCGGGGTCCTGACGCCCGACGCGAATCGACATGTTGTCGATGCCGTTGAAGAAGAGGCCGTCCTGGAACTCGATGGTCTGCTTCTGCTGGCGGATGTCGTAGAGGATGCTGTACATCTTCTTGTTGGCGTAGGGGACCAGGTTGTTGCTCACGAAGAAGCTGCCCACGGCGATGATGCCCACCACCACCAGCAGCGGCCGCATGATGCGCGGCAGCGACATGCCGGCCGACTTCATGGCCAGCAGCTCGTAGTTCTCGCCCAGGTTGCCCATCGTCATAATGGCGGCCAGCAGCGTGGCCAGCGGCAGACCCAGCGGAATCATGTTGGCCATGGCGTAGGCCATCAGTTCGATGATGATGCCTGCGCTGAGGCCCTTGCCCACCAGCTCGTCGATGTAACGCCATACGAAGTTCATCATCAGGACGAACATCACGATGAAGAAGGTCATAATCATCGGTCCGAGGTAGGACTTCAGTATGAGTTTGTAGATGGTTTTCATGCTACGCTTCCACAGTCATTTGCAGGGGGCCGGTGAACGGCAGGCACAAAGATACAATAAAAAAACGAATAAACGGCCTTCGCGGCGGACTATCCGCAGCCTTCCGTCGGGAAGTTTCGCGCGGCGGCGGGCTGCGTCAGCCTCCGTGCAGCAGAATAGGCTGTACTCTAAGAAATTGCGGCCGGGAAGAACCACCCCCAAAAAACGCCGCACGGGAGGGGCCATGAGGCCGCGTCAGCGGTCGGCGCCGGCCACGGGCTCCGACACCGGAGCAAGACGCGGACGCAGCCGTGCGCAGAGGCGCGCGACGACCAGCAGCAGCGTCAGGATGAAGATGATGGCCGCACCGGGGGGCACCTCGAAGCCGTAGCTGAGCACCAGCCCCCCGACGTTGCCCGCCACGGCCACGAGCGGCGCGGCGAGGGTAATCGTGCGGAACGACTTCGAGAAGCTGTTGACAATCACCACCGGAATGGTGAGCAGCGAGATGAGCAGCACGATGCCCATGATGCGAATCGAGAGGACGATGGTCACGGCGATGAGCGCCGCCAGCAGGTAGGAAATCACGCGCGTATGGATGCCGCGGCTGCGGGCGAACTCGCGGTCGAAGGCGACGTACATGACCGGACGCAGCCAGAGCAGCGCCCCGGCAATCAGGAGGGCCGTCAGCACGGCGAGCGCCGCAACGTCGCCGTCGGTCACCGTCACGATGCTGCCGAAGAGATAGGCCGACAAGTCGCCCGAGGTGTAGCCCGGGCGGAGCGACATGAAGAGCGCCCCGACGGCCATGCCCACCGACCAGATGATGCCGATGGCCGAATCCTCGCGGATGCGCCCCCGCGTCGAGGCCCACTCGATGCCCAGCGCCGAGAGGACGGCGAAGAGCATCGCGCCCAGAATCGGATTGGCACCCAGGTAGAAGGCGATGCCCAGCCCGCCGAACGACGAGTGGGTGATGCCGCCCGCCAGAAAGACCATCCTCCGGCAGACGACATAGGTGCCGACGATGCCGCAGGTAATGCCCGAGAGGATGCAGGCGATGAAGGCGTTCGAGAGATAGCCGTATTGGAAGAGGTCGCTGAAAAATTCCATAGTACAGTGGGAGCGTCTGCAAAGGTACATCTTTTGTGCCCGGGAAGCAACTCGCGGCGCATAAAAAAGCGCCGCCGCCCCCCTCGGGAAGACGGCAGCGCCGCATGACAAGAGGCTGAGAGTCTCAGAAGAGAATGGCCAGACGCGCCTGGATACCGCTCAGTCCGTCGAACTGGAAGTAGTTGGCGCCCAGCTCTAAGCGACTGTAGCTCAATCCGATGCCCCCGCTCAGGTAGTAGGACTCGGTCTCCGACACCTCGTATCCGCCGCGCACCTCGACATAGGGCGAGAAGCGGCTCTTGAGCAGATAGGCCTTCGCGTTGAGGAAGAAGGGAACCATCACCTTGCTATCCGTATAGCCGTAGTCGTCGTAACCGGAGTTCAGACGCTCAGCATTCGCCTTGAAGACTCCGACGCCCAGACCTGCGAAGAAGTGCTTGCCGCACTGCCGGCCGTGGATGGTCGAGAAGGCAAAGCCGTCGCCCCTGAAGTCGGACGAAGTGGTAAGGTTGATGTAGCTGCCCTCAACCAGACCGCGGTATCCCGAGCGGCGTTCGCGGAACTTGCCGCCCTTCGCCCGGACGGGTTTCGGCGTGGTGACCGAAACGGCCTTCCCGAGCGAGGCTCCCTTGCGGGGCGTGGGCCGGAGTGTCTCGGCCAGCACGAGCGTCGTCCGCACCGTATCGGGACAACGTACGGCATTGATGGTCCGGATGTCCTCGAACGTAGCCGAACGGAACCGCTCGTAGCGGGCGGGATAGCCGCTCACCGTGAGCCGGTGCTCGGTGCGGAACCAGTGCCGGTTGGCCTCGTGGCGCACCTTGGGTTCGACCAGCAGGTCGGCCGACCCTCCGGCAAGCGCACGGGCAACCAACGCCTCGCGCTGAGCCTCCACGGGCGTCGAGCCCTTGAAGAGGTGATTCGTCCAGGTCGTATCGACCTCGACCCGAACGGGCGCGACGTCAAGTTCGGCAACCGTCGGCATTTGTGTGATTTCGGCACGGAGCTCCACCGACCGTGCCGTCTGAACGCGACGGGCTACCGAGCAGGACGACGCAAGGAGTACGACTGCCGCCAACAGAGGCAGCCGTACGGTATTGTGTCCCAGACTCATATCCGACAGCGTACGTTATTTCTGAACTACCGGGAGCATGAGTACCTGCTGCTGCGTCGAGGGGTTGCGCAGTGCGTTGATGGCCTCGGCGTCCTCCTTGGTCAGGGAGCGGAAGTTGCGGTAGCGTGCGGGATATCCCGACACCTCGACCGTCGTCAGACGACCCTTCTTGTCGTAGGTATAGGTAAACTGCGGCTCGACGAGGATGTCGGCACCCGTCTTCTTCAGCGCCTCGGCAATGGCGTTCTGCTCCTTGACCTTCTTCGACAGGTACTTGCCGTCCTTACCCGTGCAGATGCCCGTTACCTTGGTCTCCGAAACCTCCAGGTCCGAGACGTTGACCATCGACTCCATGGCGGCGGGAATCCGCGCCACGCGTGCCGTGTGCGACTTGTAGACACTGTTCGAGCATGCACTCAGAGCGACCGCAGCCGCCAGCAAAAGAATAGTTCTTTTCATAATTTTGTAGAATTTGACTTGTGTTCCCGCACCCCGGAACGGGTTATTGCATGAGGGAGGCGTGGTGCTGAAGGTTCATTCCGGACATCGGTACAGGCCGCACCGTACGGTGCGCCTGCGCCTCAACACACAAGTACGCGAAAAAGAGGGACGCGTCCGTCCATTCTCCGTTTTCAAACCACACAACCGAGAACAAACTTACGCTTCCGGTATACCATTCTGCTCAGCATATTGTCCTGAAAGGACACACAAATATACTTTTTATCCGATAAAGATGCAAGAAATACCAACAAAAACGTCCTTTATGGACAACTATTCGTTCGCAGCCCCCTGCCGTCAGCCTCCACCCTTCGCCTGCCTTCCTTCCTGCCTTCTGCTTCCACCTTCCACCTTCCACCTTCCACCTTCCGCCTGCCGTCAGCCGCCTGCCGCCTGCCGTCAGCTTCCACCCATGCGCCCTTGCTATATGCCGCCCCACCGCTCCGCACAAGCCCCTCCATCCGAGCCGCGACGAACTTTCCCTCCCGGCCGCGACAGACTTCCCTTCCCGGCTGCGACGGACAAAAAAAATGCGACCCGAAGGTCGCATTAGAAAGTTTTCAAATATCTGTCAAACAGATATTTACAAATTCAATTAGTATTCCTCCTCGTTGAAGATGTATGATATCTGTTTATTATCAATTATTTACGTTAAATAAATGTTTAATTTAGATTGTAATTAGGAAGTTTATTTTGGCATAAAATCCCTCGATTCCACGCAAAGTGTGAGAATAAATAAACTTTTTCTCAGTAAGATAATTTGTGCAAAAAGACGTATTTATTCAGCATAATATACTGATGTCAGAATTTCTGTTTATGAGATGAATAAGAAGCGTGTTTAGGATTTTATGATTATCTTTATACTTAAATATTGGTAATTCTAAGGCGGAAACGATAGGAGTATATGTTAGCTAAAAACGACTGGGTAAGGAAAAACTTTTATGCTTCTTTTGAAAGGGACTTTGGAAGACAGTTCATTAAAAGGCATCGCCTTCTAATATTGATGTATGGAAAGACTAAATGGAATTTCCTTGGAAAGTTTTTGTGTTTTATAGAGCGTATAGATTTTGGAATTGAATACAAGCATAAAATAAAACGTGAAAATTATCAACCGATACTAGAAGATCATCTTAGGGATATCAAACGAGTGTGGAGTAAAGCATCTTTGCCTCCTCTAGTCCATATTCATGGAATTCATGATATAAGTGGTTTTGATATATATAATGCAGAATCAATCCCATGGTTTGGGGAGAATTATATATCTGTTAATTCAGGCATATGTTATTATAGTCATACTTTTGCAAGATGCCTGCAGCCATATTTTATAAGCATTCAAAATGCGAGTAAAATACCATTCTTCTTTTCACGTTATTTCCAAAAGAAATTTAGAGATACATCAGTAGCTTGTTTATGTCAAGATCATAGATATGCACTTGCTTATATGATGTTGATTCCTGATGATGATAATCTGCTTTTTGGAATAGAGCAATTTATAATTGCGCATGAAATAGGACATTTAATGCTTAAAGAATATAGCTATGCTCGCCTTAAATATAATAAGTATTTCGATAAGGATACTGTTTGTCTGATAGAGAAAAATGAAGAAATTGCAGCGGATGCTTTTGCGATAATTATATTAATGAATATAAAAAGATTCTTCAGTAAATCAATCTATACATTATATGGACCGCGTTTTATTTTTAAGATTTATAGCTTATATGAAGATGCGGGGTTGATGACAAAAACAACTAATCATCCTTCATATAAATCACGTTATACGTATTTAGCAAATATGATAAATCAGGTTGGATATAGTCCTTTATATGATGAGTTTGATACGATGATTGAAAAGATATGGGATAAGAATAAAAATCAAATAGAGCGAAGATATCGAAAAATACAAAAAAGAGAAGCCGAATTGTTTCCAATATTAGAGCATCTCTATTATAGATACAATTCACATTAAAGCGTGCTAAATCCACAACTGTGCTAAAATAATATCTGCCACCGTTTCTGATGGCAGATATTTTTGTACTACATTATCTTTTTATTTTAAAATAGCTTTATCTGCAAATTTATAGAGTTTGCGAATAGTCATGATTGACGTCCCTGTAATGACGTTAATCTGTCTTAACGATAGCCCTTTCCGCAACAGGGAGATTTCTTTTGCATACTGCGCTTTCATCTGTTCATCTGTTTTCTTATAAGATGATGGGCGCCCCATCTTAATGCCCTCCGCTCGACACTTGGCAATATATTGTTCCCTCCCGCTTGCCATACGCTCCCTAATAGTCAAGCGTTCCATTTGAGCAATTTCAAGCAGGATGGTGCAAATCAAAGATGCGACAGGGTTAATCTTGCCGTTTATGATTGTTTCAAGGTTGTAATTCTTGACATAAAGGCATATTCCATGTTCATTGAGAAGTTGGATAACCTTCAGAGCTTCGAGCGTATTTCTTCCAAGTCTTGAAATCTCCAATACGCATACTCGATCAATAGAGTGCGTCTTGACATACTCCACTAATTCCATGATTTCTGTCCGCTCTTCGTTCTTCTTGGCGCCGCTCACTTTGTTGGCAAAGATGTGCTCGATGGACCATCCCTGTTGTTGGCAATATGCGGTCAACTCATTGACCTGCCTGCTATAATCTTGAGCACTTGTAGAAACACGGCAAAGTAGTACAACCTTCATATTTATTGAATGTTATAAAATTTCTTTACTTGTTTCTCATAATAAGATGTCCGTTCAACAGCATGGTCAATCACATTAACCAATTGGTCAAAGTATACATCCTCAATAACATTGATGATGGTCATGGCATTGTCGCGCAGCTCTACATCAAACAGGTCCTTCCCTTCATTGTACTTGACGAACACCCATCCCCGATGCTTGAATCCGTCCACCTTGAATGCCAATCCTCCATCGTCAGGCAGTGCCATGGGGCGGTGAAAACCCCACGAAAACACTACCATCAGCTGTGTGCGTAATATCGAAAAGATATACTCTGCCATGACTATTTTTAAAATACTTTAACAATTGATTCCCATCTCAGTGAACGCCACGCGCCTTTCTCAATGTCAAAATAAGCTGTCGTCTTGAATGCCTCTCGGCTGCATCCTCTGCCGTTGACGTATTTCTCAACCAAACTCTTCGAGGTCGTTCCCCAAGCCTCGCGCACCTCTCCGTTTTTCTTGATGAAAATGAAGTGAGCGATTCCGTTACGAAGTTTCTCTTTCAAGTTCTCAATCATCATAGCCTTCGCTCCTGCTGCCAAGAGATTCTGCGTGCGGTCTGCTATCACATTCATTCGAACTGCCGTCATTTCGGTAATAATCAAAGCATTCATATTGTAAGATTTTTTATTACATATAATTAAAACTTTCTGTATAACTTTTTGGGCTCGCCCCAACCGTTCAGGCGATACACCTCTTTTACCGCATCCTCATAAGTGAAACTATCCTTCACGAACTTTGCGCAAGTTCCACTCTCATTGACTGCGGTGTACAACCAAATACCCCACATATTCCTATGTCTTCCGAATCTGTATTGTCCGACTTGCGCCTTCATAACTTATCTGCCTCTTTTGTTTCCACTACAAAAATATGGAATATATTTAATATATCCAAACTTTAATATGAAAAAATATGGATTATTTTGATTATTTTCCACTTTTTCCTAACTTTGATAGAAATATCATTTATTGAAATGAATAAACAAGAGCGAACAGTCATTCACCTCGAGTTGAACGGGCAACATCACTACTTTGGAAGTATCAAGGCTTTGTGCGATAATTTTGGAAAGGACGAAATCGGAATCACCTATAAGAGCCTTGCCAACTACGGCATAACGCCTGAAACACCTTTTGCGAACAAATATTGTATTATCCGAAAAGGCATATTGATAACGGCCCCGAAAATGGAATAAGATATGGTTACAGGAGAAGTAAAAAATAAAATAGACAACATTTGGAATACCTTTTGGACCGGAGGAATTACTAATTCAATCACGGTACTTGAGCAGATGACCTACCTCTTCTTTATGAAGATGTTGGATGATGCACAGACGAAAAAGGAGGTTGCGGCGAACGCATTCGGAGTAGAAATCTCAAATCCTGTTTTTAAAAAGGGAACGTGGCATAATCCTGATACAGACAAGGAGGTACCTTATGAGTCGCTGCGGTGGCATGTTTTTAAGAATGCCAACTCTACGGACATGTTCAATACCATCCGTAACGATGTTTTTCCGTTCATCAAGACGTTAAACAGCGGCAAGGAGAGTGCGTACAGTCGTTTTATGGAGAATGCGACATTCCTTGTACAGAACCCTCGTATCCTTACCAAGATTGTGGACGACATTGACGGTTTGGATATGAACGACCGCGACGCCATGGGAGATGTTTACGAGTACATTTTGGGAAAGATGGCGGCAAGCGGCAATAACGGACAATTTCGAACTCCTCGCCATATTATCCGCATGATGGTCTCTCTTATGGAGCCTACATTGACGGATACAATCTGTGATCCTGCCATGGGTTCGGCGGGATTTATAGTCGAGAGTGCCAAATATGTCAAGGAACACTATGAGCAAGACCTTCTTGACCGCAACAACTCGGATCACTTCAAGAACAAGATGTTCTACGGCTACGACACCGACCAAACCATGCTGCGTATCGGGGCGATGAACCTTATGCTGCATGATGTCGACAATCCGAATATCGCCTACTGCGACAGCCTGTCCAATGATAATACCGATGTCGATAAATATACTCTGTGCCTTGCCAATCCGCCTTTTGCAGGGACGTTGGATAAAGATGCCGTGAGCAAATCGCTGCTTGCCATATCATCTACCAATAAAACCGAACTGCTTTTCGTGGCGTTGTTTATCCGAATGTTGCAGATGGGCGGGCGTTGTGCAAGCATCGTCCCCGACGGTGTTTTGTTCGGAAATACGAAGGGTCATAAAGCCCTGCGCAAGGAACTCGTCGACAACCAAACTCTCCAAGCCGTCATATCCATGCCCGCAGGAGTATTCCTGCCGTATTCGGGTGTTTCTACCGCCATCCTTGTCTTTACCAAGACCAATTCGGGAGGCACCGAGAAAGTGTGGTTCTACGATATGAAGGCCGATGGCTACTCACTCGATCAGAAACGGACGGAGGTCGCCGAGAATGATATACCCGATGTGGTTGCCCGGTTCCATAATCTCGAAGGGGAGAAGAGCCGCAGTCGCAAGGATCAGTCGTTTCTGGTTCCCGTGGCGGAGATCCGCGAGAAGGATTACGACCTGTCGATCAACAAATACAAGGAGGTTGAGCGCGAGAAGGTGACCTACGAGGCTCCGGAGGTGATTTTCGACCGCATCACGACGCTGGAGCAGGAGATTTCCGCTGCCTTGGAGGAGTTTCGAGACAAATATCTGGAGGAGTAGCCATGCGAGAAGGTTGGGAAATAAAGAAGTTGGGCGAGGTCGCTGCAATCCTCAACGGGTATGCCTTCAAGAGTGAAAAATATGAGAATGAAGGAGTTCGAATCATCCGTATTACCAATGTACAAAAGGGCTATATAACAGATGACGATCCGAAATTCTATCCTGCCCAAGAAGAAATTATTGACAAATACAAATTATACCCCAATGATTTACTGATTTCGTTAACGGGTAATGTGGGCAGAGTAGGTTTGATGCCAGCGGAAATGTTACCTGCAGCCTTGAATCAGCGGGTCGCATGTATCCGCCCCATAACGCAGAAATTATTGCTTCGGTATTTATTTTACCATCTGAATAATTCTATTTTTGAGGAAGCTTGTATCAAATGGTCGAAAGGTCTTGCTCAAAAAAATATGAGTACAGAATGGTTAAAGGAATACCCCCTCATTATTCCACCTTTATCCGAGCAGAAGCGGATTGTGGCGGAGTTGGATTTGCTGAGCGAGGTGATTGCGAAGAGACGCGAGCAGTTGACGCAGTTGGATGCCCTTGCCCAATCCCTCTTTTACACGATGTTCGGCGACCCCATCACCAACGAGAAGGGTTGGAATGTTCAATTGCTTGGAAACGTTTGTAAATTTTCACAAGGCATTCAGGTAGATTTGTCGTTGCAGTCGTTGGAGCCGAAAGAAAACTGGAATCGTTTTTTACGTATTTCTGATTATACAATTGGTAATGTGGAAAAGAGATATGTGGATGTTCAGGATTTAAAGTATTATGTTTATCCGGACGATGTCGTAATAGTAAGATATGGAGCATCGGCAGGTTATGTCGGTATAAATAAAGAAGGAATATTGGCGAATAATCTCTTTAAGCTGAATCACAATAAGTTGCTTTGTGACCATATATTTCTTTACTGGTATTTATCTTCAGATTATTATAAAAACTTCATACGGGATGTTGTGTTTGGTGCAGCTATGCCAGCTTTAAGTTTTAGCTCGCTTAAAAACTTTAAGGTTTTTATACCTCCTCTTGCTCTTCAACAGCAGTTTGCCGAGAAGATTGAAGCCATAGAGCAGCAGAAAGAACGTATCCGTCAGTCGCTGGCAGAGGTGCAGCTGCTCTTCGACAGTCGGATGGATTACTATTTCAACGAATGGGCAGAATGACCACACACGCCGATATTCACCATGTCACGGAACTTCAGGCGGCAACTCCCGTCCTCGAACACCTTGGTGTGGACCTCGCCACGGTCATTCCGGGCGACAGACCCGACCTTGTCCTTCCCGAATACGAAGGAAAACGTATTGGTATCGAGGTGGTGGAACTTCGCCCTACGGCGATAAACTGTGGGAAAAAGGGCGTCAGCATGGCTAAAGTGGAAGACCGGATTAACCGAGTCTGCGAAAAAATCAAAAAAAGACTGATTGCTCAAGGGATGTTGCATACATTTGTGCATATCTCTTTTACGGACAAAGCCGAATCTTTGGAACTGGATATTCCCGACCGGAAGTTTCAGCAGCGGGTTTTTGAGGAGATTGAACAGCACAAGCAATACGATGCTGTTTACAGAAACCGTCATTCCAATCCTGAGCGATATCTTCAACTCAACGAGGCTGGCTGTTTCAATTATGAATATGTCGACTCCTATCAGGAAGAGGAATCTCATTATCATACGTTTATCTCCCCACATGATGGCTGGTGTTCTAACTCAGTGCCCCAAGACCACATTTTGGCGGTTGTGCGGAATAAGGAAGAGAAGTTGGCAGCATACAAGGAGATGGAATGCAATCAGAGTATCGACGAATATTGGTTGGTCATCAATGTCCCCAAAAACGAGCGTCATGATTTCGACGACCTCCAATCATTCGAACTCGATTCTCAATATACACGGATCTATCTGACCCAATGGTGCAATTATAAACAGTTAAAGTAAAATCCGATGAGAAACTTCGATTACCTCAAGAAGATACCCGAACTTGCAAGCCTGTACGGTTATTGCAATGCGGCCGAACTTATGCAGCAAAGCGCTCCCGACATATCGGCGTTGAATGCTCGCAGGGCTTTGGAGTGGATGGTACGGGCCATATATGCAATGAAAGGAATCGAAGTCGGTCCGCGCACCTCTCTGTTTGAACTGATTGACGGCGAGCCTTTCCGTGCCTTTGTCGGCGACGATCGTCTGATGATGGCAGTGCATTACATCCGCAAAGTGGGAAACTGCGCGGCGCACATGGGCAATGTATCGGGACGAGAATCATTCTTCGCATTGCTGAACCTATACAACTTTGTCGGTGCGGTGCTTGTCAAATTGCAGATAATAGATGAATTAAAGCCGTTTGACAAAACGCTGCTTACCCAACAGGCTTCCATACATATATTGCCTGAGGAGGAGCCCAAGCCTTCGACCGAGTTTATAGAGAAGGTTGATGTATCCAAGATTTCAGAAGAGCCTGTAAAGGCATATCCGACGGGCATATCTGAGGCGGAAACCCGTAGATTGTTCATCGATATGATGCTGCGCGAGGCAGGTTGGGAGGTGCTTTCGACGCAGGGTGCCATAGCTCCCCTGAAAGCCTGCGTAGAGGTGGAGGTACACGGAATGCCGACGGATAAGGGTATCGGGTATGCCGATTATGTACTCTTCGGTGCGAATGGAAAACCACTTGCTGTCGTAGAGGCGAAACGGACGAGCGTCGATTTGGCAAAAGGCCGCCATCAGGCAACGCTGTATGCCGATTGTTTGGAGGCACAGTATGGAGTACGCCCCGTTGTATATTGCAGTAACGGATACGAAACCGAAGTTGTTGACGGATTGGGGTATCCCGCAAGAAAGATATACGGATTCCATACGGCAGCCGACCTTGAACTTATGGTACAACGTCGAGGTCGACAGCCAATTGTCGATATGCGCATCGACGACAACATCACGAACAGAGAGTATCAAAAAAGGGCTATCAGGAGCATTTGCGACCGATTCAATGCCAACCACCGCAGCACGTTATTGGTCATGGCGACGGGCACGGGGAAAACACGTGTGGCTATATCGTTGGTGGATGTGCTCATGCGGAACAATTGGGTGAAGAATGTATTGTTCCTTGCCGATCGTACAGCTTTGGTGAAACAGGCAGCAAAAAACTTTGCCAAGCTTCTGCCATCGACAACGACATGCATACTATCAGAGAACAATGATCCCGATATGAGTGCCCGTGTCATGTTCTGTACCTATCAGACCATGATAAATTATATTGACAGCGATGTAAAGGAGTTTTCGATAGGGCGATTTGATTTGGTTATCATCGACGAGGCGCATCGCTCGATATTTGGAAAATACTATTCTATCATAGACTATTTCGACAGTCTGCTTGTCGGGCTTACCGCAACCCCGCGCGACGAAGTGGATCGGAATACATTCGATTTGTTCAAAATAGATGCTCAGGATACATTTGCATACGAACTTGACGAAGCCATCGAGGATAAATACCTTGTGCCATACAACGCTCTGAAACGCGGAACACTTATAATGCAGCAAGGCATAGTGTACAACAACCTCAGTGATGACGAAAAGAAGCAGTTGGAAGCGGTGTGGCAATACGAAAAATCTCGGCAAGGTAAAAAGATATTGGATGCGGATGATGATGGACACAGGGATATTCGTAGCGATGAGATATTTAACTACATATTCAATATAAACACGATAGACAATGTCCTTCAAGACCTTATGGATAAAGGACTGAAGGTGCAAAGCGGTGAGCAACTTGGAAAAACAATCATATTTGCATACAATCATAAGCACGCTGAATTGATTGTGCAGCGTTTCAATGCTCTGTATCCGAAGTATGGAGCGGATTATTGTGTGCTGATTGACAATTATGTCAATTATGCTCAGGATCTGATTGACCGTTTTGAGGTACGTGATTCCTTGCCTCAAATCGCAGTATCGGTGGATATGCTTGATACGGGTATAGATATTCCCGATATCCTCAATTTGGTATTCTTCAAACCTGTGAAGTCAAAGATAAAGTTCCTTCAAATGATTGGTCGTGGAACCCGATTGTCGGAAGGTATTTTTGGAGTAAATCGCGATAAGCAATATTTCAATATCTTTGATTGGTGTAATAACTTTGAATTTTTCAGCCTCAATCCCAATGGAAAAGAGGCACAGCCCGTACAGTCATTGACAGAACGCCTGTTTTGTATCCGAGTCGATATCGCATTTGAGCTACAACGCAGAGATTTTCAGGAAGATGCATTTGCAAAGTCTTTGCACGATGATCTTAAAAAGGAGTTGCAAGAGCAGATTGTAGCATTGCAGGATACACTGATTGCCGTTAGGCAGCATTGGAAAGCAGTAGATCATTTCAGACAAACGGAAAATTGGGAGTATCTTTCAAGTGTAGACGTAGTACAATTGAAGGAAGAGATATCGCCTTTGTTGATAAAAATCCCGACGGACGAGAATGCCAAGAAGTTTGACTTGCTGATGTTGAACATCATGCTGTCGAATCTCGTCCCCGAGAAAAACGCAAGCAGGTACGTTGCAAAAGTTCGCAAAATTGGCGAATTGCTTCAACAACGAGCCTCGATACCTCATATCGCAAAAAAGATGGATGTGATTGATAAGGTTGTATCCTCAGACTTTTGGAAGAAACCTTCGTTGGATTCGTTAGAGTATGTGCGTAAAGAGTTGCGAGATTTGATAAGGTTCATAGTGGGCGGTGATAACCAAACTTTTGTGCTGAATATTGCAGACGAAATTATAGACCAAGGTGTTGCCGATGTGCCTATAACTGCCAAGAGCTATAAGCAACGTGTTGTTGATTATCTTGCCAAAAATAAAGACTTGCCTGTAATACAGAAGATTATCCGTATTGAGAAGCTCAATCAGGCTGACATTCATGAGCTTGAAAAGATTCTTTGGAAAGAACTTGGCACACAGGATGAATACAAGCGTTATATTGAGAAGAACAAATTACAATTCGGAGAAAGCGTTGGGGCATTTATCAGGGCACAGGTCGGAGTAGATCGTAGGATTGCGTTGGAGCGATTCTCCGAGTTCCTGAGTTCTCACGCATTAAATACAATGCAGGAAGAGTACCTTAAAACAATTATAGCTTACGTATGCAAAAATGGAGATATTACTGCTCAAACAATTGTGAACGAACCGCCGTTTGATGCTTTTGATTGGGCAGCTGTGTTTGAAGGTGAATTACCTAATATAGGTAGATATGTGAATATGTTACATGATTCTATTGTAGCATAATAAAATAAAAAGATAATCTATCACAAAAATATCTGCCACCCGCTATGGGTGGCAGATATTATTTTAGCACAAACTTGAATTTAATACAGTTATTTTATTTCATGTTCAAAAAAATATAACGGGAACTTCAAATCATAGTCAATGCGACCATTGTCCCGTATGGTTGTTAGAATCTTTCCCATTGAATTTCTCCCACTTAGAGTATAATTACAGTATTCAAATAACGTCTCTTCATATATCTCCTGTATCTTGCCAATATTAGATTCAAATTGTTTCATTTTCTGCTGATGGCGTTTCTGTGCTGACTCAGTTCGAGGATGCTTTAATTTTTCCTCTCGACAAATTTCTTCTTTTCGTAAATCTGTAATATATTTTCTTACACTATTGCGCGTCTTGTTAATAAGATCACGTTTTTCGAGATCCTGACAGCCCCATTTTAAAACTGACTCATTAGTTCGCTTCATCGTAGCATCCTCTACAATAATCTTGCCCATCGTCGTGTTGAGAAGCCTCCTAAACCCTTCATTCTGTTCATATTTAAGATTTATCACATATTTCATAACTTCAATATCGAAATCAGCATCATGCCAATTGGGGTGATGGTATGCCTTATACTTATTTCGATTCACAAATATCTTTTTACACCACATCGCATTATCATATGCCAACACTTCTTTCTGAAGATTAGGATATCCTGAGAACCGCAATGCGATGAACAGATGCTCTGACGTGTAACAATGATGCCCGAACAAATCAACAGGGTAAGCAGTACTCATATTTGAGAAGGCTCCATACTTACCCGACAGCTTCGAGAAGGGTATTATATCCGCAGCCTTGTAATGCTCCGTGCGCCCAAAGACTATGCGATAAGGATTATAATCAGAGACTATCTCATCGGGAGTTGTGTACAAATCCCGAATGGGCATATTCAACACCCTTGACATATTCTCCAACTGCTTTTTACTGACATTCTCTCCCCTTAAAACATGATAACAATGTTCACGGGTAATGCCAAGCATCTCTGCAAATTGTCTTACAGATATATTTCTCTGATTTATAATTTGTTTAACTCTTAATTCATTCATATAATTTTATTTTTCATAAATGTAATAATTTTTATTACAATATATATCTTTTAATTAATAAAATTACATGAATAAAATTGCATGACTATTCTTGTAGTTATTTTTCTATTTATCAGAAAAATAAATCAAAAATAGATGCAATGGCAGGGGTGGTTGTTATATAGTCCTGCCATTACATAATATATCTTGCCAATTAAGCTTTTGGCGTCCGCGCGAAAACCGTATGACAGAAGCAAGATGATAGTAAAACATATCTGTTATAAAGTCCTGATTGAAAATTAAATCCGAACATTGTATAATGTGGCGAGCATTACAGTAGTCTCGTATTTCGTTGGAATTCTGATGGACTTCAAGCCTATGCAGGGCTTTAGGATGATTGTAATAATCCAAGATATAATCCTTGTTGCTCGTATCTTTAATTTCAGCCATCTTATTATAGCTGCAGATACAAAGACCCTTTGTTTTATCATGTAGTGATTTCCGTTGTTTTGCATAAAATGTTGGATTTTTCAATCGGTCTAAACTCACTTCAAATGATATGTGGAATTCAGGGATGGATTGCTTCCTGTTGCGGATTGCTTTTCCATTGACAATAGTCGTTATGTTCTTATCTTTATAATAGCGCCTGATTAGATTGGTGATATTTCTTTTGAAATCTTTTGCCAAATCCAATGCTGTAATATTGTTGAATGTCAATCCAAAAGATTGAGGAATAGATAATGTATATTTTAGGACTTCAGCATCATACAATACCCAATTTTCAGGGCGATACCATACATAATTACTATTGACATCTCCGATGCGATCAAAATTCAGTGTTGCAAATTGTTTTTGTCCTTCTTTATCATGGCATAAGTGAAATGTAAAATGGAAATAACGACTGCTGACACGGATAATATAGAAATCCGTGAAGTCAACACACTCTGCAATCTTGCAACAACGTAATTGGTCAAGCAATGAAGGCTCCGCCGTATAGCAGAGCCTCAATTCATCAATAATGGTTGTACCTAACTTACATGATGCCATCCGCTTTATCAGATTCTACACTCTTATTTTTGGATGGCACATTCTGCCAATAGGCTTTCAGACCTTGAGAAATGTGTTGTGTGTGGTTGTAACTTTTACTTCTCCCTTTTAGCGATTGACTTATTTTCTTTTTCGTCTCGTCATCCAACTCTCTGTATTGACGTTTGTAGTTTTTATCCATAGTTATTTATTTTTTTTAATTATTAAATCTTTCTATTAAATAAATAGTACGAATAGTTAAAAAGTCAAGAGTGAAAGGCAAGAAAAGTTGATTTTATTTTTTATAAAAATATGTCTGCGCGATATACAAACAACAGTACCGCCATCTAGCATACCTATCTCTGATAGATTTAGTTAAGGGCGCTTATACACGTTAACACACTATATATCAACATATATGTTAGATTGAGATGGAGCCTGTTTTGCAATCCAATCTATATTGGATACGTGTCTAATTATTAAAAAAATATATAAACAATTTGTTTTTTAATTTTAAAAAACATATAATTACACAACCTCGATGGGTACTCTGACCTGCTGAAAAAGAGGGCAAGCGTTGCTTGAGCGAATAGAAATAAGAAGAAATATCCAATTAAAGAATGTTTTCAATTAATTTTGACAAAGATGAATTTGAAAAATTAATCAGAAAGGTTGTGCAGGAGGAGTTGGGTACTGCACAAAATTGTATGAACAAGGCTTCGCAGAAACCTTGCTATACCAACAATGAGATGTTAGAGCTATTGCATGTAAACTCTAAAACCCTGAAAAAATACCGCGATAATGGATGGCTTGGTTACAGCCAAGCGGGTGATAAATTCTTTTATTCAGCCGATGACCTGAAGCTCTTTCTATCCAAAACCCATCAAGAAGCTTTTGCTTGGAATTATGCCTCAAAATGATGGCATATATCCAAATGAAAGTTTGTTTTTTACCTCTTCCGTAATTGTATCGGGCAGGAACTCGGCATAAACCTTCTCTGTTGTAATAATCGAAGAGTGGCCCAACAATCGACTTATCATGTGAATCGTGACACCACGATTTAAAGCCATGACGGCAAAGGTGTGGCGGGCAACGTGCATGGTCAAATGAAAGGAAAGCCCCATTTTATTGCCAACCTCATTCAGTGAGGTCTGCAAGATACGATTCTTTGATTTGATTTTCTTGTCAAGAAGCGCGGCATCACTTGTATCGAAGGTGGGATCGAGCAAGTTGAATACAAAACGCCTGTTCAGGTTCTTTTCTTGCCACCGTTTCAGAATCTCCATAACCGCATCCGTCAGAGGAATCGTATGCGGGACTTTACCCTTCACAAGATTCTTCGACAGTTCTCGGCGCTCCCAATCGATATGGGACCACTCCAACGTTACTATATCCGATATGCGCAAACCGCAGGCGTGAAAAGAGAAAAGGAACATGTCCATGATTTCACGAGTCCTGTTGAACTTGACTTTGGAATACAAATCCACAAATTGCTGCATCTGTTCCTCTGTCAGATAGCGAACTTCACTATCTTCAACTTCAGACCGATATTGCCGCTCTTTCAAGTCAAAATAGGACTGTTTGATTTGTGCCGATATCTTTGCAGATAACAAGTCATTATCCGAGGCATACATGGCGGCTTTGATAAGAGGAGTCAGCATCTTGTTGATTCCCTCTTTTGTATTGCCCCGCTTGAGGCAGTATGTCTTATATTTTTCTATCAGGTCAATTGTCAGGTCGGTTATATAAATAACGCCTTCACCCGTTTGCTCTGATATGAAGCGCTGAAATTTCTTGATATAGAGGTCTCCATTATAGTAGGTTGAATAGGAGAGCTTCTGCAAATCATACCGCTGCTGATTGTAGTCTGTGGCATAATGAATAAAATCAATCTTGTTGGGGTCATTTTGTTGGGTGAACTCTCCCCTAAGCATCTCTCGGACAATATCTGTCGTCAAGGGCCCCTCATAAGCCATGATTTGCTCATCCACCTTTTCCCGTTGCAGCTTCAACTGATTGTTCAGTCGGGCGGCAGCGGGATTTTTGCTTTTTACAGTTTGCGTCTTATTATCCCAATCCGCATCCTTGATAAAAATTCCTGTTGTAATAAAAACAGGGGTGGTATTCACAATGTACTGAAGATACAGTGCTCTTTCTCCTTTGGCATTGGGTTTTGAAGACTTGAATACAAAGTTGCCCTTGGGATATTTGGATTTGACGCGTCCCATGTTTTTATGTCCTTTTTTATGGATGAACCTTACAAATATATGCATTTATTTGTAAGTTTATATATCCACAGTATCGCATAAGACGCAAAAAGAGCGACTCGAAAGTCGCTCTTGTAAGTTTTCAACAGCCGTATTCTGAGGCATTTGCCTCCAAAACAGGCCTAATATTCCTCCTCGTTAAAGAAGAAGTCATCCTTCGAGGGGTAGTCGGGCCAGATGTCCTCTATCGATTCGTAGATGTCGCCCTCGTCCTCTATCTCCTGCAGATTCTCGAGAACCTCCAGCGGAGCCCCCGAACGGACCGCATAATCAATCAACTCGTCTTTCGTTGCGGGCCACGGAGCATCTTCGAGCTTCGAGGCCAATTCAAGCGTCCAATACATAGGTCATTAACTTTTAAGTCCCTAATTAAAAGCTCGTTCCGGTTTCCGTGCGAAAATCCGGACACGGTTGTAGTCGTGCAAAAGTATAAAAAAAACGAGAAATACAAACAAATTCGTATAAAACATCGCGTAAATACGAACTTTATTCTGGAAATCAACGATTAAGGAATCCACAGCTGCTCCTCGACCCCGAAGTGCTCCGTCAGCACGCGTCCCAGCAGGTAGAAGTAGTCCGACAGGCGGTTGAGGTAGACCAGCGCCGTGGAGTCGGCACCGTACTTCTGAGCGGCACGCAGCGACGCACGCTCCGCCCGGCGGCAGACCGTCCGGCAGACGTGGCACATCGACACGACGGCATTGCCGCCCGGGATGGTGAACTTCGTGATGGGCGGCACGAGGGCCTGCATGGCGTCGATGCGGTGCTCGAGCCACTCGACCGACGACGCAGCGAGCGGAGCCACCTTGCCCTCGCCCCCCTGGCCCACGGCCAGCAGCGCCGAGACGGTCATCAGCCGCGAGGTGATTTGCGCAATGTCGTCGACGTAGGCGGACAGCCCCTCCTCGTCGCGCATGTGGTCACCCAGCAGCGCCGTGAAGGCCATCAGTTCATCGACCGAGCCGTAGGCCTCGACCCGTTCGTCACTCTTGAAGACCCGTTCGCCGCCGATGAGCGACGTGGTTCCCTGGTCTCCCGTTTTGGTATAGACTTTCATATCCGGAAGTGTTGTTTAGGCAGATAATTGTTAAAGATGAGCAGATAGGCCCGGTTGTCGACCGACGTGCAGCCGTGCGCGGCGACAATGCGGCGGCAGAGCCGGCAGCGCTCCTCGTCGGCATAGGGCTCCAGCAGCACAAGAGTCGTGCCGCAGCGCCGTGCCTGGTCGACAAGCGCGAGCACCTCCTCTTCGGGCAGGCTCCGGCCGACGACGCAGAGGTCGACCCCCGTGCGGTTCATGGCAAAGGTGTGGTAGCCGCAGTGGATGAAGAGGTTCTGCAGCTGTACGGCGCGCCGGTGCCCGACGCCCGCGGCGCAGAGCGCCCCGTAGAGCTCCCGGTCGCCCGGCAGCAGGTCGTGCCGCATGAAGACCTGGCGGACAATCGCGTAGACGAAGGGCGAATGGACCCCGTGGCCGCGGAAATAGCGCGCCCGGACCAGGCGGTTCTTCAATCCGGCGACCCGCCCGTAGATGCTCCGGCCGATTCTGCGGCCGATTCTTCGTCCTCCCAGATGCATTCCGCAGCGCATTTTTCAGATTTCCGGCGGCTCCTACCGCTTCAGCATGCCGGCCAGACGTCCGGTCGAGAAGGCGATTTGAAGGTTGTAGCCGCCCGTATTGGCGTCGAGGTCGAGCACCTCGCCCGCAAAGTAGAGCCCGGGGACCTTGAGCGACTCCATCGTATGGGGGTTCACCTCGTCGCAGCGCACCCCGCCGGCCGTCACGACGGCATATTCAAACGGGGCGTAGTCGACGATGGGGAAGGTAAGCCCCTTGAGCGTCTTGACCAGGCGCCGCTTCTCGGCGTCGGTGAGCTTGCTCACGTAGTTCTTCGAGTGGATGTCGAGCTCCTCGGCAAGCGGCATGACCAGCGGCCGCGGCACCAGCTTGCGCAGCAGCTCGGCGAAGAACTCCGTGGGGGCCATCTCGGCCAGCTCGCGGTCGATGCGGTTGAGGAGCATCTCCTCGGTCAGCGCCGGCTTGAGGTCGAGCACCAGCTTGACGCGGCGCCCGTCGATGAGCGCATCGACCGCATCGCGGCTCACGCGCAGCGCCACGGCCCCCTCGATGCCCCGCTCCGAGAAGCCCACCTCGCCGAACTCCTCGCGCACGGGTTCGTTGTCGACCCAGAGCGTCGCCCGCACGTTGCGCAGCAGCAGGCCGCGGAGGTACTTCATCTGGTTGTGCGACGAGACGAGCGGCGTGAGCGACGGACGCACCGCCTCGATTGTATGCCCCAGGTCGGCGGCAAAGCGGTAGCCGTCACCCGTCGAGCCGGTGGCCGGATAGGAGAGGCCGCCCGTGGCGACAATCACCTGCGGTGCCTCGACCTTGCGCTCGAAGCCCCGCTTGTTGCGGTAGCGCACCCCGAAGACATGGCCCGCAAGGGTCAGGACTCCAGTCACCTGCGTATTGTAGAGGATTTTCACGCCGTTCTCGACGCAGTAGTCCAGCAGCGCGTTGGCGATGTCCCACGCCTTGCCGCTGTGGGGGAAGACGCGCTCGCCCCGCTCGATGTCGAGCTTGACGCCCCGCCGCTCGAAGAAGCGGATGGTCGCCCGGTTGTTGAATTCGGCAAAGGCCGGTGCGAAGAAGTCGGCGTTGGTGCGCACCTGCGAGGCGAACTCCTCGGGCGGACGGGCGTTGGTGACGTTGCAGCGCCCCTTGCCCGTGATGCGGACCTTGCGTCCCGACTTCTCCATCTTCTCGAGCAGCAGCACGCGCTTGCCGTTGCGTGCGGCCGTCGCGGCCGCCATCATGCCGGCGGCCCCCGCCCCCACGACGATTACGTCGCAGGAGTTCTCGGCGTATTCATCCCTGAGTTGTTCCATACGTGCGGCAAAGATACGAACATTTCGGCAGAGGCGGCAAGCGGCGGCCGATTTTTTCACCCCTCCGGACGCCGAAGGCGCCCGCACGCGGCAAAAAAGGGCGCCGCACCGCTCGGTTGCCCCATCGAAAGAGGCGTTTTATTTTCAAATCTTGATTTTTAGTTGTACTTTTGCGCCCGTCAAAAGTCGCAAGAGTTACAATTATGTTGAGCAGAAGATTACTTCGCATCAAGGTCATCAAGGCGCTGTTCGCCCATCTGAAATCGGGCGCCGACAACATGATGGCCTCGGAAAAGAACCTGATGGCGTCGGTGGACAAGGCCTACGACCTCTACAACCTGATGCTGACCCTGCCGGTCGAGATTGCCCGCTATGCCGAGCACCGTCAGGAGCTGGCCCGGCAGAAGAAGCTGCCGACCTACGAGGACCTCAACCCCAACACCAAGTTCGTCGACAACTCGGTCATCCGCATCATCGCCAACACCGACGCGGTGAACGACTACACGGCCGCCCGCAAGCTCAACTGGAGCCTCTACCCCGAGCTCATCCGCACGCTCTACACACAGCTCACCGAAAGCGACTACTACAAGAGCTACATGCAGCGCAGCGAGCGCTCGTTTGCCGACGACCGCCAGCTGGTCGAGGATTTCTTCAAGAGCCTGCAGGAGTGCGAGGCGCTCGACACGGTGCTCGAGGAGATGTCGATTCTCTGGGACGACGACCTGGGCTACATCCTCATGATGATTCTGCGCACGCTCTCCAACCTCCGCCCCACCCACACCGAGCTGAAGGTGGCCCCGAAGTTCAAGAGCGAGGAGGACCCGCAGTTCGTCAAGACTCTCTTCGAGAAGACGCTG